>WNFI01412431.1_pt1 | contig 60943 bp, 71 predicted proteins | sample 5400471 | NCBI WGS metagenome assembly WNFI01 (sample SAMN13153348, study PRJNA577476) | soil metagenome | isolation source: 100 cm saprolite on Douglas fir-dominated hillslope | place: USA:California | collected 2013-09-17 | reverse complement strand
GACGATCCGGGGCTTTTCCGCCGGGCAGAAGATTTTCGGGCGTTACACCCTGAAACGCCTGTTGGGCCGGGGCGGCATGGGCGTGGTCTGGCTCGCGCGGGATGAGAAGCTTGACGAGGAAGTGGCGCTGAAATTCCTGCCCGATGTGGTGAAGCACGATCCGGCGGCGCTGGATGAGCTCAAGGCCGAGACCAAGCGCGCCCGGCGTCTCACCCACGCGGGCATTGTCCGCATCCACGATTTTCTCGAGGACAACCACACGGCGGCGATCGCGATGGAGGCGGTGGATGGCGTCACACTCTCGCAGTTCCGCATCGACCAGCCGGGAAAGATTTTCGAGGTCGCAGGAATCACCGGCTGGCTGCGGCAGATCTGCTCGGCCCTCGATTATGCGCACCACACCGCCCGGGTGGTGCACCGCGACCTGAAGCCCGCCAACCTGATGGTGGACCGGACCGGCCAGATCAAGGTCACCGACTTCGGCATCGCGCGCAGCATCAGCGACAGTGTCTCGCGTGCGTCCGCGCAGGCCAGTTCGTCGGGCACGCCGGCCTACATGAGTCCGCAGCAGATGCTCGGCGAGAAGCCGGCGCTGACGGACGACGTTTATGCGCTCGGGGCGACGGTGTATGAGCTGCTGACGGGCAAGCCGCCGTTTTACTCCGGCAACGTGATGTTGCAGGTGCAAAGCAAAGTGCCGCCGCCGATCGCGGAGCGGCGGCGGGTGTTGGAGATCTCCGGCGCGCCAATCCCGCCGGAATGGGAATCAGTCGTCGCCGCGTGTCTGGCCAAGGAAGCGGCGGACCGGCCGCAATCCGTGGCCGAGGTCGCCCGGCGGCTGGGCGTGGATGACGGAAGTTTCACGGGCAAGAATGCGCGGGAGGACGGGCAAAACGCGCCGGTGCTGCCAATGAATCTCGACGCGGAGGAAACGCGGAAGTTTGGTCAGACGGATTCGCGATCAGTGCAGACGGCGGGCGATCAACCGGCTTTGGCCATTCAGAAGCCGGTCGCGGGCTCCAAAACGCTGCGCTACGTCGTGCTTTGTGCCGCGGTGCTGCTGCTGTCGGGCGCGGGATATTATTTCGGAGTCTATGCCCCGGAGCAAAAGCGGGTGGTCGAGCAGGCAAGGGTGGCGACCGAGGAGCGGCGTCAGGCTGAACAGCGTAAGGCGGAAATCGCCGAGCAGGAGGGCCGGGCGGCTGCCGAACAAAAACGCCGGACCATCGAGGCCGAGGACAAGGCTTATCAGGACATCAGCCATGCGGTCCTCGGTTTGGGGGACGCGGCGCCACGCGCAGAATTCGAGTTGGTGCAGAAGGCGGTTGAGACCTACCTCGCCACCGCACCCGAGCGATACCGTGCCCCGGTGACGGCTGATTGGGCGCGGAAAGCGAAAGCCTGGCTGGCCTATGAAGTGGCGCACCGGCCCGGTTCGCTGGTGGTCGAGACGGACCCGACGGGCGCCACCGTCATCCTTTATCCCGCCAACATCCGCAAAACCAGCCCGGCGGTCTTCAAGGACATCAAGCCCGGCGAAGCCAGTTTCCGGGTGGAGAAGGACGGTTACGAGGCTCAGGACATCCCGATCGAGGTGAAGCCGGGGAGCGAAACCAAGGCGGGCCTGGTGCGGCTCGTGTCCCTGCTGGGCAGCGCCGTCATCACCAGCGAGCCGGCCGGCGCCAAGGTCTCGCTCGATGGCAACAGCCGGCACTTCGACGGCGTCACCCCGTTTCGCCAGGAGATGATTCCGCCGGGCACCTATCGCGCGACTTTTCAACGGGAGAACTGGCGGCCGGTCGAAAAATCCCTGGTGGTGAAACGCAATGAGGAAACCGGTTTGACGGCCAATTTGCGCGGCGTGAACCTTGATATCCGCTCCAACCCGGCCGGCGCGCAGGTGAAGCTGAATGGCCGGGAGGCCGGCCTGACGCCGCTGAGCCTGACCGATCAGGCGCCCGGCGAATACCAGGTGAGCTTGGCGCGGGAGGGCTACGATCCTGCAACCCGAAGCATCACGGTCGAAAGCCAGGCGACGGTCGATGAGACGCTCGTGCGCTCAGTGCCGAAAATCACGAGGCTGGTGCTCTTCCGTGCCAAAGTCATTTATGTGGGCTCGGGATCGGTGACGCTGAAAATCGACGGCCAAGTGGTCGGGAAGCTGTCCAACGGCACCTATTGGGTGAAGGAGCTTCCGGCGGGTGCGCATACCGTGACCCTCAGGGTATTGGGCATCGAAGTGCTTGCGCGGCAGGTGCAGCTGGAGGAGGGGACGACCACTTATCTGGAAATGGTCCAGAATTTCAGCAGCGGCGACTTGAGAAGGACAATGGATGCTGAAGCGCTGGAAAAGATCGCGACCCTGAAGATCGACCCGACCTCACCCTCCCAGCTGCAAGCATCCGGCGCGGTTACGGTTCCCCAGAGTAATGTTCCTCAAGGCAAGCTGCCCAAGAAACTCTTTTGACCGACTGTCATGCACGTCAACTGCGCTGCGATTGGATGTGCCTTGGCACGAGCCCTGCCATAATTTTTGCACCCCACATAGAATCCCACCCCCATGAACCCCACCCCCAAAACCTCCCTCGCTGTCCGCCTCGCCCAAATTGCACTCTACCTCGGAATTCTCGGCTTTTTGTGGCTCTGGAGTATGTCCGTTGTATATCTGCCCGGCCGGGCCACCAAGTGGCTTGAGTGGCCGCTGATCCTCGCCCTGTTGGGTACCATCGTCTCCATCTTCTGGGGGAAAATCAGAATGTTCGGGACTTGGCGCTGCGCGGGTATAGGCGCCGCGCTCTTTGGGTCCCTGCTGGTCTGGCTGGCTTGGGATGATGCCGCCTTCACGCACCCGCTCACCTTGAATGACCTGAGCCCGGCGCCGAATCAGGCCGCGGAAAGCTATCAACTCACTCTGGCCTATACCCAGATCGACGGCAAGGCCGCCCGGGGTGAGCTGCCCAGCGCCAAGTTCTCCCCCAAGAACTCCCCGGACACCAAACTGGAGGCTTGGCGCGCGGAAATCGTGAAGGAACGGGAGAAAGTTGCCACGGAATGGACCGCCCTGACCCCCGTGCGCGACTGGGTGGGGGAATTGGATCGCTTTCCGGCCATCGGCGATTTTCCCGAGGCGACCTACGACTCCCGGATCATGAATACCAGCGCCCTGCGCCGGGTGGTTGATTTCGCCTGTGCGCAGGCCGCGTTGCTGGCGCTGGACGGCAAGGGTGACGAAGCCTGCGCCACCTTGCGCCCGGTCCTCAGTGTTTTGTTCAAACTCGAGCGCCACGGCCGGTCCGAGGTCAGGCTGCTTGCCGCCAGCCGGTCGATCAACCGCGCCTGCGTCACGGCGCAGTTCGTGCTCGCGACGACCCCGGTCTCCGCCGCCGAACGGACGGCGCTCGCGGCCATCATCACGGAGCGCGACACCAAGTCGGTCGCGCACCGGCTGGCGTGGCTGCCCTATGTTTTCGCCTACGAAAGCATCCTCAAAAACCCAGGGGAAATGTTCAGCTTTGTGGCCAATGAGATGGGTGCGCGGCAAACTTGGGCGGTGACATTGATGTCCGTGGTCCGGCCCTTCATCCTGCTGCCAAAGCAAACGGCGAACCTGATCGCCCGTTTTTCCGGCGCGGCGGAACAGGTGTTGCTCGAGCCCGGGAGCGACAGCATTGCCTACGACAGCACCACCGTGCTGCGCGAATTGAATTCCCCTTCGCCCAAGAATTTCGGCGGACGCGTGCTGATCATGATCGCCACTCCCAACTACAGGCAAGTCGGAGAAAACCTGCGCAACGGCGAGGCCGCCCGGTTCAAGCTGCTCGAAGCGCTCAAGAAAAACTGAGCGCGGGGAAAAATCCGATGCCTCCCGCCCGCATCGGTCCGGCCGGGATGACTTTCGGCGTGCTTTGGCCCGGGCTTTGCCTTTAATCCGGCGCACCCTCATGGACGACCTCGACTTCGGCGCAACGATCAAGGGTTTCAATCCCGGGCAAAAGGTCTTCAACCGCTACTCGCTTAAAAAAATCCTGGGCCGGGGCGGCATGGGTGTCGTCTGGCTGGCGCACGACGGCGAACTCGACCGCGATGTCGCGCTGAAGTTCCTGCCCGAAATCGTGGCCCTCGACCCCGAGGCGGTGGGCGACCTCAAGCGCGAGACCCGGCGCAATCTTGACCTGACGCATGTCAACATTGTGCGGATCTACGACTTTGTCACCGACAGCCGGACCGCGGCGATCTCGATGGAATACATCGACGGGGCCACGCTCTCGGCGTTAAAGCTCGGAAAACCCTCCCGCGTGTTCACGCCGGACGAAATCCGGGCGTGGCTCGGGCAGCTCTGCGAGGCGCTGGCCTTCGCGCATGGCAAGGCAAAGGTCGTGCACCGCGATCTCAAGCCCGCCAATCTCATGCTCACGAAGGACGGTGACCTCAAGATCACCGACTTCGGCATTGCGCGGGGCATTTCCGACAGCGTGTCGCGGGTGAGCGCACAGGCCGGCGGCAGCTCGGGCACGCCGCTCTACATGTCGCCCCAGCAGATGATGGGCGAAAAGCCGGCCGTCTCCGACGACATCTACGCGCTGGGCGCGACGCTCTACGAGCTGCTGACGGGCAAGCCGCCGTTTTATTCCGGCAACGTGGTGCTGCAGGTGCGGGAGAAACACCCGGCGTCAATGAAGGAGCGGCGGAAGGAGCATGACATCGAAGGCGGGCCGATCCCACCGGAGTGGGAGACGGTCATTGCCGCGTGTCTGGCGAAGAATCCGGCCGATCGCCCTCAGGGCGCCATGGAGTTGTGGCGGAAGCTGAGCGCGGCGCAGGCCACGCCGCCACCGGAGCCGGACCGCGCGCCGGAGGCCCCGATGCCCGCCAGCCGGCCGGAGGTTTCAGAAACTGCCGCGGGCGCGGCGCCATCCGGGCTGCGCCGCAGAGTGCAGGCGCTGGCCGGTTCGGCGGCGTTGCTCGCCGGGCTCGGCACCGGCTTGTTGTTCTGCTGGCGGTGGGCCGGCAACAATCAGAGTCCGTGGTGGGCTGAACACTGGCGCTGGGTGGAATACTCGGTGCTGACGGGATGGATCGCGGCCTCGCTTGCCATGGTGCGGCGGATATCCGGCCGTGATTTTTCCTGGGGACCCTGGCTGGGGATCGGTGCGGCCATGGTGGCGGTGGATGTTGGATTCAGTGAAATCTGCGACAGCCTGATGACTCAGGGGCATGAATTGAGTGACGCCAATGTTGTCCCGCCGCTCCTGGGGCTGGTGCTCGCCGGGGTGGCGCTGCTTTGTTTTCGGAGAACCCGGCCGGTCACTTGGCCGCGGATGGCCCTGGAGCTTTGGCTGGGGTTCGCCTGCGGGGTCGTGGCGGCGTTTTGCGCGAGCTTGCCTGCGCTGCCGGAGCCGGCCGCCAGCAACTATATCATCAAAGCGTCCTATCCGGTATGGGTGGTCATGGGTTCGCTGGCTTGGTTGTATCTGCTGTGGCTTCTGGTGGACCGGCCGAAGCTTGATCAGACCGCGCCGGCGGGCAAACCCGCGCTGCGGGCCAATCTGCTGGCCGTGTTATTCCTGCTCTTGCTCGCGCTGGCGGCGTCCTACGCGTTGAAGGTCATGATGGATTTGGAGGGCCTGTTCTCTTGAGGGAGCGATGACTTTCGGCGTGCTTTGGCACGGGCTTTGCCTTTAATCCGGCGCACCCGCATCCCCATGGACGATCTCGATCTCGGCGCGACCATCAAGGGCTTCACCTCCGGGCAGAAGGTTTTCAAGCGCTACACGCTGCAGAAAATCCTCGGCCGCGGCGGCATGGGCGTGGTCTGGCTGGCGCACGACGAGAAGCTGGACGAGGCCGTCGCGCTGAAATTCCTGCCCGATGCGGTCAAGCTCGACGCCGCGGCGCTCGACGACCTCAAGCGCGAAACGAAACGCGCCCGCCAGCTCACGCATCCCAGCATCGTTCGCATCCATGATTTCCTGGAGGACGCGACGATGGCGGCCATCGCAATGGAGGCGGTCGACGGCACGACTTTTTCCCAGCTCCGGATTGAACGGCCCAGCCGGGTGTTTGAGGTCGCTGACATCACGGCCTGGGTGAGGCAGCTTTGCTCGGCGCTCGACTATGCGCACACCGATGCGCGCGTCGTCCACCGCGACCTGAAGCCAGCCAACATCATGGTGGACCAGCGCGGACGCGTGAAGATCACCGATTTCGGCATCTCCCAGAGCATCAGCGACAGCATCTCGCGGGTGTCGGCCCAGCGGTCGTCCTCCGGCACGCCGGCTTACATGAGTCCGCAGCAGATGCTTGGCGGGAAATCCTCGCCGGCGGACGACATTTATTCCCTGGGGGCGACCATCTACGAATTGCTGACCGGCAAGCCGCCATTTTATGCGGGCAATCTGATCGCCCAGGTGCAGTCAATCACGCCGGCTCCAATGGCAGTCCGGCGGCAGGATCTGGAAGTGACGGGTGCGCCGATCCCGGCCGCCTGGGAGCAATTGGTGGCGGCCTGTCTCGCCAAGGAGCCCGCCGGACGGCCGCGCAGCGCGGCCGAAATGCTCCAGCGCCTCGGGAGCGCCGGCCCCGCCGCGGACACCTCCGTTCCAGATGACGCCGAGGTGGAACTGCCGGTGTCCCGGCCGGCCGGCGAGAGTCGCGTGGTGGATTTGCCCGGAGGAGCGCGGATGGAATTCCGGCCCATTCCCGCCGGGGAATTTTATGCGGGCAGTCCGGAGGGCGAGGCGGGGCGCTACGACGAGGAAAGCCCGCGCCCCCGGGTGAAACTGACGCAGGCGTGGTGGCTGGCGAAGACTTCGGTGACCCATTTGCAATGGAAGGGAATCATGGGCACGAGCCTGGTTGATCAGGCGCGGCTGGGCATTGAGGACGACACGGAATACAATCTCGAAAACAAGATGCAGACCCTCCGGGCCATGTGGGGTGTCGCCCGGGACAGCGATCCGGCGAAGATGGTGGGCGCCGCCGGGGACGAAGCGCCGATGTATTACGTCTCCTGGTTCGAGGCGGTGGAGTTCTGCCGGCGCCTGACGGAACAGGAGCGCAAAGCCGGCCGGCTGCCGGAGGGCTTTGTCTATACACTGCCGACCGAGGCCCAATGGGAGTTTGCGTGCCGGGCCGGCACGCGCGACGCCACTTATGCGGGGCCGATGGAAATCCGGGGCGCGATGAATGCGCCGATGCTGGATGCGATTGCGTGGTATGGCGGCAACAGCAGCGTGCGTTACTCGGGCACCGGCTGGAATACCGCCGACTGGAAGGAAAAGCAGTATCCCGGCGGGCAGGCCGGCCAGCGCAATGTGGGCCTGAAGCGGGCCAACCCGTGGGGCCTGCATGACATGCTCGGCAATGTCTGGGAATGGTGCCTTGATCTCTATGGCAAATATCCCGGCGGGATACTGACCGACCCCATTGGTCCGGCAACCGGCCTCAGCCGGATTTGCCGCGGCGGGGCGTGGAACACCAATGCGCGCGACTGCCGCGCTGCCACCCGCAACTGGAGCCTGCCGGCCATCCGGCGCAGCGCCTTCGGTTTTCGCGTGGCGCTCGCACCCGAGGTCGCGGTGCCGGCGGGCGAGACGGCGGCGGTGTCCGCGACCGAGGCCGACTCCACGGTCTACCCGGCGGCGCCAACCCCGGGCCAGCCCTGGCGCGTAACCCTGCCAACCGGCATCCGGCTGGCCCTGCCGTGGATTCCACCCGGCGAGTTCACGATGGGCAGCCCCGAGGGCGAACCCGGTTGCTACGATGAGGAAGGTCCGCGCACTCGTGTGACCCTCGGCCGTGGCTTCTGGCTGGGCAGAACCCCCGTGACCCACGGCCAGTGGAAGGCGGTCATGGGCACCTCGCTGCGCGAGGTGATGCGGCTGATCCTGCAGGACGACCGGCTTTATACACTCGGCGGCAAACAGCAGACCATCCGCGACAGTTGGGGTGTGGCGCGCGACGCCGACCCGGCTTCACGTCTCGGGGGCGAGGAGGATTCGCTGCCGATGCATTTCGTCACGTGGGAGGATGGGATGCGCTTCGGCCAGAAGCTCACCGAAATCGAGCGTGCCGCCGGGCGTTTGCCCGAGGGCTACGAGTATGTGCTCCCGACGGAGGCGCAGTGGGAGTATGCCTGCCGGGCCGGCACGGACACGGCGACCTACGCGGGGCCGCTCGACATTCTCGGCGAGCACAATGCCCCGGCGCTGGACGCCATTGCGTGGTATGGCGGCAACAGCAGCGTGGGCTTCACCGGCCGGGGCTGGGGGACCGAAAAATGGAATGAAAAGCAATCCCCCGGCGGACTGGCCGGCCCGCGCAGCGTGGGCACGCGCCAGCCGAATCCCTGGGGCCTGTACGATCTGCTCGGCAACGTCTGGGAGTGGGGCTTTGATTTCTACGCCAAGTATCCCGGTGGCGCGGTGACCGACCCGACCGGGCCGGCGACGGGCTCCAATCGCATCAGCCGCGGCGGCGCGTGGAGCGGCAAGGCGCGCGACTGCCGTTCGGCCTGCCGCAACTGGAGTGCATCGTTCCTGCCCGCGAGCCACAGCGGTTTCCGCATCGCCCTGGCCCCGGTCCTGCCGGACAAACCCCGGCTCGACGCGGCCGCCGGGGGTGGCGTGAGCAAGCCCCGCAACCGGGAGCGGCTGGTCCTGGTCGTGCTGGTGGCGGTGCTGCTCGTCACCATGCTGGGCACCTGCATGTGGACCCGGGCGGGCCGCCAGAGCGAACTGGTGCGAATGCGCACGGCGGACAACGAAGTCCTCGGCCGGGCCGATACCGCGACCGATGCGGAACTCGATGTGATCTCGACTCATATCGGGCGCTACAAGGAACTCGGTGCGCCCATGGCGGAAATTCAGGATGTGGTGGCCCGCCTCAACCAGATGCGAGACACGGTAGCGCATCGTGCGGCACACCCCGCCAACCCGGCCGCGTCACCGGGCAGTCCAACCGCGGCAGGCAAGCCGGGCGTTTCGCGCTTCCTCGCGCCCTACAGCAATGTGAAACAGACGACCTCCCTGGCGAGCGATGGCACCGACCTCTACGCGAGCGTCGTGATGATTGACGATTCACAGGCCATCGTGCGCATCTCGATGGCCGACGGCACGGTGAAAGAAATCCACTCCGCGCACAATCCGATGGGCCTGACCGTGGTGGGCGACGACATTGTGTGGATCGACCCCAACTCCGGGCCGCAGACCGATACCCAGATCTGGCGCGCCCCCAAGAACGGCGGGAGCAAGCCGGTTGCCATCTACACGGGTTCGGCGGTGGGACAGCCCATTCTGGACGGCAGCGGCCTCGCCCATGGCGGTGATTACCTCTACGCCATTGACGAGGTGGGCGGTTCCGTGCACCGGCTGCATCTCGACGGATCGGGCCTGGAGCGTCTCTCGCCGGCCCGTTATGAGGGCGGCTTCGCCACGGAGCATTTGAATCTTCTCGTGGAGGACGGCCAGAACGGCGTGCTGGCCGTCGACACCGGTCATGCCGAGGATGTGAAGCCGTCGCTGCTGGCGATCGATGCCGCCGGCACGGTTTCGACCCTGCACGAAGGCGCCCCGTTTGTGAATCCGCAGGGGCTGGCGTGCGGTGAGTCAGTGGTGTTCGTGGCCGATCCCGGCGCCCAAAACACCATCTGGTGCGTGCCGTTCGGTGGCGGCACGCCCGTGGCGCTCGATTTGCCGGCGGACGCCTTCCACCACGTGGGCAGCCTCGTTTACTCGAACGGCGCGCTGTATGCCGCCGATTCAGGCGCGGGAACGATATTGCGCATCAACGGACTGCCGGATCGGAACTACGTCATCTTCGGCGACTTCGCGCGCGAGTCCGGCATGACCTTCACCGAGTCGGGGCTTGGTTACCATGTGCTCGAGGCGGGGCAGGGCGCAATGCCGGAGGCCGGCCAGAAAGTGGATTTAATATACCGCATCCTCGCCCGCGACAACTCCTTGTTTGCCGAGAGCGAACCCGGCAAAACCGTCGAGATGCTGCTCGACGAAAAACGTGCGGCGGGTCTGGTCGAGGGCCTGAAAATGCTCCGGATCGGCGGCCGCATCCGGTTGCTCATACCGCCCGACATTGGCTCCGGCCAAGTCGAGGAGATCAGCACGCCCGAGATCGGTTACATTTTCGAGGCCCAGTTGATCGGAATAAAATCCGCCAACTAACACCCACTCCCCCTATGAGCACCCCCCAGGAACCGGCCACGTGGCGCGAAAAAATCGGCATCTGGATCATCGTCATCTTCGGCCCCATCTGGGCCGAGACCTATTGGAAATACAGCGGCGCGGCGTGGCTGCAGGACTTGCCGCCGGTCGGCGCCGCCCTGCTGTCCGCGGCGGGTGGCGCCGTGGGCGGCTGGCTGGTCGCCAAATCACCGCAGGCCCGGCTGCTCGCCCTGTTCAGCGGCGCCCTCGCGGGGTTCGGTTGCAATTACGCCCTGCAGCTGATGTATGGCGACTCGAACCGTATCGGTGGCTTCGAGCGGATGATAACTTATGCCCTCGGGGCGGCTCCCGGCATCATCATCGGGGTGGCCGGCATCTACTGGCTCGGGAAACGCGCCAAGAAAAACAGTCCTCCCGCCGGCTAAAGCGCTTCCCGGGCGGTTTTCGGCGTGCCTTGGCACGGGCTTTGCCTTTAATAATCTAGCACCCCCATGGACGACCTCGACTTCGGCGCCACGATCAAGGGCTTCAATCCCGGGCAGAGGATTTTCAACCGCTACACGCTGAAGAAAATCCTCGGCCGGGGCGGCATGGGTGTCGTCTGGCTCGCCCGTGACGAGAAACTCGACCGGGATGTGGCGCTGAAATTCCTGCCCGAGGTGGTCAAGTCCGACCGGTCGGCCATGGATGACTTGAAGCGCGAGACCCGGCGCGCGCTCGATCTCACACACACGCACATCGTGCGCATCTACGATTTTGTGGAGGACGCCACGACCGCGGCGATCGCGATGGAGTATGTGCCGGGTGACACGCTGTCCAACCGGCGTCTGGACCAGCCGGCGAAGGTCTTTGAAGCCGGGGATGTCCGGCGGTGGGTCAAGCAACTGTGCGAGGCGCTGGTCTACGCGCACGAAAAGGCGCGGATCGTGCACCGGGATCTGAAGCCGGCCAACCTGATGCTGGATGCGCACGGCGATCTGAAGATCGCCGACTTTGGCATTTCCCGCAGCATCTCCGACAGCGTGTCGCGGGTTTCCAACCAGGCCGGCAGCTCCGGCACCCTGCTTTATATGAGTCCGCAGCAGATGATGGGAGAGGAACCGGCGGTGACGGACGACGTGTATTCCCTCGGAGCCACCCTCTACGAACTGCTCACCGGCAAGCCGCCGTTTTATACGGGCAACGTGATGTTGCAGGTGCAAACCAAGATGCCGTCGTCGATCGCGGAACGGCGGCAGACCTTGGAAGTCTCCGGTGCACCGATTCCCGCCGAGTGGGATGCGACCATTGCCGCCTGCCTGGCCAAGGAGTCCGCCCAGCGCCCGCAAAACGTGCGGGAGGTGGCGCACCGCCTCGGTCTCACCGTGACCATGGACGACACCGCAGCGCCCTTTGCCCCGGGGCCCGCGCGGACGGGTTCGGGTCTGCCGCCGCCGACCAAGTCCAGCGCACCGCCTGTCGTGCCCAAGACCAAGGCGCCGGCCGGGCGGTATGCCATCGTCGCGGCGGCCGTGCTGGCGGCGGCCGGTGCCGGATATTATTTCGGGATCTATGCTCCCGCGCAGCAACGCGAGGCGGAAATCAGGCAGAGGGACGAGCAAGTGAAAATGGCGGAAGCGGCGCGGGTCCTGGCCAACCAGGCGGCCGACGAGTTGCGCATCCGCATCAAGGCCGACCAGGTGTCCAGCGGGGAGCTGGAGATAATCGCCCGGGAGCAGACGCCGCGCGGACAGGTCGCGCGGGAGCGCGGGCAGGAATTGCAGCACCAGCGCGAGCTGGCCGAACAGCAGGCCTCCACCCAGATCAGCGCGACCCTCGAAAAACTGGCGGAGAATTCACCACGCACGGCTTATGACCAGGCGGAGCTGGACGTGCGCGTTTACCTCGCGACCGCGCCGGAAAGATTCAAGGGTGCGGTGGAGAAGGAATGGAACCGCCGGCGCGCCGCCGGGCAGGCCTTTGAGGCCGCCAACCGGCCGGGTGCGCTCGCCGTGGAAACGGATCCGCCGGGCGCGACGATCACGCTCTATCCCGCCAACATCCGCAAAACCAGCCCGGCGAACTTCCGGGAGGTTAAACCGGGGGAAGTCAGCTTCCGGGTGGAGAAGGAGGGTTACGAGCCGCAGGATGTGGCCTTCGTCATCAAGCCCGGGGTCGAGGGCAGGGCCGACCAGGTGCGGCTGGTGCCGATGTTGGGCACCGCCGTGGTCAGCAGCGAGCCATCGGGCCTGCGGGTGGTGCTCGAGGGCAATGGCCGGCGCCATGAGGGCATCACGCCGTTCACCCAGTCCATGCTCAGCCCGGGCACTTACCGTGTCACCCTGCAAAGGGCCAAGTGGCAGCCGGTGGTGAAGCAGTTGATCGTCGAGCGCGGCAAGGAAACGCCGCTCTTTGCTGATCTGCAGGGTGTGGCCTGGGACATTCGCTCCGAGCCGGCGGGAGCCACGGTCACGCTGGATGGAAACCCGGCGGGCGTCACGCCGCTCCGGCTGGAGGAGCTGGAACCGCGCAGCTACCGGCTCGCGCTCAGTCTCGCGGGTTTCGAGGATTTTGCGCAAACCTACCCGGCGGGCAAAAACGACGTGGCGCCGGTCAAGCTGGTGGAGAAGCCGCTGACCAGCCTGTTGCGGCGGCTCACCGGCCACACCTGGCGCTATCAGAGCGGGTGGGGTTACGCCGAGTTTGCGTTTGATGCCAGCGGCAACATCACCGGCAGCCACAAGATTCCACTGGCTGCCGTCATGGAGGACCTCGGCCGCATCCAATCGCCTGGCGCCGGGACGAGCCAATTCGCGGTGACCTTCACCCCCAGCCGGCCCTATCCCTTCTACACGGGGGAAGTGACGATGCAGCTGCTCGACGATAACAACCTCCAGCTCAACTGGCGTTACAACGGTGCCATGCAGAATTACACCTACACGCGCACCAATCCGGCGGCCGACGCGACGAAAAGCATTAGCGTATTATTCATGGATAAGGCGGCCGCGGCGGAGGCGGCAAGAAGGAAGAAAAAATAGGCCGGCAATTGCGTTCGGTGCGGCGGACTTTGGGCGTGCCTTGGCACGGGTTTTGCCTTTAATCTGGCATACCCCATGGACGACCTCGACTTTGGCGCCACGATCAAGGGCTTCAATCCCGGGCAGAAGGTCTTCAACCGCTACACGCTGAGGAAAATCCTCGGGCGGGGCGGCATGGGTGTCGTCTGGCTGGCGCGCGTGGCACCGTGAGTATTCGGCGCAGACTGTTCCCCACGCGATGGCCTAAGCAGTTGGCAAACCGAGTGGCAGCCCGTCAGCTGATCCAGCTACTGCAGTGCGCGCTTCACCTCGGCGGCGGTGAGTTGCGGGCCGGATGCATCCATGGCGAGGCGCTGAATGACGTTGCGCAGCTCGCGGACGTTGCCGGGCCATGAGTGTTTTTGCAGCGCGGTGAGGGCGGCGGGGGCGAATTCGAGGGCCGCGAGTCCGTTCTCGACACAAAACGATCCCAGGAAATGGCGGGCGAGGACCGGGATGTCCCCGGCGTGCCCGCGCAGCGGCGGCACGGCGACGGTCGCGACCTCGAGCCGGTAGAGCAGGTCCTCGCGAAACGTGCCGCGTTTCACCTCGGCGCGGAGATCGCGGTTGGTGGCGGCGAGGATGCGGACATCCACCTTCGTGGCGCGCTCGCTGCCGAGCTTTTCAATTTCCCCGCTCTCGAGGACGCGCAGGAGCTTGGACTGGACGGGCAGCGGCAGCTCGCCGATCTCGTCGAGAAAGATGGTCCCGCCGTGCGCGAGCTGGAATTTGCCCTGGTGGTCGGTGCGCGCGTCGGTGAACGCGCCCTTCACGTGGCCGAAGAGCTCGCTTTCCATGAGGGCGGGCGGGATGGCGGCGCAATTGACGCGGATGAACGGCGCCTTGGCGCGGGTGCTCCGGTCATGCAGGCGCTGCGCGACCACCTCCTTGCCGCTGCCGGTCTCGCCGGTGATGAGCACGGTGGCCTTGGTGGCGGCGATGCGGTCGAGCTTGTCGCCCAACTGCTTCAGGGCGGTGCTGTCGCCCAGCAATCCGGGGGCGGCGGGGGCGGCGCCACGCGCGGCCCCGGCCGTCGCCGGTTTGCCGCTGCCCGGCTGCCAGAGACGGGCGGCGGCATTGAGCAGGTTGCGGTCCTCGGGCGAAAATTCCTGCCAGCCGGCGGAGCGAAGCAGGACGACGATGGGGGCGGGCCCGGCGCCGCGCGCACTCGGCGGGCGCAGAGGGGCGACGAGGTAGTGCCATTGCCCGAGCTTCTGCTGGTAGTGGGCGAGATCGGCGGCGGAGTAGGGCGTGGCCTCGGGCAGTTGCTGGAATTTGTCGAGCAGGTAGGCGGCGAACTTCGGGACGCCGCGCGATTTTTCCGCCATCGCCGTGAAGGCGAGCGCACCGGCGGGCGAGTAGTATTGGACCACCTGGGCCCGGACCGCATCAAGCAGCAGCTCGAGCAATTGCTGCGCGGCCTCGGCGGGGTCGATGCCCTCCGTCAGGCGGAAACAGAGATGATACAGCGCGGCGAGGTGCCGGTCCTGGCGTTGGTCGGGGAATTCCGCGCGGTGCTTCCGGGTTTCGTTGGGCGCTTCCTCGGATTCGCCCGACTTGGCGGCGGGCGGGGCGGAAACCGGCCGGACAAAACCCGCGGCCAGTTGCAATTCGACCTTGCCGATGCGCACGCGGTCGCCGGGGTGGAGCGCGGCGCTCTGGCGCGGCACGCCGTTCACGTGGATGCCGTTGCGGCTGCCCAGGTCGCGGAGCTGCACGCCCTCGGCCCGGACCTCGATCTCGGCGTGGTGGCGCGACACGGAGACGTCATCGAGCACGATTTTGTTTTCCAAGGCGCGACCGACGTTGGTGACGCCCTCCCCGAGAGCGAAAGTGGCCTTGGTCTGTCCACCCACGAGCAGCAGGAGGGTGGGGTTGCTGGGAGATCGAAGCATACGTGATGCGGCCCGACTTATGCGGGAAGGGCGGCGCGGAAGGAAGGCTATTTCTCGATGGAAAAGGCTGGCCGGGGCTGATTTCTGGATTGCCGAGGGAGGTTGGGGCAAATTGCATGGCACGGTGCTAGGCACCCGTGCATCCCCCCGCCCGTCCGTTTGTAGGCGCTCTTGGCACGGCGTTTGCCATAGCAGGATAAAGCACACGATTTCCCCCCGTTCCCTCCACTTGCCCCCATGAAAAATCGCATTGTTCCCTCCCTCCTCTTCACCAGTGTCGCCCTGCTGCTCGCCGGCTGTGAATCCGACCAGGGTCCGTCCCCCGCCGTTGCCCAGTCCGCCACCGCGATGGGTGACAGCCGCGGCAAGGAAATCCAGCCGGCACCCGAAACCAAATCCTATGCCGGCAAGAAGGATGTTTTCCAAGGGGCCGAATACGACCCGGGCATGGGCAACGCGCCCGCGGGCGCGAAGCAGGTCCAGTTGCGCGTCGGCGAAGTGATCGAGGTTTTCCACGGCAGTTTTGCCCTGGGTGACGGCAAGCGCGAACTGGCTTTCTACCTACCTGCCGAGGCCCGCTCGGTCGTTCAGCTCGTCGTGGAGACGAAGGGTCTTACCCGCACCTATTTCCTCAAGGCGGTCGGCCAGGGCGATACTGTCGGCGGGGTGGTGGAGCGCCGCTGGCTCGACAGCGCCGGTTACAACCCGGTCGACACTGCCGCCGAGGCCCGGATCCAGGCCGCCGTCAAGGCCGCGCCCTATCTGATCTCCGTGACCAACTGAGGATTTTCCCATGAAAAACTTTTTCGCCCGCCTCCTTTCCTGCGCCGCCCTTGGGGTGATCATTTTGTCCGCCGGCTGCCGCACGGTGGATGAAGGCCCGGTCATCCCGACCAATCCCAACCAACCCCCGGTGATCACCGGCAAGGAGCCGGAGCACGCGCCCATCCCGCAAAAAACCGTCCCCGAGGGCGATTCCAGCCTGAGCCACCCCAAACCCGACGAGCGCATCGACCAGCCCAAGGGCTGAACCGGAGAACACACCATGGGCTTCTACAATCAGCGCTGCCCCAACTGCAGCAAATCCGTCTCGAAGGATGCCGACTTTTGCAACGCCTGCGGCTGCCCCACGGCCACCGCCTGGAGTTCCTGCCACAAATGCGGCTCCGCGGTGGGGGCGGAGTCCAAGTTTTGCTGGAAATGCGGTAGCGAGCAGAATCCGGCCAAGCGCCAGCAATTCTACGGTGACCGCTGGCACCGCTCGCCCGACGACTTCGCGGCCCGCGTCGAGCTCAAGACGCCCGCCGCCACGCTGCACCGCGGCCTGCAGGTGGACGAGGGTACCCTCGCCCTCGTGTTCCAGAACGGCAAATACAACGGGCAGCTCGAGCCCGGCTACCACAGCTTCGACAATTTTGTCTCGCGCCTGCTCGGCTTCGACAAGGGCAAGGAGGCCCATGCCGTCCTGATCGACACCCGCGCCGCCGAGGTGGACTTCATGCTCGAGGACATCCGCCTCAAGAACCAGGTGGCGGTGGACGCACGGCTGCGCCTGCTCTTCCAGGTGCGCGAGCCGAAGCTTTTTGCCGAGCGCGTCATCGCCGGCGCCGGCGATTTTCACACCAGCGACCTGACCAATCGTTTCCAGGGCGACGTGCGCGCCGCCGTGCAGGCCGCCGCGCAGGAGCACACCCTGGACGAGGTTCTCGTCGCCGCCAGCGCCCGGGAGTTGATCGAGCGCGAACTGCAGGGGCGGCTCGAGGCCGCCCTGGCCCCTTTCGGTCTCGCGCTGGAGGGCGTGCGGCTGGCGGAATTCGGCGGGCCCGCCGTCAGCGAGCTCCGCAGCAAGCTCGGCGACATCGACCGGCTCAACCGCGAACTGCAGGCCAACCGCCTGCTGGCGGACGCCACGCGTGCCGGCAAGATCGACGCCTACCGCGACGAGCAGCAATTAAAGGACACCTTTGACCGCATCAGCCACGAAATGGGGCTCAACGACTCGGCGCGGACGGAGGACCGCAAACGCTTTGTCCAGGCTTTGGAACAAAAGACCACGCTCGAGGGACTCCGGCTCGACTATGAGGCCCGCCGCGCCGAGATCGTCAACCGGCTCGACGAACAGAAGCTCAGCCACCAGGCGGAGATTGCCGACGCCATGCAGAAGATCGAGCTCCGCCGGGCGGAATTCGCCGAGGACATGCGCCAGCAGCGCGAACGCTTCCAGGACGCGCAGGTGCAGCAGGTCGGCCAGGCCAGGACCGACCTCGAGGTCGCGCGGCAGGGCATCGATGCGCTGAAGCTCGTGAAGCAGGCCAAGCTCGAGGCCCGCGAGAAGGAGGAAAAGCTCGACCTCGAGCTCGAGGCCGGGCGCCTGCAGCTCCGCGGCAACGCCAGCATGCAGGCCCTGCTCGCCACGCTCGACGGCGAGAAGGCCGACCGCATCCTCAAGCTCGCCGAGCTCGAGATGCGCAAAGGTCTCTCGGTGGAGCAGGCCATGGCCATGGTCGCGGAAAAATCCCCCGAGATTGCCCCCGCCATTGCGGAGGCCATGCGGGCCAAATATACCAAGGGCCGCGAGGGCGGCGCCGGCGGCAAGGAATAATCCAGCCTGCGCGCGCCATGTCCGATCTCGATTTCGGCGCCACGACTTTCGCCGATCGTCCGTTTGGTGGCACAGCATCTGCCCAGATAAGTTTCCGCCCATCCCCTCCCGCCCATGAATCCTGAAATCACCCTGACCCGCCTGACCGGCTTTGGCCGCGGCAAGAACGAGAAATTCAACCGCGAATCCGTCAGCCTCGGCACCGACGCCGGCTGCGACCTGCGCTTTGATCCGACCTGGGACAAGACGGTCTCCGCGCGTCATCTGCAACTGGACTGGAAGTCGGGCCAGCTCTGGCTCACCGACTCCAGCAAGGCCGGCACGCTGCTGCGGGGGCAGAAGGTGACCAGCGCCGCGGTCGCGCCCGGCGCCGAGATCGAACTCGGGGCGGGCGGGCCAAAAATCAAGGTGGATTATGTGAATGCGAATGCGAAGCCGCCCGCGGCACCCGCGCCGGCGGCCCGGACGGCCGAGCCGCCGCTGGTGATGCAATCCGCGGCTGTTGCGCCGGCGGCGGCTCCGATGGCCGCGGCGGCAGCGGGTTCGGCCAAGTCCGGTGCCGGGACCCCCGGCTGGGTGTGGGGGCTCGTGGCCGCGCTGGTTGTGGGGATTGCCGCCGTGGTTGCCTTCAACCGGCAGCCGACCCCGAAGCAGGAGGAGGCGCCCGAGGTGGCCCTCGCGCGGGTTGCCCGGGAAAACGCCGACGCCGTCGCCCTCGTGGTGCTCATCCATCCGAAGTTGAACAACGGCCAGCCCGAGCCCATCGCCACGGCCTGGGCGGTCGGTCCCCATGTCTTTGCCACCAATTCGCATGTGACGACGCCGGTGAAGGAGGTCCTCGACAACGGCGGCTCCGTCTACCTGGTGATCAACCGCAATCCGGACAAAAAGTTGAAGGTGACCAAGGCGGTCATCCATCCCCGCTATGACAAGGAGGAGCTCAACTTTGAGGGCAAGCCGCACGCGGCGCCCGCGTATGACGTGGGGTTGCTCTATACCGATGACACCGCCCCGAAGGTCTTCAAGCTGGCTCCCCGCGCGGAGCTGGAGAAACTTGATTCCGGCTACCGCGTCGGCTTCCTGGGCTTCCCGATGGAGGGCATGTCGGGCGGCGGCGTGGAGATGCGCAGCCCGGTGGCGACCATGCAGTCGGGCATCATCACCTCGGCGACCGATTTCTGGCTGTCCCAGGCGTCGTTCGAAAAACGGCTGCTGGTGCAGCACAACCTCGGCGCCGCCGGCGGCGCGAGCGGCAGCCCCATCTTCAACTCCAACGGGGAGGTCGTGGCCATCCTCAATGCCGGCAACATCATCGGCTCGGTCTCGTTCGAGACCGGCAAAATCGCCCGCGCGCCCTCCGCCGTCATGGTCAACTTTGCCCAGCGCATCGATCTGCTCCGCGACATCTGGCCCGAGTATCCCAAGTAATAATCTGCTGTCGACCACCCGGCCGCCGCGATCCCTGTCGCGCCGGTCCGACCACGCCATCATGAAATCCGCCGGAAACAATCCGCCCTGCCGGTTCGAGTGGGCCGCCCTCTCGGACATCGGCCAGCGCCGCAAGAACAACGAGGATTCCTGGGGAGTGTTCAGCCTTGATGGAGGCCAGGCGGAGTCTCTCCAGGCCTCGCCGGTGGCGGTGCCCGGGCAGGGACTGTTGCTGATCATGAGCGACGGCATGGGCGGGAGCCGCGCCGGGGAGGAGGCCAGCCGTTTCTGCGTGGACCGCCTGCCGGTGGAGCTGGCCGCGCGTGCGGCTGGGTCGGGAAGTCCCGGAGGAAAGTTGCACGATTCCATCATCAGCACCCACGAAGCCCTGGTCGGACGCAGCAAGACGCAGGAGGCTTGGGGCGGCATGGGCGCGACGTTGTCCGCCCTCTGGATTCTGCCGGCGGGTGAAATGGTGCTCGGTCATGTGGGCGACAGCCGGGTTTATGCCCTGCGCGGCGGTGAAATGCGCCAGCTTTCGGAGGACCACAGCGTGGGTGCCAGCATGGTCCGGCGGGGTGAGATGAGTGCCGAGGCCGCCACGCGCTTGAAGTTCCGCTCGTTGCTCGAGCAGGCGATGGGCGGTGATGGTTCCCCGATCGTGCCGCAGATCAGCCAGGTTGGGGCTGAGGCCGGTCGTGGATTCGCGCTTTGCACGGACGGACTTTATGGACCCCTGCGCGACGGGGTGGAGCCCGCGTTGCGCCAGGCGTTCACCCGGCCGTCCCTCGCTGCCGCCGCCGCCGAGCTGATCGCCGCGGCCAACGACGCGGGCGGGCCGGACAATATCACCGTCATACTGGCACGACTCGTGCCCGCTCCGGAGGCATGATGGAGCACGCCAAACAGCCGGACGACGGGCAGGACTGGCTCGCTTTTCTCGCCGGCCATACCGGCCGAGGCCTGCCGGAAATCCAGCTGGCCGAACTGGGGGCGGGCGACGTGTTGATTGTCGAAACCAAGAATTCGCGCTACGCCTTTCGCTGGCGCAGCGGGGGCGGCGCCGAGTTGGCGACCAACCGCGCCGCCGAGCGGCCCAGCGGCCGCGTGCGGGTGAATGGCTGCGCCTTCGGCCAGTCCACCAGCATCAAGCCCGGTGTGCTTTTCTGCGGCGGCAACATGGAGTACGTCTCGGACGGCGGAAAAATCACCCACTGCACCACCGTCATCCGCAGTCTGGAATTGCTCCGGCGCAGCGTGCTGGTATCAAAATAGCGCCGGGTTAAAGGCTGAAGAGCTCGTGCGTGTCCGTGAAGCCGTTGAGCTCGTGTTTCCCGAGGGAAACTGGCGCGATTTTCTCCGGCCAGTGCTGCACCGCCGCGGTCGTGAATGTGCAGTTGGCTTTGTGCTTGGCCGCGATTTTTTCCATGCGGAAGAGCAGGATGACGCCCGGGCCGAGAATTGATTCCGCCCCGCTGGGGGAAGTGGCACCAAGGGTGATGTCATCGTAATGGGTCAGCAGCCGGAAAGGCAGTTCCTTCTCCTTCGCCTGGTAAGCGCGGAGCTCCGCAAAGATGGCAAAAAACCGCTTGGGGTCCGCCCCGCGGTCGGTGACATAGGCCAGATAGCCGTCGCCGGTGTAAATCTGGATGTCCGCACCGTGGTTTTGAAAAATCGTCGAGCAGGCCAGCATCCAGCTCCCGACGGCGCTGGAAACCTTCTCGGGCGGATGCTGCTGGGCGAAGCGCGTGAAGCCGATGATGTCGGCCAGCAGCAGCCAGGCCTTTTCGATGCGGAAGGCGGGTTGCGTGAGGAGCTGGGTTTCGCCCGCCGCCCGGACCGGCTTCTTGGTGGCGGTGCTGCGGAAGACAAAAGTCTTTCCGCCGAGGGTGATGCGATCACCGTTGTTGAGGGCGGTGGGCCGGATGACGCGCCGGTCATTGAGGTAGGTGCCGTTGGTGCTGCCCAGGTCAACCACCCACACCTGGCCGCCCTCCTGCACATTGATGAGCGTGTGCCGGCGCGAAACCTCGGTGCCGTTGACGGGAATGTCATTCGTCGAGCTTCGGCCGATGCTCAACGGCCGGTTCAGGCGGAATTGACCGAGTTCCTTGCTCTCGAGGAAGGCTTCCATGTGGGGTAAATCTTTGGACTGTTGTGCGCCAAAAAACAACCATCTTACACTCCGCGTTGCACCGGCTTCGCCGGTTCGCCATCGACCGGTGGTCAATGGCGGAAGGGGAGGGATTGATTCGCTTCGCTCAGGGCTGCGCCCCAAAGCCTGCGGCTTTGTCCATATCCCTCCTTCGGCATTCGCTGCGCGATTGCCGCGCTGCTTCGCATCGCTCGCCATTTGACCTGCCCGTTCCAGTGGGGTTTGAGAAATCACCGGACCAAGGCAAATCAGAGCGAATCAGCCCGAAAACCCACTTCGAGATAAATCCGCGGCCCTCGGGCTGAATTCCAATGGGTTTGAGATACTCAGACCCGCTGCCAGGCATCGATCACCTCTTGCTCTGTCGTATAGGCCGTCCGCCATTTGTGGGTAATCCTAACCCGCTTAAAAATCGCACCGGGCAGACGTAGTTCCTGCTGGCTGCGGGGCGTGACGATCTCAGCCGTGGCGCAAGGCACTATTTCGCCCCGCACGGCGCCCGTGAGCGAGAACGCCAGTGGCAATTCCTCCGGTTCCGGGTCCGGCCCATCCTCGTTAGGTGCGGGGATGGTGAAATACTTATCGCCGAAAGCAGCCATACCGACCATTTGCAGGCCGCCTGCAGGGCGTAGGCAAGGCCTTTCATAGCAGGTGTAGCTGGTCTTCCTGCGCTGCTTTACGGGCCGCCAGGCGCCGCAGGCGGCCCACCTTGGCCCGGAGGGTCTCGTCGGCCCGCTGGGCGACCAGTTCGGGCAGAGACGGCCCGGCGGGCAGGCGCCTGACCAGTTGCTGGAACACTGCGCCGACCGCTGCCCCGGCGGACATGGCCTCGGCCTGGATTTCCTCAGCGTTGAGGCCAACATAGCGCCCGACCGCGAACTTGAAATAGGGCCAGAAGTCGCGGACCTGGCCGTTCGCCTGGGCTTTGCCGATGCATTCGAGCATTTCGACGATCCGGCCGGCCAGGCGCCCGCCGTCCAGCATCCAGCCGCGGCGCCAGAGGGCGATGATCATCCCGTCGACCTGGATGCGGCATTGCTGCAACCGCTTTTCCTTCGCGGCGCCGGCCCATTGCCAGTCGAGGCGTAGATTCAGCTGCTTGAGCAGCCAGACATCGAACTTCACCAGGCGGGCCTCCGGCTGCTGGTTCTGGTTCATCCAGGCGAGTGCATCGTAGTCGCGCACGGTCTGTTTCCGGTCGCGGTCGGCCCGCTCGTCGCGCTCGTCGAGATAGCCTTCCAGGATCATACGATGGCGGCCGGGTGACCGAAGAAATGTTTGTCCGAGCGCAGCACCCGGCCGATCATCTCGCGCGCCTGGTGCCGCGTGGCATCGCGGAAGCGCAGGTATTCCGCCTTGGTGCAATGGCGCACCAGCTTGTAACCGGGGCTGCCCGGATAGCTGATGATCTCCGCGCTGCCGCTCGCCGCCTTGCGCACGCGCCGGTCGCTCCAGCCCAGGGCCACGCCGATCTGCAGGGCCGTCATCCAGTCCTGGCCGAACAGATATTCCACGAGCGCGCCGGGGTCCTCGCTCGCGGCCTCGGGCTTCTTGAACTGGAATTCCGGCTGCGTCATTAGAATGGATTTTTGCCCGGCACCGGCGGGGCGTGCCGGGCGGCGGCCGCGCGCTGGTATTTCATCCGCCGCTGCATGATGCCGAGCACGATGTTCGCCTGCTTGTCGTCGAGCTGGTCCCACCGCTCCCGGCCCTTGATCACCTTCTTCACCAGCCCGTCGACGTAGGCCACGCGCCGGTTGAGGAGATCGTCCTCGTCGTAGGCGCGGCTGTTGCCGATGCGCAGCTCGATCAGGATGTCCAGCACCCGCGCCCAATACTCCTGCCGGCGCAGCTCCGGCTGGTCCAGCTGGCGCAGCTGCGCGTTCAGATCGGCCGGCCGGGTGATGGCGTAGAAAGCCGCCAGCACCTTGTCGAGGTCGGCGTTCGTGAAGTCCTTCGAGGATTTGTCCATGCCCAGGGCCTGCTTGTGCAGCTGGTGGCGCTTATTCTCGGCCTGTTTCGGGTCGATGCCCTTGGCGATGAAGTGCGCGCGCACCAAACCCCACTCCCGAAAATACTTCATGGTCTGCGCATGCGTCATGGCCCGGCATCCTTCGGCTTCTCATAGACCCTGAACAACGCCCCGCGGTGTCCTCTGTTGCATTTGGCCGTGTTCGCATAGGTCTGCTGCTGGATTTGAAAATCAATCGGCAGGCCAGTCATCGCTTTACCGTAAGCGCTGAAGACTTTCGTGAGGGCGCACCACTTGGCGTTGCAATGCGGCGCTGTCGGGTCGCCGAGCTCCATCGCAGCGTAATGCTCGTCACTCAAAATCACCCGCACGTCCACATCCCGCCAGCCTGGGCCTTCGAGCGATGAGCCTACATGATAAGCCACCTCGCCAAATGCTTCCAGCACCAGCTGCCCGAAGTCCTGCAGGTAGAGATGCGTCGGCATCCCAATGCGTGATTGTTCGCTCATAGGAGCATGGCTTGCTCGGGCGCGAGCGGCAGTGGCACAGGCTCGGCATGGTTGAGGCAGAATTTGCGGGAGTCGTTCAGGTGGGCGGCGGCCTCGTCGATCTTCGCGCGGGCGGTGACGTAGTCGCGGTCGCAATGGGCCCTGACGGCCTCCTTCACGGCGATGCCGGCGTTGTGCATCTTCTGGCGGCAGGAGATGTCCATCGCCTCGATGACTTCTGGAGCGGGCTGGGTCATCTCGGGAGTTTGAACAATGCGGCGATCTTCTCGACGCGCTCTGGCTGCGCGGCGCGGAAATGCTCCGCTCCGGCCGTCGCCGGCTCCAATTGCGCGATGGGCTTGCCCTTTATTTCCAGAAAGATCGCCTGCAGGACCAGCTCGGCGAGCCCGCGGTCGGTGCCGCGGTTGAGCAGCTTGGCCTCATCGGAGGCCAGGAAGGCTCGCAGATGCTTGATCGGGCTGCGATCCTTCATTTCGTCACCAGTGACGAGGCGCTCATACATTGCGGTGATCGGCGCAGCGCCCTGCCAGGCTTTGCCGCTCCATTTGGTCTGCAGGGCGAAGGCAAAGCCGGCCAGCACGCCCGCCTGCCGCAGGCCATGCTCGGTCGAGCGGCGCTCGATCAGATGCAATATAGCCTCCTGGTAGGCCCGGTATATCTCCAGCGTCTGCCCGACGCCGAGCCTCCGGGTGCGTTCGCTGGAGCAAAGGGCGGCGAGTGAGCGCGTGGTCGAGGCAATCGTGCTGCCCTCCTTCAGGCCGTGCTGGATTTTCAACTGATCGGCCACCGAGCGCGTCGCCCCGCGGTCCACGCAATCCATCGTGGTCATTTCCTTGCCCTCGATCTTGCTCGGCAGGCCGAACGTCACCATCATCCGCACCGTGCGGCCGCTCAGGATGATCGCATGCAGCCGGTGCTGGCCGTCGATCAGCTCGTCCCGGTCGTTGAAAGCCACGCCCTGATGCGTCGGCATCCATGTTCCGTTTTTCATGTCGCGCGCGTAGGATGCGATCACGTCCTGCTTCACCGGCCGGTTGCGAAAATTGTTATTGAGCCAGATCTTCGCCTTGAACGGGTCGATCTCCATCCATTGCGAGCGGAGGCCGGACTCGGCCGCCACGGGCCGCCCGTCCTTCTTGACCGGCGCCGCCTCGCCCGGCCCGTGCACCATCCCGGAGCGCTTGCCGGCATCGACCAGGCTGCGGATATATTCGGTGTTGAGACGGCTCTCAGCGTGCGGTGGTGCGGAGTTTCGTGAGGATGTTTGTGTGGGCATGGGATTTCTTTTGTTGGGTGCGATTGAGGAGCAAGGCTGTCGCGGCGCGTGATTTTCTGAGCAGGCTCTTGGCCTGGTTCTCCCGGCAGACGTCATTGCGCGTGGCGAGAACTAGATTGGCCGGATGGAAATTGTTACGGTTGCCGTCGGCATGGCGCACGGCATGACCCGCCGGCACGGGTCCATTATGTTCTTCCCAGATGATATGATGTAGCGGCGGCCGTCCCGTCCTCGGCGACCAGGGGCCGATGAAGTAAGCCGGACCCGACGACTTAGACCAGAAGAAGAGCCGATTCTTATAGATCACGCCCTGACTGCAGAGCCGGATCATCACGGCGGCATGTCGCGAATCGCACCCAGCGTTCATCCGGTCGGCGATAGCATGCGCTCGCGGACTGCCATAGGCAAAAGGCTCGATGCCGGCCGAAAAGGGCGTGGTCGGTTGTTCGTTATCGAGCTTCGATCTTGCCCGGATTCTGGCTATAAAGTCCCTGCGGCGCTCCATTGGCCACTCGCGCCATTCTCTCCTGAGTGCCTCGGGTATGCGGATTTTCTTCGCGCTTGAGATGAGAGCCGAAATTTCCCGCTGAGTGAGCGGATCGGCCGGCTGAATCTGTCCGTTGCCCAGGCGCTTGATTTCATAGGCAACTGGACGGATGGCCAGGCCACGCCTGACGAAAAGCTCTCCTATACAGCGCCGGTCTCGTCCATATTTTTTGCCCAAGGCCGCCAACGACATTGGGCGCTGGTAGTCGGCATGCATCTTGGCCACCAATGCATCCAGGTGGAATCGGCGCTTCGCCGCGATCCGCGCGAATGTCGCGGCGCGCTGCGTCTTGTTCATTTTCCAATCTGCTGCTCCACGACGTGGCATGGGTTCAGGGGTTGAATGAAAAATGGAGCGGCCTTGCCTCGTGGAGCTTGGCCGCTGAAGTATCCGGGCTGGTGCGCGTGCTCACCACGATCAGAGGCGGCCCGGATAAGATGTAGGTCGGCGCCGGCCGCGTGCAGGTGGTCGCGCAGCCAGGCGAGGTGCTTGACCGCACAGGCACGCGCCGGGCCTGCCTGCCGGGCCTCGGCAAAGGGCCTGCCGGGCATGTGCATGGCCCAGACATCGCGCGTGATCTGCCACGGCCCGCGCTCGCCCGCGCGGCCGTCGTGGCCGTGCCACGCCTCGACGGCGCGGATCGCGCCGAGGAAGCGCGGGGCGTCGAGATCGGCGGCGTGCGCGCCGACCGCGACGAGCAGTAAGATGACGGCCGCGCGGATCATTTGAGAAGTAGCGGGCCACCGCGCTCGACCAGTCGCGCGTAGAAGGTCTTGCCGGATTCATCGATAGCGAAGGGCAGCATCACCTGCTCCAGCTTCGCCGCGCCGACCTGATGGATGGCCAGCTGCGCCTCCAGCCAGTCCTTGACGATCCGCCATGCGATGCGCTCGGATTGCTCCTTGTTGTTGAAGAGCGAGGTCGGAATTCGGCGGCGGTAGCCGTGCCCGCGTTTGCCCTCAGCCCTTATTTGTTCATTCAATGCGAGCGTAACGGCCGCCACGTTGGCCGGCAGCGAGAACGCCGTCTCGCCGAATGTCGTCTTCATCCTGAAGCTGACGGCCGAGATCGAGCAGTCAGCGTTGTTCTCAAGGAGGATGGCCGTTGCGCCACCCTCCTGAAGCATGCGCGTGATCTCTGCGATGCTGCGCGTCGCCGGGACCTCGGTGGTATAATTGAGCAGTGGCATGGGGATCAGTTCTCTCTGCCATCGCGCGTCGGGAGCGCGGCGAATCCTGTGACATCGCGTAGCTCAGTGACCGCCTTTATGACCATTTCCCGCGGGCCGTTGCTGGTGTAGTGGGCCAACTCACCGGATTCGGCTCCGAAAACGAATAACGCGAAGCACCGGCCGGAAAACTGAACAGCGAGGCCGTTGGCCGCCTGCTGCAGGCCATTTTTGCAACTCCGGTCATCTGCCCGCTCCTGCGGCGCGGCAAGGGCATCGCCGATGGGCGTACCATAACCCCAGTCGCCCGGCGCTCCGAAGGCACGGGATAATGGTTTTCCCTCGAGCACGCGCGCGAGCACGATGAGCAGCTCGGCTGTGTCGGCATCGGATTTTGTCAGCGGATCAGGCTGAGAGAGAAGATCAGCTTTCGCTCGGATTGCCTTGGCGAGGAGAGCGGCGTTCACGGCGCACCTCCTGCCTTCACCAGGTCCGCGCCGTCGACCTTGGGCTCGATGAAGAAAGTCTCGGCCTGGACCACACGGACACCGAAATCCGAGAGATCGTCGGTGGTCTGCGCGGTCAGGATGGCCTGCTTGTCTGGCTCCAGCACCATGCGGATGAATTGCCTCTTGCCCAGGTGCTTCAACCGCTGGACCACCTGCTCCCAGGTGAACTTCGACAAGAGCTTGAGTGTCGGCATCCCGGTGCGAAAGCCGTAGCGCGCGAGCGGCGTCTCGGCGCTTTTCACTTTGCCGGGCAGAAGCTCGTCGCGGTGCTCCTTCGCGTATTTCTCACAGAGGGAGGCCTTGGCTTTGATCGCGGCCTCGTGGGCCTCGATCTCCGACTGAAAGATGGTTTGCGCCCTCTGCACCGCATTATTGCGCGCTGCCTGGCAATGGCGCAGTTCGACGGTGCTGGCGGCGATCTCATCGAGCAGGCGCTCGAACTTGATGCGGGTGGTGATGGACGGAGCCTTGATGCGTTTTGTCATTGTGTCTGAGGGTTGGGGTTGTGGTTGAAATCAAGCATGGGTGAACTCGGAGGAGTGGTTGAGGCTGGTCTCCTGGTTGCTGGCGGTCTGCGCGCCGGCCGAGCCGTTGGCCTCGCGCATGGCGACAAGGCGCAGGTAGATTTTCTCGGCGTCCTGGTGGATGGCATCGAGCGTGGCGAACGGGCCGGTGATCGGGGCGTGCTTCAGCTCCTCGCCGGCCGGCCCGGTGAGCTTCACGAAGTATTTGCCCGGCTCCTGGGGCGCGGCGCGCAGCCGGTATTCCCAGCTGCGGTCGGAGATGATGAGGCGCGCCTTCATGACCGCCTCCGGTGTTGCCAGCGATGGTTCAGCCAGGTGAGGACCAGTAGGCCGACAAGGAACAGGGCAATCCACTTGAAAACGTGGGCGGCGATGAGGTAGGCGTTCATTTGCGACGTGCCTCCACTTCTTTGATGCCCTCGAACTCCGCGACCCTGTCGATGATCCGGCCTGCTGCTTGGACAAACTCGTGGTCCACGTCCACCGGCCGCGGGTCGCTGGCGACAAAATCCACACGCGCGATCAGTTGATTGAGGTCCTTGGCCACCTCATTCTTCCAGGGCTCACTCTGGCCGGTCTCGTCATATTGCCGGCCCGCACTAAGGGGAACAGCGGCGGCGAGAAATGGCGCCCGCGTGATACGCGGCCGGCGGCGGTTATGCCGGGCGCGGGTGAGGCCGCGCCCGATGGCTTTCTTGGTGAACATGGCTTAGACCTCCTTCTTGGGGTTGGAGAGCGAATCGTAGATTGCCTGCGCTTCACAGACGTCCTGCCATTCAAGCGAGCGCGTCTCTTTATCGGCGACCATCTTGCCGTCCTCCAGGACGGAGAAGAGATGCTTGATGCCGAAGTTGTAGGCGATGCGCTCGCAGACATCGAGGCCCTCGAAGTTCGGCGCGTCCTCGCGCAGGTGCTTCCAAAGGTCCTTGCGGCTGCCCTTCGGCGCGTCGGGGAAGGTGAGCTTGTGGGTCTTCACTACCGCACGCACGTCAGCGACGCGCAGCGCGGCCGGCAGATGGAGCTTGATCACGCCGCGGCGCCAGAGCTGGTTGAGCAGCTTGGAATCGTGGCCCGTCTCGATTTCGGTGCGGCCCACATCAGTGGCGCAGATCACCATCGCGCAGCCGGTGCGGTCCTTGATGGACTTGAGGGCGTTGACCATCGCGATGGACGAGCCCTTCTGGTAGCTGTGCGTGATATTATGAAACTCGTCGACCAGGATGAGATTGCTCTTGTCGATGGCGGCGAGCACGCGGGCCTGCAGTTTCATCGGCGAAACGTCGGGGCTGATCCCGAGCGCGCGGGCGAACTCGCGGTAGAGGTCCTGCACGCCGCGCACGCCCTGCAGATCGACGTAGATCGTGGCGCCGTGGTTGTTCTCGTCGCGGAACCAGAGCAGGTTCTCGGTCTTGCCGATGTGGGAGTTGCCGAAGATGAAGGCGATTTGTTTGCTATTCCATACCTTGCGGCAGACCTGGTGAATCTCCTTGCCGGTCTGCGTCATCACGCGGTTCTTGCTCTCCTCGGAGGTGAGGGCGCGGAGCTGGCTGCGGAGAACGCGGATGCGCGAGAGCATCTTCGCAGGCGGCGGCAGGCCCTGGCCGGAATCGTTCCGATATTCACCGCGCATGACGCGGGAATAGGTGCTGCCGTCGAGACCGAGGTCGGTGGCGCATTCCGCCTGCGACATTTTCTTGTCGAGGCTGTAGCGATACCACCAGCGGAGATCGCCTTGGAATTCCGGGCGGTGCTTTTTGATGCCGGCCTCGACGATGTCGCCGGCCAGGTTCGTGCCATTCCACTGTTCGGTGGCGGCGGGGGCTTCTGAGGTTCTGAGGGTCATGGGATTAATGCAGGGTTGAGGGAGAGAGTTACATGAGCTTGCCGAGGTCGGCGTCGGCCGGGGCCGGCGCACCGTCCTCGACCAGGGCGGCGAGGTCGTGCTTCGGCTTGCGCGAGGAGCCGCGGCGCCGGTTCTCGTCGGCCTGGCGACCCGCCGCGACGGCGATGCCGGCGGCGGCAATCGTGGCGTCCGCGAAGCGCGCCGCGGGCGTCGTGGTGACCTTGTCGTCGGCGAGCGTGCGCGAGAGCGGCAGGCGCTTGCGGTCCTCGGTGAGCGTGGGCCGGAACTCGGCCAGCCGCGCGTCGTTGTGCGCCTGCGCGGCCGCGAGGCGGTTGTCCTCGGCGGCGAGCAGCTCGCGCACCTCACCTTGATGCTGGCTGTGGAAGAACTCCTTCACCAGGGCCGCGGCCTCGCCGATGGCCTCCGGGTCCTTGATGTTCGCGGGCGCGTTGTGGCGGAGCACGCCGACCGCGCGGCCCTTGAGATCGGTGAGGTAGAGCCGGCCGGGCGCCGACTCGTCGAAGTAACTGAGGAGCTTCGCACCCTCGGGCAGCGCCTTCAGGCAGCCCTCGGTGTCGAGGTAGGTATAGCCGATTCCGGCGTGCGTGAACGTAACCCTGCGGTTGTTGACCTCAATCCGGCGCGGCGTGAACGCGAGGAGCGCGACGAAGAACTCGGGGACCTTCACGAACGAGCAGCTGGCGGCGAGCCTGCCCCAGCGCTCGAGTGGCGACTCCATGCGCGCGCGGACCTCGAGGCCGAGCTGCTGCTCGCGCGGCAGCGCGACGATCTCCGCCATCGGGTGCCAGGCGTCGCCCACGCCGCGGCACCACTCGTTGACCTGGTCGAAGCCGAGTAGCTTGTGCTCGGTGCGGTGGTCCATCAGGTCGAAGATTTTCTCGTAGGCCGCCTGCAGGTCGTCGAAGTTGTCGATGGGCAGCTGGAGCTGCGCGACCTGGGCGTCGGTGAGGCCGAGCTTTTCGGCGAGCAAGCCCTCGCAATAGGCGACGCGGGCCGCTGTGCTCGCGGGCGCGAGGTCGTAGCGCGCGCCCTTCTGGCCGGGCAGTGATCCGGCGAGATTGTGCATGAGGTTGAACGCGCTCTCGATCCAGCCCTTCTCCCAAGGCTTGCCGCCGCTCTCGCAGAAACCGTTCGCGAGCGTCCGGTGCTCGAGCATGTTGGTGCGCTGGACGCGGACCTGGCCGTGGAAGAACATCTCGAGCGCGGCCTCGAGGCCCTCGCCGATGGCGGCCGCGGCGTTCTCGACCAGGAGCGTGACGGGATAGTCGGCCGGCACGCCGTAGCGCACGAAGATCTGCTTGATGAGGAACTGGACGTCGGCGCGGGTGATCGCGCGCTTCTTCCCCTCGTCGTCGGTGAGCAGCGGCTTGAAGCCGACCGCGAGCTTGCGGCGCGTGGCCACGTCGATGGCGAGGACGCCGCGCACGCGGACGACGCGGCGCTGGAAGATGCAGAGCACGTCGCACTCGAAGTCGTCGAACACGATCATCTCCATCGGGCGCAGCGTGCTGGTGTCGCGGATGACGTGCGGGATCAGGCCGTGGGCGGCCGTGAAGCCGCGCGTGGCGAGCGCCTGTTGCGCGGGCGGCGGCATGTGCAGGTAGAGGTTCGAGTTGCTCCAGCCCTCGGGATAATCGCCGGCGAACGCGCGGGGCACGTCGCGATCCGGCCAGCGCGCGGCGAACCATTCGCGCCAGGTGCCGTAGCCGGGGAGCGTCTCGCCCGAGCGCCACGCGGCGCGGATTTTCTCGATGGCCTGCTTGCGACTGCGGTGCTCCTTCAGGCAGAGCGTGCGCAGATGGTCGATGAACCTGGCGGGCAGGCTCGTGGCGTGGCCGTAGTTGCGGGCGAGCACACGCCAGTCGCCGTTCACGGCGAGCCAGGCATAGAACAGCGTGCGGAGATTGTGGAACGACCAGCCGCGCCGGCCGGCGTTGGCCTGGGCGACGGCGCGCAACGAGGCGACGACGCCGCGCGGGTCGGCCTTCATGGCGGCCATCACCTCGAGCAGCTCCTTCACGCGCTCGCGTTCGTCGTGCGGCAGCGCCAGCCAGTCGGCGTGGTGGGCGAAGGGGATCAGGTCGGCCACGGCGGGCGATAGCGGCGCGGCGGTAACTAGGTCATTCGATGTGTTATTCATTTTGGCAGGTCAGTTTCGGTTCAGGCCTTCTTGCGGCCGTGGGTCTTGACGTAGAGAGTGGTGATGAAGTCGGCCGTCGCCTCGGCGGCGGCGCGCAGGTCCTCGTGCTGCTGCTTGGAGAGGCTCATCCAGAGGGTCTTGTCGGCGGCGCCCTTGCGGGCGACCTGCAGCGCCTGGTCCAGCTCGTTGAACCGGTCCTGCACGTTCACGGCATGCGCGGCGCCGGCCTCGTCGCCCTTCTTCGCGCCGGCCTTCTTTGTGCCTCCCTTGATCCCGTGCTCGGCGAGCAGCTCGCTGAGGGATTTTCCGCCGACGAAATTATCGACGGCCGCGCGGAACTCGCCGGCCGGGCCTTTGCTGACGGTGAGCGCCGACTCGATCTCGCCGACCGGCAGCGCGGCGAGCGCCTTCTGGTTCACGCGCTCCGCATCGAGCGTCTCGATGGCGAGGCGCATGTAATACTGCACCTGCCGGCGGCCGAGGTCGTCGATGTGCTTGTCGAGCCAGGGGCCGAACTCGCCGTGCGCGAGCGATTCCTTGACCATGAGGAGCGCGGTGCCGACGAAGATCGCCCGTTTCGCGATGAGCGGGTCTGCATCGCGAATCAGTGCAAGCTGGCTGTTGATTGCTGTGCCCGCCTTCGTCAAATCCGCACCAAGTGCGTTTTTGCCGGCGGCGGCCAGGATGGTGAGGGCGTGTTTCTTTTCAGACATGGTCAGAGGGTTGCCGGCTGCGCCGCCGGCGAAGTGGCACCGTTGCCGGCTGCTGCCGGCCCGGTGTTTGTCCGCAGTTCTCGCTCGCGCGAAACAGCGGCAAAGAGTTGGGCGAGCTGCTCCTGGCGGCCGCGCAATATCTGCCGGGCGAGGATGCACTGCGCGTGGAAGTTGGCCGGCACGCCATCGGCGTAGAATTCCTCCCGCGCCACCTCCATCCAGGCGAGGCGGGCCGCGTCGTTCCAGATCAGGCAGCGGAGCTGGGAAATTCTGGTGCCGTGGTTCATGGCTTCTCCAGGAAGAGTCCGAGCGTGCTGTGCACGCGGCGCTGCTGGTCGGGGCTGCATTGGCGCAGGCCGGCGATCAGGCAGTCCACCACGGCGTCGTTGTCGTAGGTGGCCGTGCGGAGCATGTAGGCGATGACGAATACGCGCGGGATGCGCTTCGTCATCCGCGCGCCGGCGCCGGCGTTGTGCCGGTGGCCGAAAATCGCGCCCTCGCCCTTCTCGGTGGCGGTGTCGAAAAGTTTTTCCATGAACGTCTCGCGCATGCCGCAGAGGGTGGCGGCCTCGCCGAGGCTGAACCATTCCTTCGCCGGTATCCTGAACGGCAGCTCCAGCGTGGCGCTGGCGGCGGCCTTGCGGACAGAAGAGGGAGCGGCGGCCGTCATGATTTCTTGCCGCCGTGCTGGTCGTGGCCGTCGCGCTGGTCCTGGCCGTCGTGCCCGCTGCCTTCGATGATCGCCTTGAGCAAGAGCTGGGCCTTGCGCGCTTCCTGTTTGTGATAGAGCTGCTTCTCCGCGATCTCGGCCTCGGCGTCCGTGCCGGCCTCGATCAACGTGATCAGCAGCGCCTCGAGCTGTTTCTCGGTCAGCCGCTCGACGCTCTCGAAGGCTATGAGCGCGGTGGTGCGGATCGCCGCCTTCTTTTCGTCTGCGTCAGACACCGAGGGCCTCCTTCACTTTTGCGAGCACCCGCGGATAGCGGCCGTGATTGATGGCTTTCGAGACGACGGCCAGATCGTGGCCGACCTCCTGGGCGAGATCGGTGTATCGGATGCCGCGTTCATCCACGCGGCGGCGGAGCAGAAGCCTGGTCTGCCGGTGGGTTTTATTTTTGGCTTGTGGTCTGTTGGCCATCGTCTTGAAGATAGTTCAAACCTTTGAACCAACTGGGTTCAAGCTCAAAGTTGCACTTGGAACAAACAATTTGAACCACCTCGACCGCATCAAAGAGGTCCAGCGCCAGCTCGACCTGACCAACCGACAGATGGCGGTGGAGCTGCGCGTCTCGGAATTCTGGTATAGCAAGATCGTCAACGGGCACCGGCCGGCCAGCGATGATCTGCTGTTGCGCCTCGATGATCTCATGCGCCGCAAGAATATTGTCGTCGGGACAAGCCCGGCGATTACCGATCACCTTAAGTTAGGCGGTAAGCTGGCGACGGTTGAAGAGGCGCCCGGTGATAGATATAAAGCGGTGGCCTCAAGATTATCCCAACAACGCATCCCTTCCACGCGGCTCGACTGCGAGGACTACGTGCGGCAACTCCTCGATGCGGCGGAAGCGAGCGACAATCCCAACGCCTGGCCGGTCATCCATGACCGGTTGCTAAAGAAATTTCCCCTCGTCGAGTGGGAGCCAGCCAAAACTGCCGAAAAATGAAGACCTTGATCAACTCACTTCTCGCGCCGGCCCTGCTGGCGCTCGTTGCCTGCACCAGCGCCCCGACGATCACTCCCGAGCAGATCTCCGCGACCGATGTCGGGCCAGTGCCTGGCGATGCCGAGCACGCGAAAATTGCTGCCGCGCTCGATCTGCTGCTCAAGGACCCGCGTTCAGCCGAGTTCAAATGGGGCACGCCGCATAAGGACGCGCTCCGCACCAGCGGCCGCATCGATGCCGGCTGGGAAATTCCCGTCATGATCAACGCGAAAAACGGCATGGGTGGCTATACCGGCTTCAAGCAGTGGTCGTTCTTCCTGATCAACGGCCGCATCGCGAGCTATCAGGACCCGAGGATGGCGAAGCTGGATTTGTGGACTTCGGTTAAACAGCCATGAACCAGCATTCGTTGGATGATGTTTTCGGCGCGGCGGGCGGACTAATCACTTTCATCATCGGCTTGTTTGTGCTTTTTGTGATCGCTTGCTGGGTCATATTTCCGGTTCTCATGTCCAGTCGGATCGGAGAGGTCCTAAAGGCTCTCCAGCGTCAGAATGATCTGCTCGAGCAGATCACGCGCAACACTCGACCGGCTGCTCCTTCTGGAGAACCTGCGAAGTCGGCTGGTTCATTCAACTATATGAAGGATGAGCGGAAGTCATCAACCGGCACCGTGCTAGTCATCCTTGGTGCCGTGTTCGTGGTCCTGCTCGTTGTGGCGCTCGCGAGCAAAAAGTAACTGGCAAGTAGGTCTTCACCCAGTGGGTGCATACCCCATTGCAAATGCTGAAATAGTCGTCGCGGTTCCCGCGGTTCCCGCGGTCTCTTAGGCAGGGGCAGGCCGTTCCGCTAAGGTCGTCGTCAGCAAATGCTGACGCCCGCTCCCGCCGCAAGCCCGAACATAGCCGCGCACCCCCGGTGCACCGGCATTGCCGCGCGCTTTCATGCGGGCAGCGTCGCCGTCTGCCGGGCGGGGGCGGAGGTCGCGCTGCACCTGGCCACCACGCAGGGCGAGGTCGTCGTCACCATGCGCGAGATCGATTTCGTCCGCGGGGCGCGCGGCGCCAAGGACCACAACGGCGTGCCTTTCCGCACGGTCGAGCAGCTCGATGTCGAGAAGCGCCGCGAGCAGGAAGCGGCCGAACTGCCGCCGCCACCCGCCGACAAGATCACTCCCTCGTTCAACGGCCGGAAAATAAACCCCGACACCATCGCCAACTGTGAGAAGGCCTGGCTGCTCTATCTCGCCGAGCCGGCGCTCACGCAGGGCCGGGCCGCTGTCCGGCTCGGCTTGCCTGCGGCCGTGTTCAACGAATGGGTCCGCACCAACCATGCCGTCGCGTCGCGCGAGATCCGGCGCGAGCGGTGGGGCTCCTGGCGCACGGCCAGGAAGCAGGAGTTCGCGCCATGAGCACGGCCAGGCAAACGCCAGGAGATAATTTCCACCATGAATAAAAAACAAATCTACCTTTGGGCGAGCGAGGCGCTCGCGCAGTTCATCGAGGGCGCCAGCGACAGCTTCCTCATCACGATGGGCGGCAGCACGGCCGCGCAGATCGGCGCCGGCGAAGCGAGCCCGGTCACACTCAGTCGCCTCGGCTGCGCCATGCTGGTTGGCGGTGGAATCTATGTCGCCAGCTGGCTGAAGAAAAACCGTATGCCCACAAGTGCAGAGCCGCAGCCCGGAACGGCCCAGACCACCGGCACTCCGACGGCGTCGATCCCGCCCGCAATTTAATTTCCCGCCCATCCGGCGGGTTATTGCCCGCCATCACCACAATCCAAAAATGAAAACCTCGATCCGCTTCGCGCTCATCGCGCTGTCAGTCGTCAGCTTGTTTCTCGCCGGCTGCGTCAGCAGCTCCGCCCCCGTCCCCGTCACTCCGAAACAGGAGGTCATCGCCAATGCCGTCGAGGACGCATTGAGCATCGGCCTGGTCCCGGTCCTGTCGAAAAACCCGAGCTACATCGGCGCGGCCGAGAGCATCGCCATCGCGCTCGGCAGCTTCAACGGTGACACGCTCACGCCGGTCGATGTGCAGGCCTTTCTGGACAAGACCCCGCTGACGCCGCAGGACGCGCAGACCGTGGCCGGCATCGTGAATGCCGCCTGGGCAACCTACTCGAAGCGATACGCACAGCAGATCAACGCCACCCTGAGACCTGACGTGAAGCTCTTTCTCGGAGCCGTGGCCAATGGCATCCACGCCGCCGTCAACGCCGTCAACGCCGGCAAATCTCCTGCCGCCTGAACATGGGACTTTTCCCTTCCACCGGCATTCTGGCGACGCTGAGCAACGGCTTTTGGGCCGCCGCTGAGTGGATTGGCTGGAAGCGCGAAAAGCAGGCGCTCGAAAACTCGCCGGAGATGAAGGCGCGCGCGGCCGGCCAGACCGACCAGGAGATCAAGGACGGCACGGCCAAGACCATCGGCAACCAGGACACCGCACAGTTCGAGAAGGACATCGCCGAATGACGCACTACCGCAACTGCGCCTGTTACGATTGCCGGCAATCGCGCGCGCGCCGCCGGGCGACGGTGCGCAATATCATCGGCGCGCTTTTCTGCGCCGCGGTGATCGTCGCCTGGCTCTGCTTCATCGTCGGCTGCGCCGGCACGGTCACACCGGCCGTGGTCGACTCACAGCAGGCCAGTTTCGATCAGGGCGGACAGAACAGCGGCTTTCTCGGCTGGCTGCCCAACAACGCCGGCGGGATTTTCACGCCGCGCGCGCGCGACCGCTACAACGCGCTGATCGCGATCTATGGTCGCGATTTCCTGCCTCCGCTCGAGCTGGACGCCGGCGTCTTTCACCGCGCAGACGACAACTACGATCTCACCGCGGCCGCCATGTATAATTTCGATGTGATGTCGAAGTGGCATCGCATGGGCCGGGAGCCGAAAAACAAATGACACCGCTCCTCGCCGAAGTCGACAACTCCACCATCGCGCTCGTGATCCAGACGCTCTCCGCGCTCCTGCTGATGGCGCTCACCGCGCTGCAGCTTTACCGCGGCGCCAGTGGCAAGGACAGCGAGCGCCAGATCGAGCCGACCGAGATGCACGCGATGAACAGCGAACTCAAGATGCAGACCTTGACGCTGAACAAGCTGGATCGCGAGTCAGGCGCCATGAAGGCGGTGCTCGATGTCGTGAAGGTCCAGGTCGACGGGCTGCATACGCGCACCGGCGCCATCAGCCGGGATCTGGCGGCCACCTCGGCCAAGGTGGACGGTCTGGAGAACCGGGAGGGCCGCCGCCATGCGTAGCCCCCGCCAGAACAAGATCGATGTCGCGATCACGACGGTGCTCGAGCTGACGGGCGGCTTCATGCTGCCCGACTCGATCCTCAAGGCCGATGCCGCGCGCCTGGTCGTTCCGCGCGCCAGCGACAGCGAGCTGATCAACTCCATCGAATACCACGACCGCGCCGGCCGGCTCACGACCGTCCAGGCCGAGACCGAGAGGAAGCGGAAGCTGAACGACGCCGGCACGGCCTGGCACCAGGAGAACGCATGAACTTCGCCGCGTTCCCCTTCCTGGATCACGCGCAACCGCGCGGGCTGCTGGCGTGGTATCTGATCATGATTTTCAGCCTTTGCTGCGTCATCTCACCGATGCGCGCGGCAGCCTTGGCCAGGGATGGGCAGCGCTCCTGCACGGCCCTTGCAACCGCCATGCAGACGGACTTATCCGCGCCGTTTGCTTCCCACGCGGCCAGAGAAGGCCAAGTGAATTTCTTTCACGTCGCGACCCGGCAGCCGGAGACACTGCGCAACATGCAACACCTTGCTCCGTGGTCCGCGTCCGGCGTGGAAATCTTTCTCCCGCCTAGCGGGAGTTTTGGGGTTATGCAGGCCGGCGCCGTTAGGGGTAGCGGCGCCGGCATCCTCTTTATCTCACCCATAATGACGGGCAAGGTCCGGCGGCTGCCCGATGAGGGCGAGGCAGGCAAAGGGAGCGCGACGATGGCCGTGAGCGTCGCCTCCCGCAACCAGGAGGCCAACCGTGTATGAAGCAGCAAAAGAAGGCTCGCTCCGACGCGGGCATCAAGGGCAAGGCGCTCACGACTCCGCAGAAGGCGGAGGTGGCAGCCTGGTTGATCGAGGAGAATCTCAGCTACGAGGACACGCGCGCCCGCATGGCGGAACGTTTCGGCGTGTTCGTCAAATCGGACTCCACGCTCTCGGATTTCTATCACTCGTTTGCGGTGCCGTGGAAATATGCGCAGTCGAAGGGGATTGCGGACGACTTCGAGAAGCTGGCGGATGGAGCCTTCGAGGCGGCCGCGCTGAAGAAGATCAAGCAGCTGCTGTTCGAGACGGCGGCGGGAAGGAACGTCGACTTCAAGGCGCTGAAAACCTTCGCGAAGATTCTCGCCGACTCACACCGGCAGAAGCTGGGCGAGAAGCGCGCGGACCTGGACACGCGAAAGGTCGTGATCCTGGAGGCGAAGGCCGCGTTGACGGACCAGGCGCAGAAAGTGGCGTCCGACGTGAAACTGAGCCCCGAGGAACAACTGAGCCACTACCGGCAAATCTTCGGAGGCAAATGACGGTCGAGAACAACACCCGCATCATCTCGCCGCGCGAGATTCTTCTGCCCTACCAGCGGCGGTGGGTGGAAGATCGTTCGCGCTTCAAGCTCGGTCTCTGGTGCCGCCAGGGCGGCAAGGATTTCTCCGCGTCGGAGGAGATCGTCAACGATTGCTATACGACGCCGAAGTGCCCGTGGCTGATCGCCGCGCCCTCCGAACGCCAGAGCCTGGAGACGCTCGGCAAGGTCAAGGAATGGACGGAAGTCTACAAGCTGGCGATTGACGAACAGATCATCACGCGCGACTCCAGCCACCCCGAGGCGCTGCTCAAATCCGCCGAGGTTATTTTCTCCAACGGGTCGCGCGTCATCGCGGTCCCCGGCAAGCCCGACACCGTGCGCGGCTTCTCCGCCAACGTGCTCCTCACCGAGGCGGCTTTCTTCGAGAACCTCAAGCTCACCTGGCGCGCCATCCTGCCGTCGATCACCAATCCGATGCGCGGCGGGCTGAAGAAGGCCCGCATCATCACCACGCCGAACGGCAAGGGCGATCTGGTCCACAAACTTTTCGCGGACAACTACCGCGGCCCCGGCCAGGAGGCCGACACTCCGTTGGATCCAAAACGTCTCGCGCCCTGGGCGGTCCACCGCGTCACGCTCGACGACGCCATCCGCCAGGGCCTGCCCGTCGACGCGGCCGAGCTGCGCGCCGCGATGGACGACCCGGAGTCGGCCGCCCAGGAGTTTGACCTGGAGTTCCTCGACGGCAGCAACGTCCTCCTGCCCTACGACATCATCGCGCTCGCGGAGTCGGTCGAGGCGCGCGAGTTCTGCGACCCGGCGTTCTTCGATGCGCGCGGCGGCAATCCGGTTTACTGCGGCATCGACTTCGGCCGCACGAACGATCCGACCATCTGCTGGACCGACGAGGAGATCGGCGATGTGGCGATCACCCGCGAGGTGCTGGAATTGCGCGGCATGTCATCGCCCGCGCAACAGAACATCCTCTCGAGCCGCATCCGGCGGGCCAACCGGGTTTGCTTCGATTACACCGGGCCGGGCATTGGCCTGGGCGACTATCTCGTGAAGGAACACGGCGAGTGGAATCCCGAAAAGCACAAGTTCGGGAAGATCGAGCTGTGCACCTTCACGGTGGGCTTCAAGCGGGAGATTTTCCCGAAGCTCCGCCGCGCCTTCGAGGCGCCGGTCCGGGTGCGCATCCCCATCTCCACCGCGGTGCGCGAAGACCTCCACGCGATGAAGCAGATCGTCAAGAACGGTGAATACACCTATGCCGCGCCGCGCACGGCCGAAGGCCATTCCGACCGTTGCACGGCGAAGGCGTTGGCCCATCGCGCGCGCGGCGAAGGCGGGGCGAGCATCTTCATTCCCCGGCCATCGAAGCGCAGCCAGGATGTGGTCCGCGGCCAAAACCGCCGGAGCGTCGCCCTCGCATGAAGAGCCGCAAGAAAATCAGCAACGCAGCGAAGCCCGCGGCCGACGACGCGTCCGCCAAGTCACCTTCCGGCGGCGCGACGCTGATCAAGCGCCTGGAGGCGCTGAACAGATGGCGCGAGGCCTTTAATCCGCTCATCGCGCTGACGGCACCGCGCGTCGTGCAGCTCGGTCGCGACTATTTCCTCGGCATCCAGGCGGACCTGCAGTGGACGTATTTCTACATCGAGCAGACCGACCCCGATTTGTTCGCCCTGATCGACCGGCGCTCCAGCCGCCTGCTGGAGATGGACTACGCGATCAAGAAGCCGAAGGACGCCGACAAGACAATGGCCGAGGCCCAGGCCAAATACCTGGAGGAGAAGTTCGGACTGATCGACAACCTCTACGAAGCCATCGAGCACCTGGCGCTCGCCGACTTCCGCGGCTTCGCGCATTGCGAGAAATGGTATGACGACAAGGGTGAACTCTTCCACCTGGAGATCGTCGACCAGTGGAACGTCGTGCGCGACGGCCTGCGCGGGCAATGGAAATACAACCCCGATGCGCGCACGGCATTGTTCAACTCGCTGCCCGACGACATGCTCATCGACCCGGCGAACTTCCTGATCCGCGAGGTGCGCCGCCCGATCAACCGCATCGCGCTCTTCAAGTATTTCTGGTCGACCATGACGGATAGCGACTGGAACATGTTCCAGCGGATCTATAGCGTGCCCGGCGGCGTGGTCATCGGGCCGCCCAACGTGCCGACCGACAAGGTCGCGGAATACGAGGCGGCCGCGCAGATCATCGCGGAGGGCGGCAGCGGTTTCCTGCCCCACGGCTCCAACTGGACGCCGAACAATGGCCCGCGCGGCAGCTCGCCCTTCAAGGAGCGCCTGGACTATCTGAGCGAGAAGCTGATCCTGGTCGGCACGGGTGGCATGCTGACGATGCTGGCAAAGTCCGGCTCGGGCACACTGGCGGGCAACGCGCACACCGATTCCTTCGAACAGATCGCCAAGGGCGCCGCGCGCAAGATCAGCGAGATGTTCAACCGCCAGCTGGCCGACGACTGGCTCGACGAAAAGTTTCCCGGCCAGCCGCACCTGGCCTACTTCGCGCTCTCGGCCAACGAGGAGACGAAGATCGGCGAGGTCGTCGATCACGTCGTCAAGTTGAGCGCGGCCGGCTTCCAGGCCGACCCGGCCGAGATCAGCGAGCGCACCGGCTATGCGCTCACCCTGGCGCCCAAGCCGGCGGCCGCTGCTGGCAGCGGTGGCGGCGGCCTTGATGGCAAAGGCTCCGATCCAAACACTGGAGACCCGGCCAGTATCGCGAATCGCATCCGCAATCGGAACATGCGGGCCGGCATCGACGCGATCTTCAGGGCCAACGCCGCGCAGAAATACACCGAGGCGCAGCTCCGGATACTCCAGCCCATCGCCAACCGGCTGCGGGCCATCGCGGTGATCGACGACGCGGCGATCCAGCGCGCCGCCCTGGAGAAGTTCAAGCAGGACCTGCCGGGCATGTCGAAGGAAGTCCTGACCAAATCGCCGGACCTGGCCGAGCCCCTGGCTGAGATCATCGGCACCGCCTTGCTCGCGGGATTCGCCGGCGCGGCCGACGCCAAAAAATCATGAACACCGATTTCAACGCACAGCCCAAAAGTCGGCCGGCCGCGCGCCAGGTTGCCCATTTTCCCGGTCAGGCCCGCAAACGCGCCATGCAAGGGGTATGCAAGGCCTTCACGCGGCATTTTTTCAACAGAGGCATCGTTCGGTAACACCACTATTTTACAAATGAAACCCTCCATCCTCAATCGCGCCGGCAAAATACCCGACGACGGCTGGTATCAAATCGAGGCGAATGGCGAGCACGTGAACCATGCCGCCAAGGTTGTCCAGGTCATCGACGCCAAGGCCGTCGAGTCCATCGTCAACCGGTTCCAGGTCGCCGCCTCGCAGGCCGGTGAGAACTTCCCCGGCCTCCGCATCGACAAGGACCATCTCAGCAACTCGCTGAGCAATCCGACCGAGGCCTTGGGCTGGGGGATGGCGGTCCGCAACAATGCCGGCGTCCTGGAGAGCCGGATCGATTGGACCTCCCTCGGGTTGCCCCTGATCGACCGGCCGGCCGGCCGTCTACAAATTCTTTTCCACGGAATACGAGCCGTCTGACTGCGAGAAAATCGGCGCCCGGACCATCGGCGGCAAAACCTACGAACTCGTGCGGCCGCTCCAGCTCGCCGGCCTTTCTCTGACCAACGACCCGAACAACACGGGCCAGCGACCCATTTCAAATCGCGACGGCAATCCCGCCGGCGCGGCCGATGAAAACCAACCCGATCCAAAAATGAACAGACTGCTCAAAGCACTGGGTCTGGCGGAAGGCGCGTCCGAAGACTCGGCCGTCGCCGCCCTCCAGCTCATTACGAACCGCGCCACCACGGCCGAAGGCCAGGTGACGACGTTGACCAAGGAGCGCGACACGCTTCTCGGCGCCCAAGTCGAGTCCGACCTCGAGAAATACCAGAACCGGTTCAAGCCGGAGAACCGCGAGAGGATCAAGGCGGCGCTGATCAGCAACCGCGCCTCGACCATCTCACTGCTCGAGTCGCTTGAGGCTCCGGCCGCCGCCGACATCGATCCCGCAACCGGCAAGCCGCGGATCACCAATCGCTCGGCGGCCCGGAACCCGGCGCAGGTCGAGGCGGAGAAGACCAAGGAGCAGCGCCAGGAGGCGCGCGCCGCCCGCATCCAGAACCGCGCCCACGAAATCCAGAAGCAGAAGACCAGCGGCCGCGTGAAGTATCCCTTCTCGCAGGCCTTCAAGGAGGCCGAGGCCGCCGAGCCCGCCGTCGAATAATCAACCGTCACCCTCAACTACAACTCAACCAACCATTCATCATGTTCGCGAATCAAACCAATACCATCGCTGGCGACAAAGTTTTCAACGCCGGCAGCGACTTCACCGGCCTCGCCGGTCGTCTCGCCAAGCTCGTCAACTCCGGTGGCGTCGCGGTGCTCAGTGCCATCGCCGCCCTCACCGACATCCCCACCTTCGTGGTGGTCGATGATAATGTCGTGGGCAAGCCGGTCACCGGCCGGCCGCTCAGTCCCGGCTACAACGTCCGCGTCACGCTCAAGGGCGCCTGCAACCCCAGCGATGTGCTCGTCATCGCCGATCCGGCCGTCGCGGCCGACGCCGGCAAGGTGCGCGTGCTCCCGGCCGTCGCGGGCGTCTACGTGCAGGTCGGCTACGCCGAGGAAACCGGTGCCGATGGCCAGCTCCTTCTGTTCCGGCCCGACCTGAAACTGGTCCGCGTCAAGAGCGCGGACACCATCACCGTCGCGGCCGATCTCGCGGCGCTCAAGGTCGCGCTCCTCGCGCTCCTGGAAGCCCAGGGGATCGTCGTCTGACGCGTTCCCGCCACCTCCAGTCCCACCATCCAGTTCAACTCAACACTAAATCATCATGTCCAGACTCGCAGCCATCTCCGCCAGCCCGCTCCTGCGCAACTTTGCGCAGGGCGCGGCCCAATCCGCCGTCAAGCCGGTCGCGAACTTCCTCGCGCCGGCCGTCGACGTTCCGACCCTCATCGGTCGCTTCAAGAAATACGACCAGAAGAACCGCTTCAAGGTGCCGAGCACCCTGCGCGGCCTCAGTGGTCGTGCCACCCGCATCGGCTTCTCGGCCAGCGACGCCACCTACAACGCGCAACCGCACGCGCTCGACTTCCCCATCGACAACCTGGAGAAGATCGAGGGCGACCAGGCGCTGATGAACATGGCGCAATACGGCGCCGGGCTCGTCGCTGATGTCGCCACGCTCGCGCATGAGATCGACGTCGTGACGGCCGGCGTCGCGGCCGCACATGCCAACAGCACCGTCACGAAGGACTTCACCGCCGCCGGCATCGATCCCATCGCGGAGATCGACAAGCTGATCCTGCAGGTGATCAAGGCGGTGAAGAACGGCGCGCCCATCCGCGTGCTGTTCGGCGCCGGCGCCTTCCTCGACTTCAAGAACAACGCCGCCGTGCGCGGCCGGTTCATCGTCGGCAAGGGCGCGCCGCTCGGCCAGGTCAACGTGGGCATCGACGACGTGAGCAGCCTGCTCTTCGGCAATCCGCAGGTCATGATGACCACGATGGTCCAGGACCTGGCGGCCGAAGGCCTCGCGGAGAACATCTCGTTCATCCTCGACAAGAAGGTGCTCGTGTTCGCCGCCAACGAGAACCCGACCACGCTCGATCCCTCGTTCATGAAGACCTTCCGTCTCATGGGCCAGTGGATGGTGCCCGGCTCCTATCCGACCGAGGACGCCCGCGGCGAGGTCCTCAAGATGGACTGGTCCGAGGACGTCGAGGTCACGAACACCACGGCCGGTGCCGAACTGATCGACGGCTAACGAAGCTGCCCGGCTTTTCTTCGAGCCCTCCTCGGGGGAGGAGGGCTTTTTAGAAAACCCGCCCATGCCCAACTGGACCGCCATTTCCGCCGCCGATCTCAACGACCACACGGTTGCCGAGCTGATGGACGCATTGCGCCAGCAGGCGCTCGGCGCGGGCCAGACTGATCCGATGCCGCGCATTGTTGAGGAGGTGACGAACGAGATTCGCGGTGCCATCGGCTTCAGCGGCCGCTACCAGGTCGATGCCGACCTGACCACCGTCCCGAAGACGCTCAAGGAAATGGCGGTAAAGAAAATCACCCGCACGCTTAAGGGCCGGCTGCAGCTAGCGCTCCTCGAAGAGGAGAAGACCGACTCGGCGACCTATGAGAACCGCCTCAAGGCGTTGATCAACTTCGGCTGGCCGGTCGACGCACCGGACAACCCGCTGCCCACGCCGCTGCCGACGCAGACGTCCGCGCAGACCCCGGCCATTCTGCCCAAGCCCTGCCGGCCCTCCTTTTCCCCGCGCGAGGACTTGCGCACATATTGATCATGTTCGACCAGGACATACCGATGGATTTGCCGAAGCCACGCCCTGTCGTGGGCTGGGCCGGCGGCAAGCAGAAGCTGCTGAAGCACCTGCTGCCGCTGATCCCCGCACACACGCTCTATTGCGAGGTCTTTGGCGGCAGCATCGCGCTCTTCCTGGCGAAGCCGCTGAGCTACGTCGAGATCGTCAACGATATCGACGGCGACCTGATCAAATTCTATCGCAACGTGAAGAGCCACCGCGAGGCCATCCTCGACGAATTGGATCTCGTGCTCAATTCACGGCGTGAGTTCGAGGATTACTGCGCGCAGCCCGGCTTGACGGAGATCCAACGCGCGGCGCGCTGGTTCATCCGCAACAAGCTCTCCTTCGCCGGCCACGGCCGCCATTTCGCCATCGCGCGCTCGCACCCACTCGGCTCGCGGATGAAGCGGCTCCTCGCCATCCAGTCACTCAACCGCCGGCTGGATCACACTACGATTGAGGAGCGTTCCTGGGAGAAAATCTTCGAGGCCTATGATTCGCCCGAGTCCTTCTTCTTCGTCGATCCGCCCTATCCCGAGGCCGGCGGCGCGATCTATGGCGGCTGGGACGAGGTCACCGTCGAGCGCTTCTGCACGGCGCTCAAGAAGCTCAAGGGCAAATGGCTCTTCACCTTCAAGGATTGCGCGCAGGTGCGCGAGCTGATGGCGGGCTATTCGTTCAAGACGATCAACCGGGCCCGCGGCATCGCCAACAACCACGGCGCGAAGAAGGCCGCGCGCTATTACGAGGTCATCATCACGAGCGACCGCCTGGATTCAGGCGCCGCGAAAAAGGGGAGGAGCGCATGAACTTCGCCGCGCCCATGCCCTTCAAGGAGGCGCTCGATGCGCATGCCGTGAAATCCACCCTGGCCACCAGCGGCAGGACGGCCGACCTGCAGCAGCTCTCCGGCGCGATCAAGCGCCGCGCGCTTTTCTCGGCGGCCGTGGACAATGCGACGCTGCTCCAGAAAATCGGCGACAGCGTGAACGCCGCGCTCACCGGCCAGGCGGACACGGCGACGCTGCGCCTCGGCCTCAAGCAGCTCCTGGCCGACATGGGCTATCAACCGGACCCGGAGCTGGCCGGCGGGCTGCAGGACCTCTCGTCCACCACGCGGATCAACCTGCAGCTCGAGACAAACATCGACACCGCGCGCGGCTATGGCTGGGACCTGCAGGGCCAGCAACCCGACGTCCTGGATGAATGGCCCGCGCAGGAGCTGGTCCGCGATTTCGCGCCGAAGGGCAAGGAGCGCGACTGGGCCGCGCGCTGGTCCCAGGTGGGTGGCGAATTCTTCGATGGCCGCATGGTCGCGCTGAAGAACGACCCGATCTGGTCGCAGCTCGGCGACTCCTCCATTTTCCCCGATGGGCTCGACAATCCCTATCCGCCGTTCGCCTTCAACTCCGGCATGGGCGTCCGCGACATCGGCCGCGATGAGGCGGAGCAGCTCGGCCTGATCGAGCCCAACCAGGAGATCTTCCCGCGCGACCTCAGTTTCAACCAGGACCTGCAGGCCTCGCCCGACGTGCGCGACGAGAAGCTGCGCGCCATGCTCGAGGCCACCGGCCTCGGCGAGTTCAAGGACGGCGTGTTCGTATTCAACGACGGAGGCAGCCCATGAGCGGCGTTGGCATAATCATTTCGCGCGACGACGCCTCGCCCTTGCTGCAGCGCGTGAAAGATGCGGCGCAGATCGCCGGTCTCTCCCTGGTCATGGCCCGCGCCATCGGCATCCTGGTGAAGGATCACCTGGTCGCGCTGAACGCGGAGCGGCATCGCTACGGTCGCAACTATTATGCGCAGGCGGCGCGCAGTGTCTCGGCGCGCGCGGCCGGCGGCTTCGCCCTGATCAGCATCACACAGATCGGCATCCGGCAGCGCCTATATGGCGGGCGTATTATGCCTGGTCCTGGCAAACAGTTTCTCACCATCCCGGCCGTGCCGGAGGCCTACGGGATGCGCGCCGGCGAGTTCCAGGACCTGCACGTCGGCCGCGCAATGAACCCGGCCGGCCGCATCCAATGGGCGCTGATCCGGCGCGCCAGCACCGCGATCTCCATCGCGCGGCGCAAGCGCGCGGACGGCACGATCAAGACCAGCGTGCGCCCCGGCGAAATGCGCGCCGGCGGCGAGGTCATCTTCTGGCTCGTGCGCTCCGTCAACCAGCGCGCCGACCCGAGCGTGCTGCCCACGCGCCAGGAGATGATCGCCACCGGCGTCGCGGCGGCCGAGCGGCGGCTCATGCGCCTGCAGGACCGCGCCAACCAGGGAGGCCACGAGTCATGAGCATCAGCGCCATCGATCTTCTCAAGACCGTCGATCTGTGCAACGCGCTCAAGATCGCGCTCGCCGCCATCGATCACCCTACGCTCGCCGGCGAGAAACTTTTCCAGGCCGTGGATTTCCACGAGGACAAGAACCTCGCCGAGGCGCTCCAGCAGCTGATCATCGTTAAGTCGCGCGTCTGCCTGATCGTGCCGGCCGGCGACCACTACGACCACGTCAAGGAAGCCCGCAGCCTCTATTCGCGGCGCACGACCAGCGTGGATCTGTTGATGGCCGACCTCGCCTATACGAAGGGCGGGCAGGCGGCGACCTTCGGCGGCCCGACCAATGTCGGCGTGCTCGCGATGAAGGACCTCGTGGTCGCCACGCTCGGCGCCGCGCCCCAGCTCACCGGCCTGCGCAACTAAAAACCAATGACAACACTAGCTCGTAAAGTTATCGGCGCTCACGCGTTCTTCTTCCGCGATAATACCGCGTTCACCGTTCCGGGGGCCGGCACCGCCTCCCGCATCGCCAAGCCCGGCGCCACCGATCCGAAGTGGCTCGATCTCGGCGAGGGCGATTTCAATCTGTCACCCAACAGCAAGGAGGTCGAATTCATGGCGCCCGCTCCCGGCGCGCGCCTGCTGAAGGATATCATCACCACGGCCCGCGGCCTCAAGCTGAAGGGCAAGCTTTTCGAGATCCAAAATCTCAGCTGGCAGATGATCTTCGCCACGCTCGATCTGCCGTCGAGCCCGACCGCCGGCGGTCAATACAACCCGCTCGAGGGCGAGCACCGCATCAAGGGCTGGCTGAAACTCCAGCAATACGGACAGGACAATGCGCTGATCAACGTGGTGGACCTCTACGTCTCCATGAAAATCTCCGCCGATCTGGTGCTGGGCGAGAACGCCGTCGATGTGGAGGTCGAGGTCGACGTGCTCTTCAGCACGCTGAACACCGGCACACTGAGCTGAGCCGGTGCATCAGGCCAACCATCAACCAGGAATCTCCCATGCCAAATGTCTTCACGCCCGACAATACGCCGCCCGATGCGCGGCCGCTCGCGGTCAATCCGATTGCGCCGCCCGGAGCCCTCGACGCTTCATCGGCCGCGGTCGCGCCCGACAACGCCGCGCCGGTGGCAGAGACCATTCCCTCCGCCGCCGGCTACGACAACGCTGCAGCCGTCGCCATCACGGCATAACCAATGCCCCTCGACTGGGACAACACGCCGCCGGTCGCCATCGCGATCAACGACGACCCGACCAACGCGGCGCCGGTCGCCATCGCGATCAACGATGACCCGACCAACGCGGCGGCCGTGCCCATCGGCGCGCCGGCCATCCCTTACATCAATATGCCCGCCTCATTCCAACCCGCCTTCATCGAGCTGACCGGCAGTGGACCGTGCCTCGACTCACTCATGGCGACGGCCGCCGACCTCAACAAGGTCCTGCAGGGCACCGTCAACGGTGAGCTGAAAAGTTACCAGGTGCGCGCCGGCACGGATGCCGCGGCGCTACCCGGCATTGTGCGGTGCGCGAACTTCAACGACCCGGCCAACGCCATCGTCTTCGTCCAACTCTAAACCCATCATGAAGAAACTGCTTCAGCTTCTGCTCTATGTCCTCTGTGCCTCTGTGGTTCAACTCCGGGCGCAGAACACTTTTCCGCCGGCACCCTGACGCTCGCTAACAACCAGGTGGGCTGGGCCAAGGTCAACAAGACCGGCTCCTCCCTCGCGGACCTGGCCACCCGCAGCGCCAGCGACCTCAATTCCGGCACGCTCGCGGATGCGCGGTTGTCTGCCACGTTGCAGCTCTACGCCGCCATCATGCCCAGCGCCAATGTGCAGACGCTCCTGGGCGCGGCCAACTATGGAACGTTCAAGACATTGCTCTCACTCAACAACGTCGAGAACACCGCGCTCTCCACCTGGGCGGGCACGACGAACGTCACGACGCTCGGCACGGTCGCCACCGGCACCTGGAACGCCACGACCATAGCGGCCAACAAGGGCGGCACCGGCCAGTCGAGCTATGCGGTCGGCGACCTGCTCTATGCCTCCGGCGCCACAGCGCTCTCCAAGCTTGCCGATGTGGCCACCGGCTCGGTGTTGATTTCCGGCGGCGTGGCAACTGCTCCATCATGGAGCAAGACAACCGGCATCACGGGCACCGGCGCGCTCACCTCCGGCTCAATCACCTCGGGTTTTGGCAGCATCAACGTGGGGGCGAACAGCATCACGGGCGGGGCGATCAGCGGGACGACGGGGGCGTTTAGTGCCGGGCTTAATGTTTCGGGTGCCCCGGTCAACGGGACGACCGGCATCAATTTGGAAACGGGCATAGCCTCTAGTGCGTATTTGTTTCGGGCCTATAATCGGACTGCTAGTACCTACGCGCCAATCAACATATATAGTTTGTCGCTGGCGTTTTCCACTGACGGGGGAGGGACCAATGCTGTATCTTTCACTTCAACCGGCCTGAACAACACCGTCATCGGCGCGACGACGCCGGCTACTGCGACCGTGACAAATCTCGCGCTGAACACCGGGTCAACGAGCAATGTGTACATAAAATACACGAACAATGGAACTTCGCGCTGGAACCTTGGGATCGCCGGCACTGAGACTGGAAGTGGAAACACTGGTTCTGATTACAAATTCGACAACTACAACGATGCCGGGGCTCAGATTGCCACCGCCATCAGCATCACCCGCGCTACGGGAGTATTGAATGCGCTCAACGGCCTTGCGGTGACGGGAAGCATTTCATCGACAGGCGACTTCAATATAGGCGGCGGAAGCGATTTCTATACAGGTTCAACGGGAGTGAATCCTCACTTGAATAATGCTAACACTTCCGCCGACACAGGCATACGCTTCGGGAATGGCTACCTTAAAATATCCCATTACCAAGACCAGTCTGTCTTGATTAACCGAACTGGAAACGATGGTAACGTCGTGTGGTTCGGGCGTTCGAGCGCTAACGTTGGCTCCATCTCCGTCACGACTACCGCCACCGCTTACAATACCTCCTCCGACGCCCGATTAAAGACTAACATCCGCGACTTCACCGACTCCGGCCGGCTGATCGATGCCCTACGCCCACGCCTCTTCGACTGGAAAACCGGCGAGAAAGACACCATCGGCTTCGTCGCCCAAGAAGAGCACGCCGCCGATCCCGTATTCGCCCGCATCGGTGCGGTGACGGTGGGTGACGACGATCCCGATACCATAGCGAAACAATGGCAGCGCAGCGACCAAGCCCTCGTGCCGATTTTGGTGGCCGAGATCAAGGCGCTGCGGGCGCGGGTGGCGAACGTCGAACCCCACAATTGATTTTCCTATGAAAAAACTGCTCCTCATCCTCGCGGCATTGGCCGCTATCACCTCGGCCTCGGCCGAGACTTTCAAATTCAAGCGCGCGGATCTCGATGCCCTGGCCGGCTCGATCATGGCCCTCGACGGCTACGAAAAGGCCTGTGACCAGGGACCGGGCAACCCCGTCCGCATCATCCGCGAGAACTACAAGCTCGGCCAGGACGCCCGGAGCAAGCTGGCGGCCGATCTCGCCGTGCTCCTGCCCGCCGCGAGGGCCGTGGCACAGAAACTCGACGATTTCAAGAAGGAGGCCGCCGGCCTCGGTGGCACATATGACCCGACCAACCCTGTCCACCGGGCCGCGTTCGCCGCCAAGGCCACGCCCTGGCTGAACAATACGGAGGAATTCGGTCTCTCGCCAATCACCAACGACGACCTCCGCGTCGGCCTCGAGAGCGAGGGCCGCAACCCAATCCCGATCTCCGTGCACCAGCAGCTCCTGCAGCTCCGCCCGGCCGCGAAATAATCCGTCCATGAACCCCACAATCCCATCCAAACTCTCCATCATCTTCGCGGGTGAGGATATCCTTGCCGAACTGTTGACCAAAGATGGTGAACAGGTCGGCGAGAAGGTCCACGTCCGCGTCAGGGCCATGCCGGCCCGCCACCTGGGCCGCGTGCTGCAGCTGGCCGACAAGGAGGCGGAGCTCCTCGACTTCGTCTGCCAGATCGTCTGCCTCATCAGTGCTGACGGCGAAATAACCGGCCGGGTCTATCAGGCGGCGGAACCCGGCTGGGCCGACAACCTCACCGACAAGAGTCACACCGCATTATATGAGGCAGCGAAGCGCCTAAATTTTTCCCGCGCGGCGACCTGGGCGGAAAGGCAGATCGCCGCAAAGCAGTTCACCGGCGAGCTCGCGCTAAAGGCGGAGGAAGCGCTGACGCCCATGCTGGAGAGGATCGTCGGCTTGCTCGGCTCATTGTCCAAACCGCCCTCCACAGCGGCCGCACCTTCGACGAGGTCCTAGACCACTACACGCTCCACCAGATGCTCGAGCTTGCCGAAGAACACGCCCGCGACCAGGCCGCGACGGAGCTGCGTTTCCTGCAGGCCATCCGGATCGGCGTGCCGGCCTGCCTGGACGACAAGGCCCGGCGCCCTTTCGAGAAACGCGAGGAGGAGCTGCTGAAGCTCATCCAAATCTGACACCATGGGCGATTCCGACCAAACACTGCAGATCCTGATCGATGTGCGCAGCCGCCTGGACGAAGTCGTCAAGGCGCAGGCGGAATTCCGCAAGATGCGCGAAGAGGTCACGAGCACCGGCCACGCGCTGAAGACCGGCCTGGGTATCGAGCTGGCCCGGCGCGGACTGGACCTGCTCACCAGCTCCGTGCATGAATACATCACCGAGTCATTCCGCATGGCCGAGGAAATCCGCAACGGCGCGCGCAACCTTGAGGTGAGCGAGCAGGCCTACCAGGTCCTCGGGGAACTGATCAGGGAAAACGGGGGTGACATGACATTGTTCACCATGGCGGTCAGCGCGAACAACCGCAGCCTGGTCGAGGCCCGCAATGTCAACAGCGCGGCCGCCGGCGCCTACCGCATCCTGGGCCTTAATATCGCCGAGCTGGAAAGCATCCCGCTGGAAAAGCGCTTCGAGCTGATCGGACGCTCGGTGCTCAGCGCGAAGGACCGCACCGAGGCTTTCACGGCCGCCGGCCACGTCCTGGGCTCGCGGCATCTGCCGACCCTGCTCGGCGCGATCAAAAAGCTCTCGCAGGAAGGCTATGATGAGCTGTCGAAATCGATGGAGAAGGCCGGCCGGATCATGAGCGAGGACACCATCAACCGGCTGGCCCTCGCCCGCACGGAGCTGCAGAAGTTCAATCTCAAGGGCACCATTTTCGCCGGCGAGACCATCGGCGGCGCGATGACGAGCTGGGAGGCGTTGAAGGCCGGCCTGTCGAACGATCTGCCCGGCTTCTTTGCAATGCTGGGCAAGACCTCGGCTGAGAACTTCTTCATGCCCTGGCGGAATTTCACGGGCGAATCAGCCTTCGTTAAGTGGCTGGCTAAAAATGCTCCGGCCGCCCCGACCGTGGCCCCGCTGGAGAGCAACGGATCGGCCGGCGCCGAGATCGCGCTGAAGGAGGCGCTAGCTAAGGCGGAATTCAATCTCGCGGCCGCCACGCTGCACCGGCAGACGGTGGAGAGTGATCCGAACGTCACGGATTTCCAGAAAAAGAGACACGTGATCCAACTGATGGAGGAAGAGCTGGCGCTCCGCCTGAAGCTGATCGACGCGACGAAGGCCACGCCACTCGAGGCGACGGAGACGCAGGATGCGCGGGATCTGAAGGTGAAGAAGCTCGAGGAGCAGAACAAGCAGCTCCGCGACCAGCTCAATCATGCCAGATTTCAGACCGACAGCGGCGACAAGGAGCAGGCCACGCGCGACAAGTTCGGCAAATTCCAGGAGGACGGCGCCGGCGGCCGCCTCAACCTGGTCGGCTCAATGGGCCTTGGTGCGATGGACTGGATCACCGGCCTCGGCACGCAGGGTGAGCAGGCCTCTGGCGCGCTGCAGAGTTCCCTTGGCGCCACGGTAAAGGGAATCAGCGACGGCATCTACGGCTGGCTGACCGGCACGCAATCCTTCGGCTCGGCGCTGGCCCAGCTCGGCGGCTCGGTCTTCAAGACCTTCCTCGACACCATCGTGCAGATGGGTGTGCAATGGCTCGTCACGCAGGCGCTGATGAAGACCGGGATGATCAGCACGCACGCGGTCGGAGAAACCCTGCGCGGCGCGCGCATCGCCGGTGCCGCGACGGAGGGCGCGGCGACCGAGACCGCGCTCGCGCCGGCCGCCGCCACGGCCAGCATCTCGTCTTTCGGCCTGGCCGCGATCATCGGCATCGCGGCGCTCGTGGCCGCGATGGCGATCTTCGGCGGCTTTGAATCGGGTGGCTTCACGGGGACCGGCCCGACCAGCCAGATCGCCGGCGTCGTTCACGGTCAGGAGGGTGTATTGAACGCCCCGGCGTTGCGCAGGCTCGGCATCGACAATCTCAACCGCCTCAATGCCGGCCAGTCGATCTCTGGCGCGCCAGCCGCTTTCGCCGGCGGTGGTTCGTCGGCGGGTGGCGGGGGCGTCCGCGAGAGCGCGCGCAACATCCACATCTATCTCGATCGCTCGGCCTGGCTCGACGCCGTGCAAAACGACCTCAGCGGCATTGCGCATTCAGTCTACGACAAACGCGCCCGCGCATGATTGCCGTCGTCATCTCCGGGCAGGCTTGCTGGCTCCTGCCGTTCTCACCGAACACCGACTCGCGGGTGCGGCTCGGCGCCCGTCTGCCGGTGGACGAGCAACGTGCGCTCTCCGGCGCCAGATCGAGCCGTCCACTGGCTGTGAAGCTGCGGCACTCCTTGGAATGGTCGGCCGACATGCGCGCGGCCGACTTCGACGCCCTGCGCAACGCCACGCAGGCGGCGCAGAACGAGCCCATCGTCGCCCCGGTGTGGCCTTTCGCCATCCGGGTGGCGCATGATGCCTCGGTGATCACCGCCGGCCTCACCGTGGCCTGGACGGAGGACTGGGCGGCGTGGGCGATCAATCCCGGCAGCTTGGCTGGTTATGACTACGCCGCGCCGCTGCTCTACGGCTATCTCGCGCATCCGCCCAGCGTGGCGGCGCAGAACGATGATATGGTGACGGCGGATTTCTCCCTGGATGAGGATTCGCCGGCAGCCTTCGCCTTCGCGCCGAGCGCGGGCATGCTGCCAGCCGATTCCACCTTCAATACGGCGCTGGGCTATGCCGCGCCGGTCTTCCCTTTCTTGCCGGATTGGAATACCCCGCCGAAGCCCGGCGTCGCGCTCACCAGCGTCGAGCGTCAGGAGGTCGGGCCGGGCCGGCTGAAATCCACCGCGTTCTATCCTCAGCAGCCGGAGCTGACGCAGGAAGCCACCTTCAAGCTCGCCGATGCCACGGCGGCCGCGCAGCTGCTCGCGTGGTGGGCGCGCCGCGCGGCCGGCAGCGAGGCGCACTGGGTCGCAGGTTCGCAGGCGGTCGGCCGCCTCTCGGCCGCGGCCAATGCCGGCACCAACCTCCTGAATTTCCGCGACAACATCGCGCTCGGCGCCAATGCCTATGTGGCGCTCTTCGGCCCGGATGGGCCGCTGGAGTTCGGCCGCGTCACCGCCACGGCCGCGCAGCAGATCACCCTGGCCGCCAATCTGGCGAACGGATGGGGACCGGGGCTCACGGTCGTAACGGTCGCCATGCTGGCCCGGCACACCAACCCGGAGCTGGTGCTGGACTTCGAGCAGGCGGGCATGGGCTGGATCGCCACGAGCAGGCTCACCTGGCGCGAGGTCGCCCCGGAATATGCGCCGGTGGCGGGTGAAACGCGCGGCACCACCCTCGGGCGCCTGCCGGGCTCGGCCTGGTTCTTCCAGATCGACCTCGACTACAATGGCGCGCTGCGCTCGTGGTATCTGACGAACTGGGAAGCGGGCGCGACGGCGAACCTGATCGACTGGACCTACAACGCCTGCGACTTCGACCAGCTCGTCCAGTCCGTCGACCTCGAGGATGATTCCTGCACGGTATCGTTCCGCTATTTCGCGGGCGGGCCGTGGGACAACTGGCTGCCGGGCCAGCTCGCGGCACGCGGCTTCCTGACGATCTTCCGCGCCGACGTGGACGGCGCCGGCGTCTTCTCGAATTTCCGCCAGATATGGAAGGGCGAGCTGAAGACGCCGCAGCTTGACGGGCCGAGCGTGAAGCAGAAAGCGCTCGGCGCGAACGCGCTCTTCGCCCGCCCGGCACCGCGCCAGGTGATGAGCAAGACCTGCGGCACGATGCTGTTCAAGACGCGCTGCGGGCTCGCGCTGGCGGACTGGACCTTCAACGCCCTGATCACGGCCGTCGCGGGCAACGTCGTCACCATCGGCACAATCACTCGCGCGAATGGAGGCGGTCTGCCGGCCGGTTTCGGCGCGGCCGACTGGTTCGCCCTGGGCTGGATGGGCTGGTCGCCGGCAGGTCTGCCTTACCGTGAAGGCGTGCTCACCAGCACGGCCATCGACGGAGGCGGTCATATCTCGCTCACGCTCGAGCGCCCGAGCGCGCTGGTGGCAGGCAATGCGATCACGGCCGTGCCGGGCTGTGACCGCCAGGGCGCGACATGCCGCGGCAAATTCGCCAATGGGGACAACTTCCGCGGCTTTGAGTTCATGCCGGCCATCAGCCCCAGCTTCATCATCCCGCAGCGCAACGCCACGGGCGCCAAGAAATGATCCCGCCCGAAAAACTCACCTTGCTCGAAGCGGCCGCCATCGCGGCCGCCGGTCGACCGGAGCTGCGTTGCCAGATCGCGATGGCCGACATCTACAAGGCGGCCGGGCTGCTGCCGATGGAGTTGGATATTCCCGAGGGCAACCGCAATTGGGCACGCGCGCAGGGCCGTAGCTTGATCACGCCCTGGGTGGAAGATTGCGGCTTCTTCGAGGCCGCGCCCGCGCCTGCTCAGCCCGGCGACCTCCTCGGCTTCCGGCTGGGTCACGTCCTGCACCACGTCGCGATCCAGCTCGAGGGCGGCCGTATGGTGCATGTCTTCGGCGAGCATGGCGTGCCCCATCAAGCAGGCGCTCCTCCCATTCCAGAAGGAGAACGTCGCCAGCAACCAGCAAGCCGTCCCGCTGCCTTATCTCGCCGGCACGCGGCTCATCGCCGTGCGCTGGAACACACCCGCTCTCAACGAGCTGACCCAGCAGGTGAAGGGCGCCGGAAAAAAAGCCTGACCTATGTCATCCGGTGGCAAAGGCGGCGCGGCCGCTCAAAGCAAAAATTACTACGGCACCCTCGCCGGGGCGATCTGCTGGGGTCCGCTCGACTGGCTCAAGGCCGTCATCCTTAACGGCAATTACATCTTCCAGGGGAACCTCACGATCACGACCGACGTGACGGACCTCACCGGCTCCATCCTCGATCCGACGCTGCTCGCGCCCGGCGGCTATTTGAAGCTCTACCGTGGCACCGAAACGCAGCCGGCTGACGCTGCGTTGGCCGGCCATCCGCCTTATCGCGGGACCGTCATGTTGGCCGCGAAGAACATCTTCTTCGGGCAGGACTCGGGCACGGCGCCGAATCTGCAGATCATCGGCGGCCGCAAGCCAAGGGTGCCGACCGCCATCGTCGCGGCCATCGACAACGTCGTGGATGACGAGCAGATCAACCCCATCGCCGCCTGGGCGGAAATATTGCTCGACGAGCGGGGCGGCTCGCTCGACATCTCGGAGTTCGACGCGGCGAGCTGGTTGGTGGCCGCGCATTGGTGTGCGCAGGACCAGGCGCACAAGGATTATACGTTTTGCTCGCCGCTCGTGGCCGAACAGAGCGCGCTGCGCGACATCGCGCGCAACCTGCTCGATCCCTTCAATGGGTTCTGCCGCTGGACTAATGCCGGCAAGCTCGCATGCAACATCTACGAATGGGGCGTCGATCCCGGTGGCTTGCTGGTCCTCGACGCGCATCACTGGACAAAGAAGCCCAACATCCCGCTCGGCGACTGGAATGACGTGCCAACCGAGATTCTGCTCTCCTTCAACAATCGCGACTATGAATACCAGGACGATAGCCACATCGTGCCGAATGCCCGTGCGGCGCAGATCAGGCAGGTCGACGAGCAACTGCACCTTGAGCGCAGGCATGTCGTAACGCGCATCGCGCAGGCCCATCGTCACGCCGTGGAATATAACCGGCGCATCGGCACGGCGCCGACCCGCGCAACGATCAGGGTGCGCCAGCCTTTCGTCATTGGATTGAGTGTCGGCGACAAAATCAGGATCAACACGAACCCTGAGCCGGGCGGCGCCGGACTCTCACAGCTCGTCCGGCTCGAAAAGCTGACGCAGGACCGCACGGACGAGGCCATGCTCACGGTCGTGACCGACAACCTGGTGCCCGCCAATACCTACACGCCAGTGTGGACGCCACCCGCACCCGCAGCCGGAGTTTCGCCGCCACTCGTCAACTTTCTCGGCGTGCCGCTGCCGCCGAATGCGTTTGGCTGGCCGCCCTCGGTCGCGTTACTCGCGACCAGGCCGGCGGCGAAGATCGTGGGCTTCGAGGCTTACTTCGGCCAGACGCACGCAGGGGCCTACGCCGACCTCGGGCAGCAGAACGGTTTCGCGGTGCGGGCCACACTGGTTGCGGACATCCTGGCTGGCGACGGCGCGGCTCAGTTCAACGAGACGGACGGCCTGAGCGCGGCCGATGCAGGGCTCGCGGCGAATACTCCTGGTGGCAATGCCACCGAGGCGGGCGACAACATCCTGCTCGCGCTGCTCGCGACGCTGGACGGTAACGGCCGCATCGCTCTGGATGGGTCGGGCACGCCCATCATGGAATTCGTCTCCATCATTGACCGTGTGGCCGTGGCCGGCGCGACGTTCAACTACACCATCCTGCGCGGCCGGCTCGGGACCACCGCACAAGCGTGGGCGTCCGCAACGACGAAGGTGTGGATCGTGCCGCGCGCGAATATCGTGGCATGGCGGCATTCGCTGCTCTCGGCAATGCTTGGCGGCGTTGCCTACTTTCGGCTCGTCAGCTTCACGCAGGACGCGGTCGACGACAGCCTGCCGGTGCCCGAGCTGTCGGTTAATTTGCTGCCCGCGACCTCGCCACTGTTTGGCGGGGCGCTGGACGGCACGGGACCCGACGAGGGCGTGGCGCCAAACCCGGTCTCGGGCGTCACGGTCACTCCGGGCCTCGGCCTCCTGGTATTCACGTGGACCAACCCGATCAATGTGCCGCTGATGCGAGTGTTCATCTACGAGGCCGCGGTCAATGTGAAGCCGGCGCAACCGTCCTATGTGTTCTCGCCCGGCACGACGGCCTTCTTCCGCACCGGGCTGGCGGCGAGCACCACCGATTATCTCTGGATCGAAGTCCAGGGGGTGAACGGACGCCGGACCTCGGCTGGCTCTTATAGTGGCACGACGCGCGCCGGCATCGATCTCTCGGATATCGTCGCGGGCCTCGAGATGGTGGGCATCGTTAACACGCTCCCGACGACAGGCAACTATGATGGCCGTTTAGTATTCCTCACCACGGATAAGAAGCTCTATCGCTTCAACGGCACGGCCGGGGCGTGGACATCGGCAGTGCCGGCGGTCGATATCACCGGTCAGCTGACCAACGCGCAGATCGCCGACTTGGCTGCGATTAAGATCACGGGGCAGCTGACCAACGCACAGATCGCCGACTTGGCTGCGACCAAAATCACGGGGCAGCTCACTGACGCCCAGGTGGCAGATCTGGCGGCCGCGAAACTGACCGGGCAGATCACGCAGACGCAGATCACGGATGGGTCGATCTCGACCGCGAAGCTCGCGGCCAACGCCATCACGGCCGCCAAAATCGCTGCGTTGGCCATCACAGCCAACGAGCTTGCGGCCAATGCGGTCACGGCTGCCAAAATCGGTGCCGGCGAGGTCATCACCTCCAAGCTGGCGGCGGGCGCGGTGACAGCCAACGAGCTTGCGGCCAACGCCATCACCGCGGGCAAGATCGCGGCGGCGGCTATCGTGGCGGCCGCCATCGGTGCCAACGAGGTCATCGCCAATGTGGCCAACATCGCCAACCTCATCGTCACCGGCGCGAAGATCGCCGACGCCACCATAGGGACCGCCAAAATCATTGATGCGAATATTACGACGGCGAAGGTCGCGGATGCTAATATCACAACAGCCAAGATCGGCGATCTGCAGGTCAGCACGCTAAAGATCGGCGATAATGCTGTGACTATTCCAGTGTCGCTCTTTACAATCGGCTCACAATCGGCCGGCACAGGCAACATCAACACTTTCCTGACCATCCAATCGTTGGGCATCACCACTGATGGGACGAATCCTGTTCTACTTTGGGGCTTTTATCATCAAACCCAAAGCGTGGGTGGCCAGCTCGCCCGTTTCAAAATTCAATGCGATGGCTCCGATCTTTTCGACAGTGGCTCATATGACGATTATCGGGGGCCGCACGCCGGCATGCATCAATATACGCCCGGCGCCGGAGCGCACACCTACGCGCTGCTGGTCACTGGCCATTCTTCGCGCTTGGCGATCAACACCACGCTGATGGCCCTCCACATCAAGAAATGAAATCCTTCACTATATATGACCAGTCCACCGGAGCTATCCGGCGCTCGGGTCATTGCCCCGAAGCCATGCTCGGCCTGCAGGTCCATAGTGGGGAGTCGATCTTGGTCGGCCAGGCCCTCTGCGACATCCGGCACTTCATTGAGCGCGACGCCGAGGGCCGGAAGCTCGTGAGAAAGCACCCGCCCGAGGTGATCGCCCAGCGGGCGCCGGAAGGCTGGCAACCGCCCATTGATGCAGAGCAGGCGGAACTGGTCGCCAAAGGCCTCCATCCGGCCTTAGCTGCCCGGTATGCCCGCCGCCGCAGGGACCGTGCATCGGCCATGCCTGTACCGGGAATCACCTCTGCAGTGGCCGATCCGCCGCCCCCATGACGGGGCGTTCTTTCTCAAACTCGCTGGAATTCTTCTCAAACCCCGCGGGAGTTTACAGACCCAAGGTAAAATGGCGGAGGAGGAGGGATTCGAACCCCCGGTGGACTTGCGCCCACGTCTGATTTCAAGTCAGGTGCCTTTAACCACTCAGCCACTCCTCCGAACAAGCCACCCAAATTGCTAAGTTGCCCATTCAGGTCAACGGCGCAGATAGCCGCCAAGACACGGCCCGCGGGGACCAACCGTCGCACGGCCTATGGCGGACAAGATGGCTGGCCGGCCGGTTGCAGATTTCGGCTGGCCGGGTGGGGGATTTTTCGTCAAGCATCTCGTTTGCAAAGTTCGTCGCGGGGCCATGCGGCGGGTTTTCCCGAATCATGGCCAACAATAGCAATCACGTTGCCGAAATGCAGGGCCTCTACGGCCCGTTCACCATCGCCGAGCGCGTGGTGCAGAAAATCTGGCTGCGGGGCGACTTCGACCACTGCCGGGCGGTACTGGCCGACGGCCGCAAGCTCGAGATCCGCTCGGCCGGCACCTGGAATCTTCTGGGCGGGCCGGATTTTCGCGGCGCAAGCCTGATCATTGCCGGCCAGTCGGTCACCGGTGACCGACTGGCCGGCAATGATCAGGCTTGCGCCGCG
>WNFI01166002.1_pt1 | contig 60948 bp, 53 predicted proteins | sample 5400471 | NCBI WGS metagenome assembly WNFI01 (sample SAMN13153348, study PRJNA577476) | soil metagenome | isolation source: 100 cm saprolite on Douglas fir-dominated hillslope | place: USA:California | collected 2013-09-17 | reverse complement strand
ACATCCTCACGCAGCGCCGAATTTCGGATGCTCGGAAATCTGATCCGCGAGTGCCTGACCGGCACCAATCCGGCATTTGCGCCTGACCAGGACACTCAAGCGCTATTTAGCGGGCTGAGCCGGCGCGTCACGCCAGCATCATTGTGGCGACGCCTGTCAGGTTCGTCGGTCCGTATTGATCGATCGTGCGCGGCGGATCGGCATCTTCCTTCTCCGTGCTGATGCACTTCCATCGGCTGCTCCGATCACTGCCTTCGAAATTTTCCATTAGCCATCGGGACGCGGGCGGCTGCATGTAGCCACGGGCAGCCGCCGGTGCTGCCGCGGCACCCCAACGACATAAGATTCGAAAAATAAGGAGACTTCGTCATGCGCGTGTTCCCAGTACTCTGTGTTATGGGACTGCTGTCCACGACCGCACTTGCTGCACCTGCACCGATGACACAGGATTCCGGTGCGCCCGTAGGCGACAATGAGAATTCGAAGACCGCCGGACCGGAAGGGCCGGTGCTGCTGGAAGACTTTCACCTCATCGAGAAGCTCGCTCGGTTCGATCGTGAGCGGATCCCCGAGCGCGTGGTCCATGCACGCGGGGCCGGAGTGCAGGGCGTGTTCGTGGCGTCAGAGGATTTCTCCCGCTACACGAAGGCGTCGCTGTTTGCCCAGCCGGGCAAAGAGACGCCGGTCCTCGTTCGCTTCTCGACCGTGATGGGCTACCGCGGTTCGCCCGAGGCTGCGCGCGATCCGCGCGGGTTCGCCGTCAAGTTCTACACGGATCAGGGCAACTGGGATCTGGTCGGCATCAACGAGCCTATCTTCTTCATCAGGGATGCGATCAAGTTCCCGGATTTCGTGCACGCCAACAAGCCATCGGCGATCACCAATATCCAGGACCCGAATCTGGCGTTCGACTTCTTCTCCCGCACCCCCGAATCGACCAACATGCTGACGTATCTTTATTCAACCCAAGGAATGCCGGAGAGCTATCGCGAGATGGACGGGTTCGGCGTGCATGCGTTCCGGCTCGTCAACGCGAAGGGGCAGCAGGTCTTCACAAAATTCCACTGGAAGACCGCGCAGGGAATGCACGGCCTCACCCTGGAACAACAGCAGACTGCTGACCCGAACTACGCGACCCGCGACCTGTATGACAACATTCGCGCTGGTCATTTCCCGAAATGGGATCTGTACGTGCAGGTGCTGACGGCGGAGCAGGTTGCACAGCTTCCCTATGACGGCTTCGACGACACGAAGACCTGGGAAAACGTACCGGAATCCAAGATCGGCACCATGACCCTGAACAAGGTGCCGGATAATTACTTCCAATATACCGAACAAGCGGCGTTCGCGCCGGGTGTCATGGTTCCGGGTATCGAACCGTCTCCGGACAAGATGCTGCAGGGCCGCCTGTTCGCCTATGCGGACACGCAGCGTTACCGCGTCGGGACGAACTATCAGGAACTGCCGGCCAATCGTCCGCTGGTGAAGGTCGCCAACAACAACCAGGACGGCAGCATGAGCTCCGCTCCGCAGGTCGGCGAAGTGAACTACGAGCCTTCCACCGTGAAGCAGGTGGGCGCCGTCGCTCCGCAACCTTCATTCGCGCTGAGCGAATACCCGGTATCCGGCGCGGCACAGCAAAAAGCGATCACCAAGACGGACGATTTCAACCAAGCCGGCGACCATTGGCGATCGTTCAGCAAGGATGGGCAGGCCTATCTCATCAAGGCCATGGCGTCCGATCTGAACCGGGTCACCGACCATGGGATCAAGCTGCGGCAGGTCAGCTATTTCTACAAGGCCGACCGCGATTATGGCACGCAACTGGCGCAAGCGACCCATCTTGACGTGAACGAGGTTGCTGCCCTCGCCGCCAAGGAAATGTCGCACTGAAACAGCTGGGCCCGCAACACCGGTCGGGCGATGCATGAATGAGCTGCCGCGGGAGGGCCGCGGCAGCGATTGTCAAGGAACCCAACAAGGAGCCCAAGATGCCACGCATATCAAACGCTTTCCTGATCGCCATGCTGTCGCTCGTTCCTGCCGCATCGGCGAGCCCCGCATCGGCGTTCGTTCAACTGGCGGACACGCAAGACGGCGCTGCAACCGCGTCCGAGCAACACGACGCTGCCAGCCTGAGCCAGGAACGCATCCAGGAAATATTCTTCGATGCCGCCCGGAAGGGGCCAAAGGCAACAGCAGCCTGATGGGCGTAGCGTTCAAGGGAGAGACTGGGATCGCACAGCGCCTGATCGCCGCCCACTGCGATGTGAACGCCCGCAACGATGCGGGCCAGACGGCTTTGATGATGGCCGCGATGTTCGGGCGGACGGATGTCGTAAAAATGCTGCTCATGAATGGGGCGAATCCTGACCTTCACGACCGGGTCGGCAACACGGCCGCGAGCCTGGCGCAGCAACAGGCCAATCCGCAGATGGTTACACTGCTCACCCAAGGCACCAAAGGCCAGTGACCCGCTGATGGCGCAATGTGTGCTGGAGCTGGGCTATTCGCGGCAGCCGCCGAACGGCCTGCCACATCACTGATGCTGCTAGGGGCCTAAGATCACGCGGTTCTCCGGCGCCTGAGATAACAAAAAGTGAACAATGACCCGGGCCGCGTCGGTTCGTTTCGACAAAACTGTGGAAAAATGGAGCCCCAAGGTTCTAGTTTTTGTCGACTCGTTCTTACAGCGTAATCGACTCGCTCTTAATGTGTCGGCATAACGCACAACACACCGGTGGGCTCGGAAGGACTCGAACCTGCAACCAGACCGTTATGAGCGCCGGCGCTAACCATTAAGCTACAGCGGTGCCGCCCCCTTACAATATGGCTGGCGACACGGGCGGTCGCCATCGCGCTTGGTCGATTTCGCAGTTATTGCTTGATGGCTCAAGGATTACTCGATGATTTGAGGCGGGTAATCGCATCACCCCGGTGCTGGAGATTGTCGCAAGATTTGGTGACACTTTCGCAGTTATTGTTGGACTGTCCACCGCCAGCAGATGCTCCTGCGTTAATTGATTAGGTGCTGCGAGCAAGTTGTCCTGGATGAATTCGCGGCGCGGCTCGACTACGTCGCCCATCGCGGAGAGTAGTAGAAACGTATGTTCGGGCCTTGCTCGGACGGTCGGAAACGCCGCCCTGTCGACCTCTCCATTACATCACCAATGGAGAGCTCCAGAGTTTCTTATGGTAACGGGAGGCAATGCGAAAACGCTTGCTCGATGCCGCTTTCGCGCTGATAGAGCGTTCTTACGGTAACGAACTTCAATGATTTCAATGGCCGGCCCAGACTACGAATCTGGTGCTGTGCCTTACAAGCGCGCACACGCAACATATTTGCAACACGGGCCGTCTAAGTACTTGATTTATCGTGTCTGAAAACGGTTTCCTAAACCGTAGGTCGCATGTTCGAGTCATGCCGGGATCGCCATTTTTTCAATTGCTTAGCGGGAAGCGCCGGCGCTAGGTTTGGCTTTTGCCGCATTTTTGCTGGTTGTCCCCTACACCCCCGAGATGCGCGGCAACATCACCCATCCGCGCATCGAGACGTTGTTCTCCCATCTCATCCTTTTCCGGTCTGCTTGCCATCGCCGCCTCCCAATGTTTTGCGAATAATAGCCACATGTTCTTGTGGTGAAGTCTAGAAAGTTCTCCGCAGGCATTAGCTTGGGCCTGAGCCCTATGGACCCTCTCATGAGAGACAACACAATGAATCGGCGCAGCGTTCTCGGGATGACGGCGACCGCCGCCATGGGGCTTGCGTTGTCGCCGGTGCGCATTCTTGCACAGGCATCCGGTGCCGAACCGGTTATGAGCGCACTCAGCGACTATATGAGCGCCGCCGCAACCCGCGCACTTCCGGCGGAAATTGCCGAGCATGCCAAGCACCATTTGCTCGACACTCTGGCGGCGATGATCTCCGGATCGGAATTGCCGCCTGGCCAGGCGGCGCTACGTTACACGGGCGCGCATGGCGGCAAGGGTGCTGCGACCATCGTGGGCTCGCGGCTCACGGCGTCAGCAGGCGACGCCGCGCTCGCCAACGGCGTCATGGCCCATTCGGATGAAACCGATGACTCGCACAACGCTTCGCGCTCGCATCCGGGCTGCGCGGTGCCGGCGGCGCTCGCGGCCGGCGAGGAATTTGGTATCGACGGCGCGCGTCTGCTTCGCGCCGTGACGCTCGGCTACGATATCGGCCCGCGCGTGGTCACGGCGATGGGCGGCGCCGCCTTCAGCTACGACAGCAGCCTGGCCACCCACAGCATCGCCGGGACCTTCGGCGCCGCGGCGGCGGCAGCTTGCGCCGCCGGCCTCGATGCACGCCGGATGCGCTGGGCGCTCGACTACACCGCGCAGCAGTCCTCGGGCATCGTCGCCTGGCGGCGTGACACCGACCATATCGAGAAGGCGTTCGTGTTCGCCGGGATGCCCGCGCGCAACGGCGTCACTTCGGCGCTTGTGGTACAGGCGGGCTGGAACGGCGTTGACGACATCTTCTCGGGCGCGGATAATTTCTTCCAGGCCTACGCGCCGAAGGCGCAGCCCGGGCAACTGCTCGAGAAGCTCGGCGAGCGCTACGAGATTGCGCTCACCGACATCAAGAAATGGACCGTCGGCTCGCCGATCCAGGGACCGCTCGACGCCATCGAGGCGATCCGCAACAAGCGGCCATTCGAAGCCGATCAGGTGCAGCGCGTGACCGTGCGCCTCGCTCCTTCGGTCGCCGCGGTGGTGGACGACCGCGACATCCCCGATATCTGCCTGCAGCACATGGTTGCCGTGTGATGCTGCTGGACCAGACCGTTTCGTTCCGGGCCGCCCACGACAAGCCGCGCATGCAGGACCCGGCCGCCCTGCGTCAACGCACGAAAGTGAACCTGGTGCGCGATGAAGAACTCGCAAAACTGCTGCCGGTGCGCGTCGCCGTCGTCGCGATCGATCTGACCGACGGAATCCGCCTTTCGGACCGCGTCTCAGCCGTGCGCGGCACGCCGCGCAATCCGATGTCGCGCCTTGAGGTAATCGACAAGGCCCGCGACCTCACTGCGCCGGTCCTGGGGCGGGAGGCGTCCCAACGTCTGATCGAGACCGTGTTTGCGATCGAAGCCATGACCGACATTCGACAATTGCGCCCGCTTCTGCAACGCGGCTAGCTTTTCCTGAGGGGCTGCGCCGAACCAGGCGGTAGGATGGTTGAGCCAACGGGTTTTGGCCTTTGGCTGGTCCATCGCCTTCCTGTGAGAGTCCTCATCCTGATGAGGAGCGGCGTCTTGGCCGCGTCTCGAAGGATGGCCGCGAGTCCGCGCGTTGTGTCCATCCTTCGAGACGCTTGCTTCGCAAGCTCCTCAGGATGAGGTCAGTATTTCCCGGCAGGCTCTGAGGAGCGCGCCCTCCCGGCAGCGCACTTGCGCTGTCCGGTCGCGCGTCTCGAAGAATGGGCAACGCGCGCATCTCATGGTTCGAGACGGCGCTGAAGAAGCGTCTCCTCACCATGAGGACTTCACGAGGCGCGGTTCAATGGTTGCTACAAGTTCGGGGAGCCTGGCCGGAAAATGCGATCAACAGATCCGGCGGTAGTGTTCGTTATTGCGAATTCGTGAAACAAGCCGCGCGGACGGCCTTCGTCGGCGACTCCCGGCAGCGGCATTCAGGCTGCCTTGCGCAGCGGTTCCGGCGGCAGCGTCGCCTGCATGCTGGCGCGCGCATCCATCCGCCCAAGCCAGGCCAATAGCCTGGTGCCCGGCATGATCTTCGCGTCTTCGGGAGTCGCGGCGAGATAGAGGAGTTGCGGAGCCAGCAGCAGATCGGCAATCGACAATTGATCGCCGGCTAAAAAGGGCTGTTCGCCGAGCAGACGATCGAGCTCACCGAGACACCGCTCCGCGTCCGGAACAGCGGCGGCGACGGCGGCTTCATCCGGCGTGGTGCCCAGGATCACGGGCCCGACGATGCGCTGAAACACGATGATCCGCGCCACCTGCGGATACAGATACCAGTCATTGATGCCGATGATCTGGTTCATCCGCGCGAGGGCCTTGGGCTCCGCCGGCTGCAGTACGGGTTTCGGAAACGTCGCGTCGATATAGCGCAGGATCGCCTGGGTTTCGTAGAGCCTGAAATCGCCGTGATCGATCACGGGGATGCGCCCAAACGGATGAAGCTTGCGTTGGGTTTCCCCGCGCAGCTCGCCAGGGCCGAATGCGTGGATGCGGTAGGGCTCGCCCTTTTCCTCCATCGCAGCGCAGACGCTGCGCATGAACGGACTGCCGGGAACACCGTAGACGATGAATTCGCTCATTGGGGTCTCCTGTGTCAGATCGGAAACTGAAAACACGGATTGCAGGATGACGTCACACCGCGCCGCGTTCCGCCTCATGGACAAAGCGTTCCAGCAGGCCGGGCCAGCCGCCATCGACGTCCTTGCGCATCGAAGCGCCGGCTTCCGCGCCCATGGTTTCGAATTTGTGATGCACGAGTTCGACCAGCGTGGCGTCAGATCCGTCGGCGCGGAAACGCACGTCGACTTCCGATTTCATGGCGGTGTCGGGTTTCCATTGCGCGTTGATCTGCCAGACCATCACCAGGCGATGCGGTGGCTCCCAAAGCGTGATGGTGGCAACACTGGTCTCCGTTCCGTCTTCCGAGATCTCCAGCCAGCGTCCACCCAGCCGCGGCTCCATGAAGACTTTCTGAATCGGTTTCTTGCCGACGCCGTGGTCGTGCGGCCACCATCGCGTGAGGCCGCTCGTAAAAACATCGAACGTTCGTTCGATGGGCGCCTTGACGCGAACGGATTTGCGAACGGCGGCGATGACAGTCGCTTCATTCATTGATCTGCTCCTTTAAGGTTTTTCCACTTCAGCTTTGAAGGCCGCCAGCGCATCGCCCCAGAAGCCGTCGAGCCAGTCGCGCAATTCCCTCAGTCCTTCCCGACGCACCGAATAAATCCGGCGCACGCCTTCGCTGCGTTCCTCGACGAGGCCGGCTCCCTTCAAAACTTTCAGGTGCTGCGACACGGCCGGACGGGATACCGGCAGACCTGCTGCCAAAACGTTCACCGGGAGCGGGCCTGCGCGCAAGCGCTCGAACACTGCAAGGCGTGTCGGGTCGGCCAGGACGGCAAGGGCGCTTCCGTAAGTCATAACTAACGGTAAGTAATAGCTTACCAATAGTCAAGTAGGCTTTCTCGGCCGGATTTCGAGGACGTATCCGGTAATACAACTTGTGGTATTGCAACCGTTTCTACACTGTCCTCCAGGGACCTGAATTCATGCCTCACCTGTCCGAGCCTTCGAACGCGTGGGATTTTTTGATGCGGACCTTTTGTCGGATGAACCCTTCGACTGCACTCTATGCGCTGACCGCTCTGTCCCTGCTGGTGGGTGCGGTGGTCGAATTGCCAAAGGCCTCGGCCGCGGAAACGCTCCAAAAAAGCGGCTACGCGCTGACGGATCTCAAATGTGGGGAAGCGCCGCGCGCCTATCCCAAGCTGCGCATCGGCATGCGCGACGGCTACTGCGCTGGCCTCGTGGCAAGCAAGGATGATGGCCTGATCTTTCCGCGCTCGATCGTGGAAATTCCCGGTCACCGCCAGTTCGTGATTGCGGACATGGGCAGCAGCTGGAGTCCCGGCCAGGGCCGGCTGTTACTGCTTGATCCGGATGCGCCGGGAGACAAGCGGATTACCAAACTGATCGACAGGCTGGACCTTCCGTTCGGACTTGAGGTCGGCCCCGACCGCAAGATCTATGCATCGACGGACGAGACCATCTTTCGGTTCGATCCGCTGGCGGGTGATCCGCGAGCCACCATGGAGACCATCATCCGCGGCTTGCCCGGAAACACGATCACGCTGTCGGACGGCAGCCAAGTCAAGGAGAGCGCGCATCCGCTCAAATCTTTCCTGTTCGACAAGAACGGGCGCATCTATGTCAGTATCGGCGCGCCGACAGACAGCTGCGTGCCGGCGCCGATCAACAAGGCCTGCGCGGCGGGCGAGGGCGCGTCGCCGCTGGCGTCGATCTGGGCCTTTACGCCACCGCCCGGTGGGGTGTTTCCGGCGTTGAAGCCTGGCGATCGCAGTCCCGGCCCCGAGGTCGTTGCCCGCGGATTGCGCAACTCGATGGCGCTTGCCATGCATCCGGAATTTCCCGCGCCAGGGTTCGCGTTTCTGCAGGGCGAAAACGGCCGCGATCTGCCGGATCCGCAAAAGCCGAACGAGGAACTCAACGCGATCGAGAAGGGAAAACACTACGGCTGGCCGTATTGCTACGATCTTTCGACCGTAAGTCCCGAGTTCAAATCCTTCCTGCGATTGAAGACGCCATACCAAAACCTGTGCGACAACGCCGCGCTCTATCGCCAGCCCTATTCGCTGCTGCCACCGCATGCGGCGCCGCTCGCCATGTTCTATTATTCCGGAGCCAAATTCGCCGAGCTGCAGGGCAGGCTCGTGGTCGGGCTTCACGGCTATCGGCCAACCGGCAGCCGCATCCTGTTCTACGACGTCGATGAGAAAGGCTTTCCGAAGATCAGCCCGCCGCCGGTGCGTTACCGCGTCAGTTGTGCGGCGGATCCAAGCCGGGCGTTCCAGACCGAAGCGCAGCCGCAGGTCGCAGCCGCAGCCTTTACCGAACTGGTCTCCGAATGGCACAAGGTCAATGGCGTGCGGCCGCAGGGCGCGCCGGTCGGAATGACGGTTGCTTCCGATGGCGCGATCTGGCTGGTCGAAGACAAGAACCAGACTGTGATCCGGATCGACGCGGCGGCCTCGCAGCGGGCGTCGCCGCTGCCGTGCGACGCGCGCTCGCAAGCGCAGATCGATGAGCTCGCGAAATTCATCGCAACGGATCCGTCGAAAAGCCGGCGGCTGACACAGATCCGCAGCGCACTGGTCGAGAAACATTGCCACGGCTGCCATGCGGATTTCGGACTGAAGCCCGAGATGACCGACCTGCAAAAGGACGATGCCGCGCTGCGCTTCATGCTGTCGCAGGACGGCTGGATTTTTCCCGGCGATCCTGCGGCCGGCCGCCTGCATGCAAGGCTGAACGGGATTGGCGCCGAAAAACTCATGCCGCCCGGCGGAGAGGACCTGATCGCCCGTGAGCCGGGTTACAAGCAATTGCTGGCGTCGCTCGATGCTTTCACGGGAACCATGGTGCCGGGCCGGCGAATGCGCATCAAAGGCGGCCGCGTCGACCGCAAGTTCTTCAATCGCGCGGGACATCAATGCGGCACAATTCCCAGCGACACGGTTGTCGTTGTCGTCGACAGGCAGCCGAAGGAAAAGCCATCCTTCAGCCGCATCTACCGTCCGGCCGACCTCTATTTGAACGGCGAGTGCACGGATGCGGACGGCTACTATATCGAACAGATCAATATTGTTGCTTTGTGAGCTTGCGCTTGCATCGATCGCGGTCTCGCCCTGCACCGCGCAACAGGCGACATTTCGAAGCCAGCCGGTGACGCCGGCAGGGGAATACACCTTCGGAATCGAAGGCCCGGCCGTCGACGACAAGGGCAACCTGTATGTCGTCAATTTCGGGAAGCAGGGGACCATCGGAATACTCGCGGCGGGATCGTCCCAATCCCAACTGTTTGCGACCCTGCCGGAGGGCAGCATCGGCAATGCGATACGCTTCGATCGGGAAGGACGCATGTTCGTTGCCGACTATCGAAAGCACAATATCTTCCTGATCGGGAGCGGCGGGACGACGATCGAGACCTATTTTCATTCGGATGACTTCAATCAGCCCAACGACATGACGATCGCGGCCGATGGCACGATCTACGCCAGCGACCCGCACTGGAAGCGCCACGACGGGCAGATCTGGCGGATCGCAAAGACCGCGGACGGCAGTGTCCAGGGCGAGAAGATGCTGGCCGATCGGCCGATGAGCACGACCAACGGGATCGACCTCAGTCCGGACGGGAAGACGCTTTATGTCGGCGAGTCGGACACCCGCGAGATCTGGTCGTACCGGGTCGACGGCTCCAAATTGCTTGCGCCGAAGCTGGTGAAGAAATTCGACGACTTCAGTATCGACGGGATTCGAACCGACATCAGCGGTCGCCTGTTCGTCGCGCGGATCCTCAAGGGGACCATCGCGGTGCTGTCGCCAGCGGGCGTGCTGGAACGCGAGATCAGGCTCAGCGCGAAAGAGCCGACCAATCTGGCGTTTGGCGGCACCGACGGAAAGACGATATTCGTGACGCAACGACAAGGCGGACTGATCGAGTCCTTTCGAACCGACCGCGCCGGTCGCGAACACTGCCTCGCTCCGGCTGATTGCCTCAAGCAAAAGTAATCGGCGTGGTGGTTCAGGAGTCTCTGCCGCTTCGCTGCGCGTTGCTTCAGAGAATTCTTGAAGGGTGAGCGGCAGGCTGGAGGACATGCCGGACAGACGTCTTCGTTTGTCCATCGATCGCGCTCTCATCGATGAAAGAGCGCATGATTTCATCGCCAAACCGCTCACATTTGGGTGGATCATGCGCGATGCCGGTCAATATTGACCATCCCGAATCTCCGCCATTTGGTTATCTGGCCGTGACACAGGGGGGCGCGTGAGTAAAGTCGCCAAGAGTGCCAAGGTTGCTAAGGTTGCTAAGGCGGCCAGGATTGCCAAGGCCAAAGGCGCCAAGGGTATCAAGACCTCCAAATCCCCCGTCGCCGCCGGCGACGCATTCGATCCCGAGGCATTTCTCGCCGAGGTGGAGGTAGGGAAAACCATATCGACCTATCGAAAAGGTCAGACGGTTTTCGCCCAGGGCGACGTTGCGGACTCGGTTTTCTACATACAAAAAGGCAGGCTCAAGGTTGTCGTGCTGTCCGAGCAGGGCAAGGAAGCCGTTGTCGGAATTCTGGAAGCCGGGCAGTTCTTCGGCGAAGGCTGCATGAACGGCCATTCGCTGCGCATCGCGACCACGACCGCGATGGAAGACTGTCTGATCACCGCGATCACGACAAAAACCATGACCGCAGCTCTTCACGATCAACCGAAGTTTTCCCAGATGTTCATGTCGTATTTGCTGACCAGGAACGGCCGGATTGAAGAGGATTTGATCGACCAGTTGTTCAATTCGAGCGAGAAGCGATTGGCGCGGCTGTTGCTGCTGCTCGCGAATTTCGGAAGAGAGTCCACTCCGCAGCCGATCGATGCAAAAATAAGCCAGGAGACGTTGGCCGAGATGATCGGCACGACGAGGTCTCGCGTCAGCTTCTTCATGAACAAGTTCCGCAAACTGGGCTTCATCAGCTATAACGGAAAGATCGAGGTCAACAGCTCGCTCCTCAATGCGGTTTTATACGACAAGCCGCAATTGAAAGAGGACGATTAGCTGGCATGATCCGGAAAAGCATGCCCTCGGACTTGATCCGAGGGTGGATACCGGTTTTCCGAAAAGACCAAGCTCAATCAAAAGCCTGGAGCGCGATCGTGATTCAATTCAAAACGATCGCGCTAGAGCGCAATCGCGTCGAATTTTAATCGAGATTGCGCTCTATATTTTTGTTTTGTCGCCTTTTCTTCACGCGAACCGGTGTCCACTTCGCTTTAAAACGCTCTAGCCTCCCGGATCCGAGATTCGCTTGCCTCGTTGCCGTACGAGGCCCGGTTCGGACTTTCCTCCCAGACTGCCCGGCAGTCCGTCGTTCGGCCACCCGGCCTTTCTTGGAGAGACGCGTCCCTCTCCCGCACACGGCCAACCGGACGCAAGAGCGCAAGAACGAAGTGACGGTTCGGTTCAGTGCCCTCTCTGGCCCGCATAGATCTGATAGAAGGTAACGATGATTTCGAACGCGATCAGCACAACGACGATGAACTCGAGGCGAAGCGCCCGTCGCGTGTCAATGATGTCAGCAAGCGTTTGCGCGGTCTCTGCGACGACGGCAAGTTTGCGGTTGAGTGCGTCGACGCGCTCCTTGAGTTCGTATTCGTCTTCCAGCCGGGCATAGAGCCGCTCCAGATCCGGCCGATCCCAAAGCGCATCCGGCTTCTCGGTGACGGCCACACGGCCGGACACCCTGTGCTGAACGAGCAGAGCATTCCCGATCAGCTTGAGGATTCCCTTGCGCTTGCCGCGGGCTCGGCCGCGCATGGCCAGTTCTCTCGCAAATGGCTCGATGACGTCGAAGACCTTCGCGACTTCGCGCTCGTCATGGGCCAGCACGACGCTCTTGGCCAATACGTCGGAGATAACGAGAAGTCTCTCAGGCGACATTTCCCGCACATGGATCGGCCCTCCCGCTGGAACCTGATCCTCAGCCTCGCTGGTCAGTTCGATGGTCGCTGTCTCCTCCTCGAAGGGCGCGAGTTTGCCACCGATCCGGGGCGCCAGTTTTTCCAGGACACTGCGTTCATCTTCGGGAGACAAACCAATCAGAACCACCACACCATAGCGAAACAGAACCGCGACCCCACTCTCTCCAATCCTGATTGCCAGCGGCACGGCCGAGAGGGCCTCGCCTTCAAAGTTCGTCGTATTGATACGATCTCCGACATGAAGCGCGTGCGCCGTGAGCCGCCGTGCGTTCGGAACAAATCTCGAGATTTTCATCCGATGCCTTCGCTGGCTGGAGGATCAGCTGGCTCCGCTGATCGCAGGGGAAATCGTTCCGCGCCACGCCCCGGGATCGCGGCGGTTATGTCCTGACCGACGATTTTATCGCGGCTGTTCAACATTGAACAGATTTTCCGCCGTAAGCGGAGGAGCTTTGGGTGGTTCGCTGCGCATTTGAACTGTCGTTGCCTGGATAGGATTCGACTCCAGCCCGTTTGGACTCTATCTCAGGCGATCGCAGGTGACCTAGCCGCCAGGCCGGAGGACTGCGCGTGCTGAAGCTCTTGGTTGCTGAAGGCGACCTGATGATCGCCGATTGGGCTGAAGATCTCGCCAAGTCTCGCAAGTCATCCTGATCGAAGCCGCAGGCGCCTGCCAATCCAAGCCTTACAACCCAATCCAAGCCTTACAACGCCATCGACTGGTGCGGGGTCTGTATCTCGCTGCCGAGATCGTCGCGACCGGCAGAGCATTGCCGCCATTTCCCCGTGGATTTCGACCCTTGCCACCGGCAGCCTCTGCGTCCGCGGAAGCCCACGCATGAATGACGCCGCCGCGAAAATCCGCCCTCGCTAGCCGACAACGATCACGCCATCAGTTCGCCAAAGGCAGGCCAGCGAAGATCTTCAGCCTCCGGCAACCTTCGGGGAAATGCCCAGAGGTCTTCTTTCGCCTGTTCAAAGTTGCACAAACTTTTCAAGGCAGGTCGTCCAGTTTGGGGTTCACTCAGTTCGTCCCAGGAAACAGAGGCCTTCGTAAAAGGCACAGACCCACAACCTACTACCGGCAACGGGACGACGAGATTGCATTGCAATACCGCATCGCAGCCGTAACCAGGCAAGTACAATTGCCCCCCAATTCCTTGTCTGGCTTGCCTAGGGAGCCCTGCTATCCCCCTGCGGGGTTCCCATTCGCTTAAACAAAAGCTTTCTCCATTTCGACCGTATTTTGATTTAGACTTTCAGGTTGCAAGGCGGGCTCCCGGAATTTTTTCCAACAAAGTGCAATCCGGTTTGCCGCAAGACAATGCTCATCTTGAATAAGGCATGCCCATTCCGATCGCAGAAATCGGTGTTTACACTTGCGGAATGCGCTGCTTCCCGACTTGCTCGATTCAGCAGCCCTCGTCGGGAAAAGGAGGCTGATATGAGGGAAGTATCCAAACACTTCGACCCCAAAGGCTTCTTCACCAAAGTGGGGCCGGGGAAGATCATCCAGGAATACCGGAAGAACCAAATTATCTTCGCGCAGGGAGCGGTCGCGGATTCGGTTTTTTACATCCAAAAGGGCAGGGTCAAGCTCGCTGTCCTATCCAAGCAGGGCAAGGAAGCGGTCGTCGCTATACTGGAGCCGGGACAGTTTTTCGGCGAAGGCTGCCTGAACGGTCATCCGCGGCGTATCGCCACCACGACGGCGATGGAAGAGTGCGTGATCACCACGATCGCCAAGGCAGCCATGCTTGCGGAGCTCCACCGCGAGCCAAAAGTTTCCGAGCTGTTCATGACGTATCTGCTGACCCGAAACAGCCGGATCGAAGAGGACCTGATCGACCAGTTGTTTAATTCGAGCGAGAAGCGGCTCGCGCGTCTGCTGCTGCTGCTGGCGAATTTCGGCAAGGAAGGTCGTCCGCAGCCTATTCTCGCAGAGATCAGTCAGGAGACATTGGCGGAGATGATCGGGACCACGAGATCCCGCGTCAGCTTCTTCATGAACAAATTCCGCAAACTGGGTTTCATCAGCTACAACGGTAAAATAGAGGTGCATAATTCGCTGCTTAACGCGGTCCTGCACGACAAACCGCGGATCAAGGGTGACGAGTCGCAAAGCGGAGCGTGAATGCCACGCGCTGCCGCGCCGCGCGACGCGATCGTCGCTGGATGGGGCGCACACCGACAGTCCCAGGATCATCCAGATCAGGGATATTCCGGATAACGAGGATCTTCCGGATCAAGCGTCAGCCGGTACGGCGCTTGTCGGCCTGTGGCGCTGTTTTCGCCGCGTCGGACAATTGTGCGCCCAGGTGGGTTGCGGCCCTGGTGATTTGTTGTTGAAAGATAACGCCTTCCGCCATCATCCTCTCGGTCGCGCCCTTCAGCCAGTCCTGATATTCCCGGTGCATGTCCGCAGGCGTCGCGGCCTCGCTGATGCGTTTGGCCGCTTCAAGGGCCGCCTGCACGCCCGACCGGCGCCGGGCGAACCAGCCATCGGAAAATTCCTTGATGTGGTCGAGCGCTGTCTGCTGGTTCTCCCAGAATTTGACGCCGATGGGAGCATAGGTCTTCAGGGCAATGGTGGGCTGTATCATGTTCGGAAATAACATCACGCTATCGGCCATGACCACCCTCCGTTTTACGGTGAACTGCCTGATGATGGTGGTGATGCAATCCGAGGGTAATTTTTGGATCCCGGCTCGCTGGTCAAAACTGCTCAATTGCTGAAAAATTGTGAATGAACTCGCGTGGCAGAATACTGGTCAAGCCCGGCGATGACGGCTTTTCTTGTTGCCAGCTTCGAAAATCATGCGCTCCGGGAGCGCAATCCCATCGAATTGATTCGAGATTGCGCTCTATGTTTCGTTTTTGTCGCGTTTTCTTCACGCGAAGCGGTATCCGCTTTCGCTTGAAAACGCGCCTAGTGCAGCTTGATTCTCGGTTCGGCGCGTCGGCTGATCAGCGCAGCCAGCGTCAACAGTGCGAGTTTGCCGGCGCCGTAGAGCGCGAGCAGATGTTGCTTGTACAGTGAGCGGTAGGCCAGCTTCGCGATCAGCCCCTCCAGCCTGAATCCGCCGAAGATCACGCCGAAGGTTTTGTAGTCGCTGAGCGCCACCAGCGAACCCCGATCGCGATACCTGAACTTAGGCGTTGGCTTGTCATTCAACCGCGACGTGATCACCTTCACCATGAAGTCGGCTTGCTGTTGCGCGGTCTGGGCCCGCGGCGGCAGCGGCTTGTCCGATCCCTCCACCACGCAATTGGCGCAATCGCCGATCGCGAAAATATTGTCGTCACGGCTGGTTTGCAGCGTCGGCTTCACGACCAGGCGGTTGATCCCGTCGGCCTCGAGGCCATCGAGGTCGCGAAGGAATTCCGGCGCCTTGATGCCGGCGGCCCACACGATCAGTTCCGCCGGCACGAATTCGCCACCCTTCAGGGTCACACCATCGGCGTTCACGGACGTGACCGGCGTTCCGGTGCGGATTGTAATCTCGAGTTGACGCAGCAGATCGGCGGTGGCGGCGGCAAGACGTTCCGGCAGCGCCAGCAGAATCCGCGGCCCGGCCTCGATCAGTTCGATCTTGATCAGCTTATCGAAGTCGATGTTGTCGAGATTGTAGGAGGCGAGGTCGCGCATCGATTTGTGCAGCTCGGCGGCGAGTTCGACGCCGGTGGCACCGGCGCCGACAATCGCGCAGTGCAGTTGTCCGGGCCGCAACGGCTCGTATTGCGCGTTGGCGCGGAGGCACGCGTCCATCATGCGGCGATTGAAGCGCACCGCCTGATCCAGGGTATCGAGCGTGATGGCGTGCTCCATGACGCCGGGCGTGCCGAAGTCGTTCGACAGGCTGCCAACCGCGATCACCAGCGTGTCATAACCGAGGACGCGGGGAGGGATGACCCGCTGGCCGGTTTCATCGTCGGTCGGCGCCACATAGATCTGCCGCTTCGCGCGATTGAGGCCGATCATCTCGCCGATCCGGTAGCGATAGTGCCGCAGCTTGGCGTGGGCGATCAGTTCGACGGCGTCGGTCTCGCTGTCGAGCGATCCTGCCGCGACTTCATGCAACAGCGGCTTCCAGACATGGATACGCGATTTGTCGAGCAGGGTGACGGACACCCTGCCCTTGCGGCCGAAGGCCTGGCCGAGCTTTGAAGCCAGCTGCAATCCGGCGGCGCCGCCGCCCACCACCAGCACGCGGTGCTGCGAAGGATCGCTGGTCGATGGCGTTTCCGCGATCGATGCATATTGGCTAAGGTCCATCGCGTATCAACCAATTGTTGGCGCTCACAGCATGATCTAGGGATCCGGCATGCGCCGCGCAATGCTGGCGTCACCCTTCACGGCATCTCCGGCCTGAAGCGCTTGCGGAATTTGCCGGTGTTGGCACCGGAAATCATGAATACACCGTCGCCGCGATAGTGGATTGTCTTGGGATATCTCGGCGACGCTGCCACATGCGCTTTCGCGACTTCGAATACGAACATGTTGTATTTTGCGATCAGCCGCATCGACCAGCCTGCATTCGAAGTTTGCATGGCGAGCTCCGTAACCCTGATGGAGCCAACAGGTCACGCGTATGCGTGCCGATGATAAACTCCGCGCAATCCGGGACTCTTTTGCCGATGTTGTCCCGGATTTCGCTGTGCTTCATCCGGGCTACGGCCGCTACGCCCCGTTACGATCCGCCAAACCCGCCGCCCACAACGCAAACGCATAGGCGATCGCGACTTCGTCGAGCCGGTCGAAGCGGCCCGACGCGCCGCCATGTCCAGCGCCCATATTGGTACGCAGCAGTACCGGGCCGCCCGATGTCATGGTTGCGCGCAGCCGCGCGATCCATTTCGCCGGCTCCCAATAGGTCACGCGCGGATCCGTGAGCCCGCCCATCGCCAGAATAGCCGGATAGTCCTTTGCCGCGACGTTGTCGTAGGGCGAATAGGACAGGATGGTGCGGAAATCATCCGCGCTTTCGATCGGGTTGCCCCATTCCGGCCATTCCGGCGGCGTCAGCGGCAGCGTGTCGTCGAGCATGGTGTTGAGCACATCGACGAACGGCACCTCGGCAACGATGCCGGCAAACAATTCGCCGGCACGGTTGGCGACCGCGCCCATCAGCATGCCGCCGGCGCTGCCGCCATGACCGACGATGCGTTTCGCGCTGGTGTATTTTGCGGCGATCAGCGCGCGAGCGGAGGCTGCAAAATCGTCAAAGCTGTTGGTTTTCTTCTCGCGCTTGCCGTCGAGATACCAGCCCCAGCCCTTGTCGGCGCCGCCGCGGATATGCGCGATGGCGTAAACGAAGCCGCGATCGACCAGCGACAGGCGGTTGGCCGAGAACGATGCCGGCATGGCGTGGCCGTAGGAGCCGTAGCCATAGAGCAGCAGCGGCGCGCTTCCGTCCCGTTCAAGATCACGGCGATGCAGGATCGACACCGGCACCTGCGCGCCGTCATGCGCGCTCGCCATGATGCGGGTGGTGACATAGTCGGCGGGATCATGGCCGGACGGAATCTCCTGGCGCTTGCGCAACACCCGCGTGCGGCTTGCCATGTCGTAGTCGTAGACTTCCGACGGCGTCGTCATCGATGAATAGGAGAACCTCAAATTGGTGGTGTCGAATTCGTAACCGCCCATGGTATCCAGCGAATAGGCGGCTTCATCGAACGCGATGGCGTGTTCGTCGCCGTTTTTGATATTGCGGATCACGATCGAAGGCAGGGCATTGGCGCGTTCCAGCCGCACCAGGTGACCGGCGTAGAGCTCGATATCGAGAATATAGATACCTTGGCGGTGGGGTATCAGGTCGCGCCAATTGGCACGTTCCGGCGAGGCCAGCGGCGCGGTGACGATCTTGAAGTCGATAGCGCCGTCGGCGTTGGTGAGAATGAACAGTTCGTCGCCGCGGTCGGCGAGCGAATATTGCACGCCGTCCTCCCGCGCCGCCACCAGCCGCGGTGGCGCTTCATAGTCGGCAAGATCGATCAGCCGCTGTTCGGAGGTTTCGTGGTCGCCGCCGGCAATGACGCAGAACCGGCCGCTGGCGCTTTCGTGGATATGGGTGAACCAGCCGGAATCTTGTTCCTCGTAGACCAGCACGTCGTCGGCCTGTTTGGTGCCGAGACGATGGCGCCAGACCTGCATCGGGCGATGGTTGTCGTCGAGCTTCACATAGAAGAAGGCCTTGGCGTCCAGCGTCCACACCACGCCGCCGTCGGTCTCCTCGACGAGGTCGGCGCTGTCGGTGCCATCGGCCCAGTCGCGCACGCGAATCGAGAAATATTCCGAGCCGGCGATATCCGCGCTCCAGGCCTCCAGTTTGTGATCCGGCGAATGCCTGGCGCCGCCGAATTTGAAGTATGTGTGATCAGCCGCGAGCTTGTCGCCGTCGAGAATGATCGTCGCCTCGCCGCCGTCGCGCGGCGAACGGCCGAACAGTTCATGTTGCCCGCCCTGGCGGAATTTCCGCATATAAGCGTAGGGCCCATCCGGCGCCGGCACGCTGGAATCGTCTTCCTTGATCCGGCCGCGCATTTCCGCGACCAGCGTTTTTTGCAAACCGGCGGTGTGGCCGAGCAGGCTGTCGGTATAGGCATTTTCCGCCTCCAGATAGGTACGGATCTCCGGATCGAGGAGTGAAGGATCGCGCAGCACTTCCTGCCATTTGGCATCCTTGAGCCAGGCATAGTCGTCGCTGACCGTGATGCCATGGGTTACGAATTGGTGCGGATGGCGCGGCGCGACCGGCGCCTGCGTCGAAGGGGTCGGCTTGTCCATGAACGCTCTTTTCGTGGCTTGATCTGTTGGTTGCTGCGTGCGTTATACGCGCGATGGCGGTCAAGGGAATGATTTCGTCGTGACCAATCCCGCCCGTCGCGTCCGAACGACAGTCAGGGAACCACCATGGATATAGAGTTGCGAGACCGCCTTGCCATCCGCGATCTCATCGAAAACTGGGCGGTCTGGCGCGATGCCGGCGATTGGCAGCTTTCTCGGCGGCCAGTCGATCGATCTGGCGGCCAACCGGGCGATCTCGCAGACCAAGATGACGATTGCGCAGCGAGGCCAGGTCCACGACGTGGCGGTGGACGTGGTCTGCACCGGGCGGTTCTACGATTTCCTGGAAAAGCGCGACGGGCGCTGGGGGTTCGTGCTGCGCCAGCCGATCTATGAGAAGGACCGGATGGACCCGGTCGATCCCGCCGCGAAGCTGGCGCTGGACGCCGAACTGCTGGCGAGCTTTTCGGAAGGCTATCGGCATCTTGCTTATCTGCAGAGCCAGATCGGCTACAAGATCAAGCCTGACATGCCCGGCCTCAAGGGCGAGGCGGTGGAGCGGCTTTATGCGAGCGGCGCTGCGTGGCTGCGGGGTGAGAGACTGGATCGTTAGCTGTTTCATTTCGCGCCTTACAGGGAGGGATTTTGCCAACGCCCGCAATCACGATAAAACCATAAAAAAAATCGGGAGAGACACCATGCCGGATTTCATCACGCTGGACGCGCTGGTCAGGCAGACTGCAGCGGGCGCGCCCGCCCGCATTGCGGTGATCGATGGCGACCGCCAGTTACGCTATCAGGAACTTGACGACCTGATCGACCGGGTCGCCGCCGCACTGCAGGCCGACGGCCTTGCACCGCGCGACGTCATCTTGATCTGCGCCTCAAGCTCGATCGAATATGTCGCGACCTTCCTGGGAGCTCTGCGCGCCGGCGTCGCGGTGGCGCCGCTGGCACCGTCCTCCACTCCCACAGATTTCGCGGCGATGCTCAAGGATTCCGGAGCAAAGCTGCTGTTCATGGACGCCGCCACAGCAGTGGCGATGGGGCCGGCGGCTAATGACCCCGCGGTGCTTGCCGTGGCGCTGGACGACGGCGCCTGCGGACGGCCGTTTCGCGCATGGTGTGCGGCGAACGGCGCGAAGCCCGCGGCAGTCAAGGTCGATCCGGACTGGGTGTTCAACATCATCTATTCCTCGGGCACGACCGGCACGCCAAAGGGCATCGTCCACTCCCATCTCATGCGCTGGCGGCAATATGGCCAGGCCGATCCGCTCGGCTACGGGCCGGACGCGGTCACAGTGCTCTCCACGCCGCTGTATTCCAACACCACACTGGTCTGCTTCAACCCGACCTTCGCCGGCGGCGGCACCGTGGTACTGATGAAGAAGTTCGATGCCCGCGGCTTCCTGGAGCTTTGCCAGACCCATCGCGCCACCCATGCCATGCTGGTGCCGGTGCAGTATCGCCGCATCATGGCGGTGGCCGATTTCGACAATTTCGATCTGTCGTCGTTTGTGATGAAGTTCTCTACCTCGGCGCCGTTCGCCGCGGACCTGAAGGCGGATATCCTGAAGCGCTGGCCCGGCGGGCTGACGGAATTCTACGGCATGACCGAGGGTGGCGGCTCCTGCATGCTGCTCGCCCACGAGCATCCGGACAAGCTGCACACCGTGGGCTGCCCGATGCCCGATCACGAGATTCGCCTGATCGACGAGGACGGCAGCCAGGTGGCCGTCGGCGAGGTCGGCGAAATCGTCGGCCACTCGCCGACCATCATGCAGGGCTATCTGAATCAGCCCGCAAAAACCGCCGAAACCTTCTGGCACGACGCAACCGGAAAACGCTTTGTGCGCACCGGCGATGTCGGAAGATTTGACGCCGATGGTTTCTTGACCCTGATGGACCGCAAGAAGGACATGATCATCTCCGGCGGCTTCAACATCTATCCCAGCGATCTGGAGGCGGTGCTGGCGGGCCATGATGATGTGGTGGAAGCCGCCGTCGTGGCGATGCCGTCGGAGGAGTGGGGCGAGACCCCGGTCGCCTTCGTGGTCCTGAAGGCGGATGCTGCGACCGATGCTGCAGCGCTGAAGGCGTGGACCAACGGCCGGGTCGGAAAATTCCAGCGCCTCGCCGACGTGCACATCGTTGAGACGCTGCCGCGCAGCGCCATCGGCAAGGTGCTGAAGCGCGAATTGCGGGATCGGAGATTGGCGGCGCAAGGCGTGGAGATGTGAACCAGCGCGACAACGGTCTTTCTACCCCTCCGGGGGGTAAGAGAAATTGACCGATTCATATGCGATAGGCCTCCTGCAGGGGAGGGTGAAGAACGGCCCCTTCAATAATGCGGCGGCGGTTCGTTGGTGGCGCCGGGCGCGCGGCTCTCGGCTTCCTGCAAACGTTCGCCGAGCACTGCGACCTGGCGGGTCAAGGTGTCGATCTGCTTCCATTGCGCGGTGATGGTCATATTCAGCGTTTCAATGGTATCGTCCAGAAAGGTAAGGCGGGTTTCCAGGGCGTCGATGCGTCCGCCCAGTCGTTCGGCAGCAGTGGCTTCTGCGTCACTCATCGGAATGCTCGCCTCTTCTGCGCTCAGTAAGCCCATGGCCGAGCGCGATCCGTTCGTCGAACACAAAACATTCACCGCGCCATCGGCTCTGCGCCGCCGGGACGCGTTCCAGATACTTCAGGATGCCGCCCCTGAGATGGTAGACCTCTTCAAAACCGCGTGACAGCAGATAGGAGCTGGCCTTTTCGCAGCGGATACCGCCGGTGCAGAACATCGCGATCTTGCGGTGCTTTTGCGGATCGAGTTCGCGCGCGACAAAATCCTTGAACTGCCCGAAGCTTTTGATCTGCGGATCGACAGCGCCTGCAAAGCTTCCCATCGCCACCTCGAAAGCGTTGCGGGTATCGATCACCAGCGTGTCGGGTGTCGCGATCAGCGCGTTCCACTGGGCTGGATCGACATAGATTCCGACCTGCCTTGTCGGGTCCGTCGCGGGATCTCCGAGCGTGACGATTTCCTTTTTCAGGCGGACCTTCAGCCGCGCAAACGGCATCAAAGCAGCGGTCGAGAATTTCAGCTCGGGATTGTCGAGCCGGCCACCGAACAGCGCGCCGCCCCGCAACTCTCCGATCAGGGCGTCGATCGCCTCGGCATGGCCCGCCAGTGTGCCGTTGATGCCCTCATTGGCCAGCAGCACGCTGCCCTTCAGTGCCAGATCGGCGCAGATGGCCCGCAGCGGCTCGCGCAGTTCCCGGAAATCCGGAAGCGCGGCAAACTGGTAGAAGGCGGCGACTTTATGGGACATCGCGCGGGTTTATCAGGCGTGCAGGCGAGGCGAAACCCCGTTTCGAGCATGCGTTATCCGTCCCCAAAGCATTGCCCTTAACCGTATGAATATGTCATGTAAACCCGCGCCGAGCCGCGGCGCTATCCTGCAAATCGAGTGAACATCGCATGAGGAATTTCCATCTCGCCGGCCGGTCCACCGTGCACGCCCAGAACGCCATGGTGGCGACGTCGCATCCATTGGCGGCGCTGACCGCGATCGAAGTCCTCAAGGCCGGCGGCACCGCGGCCGATGCCGCGATCGCCGCAAGTGCAATCCTGGCAGTGATCGAACCGCAATCCACCGGGATCGGCGGCGATTGCTTCGCGCTGGTTCAGCCCAGGGGCGAGGGCAAGATCGTGTCTTACAACGGCTCGGGCCGTGCGCCGAAGGCGGCCACGGCGGAGTGGTATATCGAGCACAAGATGCACGCGATTCCGGTGACCGGCGCGCATGCGGTCACCGTGCCGGGCGCGGTCGATGCCTGGGCGACCATCCTGCGCGATCACGGCAAGTTTGGTCTCGACACCTTGCTGCAGCCTGCGATCCAGGCCGCGGAACAAGGGTACGTGGTTGCGCCGCGCATCGCGTTCGACTGGAACAACGGGCTGGAAAAGCTGCGCGGCGGCACCAATACGCAGCGTTATCTGCTGCCGCATGGCAAGCCGCCGGTCGCCGGCGATGTGATCAGGCAGCCTGAGCTTGGGCAGACGCTGCGCACGATTGCGAAGCAGGGGCGCGACGGCTTCTACAAGGGCAGCGTCGTCGAGGACATGGTGGAAACCCTGCGCGGCATCGGCGGGTTGCATACCCCGGACGACTTTGCCGCGCATTCTACCGAGACCACGACGCCGATCGGCACGGTCTATAAGGGCTATGATGTCTGGCAATGCCCGCCGAACGGGCCGGGCATCACCATGCTGGTGATGCTGAACATCCTGTCCAATTTCGATCTGACCAAGTATCCCGCAATGAGTGTCGAGCGGTTTCATCTGGAAGCCGAGGCCGCGCGCATTGCCTACCTGATGCGCGAGCAGGACATCGGCGATCCCGCCTATGTCGATATCGACATCAAGCGCATCCTGTCGAAGGAATTCGCCGCGGACTATGCCAGGAAAATCCGCATGGACGCGCTGATCGAGTTGCCGAAAGTCTCGCCGCCGATCAACCCCTCGACGGTTTACATCACCGTGGTCGACAAGGACCGCAACGTCTGTTCTTTCATCAATTCGATTGCTCATTCGTTCGGTTCGGCGGTCGTCTCCAGCAAGACCGGCGTGCTGCTGCAGAACCGCGGCGCCGGATTTCGGGTGCAGCCTGGCCATCCCAATTGCATCGCGCCGGGCAAGCGGCCGCTGCACACCATCATTCCGAGCCTTGCGACCAAGGGCGGTCGCGCCATCATGCCGTTCGGCGTGATGGGCGGCCAGTATCAGCCGGTCGGCCAGACCCATGTCCTGACCAACATCCTCGACTACGGCTGCGACGTGCAGGAAGCCATCGATATGCCGCGCGGCCTGCACTACGAAGGCGTCTATCAGCTCGAGGACGGCATTCCCTCTGCGATTGTCGAAGGCCTGAAGAAGATCGGTCACCGGACTACCAGCGTGGTCGGTCCGCTCGGCGGCGGCCAGGCGATCTGGATCGACTGGGACAAGGGCACGCTCACCGGCGGCTCCGAGCCGCGCAAGGACGGCTGCGCGCTGGGGTATTGAAGGAGGCCTCGTCCTGAGGAGCGCGTTCTTACGCGCGTCTCGAATGACGGACGTGCTTCATCCTTCGAGACGCGGCCAAGAGGCCGCTCCTCAGGATGAGGTCAGTATTCCTTCACACACTCTCAGGATGAGGCCTAATTCCATCATTGGACAGCGTGCAAAGCAGCGGAGGGAGACTGCTGCGTGAAAATTTCCATCCTTGATGATTATTTCGACACGCTGCGCACCCTCGAATGCTTCGGCTGCCCATGCCGGCGGAGAGCCGATCAACGTCGTCAACCCCGATGTTCTGCCGCACGCCCGTTCAGTGAAATCGGCAGAGCTCGTCATGCCCGGGCTAAACACTTGTCCCGGGCATCCACGTCTTACAGCGCTTGTGAGAGAAGACGTGGATGGCCGGGACAAGCCCGGCCATGACGCGGAGACGGATTCTATTGTAGCAAGCGCAACCGTCGTCGAGCGGTCCCTACACGTGAACTCCACCGATTAGCCAGGCGAATGTCCGGTCGGCGACGTCAGCCTGAAACTGCAATTGGTCCTGGGACCCTCACTCCTTCACGAATGTTGCAAGAACGCCGAACGCCCAGCGCGTTCGCGTGAACGATTATTGATTCAGGAGGAGGACCACATGGGCATATTTTCGAAAGACATCAAGACAATGGACGACCTGCTGCTGCATGGGCTGCAGGACATTTACTACGCGGAACAGCAGATCACCAAGGCGCTGCCCAAGATGATCGATCAGGCGACCAACCGCGATCTGGCGCAGGGTCTGAAGAACCATCTGGAAGAAACCAACAAGCAGATCGAACGGCTCGACCAGGTCTTCAAGAAGCTCGGCAAGCAGCCGTCGGGCCCGGATTGTCCGGCCATCGACGGCCTGATCAAGGAATCCGACGAAACGTCCGGCGAGATCGACGACAACTCGGTGCTCGACGCCGCGATCGTGGCGAATGCACAGGCGGTCGAACATTATGAGATCGCCCGCTATGGCACGCTGATCGCCTGGGCGGAAGAACTCGGACATGACGACATCGTCAGGTTCCTGACCACCAATCTCAACGAGGAAAAAGCCGCGAACACCAAGCTCAACACCATTGCGCTTCGCAAGGGCGTCAACCGCAAAGCCGCATGCTGATGGAGCCGCACAAGATGAAGCGTTCAATCATCGCATTCGGGTGCCTGCTGCTCGCGGGTCCCGCGCGCCGGCGGGCTGCGGGCATCCCGCCGCTTTTATTTCCGCCTGCATTGCAAAGCAAAAGACCGGCCCGAAAGGGCCGGTCTTCGCAACGTCGGCAATCGATCGAGAGCAATTACAGCTTTTTATTCGCCGCCGCGGCGGCCTTATTGGCAGCGTCCTTGACGGCTTCCTTGGCCTCGCCGACAGCCTTCTGCCCATGACCCTTGGCTTCCTGCATCACGCCTTCGCCCTCCAGGCGATCCGAACCGGCAGCCTTACCGACGCCTTGCTTGGTCTTACCGATGGCTTCGTTGGTGGCGCCTTTAACCTTGTCTGCCGTGCTACCCATGGGAATACTCCTGTGCGGTTTGCTCGGCGGACAATGGCCGGATCGACGATAAGTTCCTCCTGCTGTCTGGTTTGTGATCGCGGCTTTCTGTACTATTCTGGTCGCACCATTTGCACGAAAGCACCACAATGACCGGCTCACACGATCACCCCCATCCGCATGACCACGACCATGATCACGGCGGCGCCGACCGCTGGAAACACGATGGCGTGCGCGTGATTCCCGGCGATCAGCTCGATCCCAATGTGCCCTCGACCCCGGGCATGGATCGCAAGGCCGCAATCAATTTCGCCCGGGTCGGCGCGCAGAAATTGTGGGCCGGCACCGTGACCATCAAGCCCGACGCCAAGACCGGCGCGCATCACCACGGCCATCTCGAAAGCATCATCTATGTGGTCAGGGGCAAGGCGCGGATGCGCTGGGGCGAGGCGTTGCAGTTCACCGCCGAGGCGAACCCGGGCGATTTCATTTTCATTCCGCCTTATGTTCCGCATCAGGAAATCAACGCCAGCCCGGATCACATTCTGGAATGCGTGCTGGTGCGCAGCGACGGCCAGGCGGTGGCGATCAATCTCGACATCGAGCCGGTCGAAAGGCCAGAGACCGTGCTATGGGTGGATCCGATCCATCGCGATCCGGCGGAAAAGATGTAGAGTCGGTTTCAGTCCGAGTTGGGTCGCTCATCAACAATAACAGCCGTCATCCCGGGGCGCGCTCTTGCGCGAGCCCGGAATCCATATCCACCGCCGGGAATATGGATTCCGGGCCTGCGCCAAGAGGCGCATCCACGATGCGCAATTGCGCATCGGGGAATGACGAACCTCGGGTTCGAGCCGGGTGATGACGCCTCACGCCGCGCCCTGATGGCGCTCGCGATAGGTACGGGTCTTGATTCGCCCGCGTCCCGGCGTGATGGCCGGGACGCTGGTTAGTGAGCGCAGAAATCATTCGGCCTATGCAAATACCGAGTGATCGATCGGCCCGTTCGGCACCACATAGCCGTAGCGCGTGTTTGAAGGCTCGGGTCCTGCCTTTTCGTACTTCGCCTTCATCATGGCAAAGCGATCGCCATTCAGGTCGAGCATCGCCCGCTTCGGCTGGACATTGTAGAGCCGCGCATTGTTGTCGCCGAAGATCGCGGTCTTGACCGGTCCGTCGGCAGCGCCGAGCGGCGTGTAGCCGTATTTCTTTTGCATCGCCTCGGGGATTTCGAGCCGGCGCAGGCCTTCGATCTGCCATTGCGGCGCGCCGGTCCAGAGTGAATCGGTGCCCCAGCAGACGTGATCGACTCCCAGTCCCCTGATCAGCGTGCCCATCAGCGCGGCGCAGACGTTCGGCTCGGAAACCAGCGTCGTCGCGAACAGCTGGCCGACGTCGCCATACACGTTGTTGACGCCGTATTGGGCGGGGATGTCGGCGAGATCGCTGGTCCAGGAGATCCGCCCGGTGCGCTCGAATTCAGCCAGAGCCTGCTTTGGATCGCCACCGACATGGCGATAGGCGGAGTGATAGATGATGAAGTTCAGTTGCGGCCAGTCCTTTGCCGCCTGGCCCACGTCGGCGACGTCGGCGAAGCCGCGCAGGTTGGGAAATGCCTTCTCGATTCCCGGCGCGAACAGCCCCTTGTGAACGCAGACATTCTTGATGCCTGCCTTCACCATTTTCTCATAGCCCTTATAGGCCACCTTCTCGTCGTCCATCCGCCATGGAAAGCGGCTGATCTCCTTGTGGGTGTTGTCGCCGATCGTGTAGCCCTTGCAGGATTCCGGCTTCAGCGCGAGCCCGGCGTCGAGTTTCTCCAGCCATCCCGGTTGTCCCGGCGTGAAGATCATGTGCGCGAACACCCGCCGCGAGCCCGCCTCGTCGTTGATCTTCTTGCGCGCGTCGGCCATCTGCTCGTTGGTCAGGAACCAGTCCTGCTCGATATCGGAGGGCGCGGACGAGATCAGCGATATCTTGGTGTCGCTGTCGAGGAATATCTCTTTCTTGTAGTTGTTGAATTTCAGATCCTCGATGGTCTGCTCGTGATCGCTCAGCTGCTTGTTCCAGCCGGCCTTGCCCACCGCCTTGCGCATGTCGACGAAGGTCATGATGCGGGTGTCGTCGCGCAGGAAATGGGTGTGCATGTCCATGATGAACTGGTCCTTGAGCGAATTGGCGCGCTCCTGGGCCATGGCGGGCGTGGCGGCTTCGGCCGGTGTGACGTCGAACAGCGGCCCGTAAACTTCATTCATCGCCACGAACGATGCCGCCATGCCGGCGGCGGTCTGGAAGAACTTGCGGCGGTCCATGCCCTGCTTGCCGCCGAGATCGTCGGCCATGGCCAGCAACCGTGCTTCGACTTCGCGTTGCCGCTCGTTCTGCGGGTCGGGATAAAACTCGTCGCTCGCCACGATCTGAGTCGGGATCGGCGTCTGGTATTGACAGAATTCGGACGGCATCAGTGCGGCAAGTTCTGCTTCGCTCAGTTGGTTGCTCACGACTTCTTCCTCCCTGGCTTGCGTCCGCGGGATCACATGCCCCGCTGTTCGACGGCGCGAAGTCTAGTCCAGCGCTTCTCGGGAGTCCTCTTCCGTTTGTCACCAAAACGCCGGTTTGTTCGCGTGCAGCTGTGCTGTGCGGTGCGGTGCACTATGCCTTTCGGGACGTCGTACCGCCTGTTACACTCGGCACCGCTGAACAGGGTCAAGACGGGACGTTGCGCATTGCAGCGCCGAACAAGATCACAGAGCCCGATCGGAGGAAGCCATGACAAATTTTGATCATCCGCTGGCGCGGCGCGCGGTCATCAGGGGCGCTGGCCTTGGTCTCGGCGCCGGTGTGGTCGCGGGGTTGGCGGGCGCCGCCTCAGCACAAAGCCCGGGCGCTGCATCGTCGGAAACCGGCGCGATCTGGAGCAGCGAATACTGGACGAAGAAAGGCGATGTCCCGCTATGGATGTTTCGCAAGCGGCTCGGCGCGCCGAAGGCCGGTGAGCCGCCGCGGCCGGTGCTGTTCTTTGTCCATGGCTCGTCAGTGAGCTCCAGGGGCTTCGATCTCAACGTGCCCGGGCACGGCGAATATTCGATTATGAATGAATTCGCCCGCTACGGATTCGACTGCTGGACCATGGATCACGAAAATTATGGCAAGTCGGGACGCACTTCCGGCAATTCCGACATTGCCAGCGGCGTCGAGGACCTGAAAGCCGCGGCCGACGTCGTCACCCGCGAGACCGGCCGGCAGAAATTCCATTTCTTGGGCGAGTCATCGGGGGCGCTGCGCGCCGGTGCCTATGCCATGGCGCACCCGGATCGCGCCGACCGGCTGGTGCTGGCCGCATTCACCTACAAGGGCGAGGGCTCGCCGACATTGACCAAGCGCGCGGAGCAGCTCGATTATTACCGCTCCCACAACATGCGCAAGCGCGATCGCGACATGATTCGCTCCATCGCCACCCGCGACAAGCCGGGCACCAGCGACCAGGCCGCCGTCGAGGCGCTGGCGGACGCGGAGATGCCATTCGGCGACCAGGTCCCGACCGGGACCTATCTCGACATGACCGCCAATCTGCCGGTGGTGCATCCGGACAAGGTGCTGTCGCCGGTGCTGCTGGTGCGCGGCGAATATGACGGCATCGCCACCGTCGCCGACCTCGAGGAGTTTTACAATCTGCTGCCGAACGGCGACCGGCAATTCATCATCCTTCCTGGGACCGCACATTCGGTCACGCTGGCGACCAACCGCCAATTGTTCTGGCACGTGGCCCGCGCCTTCCTCACCATGCCGACGCCGATCGCGACCTGAGAGTCTACCCTTCGTCATTGCGAGCCACCGGGTCGGCGCCAACGGGTCGCGCGAATGCGCGCCCGATGACAGGCTCCGCGAAGCTATCCAGCAAGCCACGGAGCAAGACTTGCTTCGTCGCGGAGTTTATCATCGGGCCGGCCGAAGGCCGGACCCGTTGGCTCCTCGCAGAGCAATGACGGCAGTTTCCGTTCGGTAGATCGCGTCACCAAAAAATTCAAAATGAGATGTCGGCTTGGCATTCCCCGGATCGTCCTCGGGTGATGCGTATTCAGCACCAGAGGAACCGCCCATGTCCAAGATTTCACCCTGTCTGTGGTTTGACGGCGAGGCCGAGCAGGCCGCGAAATTTTACGTCTCGCTGCTGCCGGATTCGCGGATCGAACACATTCAGCGAAATACCGTCGACAGTCCCGCCGGAAAGGCCGGTACCGTGCTTGTGGTCGAGTTCATGCTGGCAGGCCAGCGCTTCATGGCGCTGAACGGCGGCACGCGGTTCGAATACACCCATGCCATCTCGTTCAAGGTCGACTGCGCCGATCAGGCCGAAGTTGATCGGTTGTGGGATGCGCTGTCCGACGGCGGCGCTGTCGAGCGCTGCGGCTGGCTCAAGGATCGCTATGGCGTGTCCTGGCAGATCGTGCCGAGCGTGCTTCCGCAATTGCTCGGCGGTCCCGATGCCGCGGGCGCGAAGCGGGCGATGCAGGCGATGCTGCAGATGGTCAAACTCGACATCGCCGGGCTGAAGGAGGCGTATGAGGGCTAGCAAACAAGCTCGGCCCAACCGGATACTGAGCCGCGCGCCCGACTTCTTGAAGATCCAGCAGCCATCATCGAAGTCGGATTTCGCGTGGAGATCTGAGGCTTGTGCCCTGGCCCCCTCAGGCCGAATGTACATCCGCAGTTCCGGGGTCGAACATCAGGGTGGTCTCGACCCATTTCGTCACGCGGAGCAAGCGCAGATCTTCGCGGTAGGGCCCGACGATCTGGATGCCGAGCGGCAGGCGGTGTCTGCCGAAGCCTATGGGCAGCGACAGCGCGGGCACGCCGAGCAAGGTCCACGGCGCGCAATATTGGGCGTCGCCGGTGTAGTCGAGGCCTGCCGGCGCTTCGCCAAATGCCGGCAGGGTAACGACAGCGTCAAAACCGGCAAGATCATTGGTGAACGCCGGCCGCAGTCTGTCCTGCAATGCTTTGGCAGCCAGATAGTCGGTCGCGCTGATGGCCTTCCCCGTGCGAACGAGCTCTTTCAGCCTCTCGCTGCTGCGGTCGGGATAGCGGTCAACCAGATCGCTGAAGATCAGCGCGGCCTCGCTGGCGACGATGGTGTTGACGGCGTTCCAGTTGGCTTGATCGAGATCGGAGAGCTCCAGCTCTTCCAGGACGGCGCCCGCGCCGCGCAATGTCGTGATCGCCGCGTCGAACACCTGCTGCTGCTCGGGCTCTGCCTTCGACCAATTCGCGAAGCGCACGATGGCAAGCCGCGGCTTGTTCGCCGGCTGAAGTCCCTGGTCGATGGAAACTTCAAACGATGGGACCGGCCGGCCGTGCGGATCGCGGTCGCTGGTGCCGCCGAGCAACGACAGTGCAAGGGCGACATCGTCGACGCGGCGCGCGAAGAAGCCAACATGATCGAGCGATGGGCTGAGGGGGTGCACGCCGATCCGCGGAATCGCGCCGAAACTGGGCTTGAAGCCGACGACGCCGTTGAACGCCGCCGGCCTGATCACCGAGCCGAGCGTCTGCGTGCCCAGCGCCAGCGGAACGATCCCGGCCGCGACCGCAGCCGCGGAGCCCGATGAAGAGCCGCCCGGCGTATGCTTGCGATTCCACGGATTGACCGTGGGGCCGGGATACCGCCAGGCGAATTCGGTCGATACGGTCTTGCCGAAAATCGTGGCTCCGAGATTGCGCAGCCGCTCAACCACCCAGGCGTTCTCGGCGGGCACGCAATCCCTGTAGATCGGCGAGCCGTTGGTGGTCGGCATGTCGGCGGTGGCGATGATGTCCTTGATCGCCACCGGAATGCCCGACAGCGGTCCCGGGCGGCGCGCGGTTTCGACGGGAAGATATTCAAACGCCTTCAGGACGGGTTCGACAGCTCTGGCTTTTTCCAGGCAGGTGGCTGCGTATTGGTCCGCGGCGGCGGGGTTGTCCCGGAACAGACGCAGCAGCTCAAGAACCCCAGCGCCGGATTGACTGGAGCGCGCAGCCCGATTGGTCATGTCGTACTTCCTTGGAAAGGGTCTAGTGCTTGCGGTCTCGACCCCGCAAGGGGGGAGTATCCCCGCGTCTTCGTAGCCTATTTCATCGCCACCGCGGGTTCGATGAATTTCTTCACCACAAAGGTTTTGTAGTCCGGCTGGGTCGCCAGATTGCCGAGCCCGTAGGGCGGGTTGTAGGCGAAGCCGTAACCCGCCCTTTTTCGCCGATGAACGGCGGATTACGACTTCGGCTCCAATCCGCCCTACGAGCTACGAGCTGGCGCCATTTCATACGCAACTTGTGTGCCAGCAGCCGCCAACAAAAAAATCGAATAAACAAGGCGCTTTGAGCAAAGCTCCCTCAGGGTTGAAGGAGTTTGCCGCCGCTTTGGGCAAATCTGGACAACAAGCTGCAAAATTGTGCAAAGACATTGCGGGAAGGCCGCTGTCCCGGTTATCTCAAGGCTCGCCGCGAGGTCTGATGACGGCCGTCACAACAAGAAGATCATAGGGGGAGAAACACATGAGCCAGGCAGCTATCGAACTCGGATCGTCGGGGATCGCCAAGACCGAGCTTGAGAAAAGCACCATCCGTGCGATCTCGATCCGGCTGATCCCGTTTTTAATCCTGGCGTATTTCCTCGCCTATCTCGATCGGGTGAATCTCGGTTTTGCGGCCCTGACCATGAATGCCGAGCTGAAGTTTTCGCCGCTGGTGTTCAGCTGGGGCGCCGGCATCTTCTTCATCGGCTATTTCCTGTTCGAGGTGCCCTCCAACATCGCGCTGGAAAAATTCGGCGCCAGCCGCTGGATCGCGCGCATCATGGTGAGCTGGGGCATCATCTCCGCGCTGATGGCGATGGTCTCGGGACCCTGGAGCTTTTACAGCCTTCGCTTTCTCCTAGGGGTGGCGGAGGCCGGATTTTTCCCGGGCATCATTCTTTATCTCACCTATTGGTATCCGGCCCAATACCGCGCCCGGTTTCTCGCGGCGTTCGCGATCGCGGTGCCGGTGTCCACCGTGATCGGCGCGCCGGTGTCCGGATTGCTGCTCGGGCTCGATGGCGCGCTTGGGCTGAAGGGCTGGCAATGGCTGTTTGTCATTGAAGGCATTCCCTCGATCGTGCTCGGTGTGATCACCTGGTTCTATCTCACCGACCGGCCGTCGCAGGCGAACTGGCTTTCACAAGAGCAGAAGGCGTGGCTGTCGTCGCGGCTCGATGGCGAACTCGCCGCCAAACAGGCCGTGCATCGGTACACGCTGTGGCAAGCACTGGGCTCGGCGAAGGTGCTGACGCTGAGCGCGGTCTATTTCGGATTCGTCGGCGCGCTCTACGGCATGCAGTTCTGGCTGCCGCAGATCGTCAAGGCGTTCGGCTTCAGCAACGCGCAAACCGGGTTTGTCACCGCGGTGCCGTATCTGTTCGGTGCAGTGGCCATGGTGTTTTGGGCGCGGCATTCCGACGCCAGCCGCGAGCGGGTATGGCATGTCGCGCTTCCGCTGCTGCTGACCGCCGTGGCGCTCGGCATCTCCGGCTATTCGGATAACCCGACCATCATGATGATCGCGCTGATCGCCGCCGCGATCGGCACCTTCTGCACCTTCGCGGTGTTCTGGACGCTGCCTACCGCATGGCTCAGCGGCACCGCGGCCGCCGGCGGCATCGCCCTGATCAATTCGATCGGCAACCTCGCCGGATTCGGCGGGCCGTACCTGATCGGCTGGGTCAAGGACGCGACCGGAAGCACCGCTACCGGTCTTCTGGTCCTGGCGGTCCTGCCGCTCGTGGCGGCATGCCTGGTGCTGGTCGGCAAGGACGACACCGGGACCGAGTTCGCGACGCTCGCGAACAGTCGGCGCAAGAGATGAACGAGACGGCGGCCAAAGCCGCCGTCTCGCAGGATCGCAACCGGCAATCGAGCGCATCATCCAAAAACGGATCATGGGCAGAAGATCGAAGGTATTGTTAACCAATCGGAGGTTCACAAAATCATGATCACTGACGAATGTTGACAATCGTCAGCAAACAATCAACAATCTCCCTCAGGCTTAGCCGAGGGAGACACCGATGCTGGTCCGTTCGATTTTCTCAAATTATTCCAGACTTTTAGCTGGACTGATGATCGCGTTTCTGGCGGTCGCGCTGGCCGGCTGCAACGAGATCGCCGCCCAAAAGGCCGAGCCGGGCCGCCCGGTCCTCGTCGCCACCGTCCATTACGAGCCGGAATCGCCGGCGCGCAGCTTCGTCGGCACCATCCGGCCGCGGATCGAGACCGATATGGGTTTCCGCGTTCCTGGCAAGATCGCCAAGCGCCTGGTGGAAGTCGGCCAGACCGTTGACGTCGGTCAACCGCTGGCGACGCTTGATGAAGTCGATCTGAAGCTCCAGGCCGAGCAGGCCGAAGCCGAACACCGCGCCGCCACCGGCGTCCTGGCGCAGGCCAGCGCCGCCGAGATCCGCGCCAAGGAATTGCGCGCCAAAGGCTGGGCCACCGACGCCCAGCTCGATCAGGCCAAGGCCACCGCTGATGAGGCCCGCGCGCGGCTTAATCGCGCCGAGCGCTCGGTCGAACTCTCCAACAACTCTCTTTCCTATGCGACGCTGATCGCCGATACCCGCGGCGTCGTCACCGCGACCCTGGTTGACGCCGGCCAGGTGGTGGCCTCCGGCCAGACCGCAATTCGCGTGGCGCGCTTCGCCGAAAAGGAAGCCGTGGTCGCGATCCCGGAAACCCTGTTGGGACGCGCGAAGGACGGCGTCGCCAGCGTGACGTTGTGGTCCGAGCCCGACAAGAAGTATGCCGCGAAGCTGCGCGAGATCGCGCCCAACGCCGATCCGGCGACGCGAACCTACCTTGCCAAGTTCTCGCTGCCCGGTGCCGGCGATCAGGTCTCGCTCGGCATGACCGCGACGCTGACGCTGTCCGATCCGGTCACCGAGCGGGTGGTGCGGCTGCCGCTCTCGGCACTGTTCAGCCAGGGCGGCGATCCCTCCCTATACGTCGTCGATGGCGCCGGCGAGGTCGCGCTGAGGCCGGTCACCGTCAAATCCTACGAGACCAAGGACGTCGTCATCACCGGCGGCGTCGACGAGGGCGCCAAGGTTGTGGTGCTCGGCGTGCAGAAGCTCGATCCGGCCCAGAAGGTGCGGGTCGTCGCGTCGTTGTCGTTTTAAGGGGCATGATCCCGAAAAGTGGACACCGGTCTTCGGAAAGATCATCCCTAATTACACTTGGAGGGTGCGATGAAGCGCTTCAATCTTTCAGGCTGGGCGGTCAGCCATCCCGCGCTTATTCTGTTCCTGGTCTTTGCGCTTGGCGTCGCCGGTTTCTTCTCCTACCAGCGGCTCGGCCGCGCGGAAGATCCCTTCTTCACCGTCAAGGTGGTGAATGTGTCGGCGATCTGGCCGGGTGCGACGGCTGCCGAGATGCAGACCCAGGTCGCCGATCCCATCGAAAAGAAGCTGCAGGAGCTGCCCTATTTCGAAAAGGTGCAGACCTATTCGAAGCCGGCGTTCACCGCCATGCAGGTGACGTTCAAGGATACGACGCCGCCAAAAGACGTGCCGTATCTGTTTTATCTGTTGCGGAAGAAGGTGGCGGACGTGCAGGGCCAGCTTCCGGCCAATCTGCTCGGCCCCGTCGTCAACGATGAATTCAGCGACGTCGACTCCATCCTCTATATGATGACCGGCGATGGCGCGGACTACGCGCAATTGAAAAAGGCCGCCGAAGGCATGCGCCAACGGCTTCTGAAGGTGCCCGGCGTTACCAAGGTCGATCTCTACGGCACCCAGGATGAGCGAATCTTCGTCGAGTTCTCGCACGCCAAGCTGGCCACGCTCGGTATAACGCCGCAGGCCCTGTTCGATTCACTCGCCAAACAAAACAACGTTGTGCCGGCCGGCACGGTTGAAACGTCCTCGCAACGCGTGCCGCTGCGCGTCACCGGCGCGTTGGATGGCGTCAAGGCCGTTGCTGAGACGCCCGTAGAAAGCAATGGCCGGGTGTTTCGTTTGGGCGATATCGCCACCGTCACCCATGGCTTCGTCGATCCGCCGAGCTTTACCGTGCGTCAGGAAGGCAAGCCAGCGCTCGGTATCGGCGTGGTAACGGTCAAGGGTGCCAACATCCTGGAGCTCGGCAAGGACGTTGAGAAAGCCACCGCGGAATTCATGAAGGCCGTGCCGCAGGGCATCAATGTCGAGCAGATCGCCGATCAGCCGAAGGTGGTCGAGCACGCCGTCGGCGAATTCGTGCACTCCTTTATCGAGGCGCTGGCTATCGTGCTGTTCGTCTCTTTCGTGGCGCTGGGCTGGCGCACCGGCATCGTGGTGGCAATGTCGGTGCCGCTGGTGCTGGCCATCGTCTTCATCACCATGAACGCCATGTCGCTCGACCTGCATCGCATCACGCTCGGCGCGCTGATCATCGCGCTCGGGCTATTGGTCGACGACGCCATCATTGCGGTCGAAATGATGGTGGTGAAAATGGAACAGGGCTGGGACCGCGTCCGTGCGGCCTCCTTTGCCTGGGAATCCACCGCGTTTCCGATGCTCACGGGAACGCTGGTCACGGCCGCTGGTTTCCTCCCCATCGGCTTTGCCAATTCCGCGGTCGGCGAGTATGCTGGCGGCATTTTCTGGATCGTGGCGATCGCGCTGGTCGCGTCCTGGTTCGTCGCGGTGATCTTCACGCCCTATATCGGCGTCAAGCTGCTGCCGAACATCACGGTCAGCCATAACCACGATCCGCATGCGGTCTATGAAACGCGCGTCTATCGTATCCTGCGCGGCATGATTCAATGGTGCGTCAACCACCGGGTCAAGGTGGTGCTGGCGACGATCGGTATCTTTGCGCTCTCCATCGTCGGCTTCGGCCATGTGCAGCAGCAGTTTTTCCCGCTGTCCGAGCGGCCCGAGCTTTTCCTGCAGCTGCGGCTGCCCGAAGGTACCGCATTTAACGTCACGGAAAAGTCGGTGAAGGCAGCGGAAGCCCTGCTGAAGGATGACAAGGACATCTCGACCTACACGGCCTATGTCGGCCAGGGTTCGCCGCGCTTTTGGCTTGGCCTCAATCCGCAACTGCCGAACGAAGCCTTCGCCGAAATCGTGATCGTCTCGAAGGATGTCGAGGCGCGCGAGCGGATCAAGGCTCGGCTGGAGAAGGCGGTTAGCGACGGCGCCCTGAGCGAAGCGCGCGTGCGTGTCGATCGGTTCAACTTCGGTCCGCCGGTCGGCTTTCCCGTGCAATTCCGCGTGATCGGCCCGGACAGCACGACTGTGCGCGACATCGCCTACCGGGTGCGCGACGTGGCCCGGCAGAACGACAAGATCAAGGATGTGCAGCTCGATTGGAACGAGCAGTCGCCGTACCTGAAACTGGTGGTCGATCAGGATCGCGCCCGCGCGCTCGGCCTCACCCCGCAGGATGTGTCGCAGGCGATGAGCATGCTGATATCCGGCGCGCCGGTGACGACGATACGCGATGGGATCGAGAAAGTCGGCGTGGTCGCGCGCGCGGTGCCGTCCGAGCGGCTCGACCTCGGCCGCGTCGGCGATCTCACCGTGACCTCGCGCAACGGCGTTGTTGTGCCGTTGTCGCAGATCGCCAAGATCGAATATTCCCACGAGGACCCGATCCTGTGGCGGCGCAACCGCGACATGGCGATCACCGTGCGCGGCGACGTCGTCGACGGCGTGCAGGCGCCCGACGTCACCAACGCGATCTGGCCCAAGCTGCAGCAGATCCGGGACAGTCTGCAGCCGGCCTACCGGATCGAGATGGGCGGCGCGATCGAGGAATCCGCCAAGGGCAATGCGTCGATCTTCGTGCTGTTTCCGCTGATGGTCATCGTCATGCTGACGCTCCTGATGATTCAGCTGCAAAGCTTCTCGCGCCTGCTGCTGGTTTTCCTCACCGCGCCGCTCGGTATCGTCGGTGCCTCGCTGGGGCTGAATGTGGCGAATCAGCCGTTCGGTTTCGTGGCGCTGCTCGGGCTGATCGCGTTGGCCGGGATGATCATGCGCAACGCGGTGATCCTGGTGGACCAGATCGAAACCGACGTGACCCATGGCCTGACCCGGAGGGAGGCGATCGTGGAAGCGACGGTTCGGCGCGCCCGGCCCGTGATTTTGACGGCGCTTGCCGCCATTATGGCGATGATTCCGCTGTCGCGCTCGGCATTCTGGGGCCCGATGGCCATCACCATCATGGGCGGGTTGTTCGTCGCAACCTTCCTGACCCTGCTCTATCTGCCGGGTCTCTATGCACTCTGGTTCCGCAAGACGCTTGATGAAAGCGGCCCGGGTGAACATATTGATCTTGCAGCGCAGCATCACGAGGGCCGTCCGGCATTACCACTTGCTGAGGCCGCCGAATAATTACATTAAGTCCAATATGACCCTGATTTCAGACCATATCGAAGCCGATACGCGAGAACGGATTCTCGTGGTGGCGGAGCGTCTGTTCCGCGAAATCGGCTATCAGAAGACCACCGTCGCCGACATCGCGAAGCTGCTGCGGATGAGTCCCGCCAACGTCTATCGCTTCTTTGATTCGAAGAAGGCGATCCACGAGGGCGTGGCCCGTCATCTGATGGGTGGCGTCGAGGATGCCGCGCAGCGCATCGCCGCCGGGCGCGGACCGGTGGCACAACGGCTGCGCGAACTGCTGTCGTCGATCCATCGCATGAATTCCGAGCGCTATGTCGGTGATTCGAAATTGCACGAAATGGTTGCGATCGCCATGGAGGAGAACTGGGATGTTTGCGTGGCGCATATGGAGCGGATCACCGCCACCATCGCCGGTGTGATCGCCGAGGGTGCGGCGAGCGGCGAATTTCACGCGCCGGATGTCCCGCTGGCTGCCATGTGCGCCTGCAGCGCGATGATGCGGTTCTTTCACCCGCAAATGATTGCCCAGTGTGTCAATAAGCCGGGACCGACGGTGGATCAGATGATAGATTTCGTCCTTGCCGGGCTTGCTCCGCGCCGCTAGACGGGCAGTGACCAGATAATCACGACTCAATAGTCAAGGGATGGCATTAGCGTGAACGGCTTGGGTAGCGATTTGGGTTTGAAGGATTTGGGTTTGAAGGATTTGCATTATTACGAGCCGGCCAATGGCCACGGCCTCAAGCACGATCCCTTCAACGCCATTATCGCACCGCGTCCGATTGGCTGGATCTCGTCGCGGGATGCCAAGGGGCATGTCAATCTCGCGCCCTACAGCTTTTTCAATGGGTTCAATTACCACCCACCGATTATTGGCTTTTCCAGTACCTCCTGGAAAGACAGCGTCGCCAATATCCAGGAAACCGGCGAATTCGTCTGGAATCTGGCGACGATGGATCTGGCGCAGCAGATGAACGCCACTTCGGCGACCGTTCCGCACGAAGTGGATGAATTCGTGATCGCTGGGCTCACTCCGGTGCCTGGCCGGATGGTCAACGTGCCGCGCGTGGCGGAAAGCCCGGTCTCGTTCGAATGCAAGCTGACGCAGATCGTTCAACTCCAGGGCGCCGACGGGCGCAAGGTTCAGGGCTGGCTGACCCTGGGCGAAGTCGTTGCCGTCCATATCGACAAGAAGCTGATCAAGGATGGGGTGTATCAGACCGCGCTGGCGCGTCCGATCGTGCGCGCTGGCCGCAGAGGCGACTATTTCGAGATCAAGTCCGACGCCATGTTCGAGATGCCGCGGCCGGCTTGAGCCTTGGATGGAGTGAGCCCTGGATATTGTGGAGCCCTGGATATTGTGGAGCCTTGGACATTATTGAGCCTTGGACATTCATGTCGCGTTACCGATAAATTACATCTTGCAAATCGCGTTTTCGGAACCGTTGCGTTATCCTGCCGTTATCGAGGCGGTCGGCGCCTGCTCGATTTCGCCTCAAATCAACGCGAATGTATCAACGCGACATGTAAGGTGAAGCCCACGCCATCCTGCCAACAGCGAAATTCCTTGTAGGCGATCGCAGTCTGCCCGGCCTCGCGGTCGGCTCGACACCGAGGAGGTTTCCATGAGTTCATCCGCCCTGCGTCGCGATTTTCTCACCAAACCGATCTTCTCCTGGGCCCGCACGGTGCTGCCGCCGATGTCGGATACCGAGCGCGAGGCCCTGGAGGCGGGCGACGTCTGGTGGGACGCCGATCTGTTCACCGGGAATCCCGACTGGTCGAAGCTGCTCGCCAATGCGCCTGCAACCCTGACGTCGGAGGAAGAAGCCTTCCTGAACGGTCCGGTCGACGAGCTGTGCGCCATGCTCGACGACTGGAAGATCAATTGGGAATTGCGCGATCTGCCGCCCGAGGTCTGGGACTTCATCAGGCGCGGCAAATTCTTCGGGATGATCATTCCCAAGGAGTATGGCGGGCTCGGCTTCTCGCCCTATGCGCATTCGGAAGTGGTGCGAAAGATCTCGACGCGATCGGTGGTGGCCGCGGTTACCGTGATGGTGCCCAATTCGCTGGGGCCGGGCGAACTGCTGATGCGCTTCGGCACCAAAGATCAGCAGCAAACCTGGCTGCCGCGCCTGGCCGACGGCCGCGAAATTCCGTGCTTCGGATTGACCAGTCCGGAAGCCGGCTCCGATGCCGCGTCGATGATCGACAGCGGGGTCATCTGCAAGGGCACCTTCGAGGGACGCGAAGTGCTGGGTCTGCGGCTGAACTGGCACAAGCGCTACATCACGCTCGGCCCGGTGGCGACCCTGCTCGGCCTCGCTTTCAAGGCCTATGACCCGGATCATCTGGTCGGCACCCAGCAAGACCTCGGCATCACCGTCGCATTGATTCCAACGCATCTGCCCGGCGTCGCCATCGGCAATCGGCATTTGCCGTCGATGCAGGTGTTTCAGAACGGCCCGAACTGGGGCCGCGACGTATTCATTCCGCTGGATTACATCATCGGCGGCCGGGAGCGCCTCGGCCAGGGCTGGAAAATGCTGATGACCGCGCTCGCCGCCGGGCGCGGCATCTCGCTGCCGTCGTTGTCGGCGGCCGGCGCGGCCTATGCGGCGCGGACCACCGGCGCCTATGCCCGGATCCGTGAACAGTTCAACGTGCCGATCGGGAAATTCGAGGGCGTCGAGGAGCCGCTCGCCCGCATCGCCGGCACCGCCTATCTGCTCGATGCGGCGCGGCGGCTGACCTGCGCGGCGCTGAACCAGGGTCATCATCCCGCGGTGATTTCCGGCATCATGAAACTGCACGCCACCGAACGGATGCGGATCGCCATCGACGACGCCATGGACGTGCATGGCGGCAAGGCGGTGATCGACGGCCCGCAAAATTATTTGGGCAATCTCTATCGGTCGGTGCCGGTCGGCATCACCGTGGAAGGCGCCAACATCCTTACCCGCAATCTGATCGTGTTCGGGCAGGGCGCGATTCGCGCGCATCCCTATCTGCTCGCCGAGATGAACGCACTTGCCGACGCCGATCGCGTCAGGGGTCTCGATGCCTTCGACGCCGCGTTCTGGAAACATGTCGGTCACAGCGTCGTCACCCTGTTCCGGGCATGGGGTCGGAGCTGGACCGGCGGCGCGTTTGCCCCCGCGCCCGATGCCGCAGAGGCTACCGGATTCTATCGCCAGCTCTCGCGTTATTCATCGGCGTTCGCGCTATGTGCCGATATGGCGCTGCTTACGCTCGGCGGCGCGCTGAAGCGCAAGGAAATGCTGTCGGCGCGGTTCGGCGATATTCTGTCGGAACTGTATCTGTTGTCCGCCGCGCTGAAGCGCTGGCAGGACGAGGGCCGCCAGCAGGCGGATTTTGCGCTTCTTGAATGGTGCATGGCGAGCGGCTTCAAGACGATCGAGAATCGTTTCGCGGAAATCCTGGCCAACCTGCCCAACCGGTTGGTCGCGGTGGTGCTGAGATTCCTGGTCCAGCCGTTCGGCGCGCGCGTGCTCGGGCCGTCCGACGCCGTGATCCATCACTGCGCGCAGCTGGTGCTGGAGCCGTCCGCGGCGCGCGACCGGCTGACGCCGAACCTGTCGCATATCGAGGACGATCGCGGTTTGTCCCGGCTGGAAAAGGCATTCCTTCTGGTGACCGGAGCCGCGGAGATCGCAAAAAGAATGCGCACCGCTCATGTCAGCGACTGGCGCGAAGCGGTGGCCAAAGGCATCATCACCCAGACCGAAGGCAATCAGGTCGCCGCGGCCTTTGAGGCTGCCGCCAAGGTGATCGAAGTCGACGACTTCGCGCCGGAAGCACTTTCGCCGCAAACCAAAAAACCCGCTGAAGTGCATCAGTTTTTCCAGGAGCTTGGTGAGAAAAGGGCGGCAAGCTGATGACGCGTCCGGTTTACATCATCGACGGCAGCCGAACCCCGTTCCTGAAGGCCCGCAGCGGTCCCGGCCCGTTCACGCCGGTCGATCTCGCCGTGCAATGCGGCCGGCCGTTGTTGGCGCGGCAGCCGTTCGCCCCCGATGCCTTCGACAAGGTGATCCTCGGCTGCGTCAATGTCATCGCCGACGAGATGAATCCGGCGCGCGTCGCTGCGCTTCGGCTCGGCATGGGTGAAGCGATGGTGGCGTTCACGGTGCAGATCAATTGCGGCTCCGGCATGCAGTCCATCGACACCGGCTATCGCACCATCCGCGAAGGCAGCGCTGACCTCGTTCTCGCCGGTGGCGCGGAAGCCCTCAGCTATGCCCCGCTGGTCTGGCCGCAGCAGGGCGTGCGCTGGTTCGCGGGCCTGGCGGGCGCAAAGGGGATCTTGCAAAAAATCGCCGCGATCGCGAAGGCGCGCCCGGCCTATTTCAAGCCGATCATCGGCCTTGAGCGCGGGCTGACCGATCCGATTACCGAGCTCAATATGGGCCAGACCGCGGAAGTGGTTGGCCATCTGTTCGGAATTACCCGCGCGCAGTCGGATGCCTACGCCGCGGAAAGCCACAAGCGGCTTGCCAATGCGCAGGCGCAGGGATGGCTAAAAGGCGAGGTCGAAACCGCGTTCGACCGCGACGGAAAATTCTACGATCACGACGATGGCGTGCGGCCGGATTCCACGCCTGAGAAATTATCGACGCTGAAGCCGGTGTTCGAGCGGCCCTGGGGCCAGGTCACCGCGGGCAACTCGTCGCAGATCACCGATGGCGCATCATGGACCATTCTCGCCTCCGAGGATGCGGTCGACAAACACGGTCTCAAACCCAGGGCGGTGATCATCGACAGCCAATGGTCGGCTCTCGATCCCAGCATCATGGGCCTCGGCCCGGTTCTGTCGTCGACCGAACTGTTGAAGCGCAACAAATTGACGCTCGGGGATGTCGAGACCTGGGAGCTGAACGAGGCGTTCGCCACTCAGGTGCTGGGCTGCCTCGCGGCATGGAATGACGACAAATTCTGCCGCGAGATTCTTAGGCTTGACGGCGCCGCCGGGCAAATCGACCACGCCAGGCTCAATGTCGATGGCGGCGCCATCAGCCTCGGTCATCCGGTCGGCACCAGTGGCAACCGCATCGTGCTGCATCTCGTCAATGCGATGAAGCGGTTGGGCACCAGACGCGGCATCGCCACCGAGTGCATCGGCGGCGGGCTGGGCGGCGCGATGTTGATCGAGACGGTGTAGGGAACGGTCATGGATAGCAGGATCATGGACGTTCTGAAGGATCGCGTGCTCGAACTCGGGCCGCAGCCCGATGCGGCGGAAACCTATCGCAATTTCAAGCTCACCCGCGATGCAGACGGCATCGCCTGGCTGCTGTTCGACCGTGCCGGCGCCAGCGCCAACACGCTGTCGGCAGACGTCATCGAAGAACTCGATACGGTGCTGGCGGCGCTAGAAAGCCAGCGTCCTGCCGGCATCGTCATTCGCTCGGCAAAGCCGTCCGGGTTCATCGCCGGCGCCGATGTCAGCGAATTTCGCGGCGCGACCGACCCACGCGCCGTCGAGACCGCCATTGGCCGCGCCCATGCAGTGATCGACCGGCTCGAAGCGCTGCGCATTCCGACGGTGGCGGTAATCCACGGCTTCTGTCTCGGCGGCGGTCTCGAAGTTGCGCTCGCCTGCCAGTCGCGCATCGCCGTCGACGACGCCCGCTTCGGCTTCCCCGAAGTGATGCTCGGCCTGCATCCCGGCCTCGGGGGCACCGCGCGCTTCACCCATCTGGTTAATCCGATGCAGGCGATGAGGTTGATGCTGACCGGCAAGACCATCGACGCCCGCAAGGCAAAGTCGCTGGGCCTTGTCGATGCCGTCACCCAGGAGCGCCATATCCGCAATGCCGTTAAGGACGCAGTGTTCGGCCGGCTGAAGCGCCGGGCGCCGGGTCCGCTGAACGCCATTTTGAATCTCTCGCCGGTGCGCGGCTTTCTCGCCTCGCGGATGCGCACCGAGGCCGAAAAGGCCGCGCCGCACGAGCATTATCCCGCGCCCTATGCGCTGATCGAGCTGTGGGAAAAGCACGGCGGTGATCGAGCGGCGATGCTGGCGGCGGAGAAGACGTCGTTTGCCAATTTGATGGTCACACCGACGGCACAGAACCTCGTTCGGGTGTTCTTCCTGCGCGAGCAGATGAAGAAGCTCGCCGGTGGCGGCAACCGGATCAAACATGTTCACGTGATCGGCGCCGGCGCCATGGGCGGCGACATCGCGGCGTGGTGCGCAAATCAGGGCATGCGGGCGACGCTCGCCGACATGAAGCCGGAGCCGATTGCCGGCGCGGTCAAACGTGCCGCCGATCTGTTCGGCAAGATCATTCGCAAGCGCTCCGATGTGCGCGATGCGCTGGACCGGCTGATACCCGATCTCGACGGCGAGGGAGTCCGCACCGCCGACCTGATCATTGAAGCGGTACCGGAGAAACTGGAGCTGAAGCAAAAGGTCTATGCCGGGCTCGAGCCGCGAATGAAGCGTGGGGCCATTCTCGCAACCAATACCTCAAGCATTCCGCTGCAGGATTTGCGCGCCACCCTGACATCGCCGCAGCGGCTCTTGGGCTTGCATTTCTTCAATCCGGTGTCGCGCCTGCAGCTGGTGGAAGTGGTGAGCCACGACGGTACCGATCCGCAATTGCTGACGCAGGCGCTGGCCTTCGTCGGCGCCATCGACCGCCTGCCGCTGCCGGTCAAGAGTTCGCCCGGCTTTGTCGTCAATCGCGCGCTGACGCCGTACATGCTGGAAGCGATGGTGATGCTGGACGAGAAGGTCGACAAGACCACCATCGACGCCGCGGCGGAAAAATTCGGCATGCCGATGGGGCCGATCGAACTGGCCGATCAGGTCGGGCTCGATATCTGCCTTGCGGTCGGCGACATGCTGCGTTCAAAATTCGGCGACGCGCTGCCTCCGACGCCCGCCTGGCTGCGTGAAAAGGTTGCGAGCGGAGATCTCGGCCGCAAGAGCGGCAAGGGATTCTATGTCTGGAAAGGCGGCAAGGCCGACAAGACACAGGCTCAGTCCATAGCCGTCCAGCCGACGCCGGAAATGATCGACCGGCTGATCCTGCCGATGTCGAATGTCTGCGTCGCGTGCCTGCGCGAAGGCATCGTCGATAACGCCGATACCGTCGACGGCGCGATGATCTTCGGCACCGGCTATGCGCCGTTCCGCGGCGGTCCCCTGAATTATGCGCGAGCGCGGGGCCCGGAGAACGTGGTTGCGGCCCTGCGCGCGCTCGCAACGAAGTTCGGCGGCCGGTTCACGCCGGATGCCGGCTGGGACAATTTCAAATAGTGCAGTTCTCAAAAGTCCGATCGATGGATCATCCGAAATGACAGACGCGCCAGCCGTCCACGCCCCGCCCAATGCGGAAACCGAGCCGTGCGGCGATCTGTCGATCCGCACGCTGGCGATGCCGGCGGATACCAATCAGAACGGCGATATTTTCGGCGGCTGGCTGCTCAGCCAGATGGATATCGCTGGCGGGATTTTTGCATCCAAGATTGCCCAGTCGCGAACCGTCACCGTGGCCATCGACGCGATGAATTTTCGCAAGCCGGTGTTCGTCGGCGATGTGGTTTCGGTTCACGCCAATCTGGTGCGGGTCGGCAAGACCTCGGTCACCGTCCACATCGAGGCCTGGGTGATCCGCCGCAACGAAACGCACTCGATCCTCGTGACCGACGGCAATTTTACCTACGTCTCCATCGACGACCAGGGCCATCCGCAACCGATCAGGCAACCCGATCAGCCGATCGCCACATGATCGGGGGGTGGAACCAGCGTTGATGCTGTCCGTTATCAGCGCGGATTTAATTGATCAGCGAGGCGCCGACGGGCATGTCAGACACCTATATCATCGAAGTCAGTTCGCAACCGGCAGGGATCGTGGTGCGGGATGCCGCCGGGTTCCGGTTTTTTGCGGCCTCCCATCGTTTCAATCGCCTGGAAGGGCGGCTGTTCCGCAACGCCCGCGAAGCGGAGCGGGCGGCGATGCAATTCTTCGCCAGCGGCGACACGCAACCCGCCGGTTGACGCCTTAACCGGCATCGATCTTTCGGTCATCGCGAGGCAGGCGAAAGCCATTTGCCTCGTTGACCCATCCCCCGAACATCATCACCATAAGGCGTTCTTCGCCTGAGGTGTTGTCGTGACCGGGCTGCCGCATCGTCAATCGGAAATTTTGAACATCGCCCGCGCGTTTGGTCGTGTGACGGTGGAGGACCTCGCCCGCCGTTTCGAGGTATCCGCGCAAACCATCCGCAAGGATTTGAACGATCTTTGCGATCACCGTTCGCTGACGCGGATACATGGCGGCGCCATCATTGCGTCCGGGATTGAAAACCTTGCCTATGAGGCCCGCCGCTTCGTCGCCGCCGAGGAAAAGAAGGCAATCGGTATCGCCGCCGCAGCGCAGATTCCCAACGGCTGCTCGCTCTTTATCAATATTGGCACGACCACCGAGGAGGTCGCCAGTGCGCTTACCTCGCACGAGGATCTGCTTGTCATCACCAACAACCTCAATGTCGCGATGCAGCTTTATCGCCATCCGCGCATCGAGGTGATTGTCGCCGGCGGCACCGTGCGGCGCGCCGATGGCGCCGTCATCGGATCCACGGCAATCAACCTGATCGGCCAGTTCAAGGTCGATTACGCCGTGATTGGCGCCTCGGCGATCGATGAGGAGGGCGCGCTCCTGGATTTCGACTATCGCGAAGTCCAGGCCGCGCAGGCCATCATCGCCAACGCGCGCAGCGTCATGCTGGTCGCCGACAGCACAAAACTGCGCCGCAACGCGCCGGTGCGCATCGCCCATATCAGCCAGATCCAGACCTTCGTCACCGATGCCCCATTGCCGGCGGCCCTGCAAAACATCTGCGATGCCCGCGGCATCGAAGTGATCGAGGCGATGCCGAAGGTGGCCTCGGATATCGATGAGCCCGGGGGCGAGTCTTCCATTCCCGACCCGGCAAAATAGTTTTTCCCCCTCTGCCTGCTTTAAGAGCGCTTGCTTTCGCTTTTCGTTGTGGTTTAATCGAAACCGAAAGCAGAATCGCTAAAAGCGAACCGTGGCGCCTCCGAATGGAACGCGCCCCTAAAGCCGCACAGGGGGAAGTGTCGGGTGGGTCAGGTCTTCGACCTCGCTATCATCGGCGGCGGCGTCAATGGCTGCGGCATCGCCCGTGACGCGGCGGGGCGTGGAAATTACGTTTTCCTCTGTGAAATGAATGACTTGGCGAGCGGAACCTCGTCATGGTCGACCAAGCTCATTCATGGCGGGCTGCGCTATCTGGAATATTACGAGTTCCGGCTGGTTCGCGAGGCCCTGATCGAACGCGAAATTCTCTGGCAGATCGCGCCCCATATCATCCGACCGCTCCGTTTCGTGTTGCCTCACCACGACGGGTTGCGGCCAGCCTGGCTGCTGCGGCTCGGTCTGTTTCTGTACGACCATATCGGCGGCCGAAAGCTGCTGCCGCCCACCCGTTCGGTTGATCTGTCGCAGGATGCGGTTGGAAAGCCGCTCGTTCCCGGCCGCTTCGCCAAGGGCTTTGAATATTCAGACTGTTTCGTGGACGACGCCCGCCTGGTGGTTCTCACGGCGCGTGACGCTGCGAATCGCGGGGCCGATATCCGCACCCGTACCCGCGCGGTTGAGATTCGGCACTCGGATGGAATCTGGCAAGTCACGGTCGAAGACAGTTTCAGCGGCGAGCGCAGCAGGATCAGCGCCCGGGCGCTTGTCAACGCCGCGGGCCCATGGGTCGAGGACGTGTTGGCAAGTGGCGCCGGCGTCAACGCCCGCGCCAAGGTGCGCCTGGTCCAGGGGTCTCACATCGTTGTCCCCAAACTCTATGCCCATGACCGGGCCTACATGTTTCAAAACGGCGACGGCCGGATCGTGTTCGTCATTCCTTATCAGGAAGATTTCACGCTGATCGGCACCACCGACCGCGACTATCACGGCGATCCGGCCAAGGTGAAAGCCTCGGCTGAGGAAATCACCTATCTGTGCGATTCCGTCAGCGAATATCTCGCCAAGCCGGTCAGGCCCGAGGACGTGGTGTGGACTTATGCCGGCGTTCGTCCGCTCTATGACGACGGCGCCAGCGAAGCCAAAGCCGCCACCCGCGACTATGTCTTCGAGCTCGATACCCCCGGTGGAGCGCCGCTATTGTCGATCTACGGCGGCAAGATCACGACCTATCGACGACTGGCTGAGGAAGCGCTGGAACGCCTGTCGCCCTATCTGCGCAGCGCCAGCGCTCGCGAAGGTTGGACGGCAAAATCTGCGCTTCCCGGCGGCGACCTCGACGTCTCGGCGATCCCGGCGCTGACTGCCGAACTGCAGCGCGGCTATCCGTTTTTGTCGGCCACTCATGCCGGTCGCCTGGCGCACGCCTATGGCACGCGCGCGAACAAGGTTCTCGGCACTGCAAAATCCGAAAGTGATCTCGGCGCATCGTTCGGTGCCACATTGACAGAGAGCGAAGTCAGGTACCTGATGTCCAACGAATGGGCGCGCACGGCTGAGGATATCGTGTGGCGGCGATCCAAACTGGGACTGCGCCTGTCGGCCAGCGAAATTGCCGCGATTGACGACTGGATCGCCGCGCATCGGCTCGAGGCCGAACGTCCCTTGCTGGGAGCGGGAGGGCGGACGTGAGCGTCACGCTCGAAAACGTCACGCGCGCAGTCGACGGCATCCCGACCATTCGCGATGTCTCGCTGACGCTCGAGGATGGCACGTTAAGCGTGCTGCTGGGCCCGACCCTGTCGGGCAAGACGTCGATCATGCGGCTGCTCGCTGGACTCGATAAACCGACGTCCGGCCATGTGCTTGTCAATGGCAAGGATGTCACCGGCGTCGACGTGCGGCAGCGCTCGGTGGCAATGGTCTATCAGCAGTTCATCAACTATCCCTCGCTCAGCGTGTACGAGAACATCGCTTCGCCACTGCGGGTGCAGGGCAAATCGAAAGACGAAGTCGAGCGCCGCGTGCAGGAGGCTGCGCGGCTGTTGAAGCTCGAACCCTATCTGAACCGCACGCCGCTGCAATTGTCCGGCGGCCAGCAGCAGCGCACGGCGATTGCCCGCGCGCTGGTGAAGGGCGCCGATCTGGTGTTGCTGGATGAGCCTCTCGCCAACCTCGACTACAAGCTGCGCGAGGAGTTGCGGGCCGAATTGCCCCGCATCTTCGAGGCCTCCGGCGCGATCTTCGTCTATGCCACCACCGAACCATCGGAAGCATTGCTGCTCGGCGGCCGCACCATCTGCATGTGGCAAGGCGAGGTGCTGCAGATCGGCGAAACTTCAAAGGTCTACCGCCGTCCGGACACCATGCGCGTCGCCCAGGTATTTTCCGATCCGCCCCTCAATATCGTGGGGATCGAAAAGAAAAACGGCTCGGTGCAATATGCGGGAGGGGTCTTGGCGCCCGCGAGCGGACTTTACGCGAGCCTCGGCGACGGCGCCTATCGTGTCGGCTTCCGCGCCCATCAGCTTGAAGTGGCCAACGGGATGGCCGATCGCCATGCGTTTTCCGCCACGGTGACGGTGACGGAAATCACCGGCTCGGAAAGCTTTGTGCACCTGAAGCGGGACAACTCGAACTGGGTCGCCGTATTGCACGGTGTGCATGAATTTCCTCCCGGGCACCTGCTGGATGCGGTGCTCGATCCCAATAATCTGTTTGTATTCGACGCCGGTGACCGCCTAGTCGCCGCGCCCGGATCGGCGTAAGCGACAGCCATGGCCCGCATCGACCTCGTCGAGCTCGCACATTCCTACGGTGGCAACGCCGCCGATCCGGAATCGTTCGCGCTGAAGCCTATCTCAATGACCTGGCGGCAAGGCGGCGCCTACGCGCTGCTGGGACCGTCGGGCTGCGGCAAGACCACGCTTCTGAATCTGATCTCGGGCATCGTCGCCCCGTCGCGCGGCAAGATCCTGTTCGACGGCGTCGACATCACGCCGCGCTCGACACAGAAACGCAATATCGCCCAGGTTTTCCAGTTTCCCGTGATCTACGACACCATGACGGTCGGACAAAATCTCGCATTTCCGCTGAAGAACCGTGGCGTCCCACGCAGCGAGATCGACGCGCGGGTCGCCGAGATCGCACGACTTCTCGATCTGACGCCGTATCTCGAACGCAAGGCGAGGCGGTTGACGGCCGACGCCAAGCAGAAAATCTCGCTCGGCCGTGGTCTGGTCAGGTCCGACGTCGCCGCGGTCCTGTTCGACGAGCCGCTGACGGTGATCGATCCCGAACTGAAATGGGAATTGCGATCGAAGCTCAAGGCGCTGCATCGCGCGCTCGATCTCACCATGATCTATGTCACCCATGACCAGACCGAAGCGTTGACATTTGCCGACACGGTGGTGGTGATGCACGATGGCCGTGTCGTGCAGAACGGTTCGCCGGCAGAGCTGTTCGACAAGCCGGCGCACACCTTCGTCGGCTATTTCATCGGTTCGCCCGGAATGAACATCGTGCCCGCGCAGGTGAAGGGCCGCGAGGCGCGGATCGACGGCCATGTCATCGCGTTGAACCGCGCTTACGACAATCTGCCGCCGGGCGCGAAGATCGAAGTCGGCGTGCGTCCGGAATTCGTCGATGTCGCGCCGCCGGCGCCGGGATTGCTCTCGGCCAATATCGAGCGGATCGATGATCTCGGCCGGGTTCGCTTCGCGCGGGTGCGGATCGGCGATGTGAAATTTGCAGCAAGGGTGCCGCCGGGCTTTTCAATCCCCGATTCCAAGGCCGGGCTGATGTTCGATCCGTCGCGGGTCCACGTCTACGCCGACGGCCGTCTTGTCGAGGGCACCGCATAATGGACAAGACCATCAACCAAAAGGCCTGGTTCCTGGTGCTGCCGGTGTTTCTGGTGGTGGCGTTCTCGGCGATCCTGCCGCTGATGACGGTGGTGAACTATTCGATGCAGGACACCTTCGGCAATAACCAGTTCTTCTGGAACGGCGTCGGCTGGTTCAAGGAACTGCTCGACCCATCGACCGATCTCGGCGAGCGGTTCTTCGCCTCGTTGTGGCGCAACCTGTTTTTCTCAGGCCTTATCCTCGCCATAGAGGTGCCGCTCGGGATTATCGTGGCGCTGTCGATGCCGCGCGAAGGATGGCGCGTCGCCGCATGCCTGGTGATCATGGCATTACCGCTGCTGATCCCGTGGAACGTGGTCGGAACGATCTGGCAGATTTTCGGGCGGCCGGACATCGGCCTATTGGGTTATGTGCTGAACAACATTGGGCTGAACTACAATTATGTGTCGAACGAGTTCGACGCCTGGGCCACCGTCATCGTGATGGATGTCTGGCACTGGACCAGCCTGGTCGCGCTGTTGTGTTACGCCGGGCTGAAGTCGATACCGGACGCCTATTATCAGGCGGCGCAGATCGACGGCGCGTCGCGGTGGGCGGTGTTCACCGCCATTCAGCTTCCTAAAATGAACCGTGTGCTTCTGATCGCGGTGCTGCTGCGGTTCATGGACAGCTTCATGATCTACACCGAACCATTCGTCGTGACCGGCGGCGGCCCGGGCAATTCGACGACATTTGTATCCATCGAGCTTGTCAAGATCGCGCTTGGGCAGTTCGATCTCGGCAAGGCCGCGGCGCTGTCGCTGGTCTACAACCTGATCATCCTGATCGTGTGCTGGGTGTTCTACACCGTCATGACCAACGCCGGGACCGACCGGCAGGCGAAGCAGGGAGCAGCGGCATGATGCATTCGATCCCCGGCCGTCGCGTCATCCTGGCGCTGTTCCTGATCTTCCTGCTGCTGCCGATCTATTGGCTGGTCAATATGAGCTTCAAGACCAACAGCGAGATCGTCTCGACCATGACGCTGTGGCCGCATCAGCCGACCATCGCTAACTACATGCGCATCTTTACCGATGAGAGCTGGTATTCCGGCTACATCAATTCGCTGAAATATGTGGTGATCAATACCGTCATCTCGATTTCGTTCGCGCTGCCCGCGGCCTATGCATTTTCGCGCTATCGCTTCCTCGGCGACAAGCATCTGTTCTTCTGGCTGTTGTCGAACCGGATGGCGCCGCCCGCGGTCTATGCGCTGCCGTTCTTTAATTTGTATTCGGCGATCAACCTGTTCGATGCGCCGTGGGCGGTTGCGCTGGCGCATTGCCTTTTCAACGTGCCGCTCGCGGTCTGGATTCTCGAAGGTTTCGTTTCCGGCGTTCCGCGCGAGATCGACGAAACCGCGTTTCTGGACGGCTACTCATTCCCGCGATTCTTCGTCAAGATTCTGGTGCCGCTGATCGCCAGCGGTATAGGTGTCGCGGCGTTCTTCTGCTTCATGTTCTCCTGGGTCGAACTGCTGCTGGCGCGCACGCTCACCTCGGTCAATGCGAAGCCGATTTCGGCGGTGATGACGCGTGTTTTGACCATCATCCCCGGCGCGCTGGTGATCTGGTTTGTCCGCAACTATATCGCGCGCGGCTTCGCGCTCGGCAGGGTCTAGGTCTGATGATTCAATCGAAGCGGATCTCCGAGCCCAGCTTCACCTCTCCCATGGGGAGAGGTCGGATTTGGAGCGAAGCGACAAATCCGGGTGAGGGGTTACGGCCCATCGACAGACCGACCCCCCTCACCCCAACCCTCTCCCGATCGAAGTCGGATATATCCGACTTCGACGATTTGAGATGCCCAACTCGGGTAAACCCGAGTTGGGTGGAGAGGGGGCTTTGTCCCATGACGACGTTTGCGCGGAAGGATTAAGCCCATGGAAAACATCGCATGGATGGCCTGGACACCGCCGACCGCGATCTTTTTCGTTCTGCTTGCCGCGACCCTGGCTGTCATGACGTGGCTGGCAATCACCTATCCGGAGGCCGAACGCGTCGGGATCCTGCGAATTCCCACCACCCGTGGCGATCGATTGTTTATCTCGCTGATCATGACGGCGGTTATTCATCTCTTGTGGATCGGGTTCATCGGCACTGACGCGCTGGTGACGCTTCCGATCGGAGAAGGACTTGAATTGTCGAGCCTGTGGCTCGCCACCGTGATTTCGCTTGCTTTCGCCGTTGCGATCTTTCGCACGGTCTAATGAGCGAAAAAGAGCAGATCCGGGATCAACCCGGGCCTGGGTTTATGTGCAACGGAGGAAATCAACATGAGACACTACACGAGAAAGAGCGGTCTTTCGACCAGGACTCGCTTTCTGACGATGACGAGCGCCGCGGCGCTGATCGCGGTTTCGGTGACGGTTGCTGCGCCGGCATTTGCGGATGACGCAACCGCACAGAAGTGGATTGACACTGAATTTCAACCCTCGACCTTGTCAAAGGCCGATCAGTTGAAGGAAATGCAGTGGTTCGCGAACGCGGCCGCCCCCTTCAAGGGCATGGAGATCAATGTAACTTCCGAAACCTTGACGGTGCACGAGTATGAATCGAAGACGCTTGCCAAAGCCTTCGAGGAAATCACCGGCATCAAGGTCAAGCACGATATCATCCAGGAAGGTGACGTCGTCGAGAAGATCCAGACCCAGATGCAATCGGGCAAGAATGTTTATGACGGTTGGATCAATGATTCCGATTTCATTGGAACCCACTTCCGCTATGGTCAGGCCGTCGATTTGACGGACTGGATGGCCAAGGACGGCAAAGACGTCACCGATCCGATGCTCGACGTCAACGACTTCATCGGCAAGTCGTTCACCACGGCTCCGAACGGTCATCTCTATCAATTGCCGGACCAGCAGTTCGCGAACCTCTATTGGTTCCGCTACGACTGGTTCACCAATCCGGATTACAAGGCCAAGTTCAAGGCCAAGTACGGTTACGAGCTCGGCGTTCCCGTGAACTGGTCCGCCTATGAGGATATCGCCGACTTCTTCAGCAACGACGTCAAAGAAGTCAACGGCGTCCGGATCTATGGTCACATGGACTATGGCAAGAAGGACCCATCGCTGGGATGGCGCTTCACCGACGCGTGGTTGTCGATGGCCGGTAATGGCGACAAGGGACTCCCCAATGGTCTTCCGGTCGATGAGTGGGGCATCCGCATGGAAGGCTGCCGTCCGGTTGGTTCATCCGTTGAGCGTGGCGGCGATGCCAACGGCCCGGCGTCGGTCTATTCGATCGTCAAATATCTCGACTGGATGAAGAAATATGCCCCGCCGCAGGCGCAAGGCATGACCTTCTCCGAATCGGGACCGGTCCCCTCGCAGGGCGCCATTGCCCAGCAGGTGTTCTGGTACACCGCCTTCACCGCGGACATGGTGAAGCCGGGCCTGCCGGTGATGAATGCCGACGGCACACCGAAGTGGCGGATGGCGCCGTCACCGCACGGCTCCTACTGGAAGGACGGCATGAAGCTGGGTTATCAGGACGTCGGTTCGGCGACGCTCCTGAAATCGACCCCGGTCGACCGCCGCAAGGCGGCCTGGCTCTATCTGCAATTCATCGTGTCCAAGACGGTGAGCTTGAAGAAGAGCCATGTCGGTCTCACCTTCATTCGTGAATCCGACATCTGGGACAAGTCCTTCACCGAACGTGCGCCGAAGCTCGGCGGGTTGATCGAGTTCTACCGCTCGCCTGCGCGCGTGCAGTGGACCCCGACCGGCAACAACGTGCCGGATTATCCCAAGCTTGCTCAACTGTGGTGGCAGAACATCGGCGATGCGTCGTCCGGTGCGAAGACGCCGCAGGCGGCGATGGACTCGCTGGCAGCGGCGCAGGACTCGGTGATGGAGCGTCTCGAAAAATCCGGCGTCCAGGGTGAGTGTGGTCCCAAGCTCAATCCGAAGAAGACGGCGGAATACTGGTACGCCAAATCCGAGAAGGACGGCAACATCGCGCCTCAACGCAAGCTCGCGAACGAGAAGCCGAAGGGCGAGACCGTCGACTACGACACGCTGATCAAGTCGTGGCCGGCGTCGCCGCCGAAGCGCGCTTCGAACTGAGTGGCATCTAGCTCTCAACATCGTCATGGCCGGGCTTGACCCGGCCATCCACGACTTCCTCTTTTACAAGATAGACGTGGATGGAAAGCAACTCGGCTATGCCGAGTTGCTTTGCATTGGAAGACCCAAGCCGGAAACATCCGGCTTTGGGGACCATGAGCCCGGGCATGACGAACAGAGAAAGCCGGGAGCGATCCCGGCCTTTCACTCTGAGATAAGGCACTTGGAGATAAGGGCACTTGGCCGAAAATGGTGTAACGTTGACGGCCGCTGCAACGTGTCGCGCTGCTCGGGAGCCGATGATGCGCATTGTTTTTCGCTGCGATCCGGCGTTGGCCGATGATCTCCCCCGTCCGGTTCTAGCGCGCAGCGCACTTCCGGATTGGCTTCGGGATATGCCTGTCAAAGCGCATTCGGACATTCACGGCCGGGACATCCGTACAGTCAAACAGTGTCCGCCGTTTGTCGATGCGATGGCCTACGGTTTCATGATTTTGCTGCCGTGCGACGTCTCGGTTGACCACGGCATGTTCTCCTGGAATTGGGATATTGCAAAGCCCGCGACGCGGGGGCACCCGCGAGCACCGCTGAGTTTTCATGTGGCCACCCAGTTTCCGGGAGCTCCGTTTGCGCGCGACGGCCAGGCGGCCTTGAAATTCAACAGCTTTTGGACCATCGAACTCGAGCAGGGTTGGTCGCTGTTTGCGACCCATCCGGTGAACCGCGACGACCTGCCGTTTCGGCTGATATCCGGGCTGGTCGATTCCGACCGCTTTCATGATGGCGGGATCAATTTCCCCGCGATCTGGACGCAGCCTGATTTCTCGGGCGTGTTGCCGAGGGGCACACCGGTGGCCCAGTGCTTCGCTGTGCCTCGTGTGGCCTATGAATTTGTGATCGAAAGTTTCGACGAGTCGCACCAGGCGGCTTATTCGACGACGGTTGCCGAAGTCCTGTCCAAACCCGGCGTCTACAGGAAGCAGTTTCGGGCGCGACGGTTGCGCTCAACGCCCAAGTAGGTCGCGCAGCGCCGCCTCGTTCAGCCAAAGCCGACCGTTGGGCGAAGAGGTCAGCGCCATTGCGATGGTGCCGAAGGTGGCCGGACGAACACGATAGGCGGTTTGATAAGCCGCCATCGCCGAATCGAGTTCGCCGGATTCCTGCAGGACGATACCAAGATTAACGGCGGCTTCTGCATAAGCCGGATTTTTGGTCAGCGCCTGACGGTAGGCGGCCGCGGCACCCGCGTGGTCGCCTCGATCCTGTCTTGCAACGCCCAGATCGAACCAGGTCGACGCCGGGCAGTCTCCCGCAACGGCGCCTTCGAGGAGAACAGCCGCCTCGGAAAGATCTCCATCTTCCCATCGAAGCCGCCCAAGTCTTGCCATCGCCTCATGGCTTTGCGGAATGGCTTGCAAAACCGCGCGCCAGGCCGTTTGGGCTTCCGTTCGGTGACCGGCTTGATCGAGCGTGCGGGCGGTCTCCAGCAAGACCTCCCGGTTGGTCCCGAGCGCCGCGGCGCGCTTCAGGTAGGACAAAGCGCTCTTGAAGTCCTTTTCCGCCCTGGCAATACGGCCGGCCAGAAGCAATGCGGCGCCATGCTTCGGGTTGACCGCAAGACTTGCCGAGATGCGTTCGCTGGCGGCTGGAAACTCGCTTCGCGCGAACAGCATGGCAGCAAGCAGATGGTTCAGCGTCGGCTCGAGCGGTTGTCGTGCCAATCCCTGTTCACAAAGTTTTTGAGCGTCCTGATGTCGTCCGGAATTGAAAGCCGCGACAGCGTTGCGGACAATGTCTTGGGCTTGGGTGGACGGCATGGTTGCAAGATTCTGTCAGGAGCGCCGGCCGCATCTTAGGATAGGGCATGGCCTTCTGGTGGAAAATTCGCGGGCCAACTGGGAACCAAAATAAAAGGCCGGGAGCGATCCCAGCCTTTATTATTCATTGCGCTGACGCTCGCTTCACCTCGCCCCGCTTGCGGGGAGAGGTCGGCGCTCTCTTGAGCGCCGGGTGAGGGGGCGTTTCATCGGCCTGAGCATATCGTGATGCCCCGAGAGCGGGCTTCGCCCGTCTCGATCACCCCAACCCTAGAGAGCGCTCGTCTCGACCCCGCACGCGGGGAGAGGGAGCGCGCTGCATTTGTTTACTGCGCGGCCTGCAGGGTTTCTCCCAGAGCGGGATAATCGATGTAGCCCTTGGCGCCGCCGCCATAGAACGTCGCCTTGTCGGGCGTATTGAGCGGCGCGCCCGCCTTCAGGCGCTCGACCAGGTCCGGATTCGCAATGAAAGGCTTTCCGAACGCGATCAGGTCGGCTTCGTTGGCTGCGAGGACCTTGTTGGCGAGCTCCAGGTCATAGCCGTTATTTGCGATATACGTGCCTTTGAAGCGCTTGCGCAGGCTGCCGTAGTCGAACGGCGCGATGTCGCGCGGGCCGCCGGTGGCGCCTTCGACGACATGAATGTAGACCAGCTTCAACGCGTTGAGATGGTCGACGATGGTGTCGAAAAGCGGTTGCGGGTTGCTGTCCGAGACGTCGTTCGACGGCGTCACCGGCGAAATGCGAATCCCGGTCCGGTCGGCGCCGGCTTCCGCCGACACGGCTTTGGCAACTTCAAGCATGAGCTTCGCACGGTTCTCGATCGACCCGCCATAGGAATCGGTGCGCTTGTTGGCGCCGTCCTTGGCGAACTGGTCCAGCAGATAGCCGTTGGCGGCGTGAATCTCGACGCCGTCAAAGCCGGCTTCTCGCGCGTTCGCGGCCGCACGTTTGAAGCCGTCGACGATGCCGGGAATTTCCTCGGGCGTCAGCGCGCGCGGCTCGGACACATCGGCGAATGTTCCACCGACAAAAGTCTTGCCTTTGGCGCGGATGGCGGACGGCGCCACCGGCGCCTGATTGCTTTCCTGGAGGCTGACGTGAGAAATGCGCCCGACATGCCAGAGCTGGATGAAGATATGACCGCCGCGAGAATGGACGCGTTCGGTTACCTTGCGCCAGCCGGCGATTTGCTCCTTTGAATAGATGCCCGGCGTATCCTGATAGCCCTGGCCCTGCTGCGAGATCTGGCTGGCCTCGGTGATCAGCAGGCCGGCGGAGGCGCGCTGGCCGTAATATTCGATTGCCAAAGGATTGGGCACCATGCCTGCGACCGCGCGATTGCGGGTCAGCGGCGCCATCACCGTGCGGTTGGTCAGCGTGATGGGGCCAAGCTTGTAGGGCTCGAAAAGTTTCGTCGCATTGCTCATTTTGCTGTTCCAGGAAATTGCAGATCAACGGAAGGTGTGCATTGCGGACTCCAACGGCAATGCCGCGGGCCATTCGGATAGCGCAGATGAGCTGCGCGGCATCACGACTGTCATGTGATCTCATCGTGCCTGCGAATTGAGCAGGACAATTCACTCCAAATCATCGATGCCACAGCACAAATGACCTTTCGGTCGCTAGCCGGACGGACGAAATCCCTTCTGTAGCGATCCAATCCTTAGTTGGCGCCGAGAAAATCGCGCTTGCCGATTTCGACGCCATTATGCCGCAAGATGCCGTGCGCGGTCGCGGCATGGAAGTAAAAGTTTGGGAAAGAGAAATGCGAAAGAAACTGTTGTCCTTTCATTATCATGGTGTTGTTCTGCCCTGCAGGAAAGCTTACGTCGCGCGTGTCGGCGCCATCGAACTGCTCGGGCTTGAAGCCCTTGACGTAGTCGATGGTGCTCGCAAGCCGCTGCCGGAGTTCGCCGAATGTCTTTTCGGTGTCGGGTACCGACGGCACCTCGCTATGTGTCAGACGCGCGCAGCCCTTTGCAGCAAAATCGCACGCCAGTTGGATCTGCCGGCTGAACGGCAGCATGTCCGGGTATAGGCGCGCCCCGAGCAGGACGTCGGGTTGAATGTTTTTTGCGGCTGCGTGGGCCTCGGCTTTCCCGAGCGAGGCCGAAAGGCTGTTCAGCATCTGCAGATAGGCAGGAACGGCAGATTCGTAAAATGACATGTGATGCTCATTTATGGTTGATTTCAACTGTGCGGCGGGGGATTTGTGGAATACCGCACCTGGAAGCTGGCGATTAGTGAGCCGAGATCAACCGCGGGCCGGAAATTAATTGAGGCTTCGATCGCGTCCGCCGCGCATTCGCGCCAGCAACTCCGCAGTCGGCCAGGAATCGGCGGGCAGCCCGTATTTGATCTGCATCGCCTTCACCGCGGTTCGGCTCTGCTGGCCCATGATGCCGTCGATCTTGCCGACGTTGAAGCCTGCGCGCACCAGTAATTGCTGCATCTCGCGGAGTTCGCTGAACGGCAGCTGCGCGATCGGCGCCGCCGGATGATGCATCGGCGGCGCGCCCGCGATGCGGGCTGCGAGATAGCCGGCGGTGGTCGAATAGATCAGCGAGTTATTCCACTCGGTATAGGCCGCGAAATTCGGATAGGCCAGAAACGCCGGCCCCATGCGTCCCATCGGCAGCAGCAGCGATGCCGGCAGATCGTCGTTCGGCAGCGGCCGGCCGTCGGCAGTGGTGACGCCGAATTGCGCCCATTTCGAGCGCGGCAGTTTGATCGTCAGATCGGCCTGGTCCCAGGGTAGGTTGGCCGACACGCGGACTTCCTGCAGCCACGGTTCGCCGCGCCGCCATTTCAGGCCGGTGGCGATATAATTCGCGGTCGAGCCGATCACGTCGGCGGGGCTGCGCAAAAGGTTGCGGTAGCCGTCGCCGTCATAGTCCACGGCATAGTTGAAATAATGCGTCGGCAGGAATTGGGTCTGGCCGAGCTCACCCGCCCACGATCCGATCATTTCGGCAGGCCCGAGGTCGCCCCGGTCGATGATCTTCAGCGCGGCGATGGTTTCGTTCGCAAACATCTGCGCGCGGCGGCAATCATACGCCAGCGAGACCAGCGAGCGCAGCGTCGGCAGATTGCCCATGTTGGCGCCGAAGTCGCTTTCCAGTCCCCAGAACGCGGCGATCACCGCCGGCGGCACGCCATATTCCTTTTCGGCGCGGGCGAAGGCCGCGGCATAGGTTTTGATTTTCGCCTGGCCCTGCTGCATCCGGTAGCTCGCGGCCATGCGGTTGGAGAATTCAATGAAGGCCTGGCCAAAAACCCGCTGGCCGCGGTCGCGATTGACGATGCTCGGATCATAGACCAGTCCGGGCGATGCCGCCGCGACGGCGCGCTGCGACACCCCGGCCGCGACCGCCTGCTGCTTCAGGTCCGCGAGGAAGCGGTCAAAACTCATGCCGCCGTGGCAGGAGGCGCCGCTTTGGGCGAGTGAAGGCACCGCGCTCAACGCGATCGCTGCGCAGATCACAGCCCCAAGCAAGGTTGCGTGTCTTTGGAGCGAAGAGATGTGTCGTAGCATATCGGTCCTCACAGAGTCATGGCCGGGCTTGACCCGGCCATCCATCAATCGAATTCAATGACTCTTCTTTGGATGGATTGCCGGGTCAAGCCCGGCAACGACGTTATCGCGAACCTAAATCTCACAATTCCCGCGCATTGCTGAAGGCGAACGAGGACACGCGGCGGGTGTTTTCGTCAAGGATCAATGTGCGGGTGATCGGCGGTTCGGCGCGCTGGCTGCAATTTTCACGTTCGCAGAGCCGGCAGTTGACCCCGATTGGCGTGCCTTCGGCCTTGTCGAGATCGAACCTGGCGGCATAAACCAGCCGCGAGGCGTGGCGGATTTCACAGCCGAGCCCGATGGCAAAGCGCGGCTGCGGCTGCGGATGCGGCGCCACCGGCCGCCGCACCATCTGCGCGATTGAGAAATAGCGGCTGCCGTCGGGCAGCTCGATCACCTGCTGCAGCAGCCGGTCCGGCGTGTCGAAGGTCGAATGCACGTTCCACAGCGGGCAGGTGCCGCCGAATTTCGAAAACGGGAAGGTGCCTGAAGAAAATCGCTTGGAGACGTTGCCGGCATTGTCGACCCGCAGCATGAAGAACGGCACGCCCCGCGCATTGGGCCGCTGCAGCGTGG
>WNFI01667271.1_pt1 | contig 61077 bp, 55 predicted proteins | sample 5400471 | NCBI WGS metagenome assembly WNFI01 (sample SAMN13153348, study PRJNA577476) | soil metagenome | isolation source: 100 cm saprolite on Douglas fir-dominated hillslope | place: USA:California | collected 2013-09-17 | reverse complement strand
GCTCCGCCACGCGACGGGCTCCGCGAACCGGCGGTCACAGACACAGAACTGTCGGGTATCATGCCGGTCCAAAATGTCGACCATCAGTCCGGTTGAACAGCGATGACAACCCTCACCCTCCCGGCGCTGACGCGCCGGGCCCCTCCCTCTCCCGCGTTCGCGGGCGAGGGGCTTTAGAGGTCCTCCGTGTCTCTGTGGTGAAAATTTCTGGCTAAGGAAACTGCCATGAAAAACGAACCCTCGATCGATCCGGATATCCCGACCGGTCTCTATATCAACGGTAAGTTCCGCGACGCCTCCAACGGCGGCCGCTTCGACGTCTACGATCCGGCCACCGAGCAGGTCCTGGCCTCGGTCGCCGACGGCACGATCGAGGACGCCCAGGCGGCGGTCGACGCGGCGGCGGCCGCGTTCGACGGCTGGGCGGCGCGCAGCCCGCGCGAGCGCGGCGAGATCCTGCGCAAGGCGTTCGATCTGTTCAGCGCGCAGAAGGAGAAGTTCGCGCGCCTGATGACGCAGGAAAACGGCAAGTCGCTCACCGACGCCCGCGGCGAAGCCACCTATGCCGCCGAGTTCTTCCGCTGGTACGCCGAGGAGGCGCCGCGCAATCTCGGCCAGATGGGCCGGGCCCCGGCCTCGGGGGCGCGCATGCTGGTCCAGCACAAGCCGGCCGGTGTCGCGGTCATGGTGACGCCGTGGAATTTCCCCGCCGCGATGGGGACGCGGAAGATCGCGCCGGCGCTGGCCGCCGGCTGCACCGTGGTGCTGAAGCCGGCGTCCGAGACGCCCCTGACCATGTTGGCGCTGGCCAAGCTGCTGCAGGATGCGGGCGTGCCGCCCGGTGTGGTGAACATCCTGCCCTCGCGCAAATCGGGTGCTGTGGTCGGCCACATGCTGAAAGACCCGCGGGTGCGCGTCATCTCCTTCACCGGCTCGACCGAGGTCGGGCGCAAGCTGCTGCATGCCGCCGCGGATTCGGTCGTCACACCGGCGATGGAGCTCGGCGGCAACGCGCCGTTCATCGTGTTCGAAGACGCCGACATCGACGCCGCGGTCGAAGGGGCGATGATCGCCAAGATGCGCAACGGCGGCGAGGCGTGCACGGCGGCCAACCGGTTTTACGTGCATGAGAAGGTGCACGACAGCTTCGTCGAGAAGTTCGCCGCCAAGATGAAGGCGCTGAAGGTCGGCAACGGCCTGGAAGACGGCGTCGGCCTGGGGCCGCTGGTCAATGCCGAGACCCGCGACAAGGTGGCGCGGCTGGTCGAGGACGCGGTGAAGCGCGGCGCCCGGCTGGTCACCGGCGGCACACGGCCGGATGGCAAGGGCTTCTTCTATGCGCCGACCGTGCTGACCGACGTGCCCGACAACGCCGAGTGCATGCACGACGAGATCTTCGGCCCGGTGGCGCCGGTGCAGAAGTTCAAGACCGAGGACGAGGCGATCAAGAAGGCGAACGCGACCGAATACGGCCTCGTCACCTACGTCTACACGCGCGATCTGGCGCGGGGCTTGCGGGTCTGCGAGAAGCTTGAGACCGGCATGGTCGGCTTGAACCGCGGCCTCGTCTCCGATCCGGCGGCGCCCTTCGGCGGCGTGAAGCAGTCCGGCCTCGGCCGCGAGGGTGCCCACGAGGGCATGATGGAATACCTCGAGACCCAATACGTGGCGACGAACTGGTAGACACGGCAATGAACGTGATCATGCCCCAGCTCGGCGAGACCGTCGCCGAAGGCAAGATCGGGAAGTGGTTCAAGTCGGTCGGCGACGCGGTCCAGGCCGGCGAGAACCTGTTCGAGATCGAAACCGACAAGGTCGCCATGGAGGTCCAGGCGACCGAGAGCGGCGTGCTCTCGGAGATCCGGGTCAAGGTCGGCGAGACGGTGCCGGTCGGAACCGTCGTCGCCGTGCTGGGCGCGGAGGGCGCGCCGCGGGCCGCCGCCGCGGCGGGCGTCGCCGCGCCGCGTGCGGCACAGAAAGCAGCACCGGCCCACAACGGCACGACCGCGGCCCTGAAGCCCTTCGACGAGGTCCACACGCCGGTCGGCAATTACGGAACCGCGAAGGCGCCGAACGGGCTGCGGATCACGCCGCTGGCGCGCCGGCTGATCAAGCAAAGCGGGCTCGACGTCGAAGCGATCGCCCGCGTGGTCCAGCAGCGCGGCGGAACGCGCATTTCGGCCCGCGACGTCCAGGCGCCGGGCCACATCGCCGCGGTGCCGTCGGCGAAGACGGGTGAGGGCACCCGGGTCGAGACGTTGGGACGCATCCGCGCACAGACCGCCAGCCGGCTCGCCGAAGCCTGGCGCACCGCACCCCACGTCTTCCAGGCGGTCGAGGTCGATTTCTCTACTGTCGAACGCGTCCGCCAGGCTCATAGGCAGGCGTTCGCCGACCGTCACGGCGTCCAGCTGACGTATCTGCCGTTCATCGCCCGCGCGGTGTGTCTGGCCATCGCCGAGTTCCCGCGGATCAACGCGATGTTCGATCGCGACCGCCTGGTGCTGCACCGCGACGTCAATCTCGGCATCGCCGCCGATCTCAATCACGAAGGCCTGGTCGTGCCGGTGGTGCATCACGCGGATGAGATGACCGCGGGCGGCCTCGCCAAGGCGATCGCGCGGCAGGTCGACAAGGCGCGCGCCGGCAAGCTGACGTTGGGCGACCTCGAGGGCGGCACCTACACGATCTCGAACAACGGCAGCTTCGGCACCCTGTTCACGGCCCCCATCATCAACGTGCCGCAGGTGGCGATCCTGTCGACCGACGCGGTGCGCAAGCGCCCGGTGGTGATCGAGACCGCGGAGGGCGACGCGATGGCCATCCGGCCGGTCGGCGTCGTCGGCCAGAGCTTCGACCACCGCGCTTTCGACGGCGCCTATTCGGCGTCGTTCCTGAAGCGGGTGAAGCAGGTCCTGGAAACCCGCGACTGGGCCAGCGAGCTGAATTAGGCCGCCACCCATTTCGTCATACCCGCGAAAGCGGACACCCAGAGAATCCAACCACGGAGACACGGAGGGCACAGAGGGAAGAGGGGAATTCCGTCTCTTCTCCGTGATCTCCGTGCCTCCGTGGTAAAATTTTCCGGGGACAGGCCGGCGCGGGAGCCAACCAGGGGGGAAGTCGTTGCTTCTGGTGGGGCCCTGTGAGGTGCTCGATGAGCGGCAGGTCCGGACGGGTCGCCCGCAGTGCGCTCGAGACCGCCCACGCGTCGTCCCCGACCGCCCGCCAGCCGTTCTTGTCGGCGAAATGCCCGAGGCCTACGGGCGGGGCCGGGTTCTGTCCGTGGCCGCGATGGTCGTGCGCCCACACCGTAAAGCCGGCACGGTTGAGCGCCGCGGCGAAACGGCCGTAGCGGGCACCGTGCTCCGACATTCCGTGAACGACGTGGACGAGCGCGCGGGGGTGCCCAATAGGCTCCCAGCGATAGAGGGGTGGCAAGCCGGTCATGCGAAGCCCTGGCAGAGGCCGGTGCTCTCTTTCCTCACAGCTCCCACCCGCCGCCAAGCGCCAGGAAGACGTTGACCTGAGCATCGGCGATCGCGGCGTCGGACGCGGCGAGGGCCGTCTCCGCCGTCGCGAGGCTCGCCTCCGCGGTCAGCACATCGAGAAAGCCGATTCGACCGAACCGGAACAGGGTCCGGGCCTGGTCGGTTGCTTTCGCAGCACTGTCCCGCGCCTGGCTGAGCTCGCGATTGTGGTCGATCTCGCGGACATAGCCGTCCAACGCGGTTTCGGTTTGCTGGAGCGCAGTCAGCACCGTGCCGTCAAACTGGGCGTTCGCTGTCTGGGCCGCGGCACCCGCCTCGGCAATGCGGGCGCGCGCCGCCGAGATGTTCGGAAACGTCCATGACAGGACGGGCCCGATATGGCCGCCGAAACTCGGTATCGTGCCAAACGAGTGGCCGAACGTCTCGAAAGGGCCGGCGAAGCCGGCGGCACCGCCGATACTGACCTGCGGGTAGAGTTGGGCGGTTTCGACACCGATGGCCGCCGTCGCCGCGGCGAGGCTGCGCTCGGCCGAGCGCACGTCGCTGCGCCTTCTGATCAAGGCGACACCGTCGCCGATCGGCAGCGGCTGCCGCAGGGGCGGCGGTTCGGGGCAATCCTCCAGCTCGCGCGGATAATCGGCGACCGGCCGCCCCATCAGCGCCGTAAGCGCATACAGAGCGGCTTGGCGTTGCGCGACGAGCGGCGGGATCGCGGCCGCGCTCTGATTGACGGGAGTCTCGGCGCGGGTCACGTCGAACGCGGTGTTGCGACCCTCGCGGAACAGCCGACGGATGTCGTCGAGAGTCCGGCTCTGGACGTCGACCACATGCCGGGCGGCGGCAATCGAGCGATTCGCCGAGCAGACGGCCACGTAGTTCCGAGCGACCGCAGCGGCGATGGTCACCCGCACCTGATCCCGTACCGCCTGGACCGATTCGGCATCGGCCCGCGCCGCCTCGACCGTGCGGCGGATGCCGCCGGCGAGATCGAGCGGATAGGCCAGGCCGAGCCCAAGCGCATAATTCCACCCCGGAAAGCTGAGCGCATCGATGCCGCCAGCCTTGGTCTTGGCGACGCTGGCCTCGATCGTCGTGCTTACCGTCTGCGCCGCCCGCGCCTCGCGGATCACGGCGACGGCGCGCTGCAGGTTGGCCTCCGCTGCCCGTAGATCCGTGTTGGCCGCAAGCGCCTGCTGGATATAGCCGTCCAACCGGGGATCGTCGTAGAGCCGCCACCAGTGATCCGACAACGGCGCCTCGGCGAAGGCCGGGCTGTCGCGGTTCACGAATGCTCCCGTGGCCTCGGGCGCGTTGGCGACCGCGTCGGCGGGAACATGATAGTCCGGTCCCACCGTGCAGCCGTTCACGAGGAGCGCGATCAGCGCCGCAGACCGCGTCCGTCTCACGGCGAACTCTCGCGCAACGCCGTTTCCTTGGTATAGGAGGGGATGATCGTGACGGTGGCCGTACGTCCGAGGATGAGCCGCGTGCCCGGCGGCATCTCGTCGATATGGATGCGGACGGGAATGCGCTGGGCGAGCCTGACCCAGGTGAATGTCGCGTTGACCGCGGGCAGAAGATTGGCGCTGTTGCTGCGCTGGTCGTCGGCGATGCCGCCGGCGAGGCTGTCGACATGGCCGACGATATCCTGCTCATCGCCCATCAGCCGGATGTGCGCCCGGTTGCCGACCTGGACATGCCGAAGCTTCGTCTCTTCCATGTAGGCTTCGACCCGGATGGAATCGAGATCGATCATGGCCAACGCCTGGCTGCCGGCGCCCAAAAAGTCGCCGGGGCGCAGCGACAGGTTGGTGATGTAGCCGTTGACGCTGGCGACGATGGCCGTGCGGTCGAGATTCAGCTGGGCTGTGGTCCGCGCCGCGATCGCCTGATTGAGCGCGGCCAGCGACGTCTGGACCTTCGCATCGCTCTCCTCGCGCGTCTCGACGGCCACCAGGTCGCCGAGTGCGCGGTCGCGTTTGGCCACCCGCCGCGCCTGGTCCAGCGTCGCCTGGGCGCTGGCGATGGCGGCATCGGCCTGCGCCAGCGCGTCGGCGTAGCGGGGCCGATCAACGACAAACAGAAGCTGCCCCTTATGGACGATCTGGTTGTCACGGACCTCCACCTCGGTGACCAGGCCGCTGATGTCCGGGGAGACGCGAACCACATCGGCAAAGACGTGGCCGTCGCGCGTCCAGGGCGCTGTCTCGTAGCGATCCCACAGCCAGACCGCGACCAGCACGCCGGCTGTGACGAGAAGCGCCGTGACGAGCCAGCGCATCAGCCCTGCGAATAGAACGCTCATGCGCGCAGGCCCCAGGATTCGGTGAGCCAGACAATGGCGGCCAGCACCAGCAAGAACAGCGCGATGTCGGTGATCGGCCGGTACGTCACGAGCCGGTAGAACCCGACCAGCGATAGCACTCGGGACAGCAAGCCGGTGAGGATCACCGCCCCGCAGCCGAAGAGCAGCAGCGACGGAATATAGACACCGCCGATCGAGACCTCGCCGATCATGCCGGCGCTCCGGCGAAAGGTGCCGCGTGGGGGAACAGGCTGCGGCGCAGTCCGGTCAGACGGATGACGGCCTGTCGGCGGCGCTCGGGTTGTGGATCTGATGCGAACATCGCCATCGCGCGATCGATGGCCTCCAGCACGGCGTTGCCGGCCGGCACGTGCTTGGCCGGGCTGATGCTGCGATAATAGGTACTGATGCCGGTGAGCGCCTCGTCGATGGCTTTGCGCTCCTCACGGTCGGCAAGGCCGGACGAGAACGCGCGCAGCTCGCCCGCGCTGTTGCCGATCCGCAATCCAACGAAGGCGTCGTAGTGAGGGAGCGCCGGATGCACCCCTGTGGGACCAGAGCGAGCCGCGATCAGCGCGATGCAATCGACCATGCGCGCCATCCAGCGGCGCGTGTCCGCGGCCCGTCCGTCGGCTCGCGCGGCGATATCGCGGAAACCGGCGCGGACAAGCCTCGCGAAGGCGAATTCGGCCCCGATCACATGGAACATGTCGATGATGATCACGGCGGCGAAGGTGCCGACGACGAACCCGAGCGCCCCGTTGATGAAGCTCGCGAAATCGCTCTGGTATGTCGATGCGATGCCGACGGTGTTGAGAAAGCCGACCACGCCGCCGAACGCGAAGGGCGACAATGGCGGCCGCGTCATCAGGCTGCCGATGAGCAGCAGGAGCGGCGCAAAGACCGCCGCCAACATCACGAAGTCGGTCACGCGCGGAAGAATCACGAAGCCAAATGCCGTGGCCACCGCGACGCTGGCGAGCAGGCCGTAAAAGAAGCGACGAATCGCGAAGCCGGGATTTGGCAGCGTGCCGAACAACGCACAGCCGACGCCGACGATCAGGGCGGCCGTGGCGCCGCTCGGCCAGGCGGTCGCGATCCAGAATGCGCACACGCTGCACACCGCGACCATCACGCCGAGCGCCGAGCGTAGCGCCAGGCCATGGTCACGATGCAGCGACCGTCCGGTCGTCGATTTGATGAGCTCCGCGGCCTCGGGCGACAGGCCGCGGATGCTGCCGCTCATGATGCGATCGTGCAGTTCGCGAAGGAGGCGATGGGCGCGGACGAGGTCGGCCAAGCGTCCAAGCAAGCTCGCGAGAAGCATCTCCCGCCAGCGCCAAACGCGCTCCGCGCCGAGCGCCTGCCCGAGCCCTTCTGCCTCGGCGATGAGCTCGCGAGCCGTGTCGTCGCGGGCGGGGCCGGAGACGTCCTGAGCAAGCCACTCTTCGACGCGGGCAACCAACCGGCCGACGTCCGTCGGGAGGCCGCCCTCCTGTGCGATGCAGTTGGCGATCCGGTCTTCGACCGCGTCGCTCACCGGCAGCAGCCAGCAGAGCTCGTCCTGCAGCGCCCGGACCGCGGCCGCCGGCGGGAGCAGGCGGGCGGTGTCGTAGGCCAGATGAAAAGACAGCTGCTCGATGTCGTTGACGTTGCTCGCAAGCCGCCGCCGCTCCCGGTCGAGGACGGCATCCCGGCTGCCGGCCAGCGACTGGCGGCTCCACTGCTCGACGCTGCCGACGATGCCCTTGATCTGCTGCTGGAGACGTTTGGTGATGCTGCGGGGAAGGATCGCCGCGTGGACGACGCTCGCGACCACGATGCCGATGCCGATCTCCTGGACGCGCAGCACGGCGACGTTGAAGATGTTGCCGGGGGTCAGAACGCTCGGGAAACCGACAATGCTCGCGGTGTAGCCGGCGAGAAGAAACACATAGGACCGCGGCGTACGGTCGAGCTGGGCGATGTAGACGCACAGCCCGAGCCACAGCGCCAGAACGAAGCTGAGGGCGAGCGGCTCATTGACGAAGGCCGGAACGAACACGACCGCCGCGGCGGCTCCCAGAAATGTGCCGAGGATCCGAAATAATGCCTTCGAGAGCACCGTGGCCGCGAGCGGCTGCGACACGATATAGGCGGTCGTGATGGCCCAAACCGGCTGAGCAAATCCGATGCGCAGCGCGATGTAGTACGCGATGATCGCCGCAGCAAAGCTCTTCAGGGAGATGCGGTTTTCCGTTATGGTCGACGCGCCGACGGAATTCTTGTCGATTCCGGCTGAAAATTGCGGCTGGCTCAGGGGATATTCTCGACGATCATCTCCCAGACGTCGTGGCCTTTGCCCTGCGGCATGGCTCGGGCGCTGTAGACCGCCATGCCGACGACGGCCTCCGGCGAAACAAACGGCGAGGGGGGTGTCACCAGTGAGCACGGCGACGCCGTGCTTGGTCAGGGCGGCCTGGCAGGCGGCGACGGTCTTGCGACGCGCCTGCTCCGGCGTCAGGATCATCTCGCAAAAGACGCTGTTAATTCTCGATCCGTTTCCGGCAAACGGAGGATGGCCTCATGCCTAAGCGGCCAAGCAAATCCAATGACGGCACATTTACATTCGCCGAGTGGCTACAATTTGAGCCACAGCGAATCGTGTCAATGGGCCTGACCGTCAAAGACGACGAGAACAGGCGCCTGTACATGCGGGCACAGATCGAAGCGGCTATTCGTTGCGCTTATAGTCACGGCAAAAAGGGTCGAAGTGCGGACGACCTCATTTCACACACCGAAGGCGACTAGGGCATAAGCGGCGGAGCCCACCTGACCCCGCACGAGAGTGCTGCCTCAGAGTCGATTTACGACCGATTAAACTGTAGCGATCGGCCGGCGCGGGAGCCAACCAGGGGCGAGGTCGTTGCTTGTGGTGGACCACTTTTGAGGTTCGCCATGAGTTGCCGGCCACGCGGGGTTTTCCGGTCAGAGCAAGGCCCGCAATTGCAGCGGCGGATGCAATTCTTTGCCACCGTTATTTGCGAGCGCTTTCAGCGGCTTGGACAAACAATTGCAGTATTGCACGCGATTCAGGGGGGCGGGCGGGCCCGCGACAGGCAACGCGGTTCGGGTCTAATTAATGCGTCATCCCGGGCAAGCGACGACAGTCGCGCGACCCGGGATCCATCTTGCCGCCGTCGCCATGGATCCCGGCTCCCGCCCGGGTTGCAAGGGGCTTCGCCCCTTGCAGGAGATTTGGGCTCGGCCGGGATGACGGCCTCAGGGCCGTCACATCGCCACGCTCATGCCGCCGTCGACCACCAGGGTGTGGCCGGTGACATAGGACGCTTCGGCGGAGGCGAGGAACACGGCGGCGGCCGCGACCTCGTGCGGCTCGCCCCAGCGGCCGGCCGGCGTGCGGCGCTTCGTCCAGTCATAGAACTCGGTGTTCGCCTTGAGCGGGCCGCTGAGCTCGGTGTTGATGAAGCCGGGGGCGATGGCATTCACGGTGATGCGCTGCGGCGCGAACTCGACCGCGAGCTGGCGGGTCAGGGATTCGAGGCCGGCCTTGGCCGCGGCATAGCCGGGGACGGTCGGCCGCGCGATCCGGCCCAGGACCGAGCTCGTCGTGATGATCCGTCCGTAGCCGGCCTTGACCATGTGGCGGGCGGCTTCGCGCGCCAGCACGAAACAGGCGGTGAGATCGGTCTGGATCACGGCGGCGAACTCGGCGGTCGTGTGCTCGAGCACCGGCTTGCGGGCGATGATGCCGGCATTGGCGATCAGGATGTCGAGCCGGCCGCGCTCGGCGACGATCCGCCCCGTCGCGGCGATGACCGCCGCCTCGTCGGTGACGTCGAACGGCGACGCCGCGGCGGCGATGCCCGCCAGTTGCAGCTCGCCGCATTTCGCGGCGAGCGCTTGCGGATCGCGGGCGTTGAGCCACACCGCCGCGCCCGCCTCGCCCAGCGCCCGCGCCATGGCGAAGCCCAGCCCGCGCGACGCGCCGGTGATCAGCGCGGTGCGGCCGGAGAGGGAAAATTTTGCCACTCGCTGACCCTTCTTGAGCTACCGGCTGGGTCGCCGACCGACATCTATCAATTTGCGGATCGCCGCCGTGGGCAGAGGATGCTGCCGTCGTTCGCGAATGATCTCTTCAGCCGCAGCTTCGACGTCCGCCCGCGCGAAGGTGGCGGAACGGCGAATCACCATCTGCCGGCCATGCACCTCAATATCGAGTTGCTCGCCCTCGGTCAGCGACACCGCTCTTGCCACATCGGAGGGTACCGGGATTACAAGATTCTTGCCCCATCGAACGACCTTTGTGCGGGACATCGACACCTCCAGAAGGCGGGAGATTCTGCCATAACCGGCGATTCTCTTCCCCCTCATTCCGCCAGGAAGCGCCGGATCGGCTCCGCCGCCTTGGCGATATTGAACACGCCCTCGAGATGACCGCGGTCGCCCTCGAGCTCGAACAGCTCGGCCGCCTTGCCCTGCTTGCGCAGGCTGTCGACGGCCTGGCGCGCGTAGTCGGGGACGAGCAGCAGATCGGACTTGGCCGGGATGAACAGCACCTTGGCCTTGATCAGGGCGAGCCCGGCCTCCAGCGAATCCTTGTGGCCGGCGATGAACAGCTGGTTGGCGCGCACGAGATAGAGGAAAGAGTTGGCGTCGGCGGTCTTGGCGCGGCCGGCGCCGATGCCATCGAAGCTGGCCTCGATCGCGAATTTGTTGTCCCAGGACGCGAGCGGGCTCTTGCCCTCGGCGGCGAGCTTGCGGCCATAGGTCTTCTCGGCCCATCCCCAGTGTCCCGCGTCGAGCGTCACCTCCTTCAGCGCCACCGCCAGGCCGGCCGTGGGCTCGGTCTTGCCGTAATAGTCGCCGTTGTTCCAGTTCGGATCGACCAGAATCGGGGCCGACCACAGCGCCAGCCGCTCGATGCCGAACGCGTTCATCTCGCCGATGCCCAGCACCGGCACCGCGCGGGCCACGAAGTCCGGATAGGCCGCCGCCCATTCGAGCGACTGCAATCCGCCCATCGAGGCGCCGATCGCCGCCTGCACCTTGCGCACGCCGAGCGAGTCCAGGAGCGCCTTCTGCACGTTCACGAAGTCGCGGATGGTCACGATCGGAAAGCTCATCCCATAGGGCTTGCCGGTGTCCGGGTCGATCGATGCCGGGCCGGTGGTCGTGGTGTTGGGATCCTTGGTGTTGAGATTGACCAGCGAGTCGACGCTGACCACGAAATACTTGTCGGTGTCGATCGGCTTGCCTGGCCCGATGATCGACTCCCAATAGCCCGATGCGGCGTCGTCCGCCTTGTATTTGCCGGCGGCGTGCGAATTGGCGGAGAAGAAATGCGGCACGACCACCACGTTGTCGCGGGCCGCGTTCAGTTTGCCGTAGCTCTCCCACCCGACCTTGACGTCGCGGATGGTGCGGCCGCCGAGCGTGGAGTAGCTCGGCATCGCGAACACCTTCTTTTCGACGATGCCGACGCTCTGCGCCGCGGCGGCGCCGATGAAGACCACCATCGCAGCACTTGCGGCGATCGCGAGGCGCGGACGAAAACGGACCATGCGGATCCCCCCGGTTGGAGTGTCTTGCGCCGAGGGTACGGGCAACCGGCGATGATGGGAAGAGCGCGCGTCTTTAAAGAAAAACCTCGCCCCCATTCTGATGGGGGAGAGGCCGTGAGCGCTGGCGGATGCCTGCGCGAACGAGAGAGGGGGGCTCATAGACGTAGCGTGAGGGGGCATTCAGGCAGCGCAATGCTTGGCGGTGAGCGCGGCGCTGAAGCGCTGCCCCTCACCCGACCGCTATCGCGGTCGACCTCTCCCCACAGGAGAGGTGAAGCAAAGGCGCCCGCGCAATTGCTAGCGCTCCGCGATGGGCGTCGGGCTGAACAGCTCGTCGTCGCCCAGCTCCTCGCGGCGGCGCGCTTCGAGCTCGGCGTTGTAGCGCCTGAGCGCCTCGGCCTCCTCGACGAAGCCGAGGATGTGGCGGTCGATCTGGTTGTCGACCACCGCCAGCGCCTCGGTCGCCGCGGCGAGGAACAGGTCGAGGGCGACCCGCACCGGCTGCTGCGGCGTCAGCAAATGGGCTGCGCCGTGCGCGACGTCCTTGGCCGTGAGCTTGTCGAGCTTCGGGTCGAGGTCGGTCGCGTGGACTTCCTGCAGGTCGATCATGCCGGCATAACGGTCCGCCTCGTCGATCACGAACACCCGCTTGTTGGTTCCAACCGGGAACTGGCGGCGCAACTCGGCCAGCGGCAGGATCTCCGGGACCACCGCGAAATCCCGGTGGATCAGCCGCTCGACCGTGAGGTCGTGCAGCCAGCCGATGTCGTGGGCGCCGCGCAGCGGCACGCCGCGGACGTGGAACCGCCAGGTCGCGAAGGAGTAGCCGAACCAGGTCCGGACCCCCAGCGAGGCGATGATCACCGCCGCGGTCACGCCGATCGTCGCCGAGAAATCCGACGTCGCTTCCAGCACCAGCAGGATCATGGTCACCGGTGCCCCGACGATCGCGGCGGCGACCGCGCCCATGCCGGCCAGCACGAAGATCGCCGGGTTCGGCGTCATCCAGGGGACGAGGTCGACGACCCTGGCGATGGCGCTGCCGAAGAGCGTGCCGAGGAAGAGCGCCGAGCTGAACATGCCGCCGCGAAAGCCGCTGCCGATCGAGATCGCCGACGCCGCCGTCTTGGCGGCGATCAGCGCCAGCAGCAGCACCAGGTCCATGCGCGACGACATCACCGTCACGATGCCGCCATGGCCGCTGCCGAGGACTTGCGGATAGACGAGCGCCATGGCGCCGAGGACCAGGCCGCCGATGGCGGGACGCAGCCACGCCGGCAGGGCGACGCGGCGGAACAGGGCTTCGACCTTGGTGACGCCGACCATCGCCGCGATGCCCAGCAGCGCCGCCAGGACCCCCTCGAGGCCGAGGAAGATGTAGTCGTGCGCCATCAGATCGATGTGCTCGTAGCTGACGAAAATCGGATTGTCGCCGTGGAGCTGGCGCTGGACCACGGTCGCCGCCAGTGCCGCGACCGCGATCGGCGCCAGGGTCGCCAGGGTGTAGCTGCCGATGATCAGCTCGAATGCGTAGAAGGCGCCCGCCAGCGGAGCGTTGAACGCGGCGGCGATCGCCGCCGCGGCCCCGCAGCCGACGAAGGTGCGCAGATCGGTGCGCCGGAGACTGAGCCAGCGGCCGATCCGGGACGCGGTGCCCGCGCCGATCTGCGTATAGGCGGCTTCGAGGCCGACCGAGGCGCCGACGCCCGCGGACAGGACGGTCAGCACCGCCAGCCGGATACTGTCGTTGAACGACATGCGGCCGCCGTACAGCGCATTCGCCTCGATGGCGTCCACGATGTCGCGGGGTCGCCAGCGGCGAAGGAGAGCGGCGACGATGCCGTACACAAGCCCGCCGGCGGCGGGCACGACCAGGAGACGCCACCACTCGACATCGGCGCCGCTGCTGAGATGGGTCTCGAACGAGATGCCGAACAGGAGCACGTGCAGGACGGCGACCGCCTGCGGCAGGCCGGACACGACCGCGCCGACGATGATGCCAAGCACGGCCGAGATGACCACGAGGCCGAGGTCGCTGTTGCGGATATTGGCCCGGGTGAGCGCCTTCAGGCGGGTGCGAATGGCACCGGCGAGGGTTCGCCGCCGCGGAGTCCATTCGGGAGCGCCGGTCTGTGGAATCGACGCGGCGGCGGGCGGGGATTTTGCCGGAAAGAGGAACATCGCTGGAGAACGAACAGGAGCGGGACTTATGCGCCGGTGATCACGGCGGAAATATGGTGGCAGGGTGCGGCTTTATCGCGCGCCGACCGTGGCTTTTTGATGACAAGCGCACGCGAACGGAGGCTGGTCCTCCGAGGAGTCGATGAGGTCACGTCACATGGTCGCGCCGAGGACCCACGGCGCGAATTCGTCGTCGCCGAAGCCCATCTGCTCGCTTTTGCTCTTTTCGCCCGAGGCGGTGCGGAGAATGAGATCGAAGATGCGCGCGCCGCAGTCCTGGACGGTCTCGGTGCCGTCGATGATCGTGCCGCAATTGATGTCCATGTCGTCGGTCATCCGCTTATACAGCGGCGTGTTGGTGGCGAGCTTCAGCGACGGCGCCGGCTTGCAGCCGTAGACCGAGCCGCGTCCGGTGGTGAAGCAGATCATGTTGGCCCCGCCGGCCACCTGGCCGGTCGCGGAGACCGGATCGTAGCCCGGCGTGTCCATGAACACGAAGCCCTTCGCGCTCACCGGCTCGGCGTAGCCGACCACGTCGACGAGATTGGTCGAGCCGGCTTTCGCGGCGGCGCCCAGCGACTTCTCGAGGATGGTGGTGATGCCGCCGGCCTTGTTTCCCGGCGACGGATTGTTGTCCATCGTGCCGCCGTGCTTGGCCGTATAGGCCTCCCACCACTTCATCACGGCGACCAGCTTCTCGCCGACCTCGCGGCTCACCGCGCGGCGCGTCAGCAGATGCTCGGCGCCGTAGGTCTCCGGCGATTCGGACAGGATCACCGTGCCGCCATGGCGGACGATCAGGTCGGAGGCCGCACCGAGCGCCGGATTGGCGGAAATCCCGGAATAGCCGTCCGAGCCGCCGCATTGCAGGCCGATCGTGATGTGCGACGCCGGCACGCTCTCGCGCCGGGCGCGGCCAACATCCGGCAGCAGCTCCTGGATGCGGGCGACGCCTTCCTTGACCGTCTTTGCGGCCCCGCCGGTGTCCTGGATCGTCATCGCCTGGAAGCGGCCGTTCTCCGCCAGCCCGTGCGCGCGCATGATGCCGCCGATCTGGTTCGCCTCGCAGCCGAGGCCGACCACCAGCACGGCCGCGAAGTTCGGGTGCCGGGCGTAGCCCGCGATCACCCGGCGCAGCAGATCCATGCCTTCGCCTTCGCCGGCCATGCCGCACCCGGTCTTGTGGGTGAGCGCCACGACTCCGTCGACAGTCGGGTAATCGGCGAGGGGGCCGCCGCCGGCGAACGGATTGATGCGGAACGCCTCGGCGATGTAGCGGGCGACGGTGGCCGAGCAGTTCACCGAGGTCAGCACGCCGATATAGTTGCGCGTCGCCACGCGGCCGTCGTCGCGGACGTAGCCGGCGAACGTCGCCGGCGCATTCACATATTGGGTCGGCGCGGCGAGGGTGCCGTAGGCGTATTCGCGCTGAAAATCGCGGATCTCGCAGTTGTGCGTGTGCACATGGGCACCGGGCTCGATCGCCGCCGCGGCGAAGCCGATGATCTGGCCGTAGCGCCGCACCGGCTCGTCCTTCGCGATCGGCCGGGTGGCGATTTTGTGCCCGGAGGGGATGCGCGACCGGGCCACGATACCTTCGGCGGCGATCGCCGTTCCCGGTCTGAGGTCGGCGCGCGCGACCACGATGTTGTCGGCCGGGTTGAGCCGGATGGTGAGCTGCGGCGTTTCGGTCATGGTCCGACTATAGACCCGGCGGTCCGTCGGCGTCACGGCTTGCGGGCCTCAGGCGACCTTCCTAAATTGAGCGCTTGAGCTGTCCTCGAGAGACGGGAGGAAATCGTGGCCGGAAGACTGGAAGGCAAGACGGCGATCATCACCGCGGCGGCGGCCGGGATCGGACGGGCCAGCGCGCTCGCGTTCGCGCGCGAGGGCGCCAAGGTCATCGCCACCGACGTCGACGAGAAAGGCCTCGCCTCGCTGTCCGGCGTCGCCGGCCAAACGGAGAAGCCGCTCCAGCGCATCGCCGGCATCACCACGCGCCGGCTCGACGTGTTGGACAAAGCCGCGATCGAAGCGACGGCGAAGGAGGTGGGAACGGTCGACGTGCTGATGAACTGTGCCGGCTACGTGCACCAGGGCTCTATTCTGGAGTGCGACGACAAGACGTGGGAGTTCTCGAACAACCTCAACGTCCGCTCGATGTTCTGGACGATCAAGGCGTTCCTGCCCGGCATGCTCCAGCGCGGCAAGGGCTCGATCATCAACATCTCGTCGGTGGCGTCGTCGCTGCGCGGCCTGCCCAACCGCTTCGTCTACGGCACCACCAAGGCGGCGGTGATCGGACTGACCAAGGCGGTGGCGATCGACACCATCAGCAAGGGCATCCGCTGCAACGCGATCTGCCCGGGCACCATCGAAACCCCCTCGCTCGAAGGGCGCATCAAAGCCTTTGCCGACCCGGACAAGGCGCGCAAGGACTTCATCGCCCGCCAGCCGATCGGCCGTCTCGGCACCGCCGAGGAGATCGCGTATGCAGCCCTCTACCTGGCGTCGGACGAGAGCTCCTACACCACCGGGACCTACCTGATCGCCGACGGTGGCGTGACTCTATAATCCGGCCGGCTCGCGCGCGGCAGTCCAGCCGCGGGTGACTCACGGCAGTCGCTGCGCCCCGGTCGCTCCACGGCGTGACGCGCGGCTGCGCTGCGCGCCCCTGGAGAATATGAAGCCGCTAGCGCTCGAGCCCGTTGACCCGACGGCCCTGGAAGCGGTCCGGGAATTGGACGGTGGCCGCCGACAGGGCGGGCTCGAGGGGTTCTTTTTTCGCCGGAGCTGCTCGCGCGATGTCCTTCGGCCCCGGCCAGCGCGCCATCGTCGCGGCCAGCTCGTCGCAGCGCGCGGCCAGCGCGAAAAGTTGCCGGCGCATTTCAAGGCTGACCTCGGCGCGCGCCAGCTCGCGATACTTGGTGGCCTGCTTCTGAAGATACGACGCTTTGATCATCGGTGATCCTTGTGCCTGGCTGCCGGCGGATAGGGCTGCCGGCCTCGCCCCCGTCCCCTCGTTCCGCGCGAATCGCGTGGGAGGATGGCGAAGGCTATGCCGCCGCGGGACGGCAGCGCATGACCAGATCGTGACGAGTTTGATGTTTGACGCGCGCTCGAGACCCCATCCCGAGTCGCGGCGTCAGTAGGTCGCGCGCCCGCCCGAGATGTCGAACACGCCGCTGGTCGAGAAGCTGCACTCCTCGGACACGAGCCAGGCGGCGAGGGCGGCGATCTCGTCGGTCTCGACGAAGCGGCCCATGGGGATCTTCGACAGCATGTATTGGATGTGCTGCTCGGTCATCTGCTTGAAGATGTCGGTCTTGGCGGCCGCGGGCGTGATGCAGTTCACCAGCACGCCGGTCTGCGCCAGCTCCTTGCCGAGCGATTTGGTCAGGGCGATCAGCCCCGCCTTGGCGGCGCTGTAGGCCGGAGCGTTCGGGTTGCCCTCCTTGCCGGCGATCGAGGCGATGTTGACGATCCGCCCGTATTTCTGCGCGATCATCCCCGGGACGATGGCGCGGCTGCACAGGAACGGCCCGGTCAGGTTGGTCTCGATCACCTTGCGCCATTCGTCGACCGGATATTCCCAGGTGGCCTTGTTGGCGCCGGAGATGCCGGCGTTGTTGATCAGAATGTCGACCTTGCCCATCTGACCGATCGCCGCGTTCGAGGCGGCGGTGAGCGCCTTCGCGTCGGTCACGTCGACCGCGGTCTTGTGCGCCTTGCCGACGGGTGCGAGATGCTTGACAGCGGCGTCGAGCGCCGGAGCGTCGAGGTCCCACAGGCTCACTTCGGCGCCGGACTTGATCAGCCGTTCGGCAATGGCCAGCCCAATGCCGCGGGCCCCCCCTGTCACGACGGCCTTGCGGCCATCCAGATCGATCCGGTTCATCGCGTCTCCGCCCTTAATGATTGGGCCATTATCGGCCGACGCCGCGCTCCGGCGCAATCGCCTCTCTTGGCCATATTTTACACAGCGTTTACATCGCGTTCATCGCAGGTTTGCGGCCGCGCCGTCTCATAAGAGCGTCGGACAGCCCTGTGGCTGCTCCGCGGGTCATGAGGAAGGGGTTTAACCATGGATGCGACGGAGAGACTGCCAGGCACGCCCGAACCGGGGACCGCAGTCGCGGCACGCGAGGGTGCGATGAAGAAGTCGTTCGAACAGCGGTTCGCCGAAGCGCTTCGCCGCCGGCTTTATCCCAACACCCGGCTGCGGTTGAAGACGCTGTCGCGCGACACCGGGTACTCCGAGGATACGATCACGCGATGGACGCAAGCCAAGCACCGGGTGTTCGCCGGGGCGGTAGAAGACGTCGCCGGCTATTTCGCCAGCCGCTTCGGCGACGACGGATTGCTGCATGAGGTGTTCGCCAGTACGGCGGGATGGGCAGGGCCGTCGCCCGCCGCCGACGCCAGGGCCGCCTGGGCGCTGGGGCACCCGTCGATCACCACGGGGTCCCACTTGCGCACGCCGCATGCGCCCATCGGCGAAAAATCCGGGACCGCGTAACGGCAGCACCTGAGATCGGGCGGCGCGCCCTCAATTTTTCAAGGGGCGCCGCCGATCTTGGTGACGGGCGGCCTCGAACTCAAGCGGCGGCCGGCGGCAGCCGGGCCGCGAACTCGGCCGCCACCCAGTCGATGAAGACCCGCACGCGGGGCGAGAGCTGACGGCTCTGCGGGTAGAGCACGTAGACCGGCGACCGCGAGGGCGGAAAATCCGGGAGAACGTCGACGAGACGGCCCGCCGCGAGATCGGCGGCTAGCCGATAGCGCGGAACCTGGATCAACCCCAATCCCTGCCGGCACGCGGCCACATAGATCTCGGCGCCGGTCACCGAGACCGGGCACGGCAGCATCGCCTGCCGCAGCTTGCCGTTCACCGTGAACTCCAACGGGAAGATGTTGCCGGTATTGGTCGAGATGAATCCGACCATGCGGTGGCCGTCCAGATCGTCGGGGGTACTGGGCGTGCCGTGCCGGCCGAGATAGCCCGGGCTGGCGAAGGTGCCTTCGTCGAGGATGGCGATCTGGCGTCCGACCATGGTGCTGTCGCGCGGCTGGCCGACGCGCAACGCGCAGTCAACGCCTTCGCGAACCAGGTCGACAAGGCGCTCGCCTTCGCCGATCTGCAGCTGGATGCCGGGATAACGCTCCAGGAAACCCGCGAGCCCCGGCAGCAGGAAATGCCGGGCCAGGGTCCCCTGCACGTCGATCCGCAGAATCCCCCGGGGCGTAGCGCCGGTGAACGCCGCCTCGGCCTCTTCGAGGTCGGCTATGATCGACAGGCAGCGGCGGTAATAGGCTTCGCCGTCGAGCGTCGGGCGGACTCGCCGTGTCGTGCGCTGAAGAAGGCGGACACTCAGCCGCGCCTCCATCTGCTGCACGGCCTCGGTGACGGTCGAGCGCGGCAGGCCGAGATCCTGCGCCGCCAGCGTGAAGCTGCCCCGCTCCATGATGCGCGTGAACACGCGCATGGCTTCGAGCTTGTCCATGGCAGATTGTTCGTAAATACCGAATTATATTCCCGGATCAGAGCAGATTATCCGGCCTTTGGGAAGGTTCATGTTCATCCCCGCCGACAGCTGTCGGCGATGGAGGACGAAATGACCAAGCAACCGAGCAAAGTGGCGATCGTCACCGGCGCCTCGCGCGGCATCGGGGCCGCGGCCGCGGCGCGTCTGGCCACGGACGGTTTCACCGTGATCATCAATTACGCCGGCGACGCCGCTCCGGCCGAGGCTCTCGCCGGCAAGATCGAGGCGGCCGGCGGGCGGGCTGTCCCGCACAAGGCCGACGTCAGCGATCCCGCCCAGGTCCGCGGCATGTTCGATGCGGCCGAGACGGCATTCGGCGGTGTCGATGTGCTGGTGAACAACGCCGGCATCATGCAGCTGTCCACTGTCGCGGAGGCGAACGACGCCCTCTTCGACCGCCAGGTGGCAATCAACTTGAAGGGCACGTTCAACACGCTGCGCGAAGCGGCGCGGCGGGTGCGCCGCGGCGGGCGGATCATCAACATGTCCTCGAGCGTGCTGGGCCGCGGTCCGCCGGGCTATGCCGCCTACGCGGCGACGAAGGCGGGCGTCGAGGCGCTGACCAACGTGCTCGCCCAGGAGCTGCGCGGGCGCAACATCACCGTCAACGCCATCGCCCCCGGGCCGACCGCGACCGACCTGTTCCTCAGCGGCAAGTCGCCCGAGCTGGTGGACCGCATGGCCAAGGTCCCGCCGCTGGAGCGGCTGGGCACGCCCGACGACATCGCGGCGGCGGTCGCGTTCCTTGCCGGCGCGGACGGCGGCTGGATCAACGGACAAGTTCTGCGCGCCAACGGCGGCTTCATCTGAGCCGCGGGCGCCCCTGGGATTCCACGCCTTCCCCTGCTACGCTGACGGCACAGAAGAATTGATGCCGGGCTGTCGCAGGCCTGAAGCCAGATAGGGAGAAGACAATGACAGCGTTCACGATCAACGGGCGCGCGGTCGATGTGGCCGCCGAGCCCGATACTCCGCTTCTGTGGGTGATCCGCGAGCACCTGAAGCTCACCGGTACCAAGTTCGGCTGCGGCGTCGCCCAATGCGGCGCCTGCACCGTCCATATCGACGGCGAGCCGACGCGCTCCTGCCAGACACAGCTCCAGGACGTGGCCGGCAAGAAGGTCACGACCATCGAGGGCCTGTCGCCGAAATCGAATCATCCGCTGCAGAAGGCGTGGATCGCCGAGCAGGTGCCGCAATGCGGCTACTGCCAGTCCGGGCAGATCATGCAGGCGGCGGCGCTGCTCAAGAAGAATCCCAAGCCGACGCGCGAGCAGATCGTCGAACACATGGACGGCAACATCTGCCGCTGCGGGACGTATGTGCGCATCATCAGCGCGATCCAGCGCGCCGCACGGGAGGCCTGAGCCATGACCGAGACATTGCAGCTTCACACCAGCGCGCTCTCGCGGCGCAGCTTTCTCGTCACCACCGGCGGGGCCAGCATCGCTGTCGCCTTTGGCGGCCTGCCCGATGACGCGTTCGGCGCCACGGTGGCGCCGGCGGCCAAGGGCAACTACAAGCCGAATGCCTGGGTAACCATCGCGGCCGACGGGACGGTGTCGATCATCTCGCCCGCCTCGGAAATGGGACAGGGCGTCATGACCTCCATGCCGGTGCTGGTCGCCGAGGACATGGATGCCGACTGGCGCAAGGTCCGCATCGTCCAGGCGCCGGCCGACGCGAAGAACTACGGCAACCCGGGGTTCGGCGGCGCCCAGGTGACCGGCGGCAGCCGAACGACCCCCGGCTATTACCAGATGCTGCGCCTGGTCGGCGCGCAGACACGCAAGATCATCCTGGCCAGTGCGGCGGGGATGTTGAACGTACCGGTGAGCGAGTTGACGACCGAACCCAACAAGGTCGTCCATAAGAGGTCGGGGCGCACGCTCGGCTACGGCGACATCGCCAAAACGGGCAAGCTGCCCGATCCCCTGCCGCAGGCGACCGCGGACGATCTGAAGCCGGTCGCGCAATGGCGCTATATCGGCAACCCGAAGATGACCCGCATCGACGTGCCGTCGAAGGTCGACGGCAGCGCCAAGTTCGGCATGGACATGCAGCTGCCGAACATGCTGTACGGCGCGGTGCTGCGCGCCCCCGTCCAGGGCGAGAAGCCGGAGACGATCGACGACGCCGCCGCGAAGGCGGTCAAGGGCGTGATGCAGATCGTTCCGCTGCCCTACGGCGTCGGCATCATCGGCCAGACGGTCGAGGCGACGAAGAAGGCCAAGGATCTGCTCAAGGTGACGTGGACGAACTCGTCGAAAGTCCGTAGCTACACCAGCGATAAGTTGCTGGAAGAGTATCGGAGCATCGCCCGCGACCTCGGCAAGACGGGTGTCGACGTTCACAAGGAAGGCGACGCGCCGGCGGCGATCGCCGGCGCGGCCAAGGTCATCGCCGTCGATTACCTGAGCGACCACGTCTACCACGCGACGATGGAGCCGATGAACGCCACCGCCCTGGTGAAGGGCGACACGGTGGAGATCTGGGCGCCGACGCAGTCGCCGTCGATCACCCAGGGCTTCGGCGCGCGCATGGCGGGGACCACGCCCGACAAGGTCAAGGTAAACACGACGCTGCTCGGCGGCGGATTCGGCCGTAGGACCGAGGGCGATTTCATCGTCGACGCGGTGTCGTTGGCCAAGGCCGTGCAGGGCCGGCCGGTCAAGGTCATCTGGAGCCGCGAGGACGACGTCCAGCATGACAAGTACCGGCCGCTCGAAGCACAGCACGTGCAGGTCGGGCTCGATGCCAACGGCAACATCGTCGGTTGGCGGCATCGGATCGTGGCACAGTCGATCTTCGCCCGCACCTTCCCGGCGCAGTTCGAGAAGGGCGGCGGCCAGGACGGTTCGGTGACCGAGGGCCTCGAGTTCAACTATCACGTCCCGGCGCATCTGGTGGAGTACATCCGCCAGGACAACGGCCAGGACGTGGGCTTCTGGCGCGCGGTCGGCCCGGGCTACACCAAGTTCGGCGTCGAATGCGTGATCGACGAAATCGCGGCCGCCAAGGGCGTCGACCCGCTGGCGTTCCGGCTGGAGCTGCTGAAAGACCAGCCGCGGGCGCGCAAGGTCATCGAGACCGTCGCCAAGATGGCGGAGTGGGACCGCAAGCGCGACGGCCGGGCGCTGGGCATCGCCTATTCGGATGCCTGGGGTGCGCATTGCGCGCAGATCGCCGAGGTGTCGCTCAACCGGCAAAGCGGCGAGATCCGCGTCCACAACGTGTGGTGCGCCGTCGATCCGGGTGTGGCGATCCAGCCGCTCAACATCGAGGCCCAGATGATCGGCGCGATCACGCACGGCGCCAGCCATGCCCTGTTCGAGCAGATCAACTTCGTCAACGGCGAGGTGCAAGAGTCTAACTTCGACACCTATCGCGTGATGCGGATGTCCGAAACGCCGGACATCAAGGTCACGGTCATGCCGACGCCGGAGAACCCGCCGACCGGCCTCGGCGAGGTCGGCCTGCCGCCGACCGGCCCCGCGATCGCCAACGCGGTGGCGCGGCTGACCGGCGGGGTGCGGCTGCGGCACTATCCGTTCCTGCCGGAGCGGGTGAAGGCGGCGCTCAGCGCCTGAGCGTCCGAGACCTGCGCAATGCAACGGCCGCGTGGTTCGCCCGCGGCCGTTTGCTTTACTCGGCCGCTTTTTCCGGCAGCTCGGCGCGCCGCAGAGCGGCCTCCGCGTCTTCGATGTAGCCGCGGGTGACCGGGACGGCGTCGATCTGGCGCGCGATCTGGATCTGGAACACCATCGTGCCGAGATGGCGGAAATCCATCTCGCACGCCGCCAGGTAGAACTCCCACATCCGGCAGAACCGCTCGTCGTAGAGCCGGGTCGCGATCTCGGCGCGCCGCGCCGCGAATCGCTCCGCCCATTGCCGTAACGTCCAGGCGTAATGCAGGCGCAGGATCTCGATGTCGGTCACGTAGACGCAAGCGCGCTCGACGATGGGCAGGACCTCGGACAGCGCCGGCGCGTAGCCGCCGGGGAAGATATATTTGCGCAGCCACGGATTGGTGGTGCCCGGCCCGTCCACTCGGCCGATCGAGTGAAGCAGGGCGACGCCGTCGGGTGCGAGGAGGTCGCGCAGCTTCCGGATGAACGTCCCGTAATGCGGCACGCCGACATGCTCGAACATGCCCACCGACACGATGCGGTCGTAGGTCGAGGTCTCGTCGCGATAATCGCGCAGCACGAAGCGCACCCGGTCCGCCACGCCGGCCTCGATCGCGCGCCGGGTGGCGAGAGTCTGCTGCTCGGTCGACAACGTGATGCCGGTGACGTCGGCGCCGGTCGTGCGCGCCAGGTAGATGGCGAGACCGCCCCAGCCGGAGCCGATGTCGAGAACGCGCAGGCCCGGCCGCAGGAGCAGCTTTGCCGCGATGTGCCGCTTCTTGGCCAGCTGCGCCTGCTCCAGGCTCGCCGCGGGCGATTCAAAATAGGCGCAGGAGTACTGCCAGTCATCGTCGAGGAAACGGCGATACAGCTCCTCCGAAAGGTCATAGTGGTGAGCGGCATTGGCGCGGGCGCGCCGCAGCGGATTGTATTGCTGGACGTAGGCGGCCAGACGTTCCAGCCGGTGCGGAATCGATTTGAGGCCGGTGGCGCTCACCATTCCAGTGTTCAGCGCCAGCACGTCCAGGAAATCGTGGAGGGTTCCGCGCTCCACCACGAGCGTGCCATCCATATAGGCTTGGCCGAGATGATAGGCGCCGTTCACGGCGAGCTTGAGCGGAACGAGCGGATCGGTGATGCGCATCGCCGACGCGGGTCTGGCACCGGGTGTCCCGAACTCGTAGCGGTGCCCGTCGGGGCCGGTGATCTCGAGATCGCCCTCGCGGACCAGCCGCCGCAGGCCCCAGGCCAGAACGGACATCGGAGTCACGAGCGCCAGATCTCTTCGGTGATCGACGCGTACCAGCCGTCGGCGTAGCGCGCCTCCTGCGCGCGGAACGCCGCGTCGGCGTTGCGGCGGCTGCCGCCGCCCGCGCCAGGTACGCTGACGATGCCCTGCGCCGTCGCGCGAAACACATCCATGACCGAAAACCCGTAATCCGGCGCCACCACGGAATAACAGCTGCTGAGATAGGTCGGTGTCGCCGGCGGTTGCCCGCGCGTCGCGTTGACGATGGCGAGGGCGGCGACCTTGGCCTGGGTGTTGGCGGCGAACGCGCCTTTGGGCATCGCGCCGGCAATGCAGGCATCCCCGATGACGTGGACGTTCTTGTGGATCGTCGACTCGAACGTCAGCGGATCGACCGGACACCATCCGGTCTGATTGGCGAGCCCGGCATCACGGGCGATCTTTCCGGCGTATTGCGGCGGGATGATGTTGATCACGTCGCCTTTGTGCGGCTCGCCGAATTCGCTGACCAAGGTCATCTCCGCCGGTTTCACCTCGGTGACTCGCCCATCCTGCGACAAGGGCACCCATTCGATCATGCCCTGATACAGCGCGTTCCACCCGTCCTCGAACAGGCCCTGCTCGGAGAACTGGTCCTTCGCATCGAGGATCAGGATCTTCGACCGCGGCTTCGCGCGCTTGAAGTAATGGGCGACCAGCGACGCCCGCTCGTAGGGCCCCGGCGGGCAGCGATAGGGCGCCGGCGGTGCCGAAATAACGAAGACGCCGCCGTCCGGCATCGCCTCGAGCTGCCGGCGCAGCAGCAGGACCTGGTCGCCCGATTTCCACGCATGCGGCAGGCGCTGGACCGTGTTCTCGTTATAGCCGTCGATCGCCGACCAGCGGATGTCGATGCCGGGCGACACGACGAGGCGGTCGTAACCGAGCGTCGTCCCGTCCGCGACGCCGACCACGCGATTGACCGGGTCGATGCTGACCGCCGCCTGGTGCACGATCCTGACGCCGTGGCGCTCCGCCAGCGTCGTGTACTCCTGGGTGAGATCCTCCATCCGCCGCAATCCCACCAGGACGTGATTGCTGAACGGACAAGTGATGAAGCGCCGGTTCGGCTCCAGCAAGGTCACGGCGATGTCGGGATCCGCCAGCCGCAAATACTTTGCCGCCGTGGCGCCGCCAAAGCCGCCGCCGATGATCACCACCCGCGCGCGGGCCGGCGGGTCGATGGCCGCGCACGCCCCGACCACGCCGGCGGCGGCGGTGGACATGGCCAGGCCGGCGAAGCGCCGGCGGGAGAGGGGCAGAGCCATAGCTATTTCCAGCTTGCGGCGATCTCTTGCGCCAGGGCGTCGATCTCGGCGTCGTTGTAGCCTTTGGCGATCCGCCCCATCACGGTCGACGGCAACCGGTCGGCACGGAACGCGCGCATCGTATCTGCGATCGACCCGGCGGTCCGGCCGTAAAGGGACGGGATCGTGCCCGGGCTGTGGCCGCTCGGCCCGTGACAACCGGCACAGGACAGGCTCAGCAGCCGCGGATCGGCGTTCTGCGCCCGAGTCTCAGGTGACGGTGAAAGCGCTAAGGCGGCGGCGAGCAGCATCCACGGCCGTCGAGTCATCGGAGTCGCCCAGTCAAAAGTATTAGAAGTCGCCGCGACGATACCGCGAGCATCGTATTTGTAAGCTGAACGTAAGCAAATAGTTAACCATCCTGTCAATTTCTCGCGGTTTTTGCTTCCTGAGTCTTAACAGTACCGTTCCGTGCTGCGACAAGAAATCCGTCGAGCCGCGTTTTGGATGCAATGCGTGTCATTTAGGCGGATTTATGTTACTTGCTCCACCTCCGCATCGCGGCGACGATGCTCGACGTGATGGGGATGATGAACACCAGGGTTGGGGTCGGCTCAGTCTGATGTCGAGCTGGAAAATACTGTGCGATTTCGACGGCACGATCGTCCCCGACGATGTGACCGATTATCTCCTCGAAACCTTCGCGGCCCCGTCCTGGCGTGATCTCGAACGCCAGTGGGAGCGCGGCGCGATCGGCGCGCAAGACTGCATGCGCGGCCAGGTCGCGCTGCTCGACGCCGCCCCGGCGGTGCTCGACAAGGCGGTCGCCAAGATGACCGCCGATCCGGGATTTCGCGGGTTCGTGGAAACCGCGGCCGAATTCGGTCTGGAGCTCACGATCGTCAGCGACGGGCTCGATCGCGTCATCAAGGACGTGCTGCGCCGCGAGAAGCTGCTCGGCATCGAGATCAAGAGCAGCCGCTTTGAATATGTCGGCGACCGGAAATGGCGGCTCGACTTTCCGCATGCCGCCCCCGGCTGCCGGTCATCGGCGTGCACCTGCAAATGCGAAGTGGCGCGACGCGACGCGCGGCGCACGCTGCTCGTCGGCGACGGCCGCTCGGATTTCTGCATCGCCGACACCGCCGATTTCGTCTTCGCCAAGCACAAGCTCCTGGCCTATTGCCGCGACCGCGACATCGCGCATGCGGCGTTCAAAGACTTCACGGACGCGCAGCGCCTGCTGCGGCGGTTCGTTGCCTCCGCGATTGCCCCATCGCTCGGCTCGGAGTCGGTGATTCATGGATGAACGCCAGCTTCTCGCGGATGAAGCGGCGTACTGCTCTTTCGGCGATACGGTTCACTATCAGGAGCCGCCGAAGATCTTCGACCGCTGCGAAGGCAGCTATCTCTACGACGCCGCGGGCACGCCGTTTCTCGACCTGCAAATGTGGTACTCGGCGGTCAATTTCGGCTACGCGAGCAAGCGCCACAACGATGCGTTGAAGCGGCAGGTCGACAAGCTCCCGCAGATCGCGAGCCAGTACCTGCACCGTGAAAAGATCGAGCTCGCCACGGTGTTGGCCAAACGCACCGAAGCAGCCTTCGGCCTAAAGGGCCGGATCCATTTCAACGTCGGCGGCTCGCAGTCGGTCGAGGATTCGCTGAAGCTCGTCCGAAACGCCACCGGCGGCAAGAGCCTGATGTTCGCCTTCGAAGGCGGCTATCACGGCCGCACGCTCGGCGCCTCGGCCATCACCTCGTCCTACCGCTACCGGCGGCGCTACGGCCATTTCGGCGACCGGGCGCAGTTCGTTCCGTTTCCCTATTGCTTCCGCTGTCCGTACGGCAAGAAGCGCGACAGCTGCGACCTCTACTGCGTCAGCCAATTCGAGCGCCTCTTCGACAGCGAATATCACGGCGTCTACGATCCCAAGGCCGATAGCGCCGAATACGCCGCGTTCTACGTCGAGCCGGTTCAGGGAACGGGCGGGTATGTCGTGCCGCCGCAGGGATATTTCGAGCGCCTGAAGCAGATCCTCGAAGCGCGCAAGATCCTGCTGGTGGACGACGAGATCCAGATGGGCTTCTTCCGCGCCGGGCGACTGTGGGCGATCGAGAATTTCGGGGTCAAGCCGGACATCGTCGTCTTCGGCAAGGCGCTGACCAACGGCCTCAATCCGCTGGCCGGCGTCTGGGCGCGCGAGGACCTGATCTCGCCGCAGGCGTTCCCGCCGGGCTCGACCCATTCCACCTTCGCCAGCAATCCGCTGGGCACCGCGGTCGGGCTCGAGACGATGCGGATGCTCGACGAGCAGGACTACGCGGCGATGACCGCCGCCAAAGGCGCGCATTTCCTGGCTGGCCTCCGCGATCTGAAGAAGCGGTACAAGGTGATCGGCGACGTCGACGGTCTCGGCATGGCGCTGCGCGTCGAGGTCTGCGAAGCCGACGGCTTCACGCCGAACCGCGCCCTCGTCGACCGGATGTGCGAGGTGGCGATGAGCGGCACGCTGAGCGCCAACGGCAAGCGCTACGGACTCGTGCTCGACATCGGCGGCTACTACAAGAACGTGATCACGCTGGCGCCGGCCCTCACCATCACCACCGAGGAGATGAACTTGGCGCTGACGCTGCTCGACCAACTCTTTGAGCGCTGCACACGCGCATGACCGCGACCGACGCCAGTTTCTGGTTCGACGGCGGGCGCGACGGTGTCCTCCTGATTCACGGGCTGACTGGCACGCCGGCCGAGATGCGCTTCGTCGGCAAGGAGCTCGCGCGCGCCGGCTACACGGTATACGGCATGCAGCTCGACGGCCATTGCGGCAGCGAGGCCGACCTGCTCGCCACCGGCTGGCGCGACTGGTACGGCAGCGTGGAGCGCGCCTATCGCCGGCTGGCGCATGGCTGCGATCGCGTCTTCGTCGGCGGCCTGTCGATGGGCGCCTTGCTCGGGCTGCATCTCGCCGCGCACCTGCCGCGTCAGGCGGTGTCCGGCCTCGCCCTTTATTCGCCGACGCTCTGGTATGACGGCTGGAACACCAATCCGTTCCGCTTCCTGCTGCCGCTGGTACTCAGGCTTCCCTTCGGCCATCGGTTCAGCTTCCGCGAAGAGCCGCCCTACGGCATCAAGGACGAGCGGCTGCGCCAGGTCGTGGTGTCGCGGATGCTGGCCGGCGACAGCGCCGGCGGCGGCCTCCCGGTCGTGCGCGGACGCAGCATCAGCGAGCTCCATCGTCTGATCCGGCGGGTGAAGCGGGAGCTGCACACCATCAGCACGCCGGCGCTGGTGATGCATGCGGTCGATGACGACATGACCAGCGTGCAGAGCAACGCGGACTACATCGAGAACCGGCTCGGCGGGCCGGTCCGCAAGATCCTGCTCGACGACTGCTATCACATGATCACCGTCGACCGGCAGCGCCACGAGGTGGTGTCGCGCACGGTCGATTTCTTCCGTTCGGCGCCGGCGCCGTTCCACCTGCCGCGCCCGGCCGACGGGGAGGCGGATCCCTCCGCCGGGTTCCCCAAGCCGCATCCCGCGATCCGGCGCTCCGCCGGCTGATCGTCCCACCCTGATTTTTGCCGCGGCCGCGCGTGTCGAGCGGTGCCGCTCGTAGAGTTGCGCCGCCTGACGGCAGCGACAATACTGTCGGCCGGTCATTTGAGGGGAAACGATGCTGAAGTACGCGTATCTGGTCATTGCCTTTACACTCGGCATGGCGGGCGCCGCCGCCGCGCAGACGCCCCAGCGCGGCGGCACGCTGATATACGGTCTCGATGCCGAGCCGCCGAACTACGATTGCCAGGCCACGACCACCTTCGTCGAGATGCAGACCGTCGGCACGCATTATTCGCGGCTGATGAAGTTCGATCCCGACAAATACCCAGCTATCAAACCCGACCTCGCGGAAACGTGGACGGTGTCGCCGGACAAACTGACTTACGGCTTCAAGCTCCGCTCCGGTGTGAAATTCCACGACGGCTCGCCCCTGACGTCGGCGGACGTGAAGGCGACCTTCGAGCGCATCCGCAAGCCGCCCGAGGGCATCGTCTCGGTGCGCCAAGCCGATTTCGAGGACATCGCCTCGATCGAGACGCCCGACGCGCAGACCGTCGTTTTCAAGCTCGCGGCCCCCAATTCGTCGATGCTGCTGACCTTGGCCTCGCCGTGGAACTGCGTCTACAGCGCCGCCAAGCTGAAGGAAGACCCGCGCTGGCCGGAGACCCACATCATGGGGACCGGCCCCTACAAGTTCGTCGAGCACGCGCGCGGCTCGCATTGGACCGGCCAGCGGTTCGAGAACTATTACGAGCCGGGCAAGCCCTACCTCGACGGCTTCCGGGCCGTCTTCATCAAGGGCCCTGCGATGGTGAATGCGCTGAAAGGCGGACAGATCATGGCGGAGTTCCGCGGCCTCACTCCCGCCCAGCGAGATTCGATCCAAAGCGGGGCCGGCGACAGGTTCAATGTCGCCGAGTCGCCATGGACCTGTAAGCTCGACCTGTTCTTCAACTCGCAGAAAAAGCCTTACGACGACGTCCGGGTCCGGCACGCCCTCTCGCTCGCCATCGACCGGTGGCGCGGGGCGCAGGCCTTGTCCAAGGTCACCTTCGTCAAAGCGGTCGGCGGCGTGCTGCGCCCGGGAGCGCCACTCGCCATCCCGGAGGACGAGCTCGTCAAGTATCCGGGCTTCGGGCGCGACGCCAATGCGGCGCGGGCCGAAGCCAAGCGTCTGCTCAAGGAGGCCGGTGCGGAGGGGCTCAAGTTCAAGCTGGTGACCCGGACCGTGCCCGACCCGTTCTCGCCCGTCGCCGTGTACCTGATCGATCAGTGGCGGCAGATCGGCGTCTCGGCCGAGAACACGCCGCTCGACGTGGCGCAGCAGAAAGCCACGTATCTGGCGGGTAATTTCGACGTCGGGCTCGACGCCACCTGCTCGGACATCGACGAGCCGAACAACCTCCTGGCGCTCTATATCTCGTTCGACAAGTCACCGCGGAACTTCAGCCACTTCACCGACCGCACGCTCGACGACTTGTTCGACAAGCAAAAGCGCACCACGTCCGACGAGGAGCGCGCGCGACTGATCCGTCAGTTCGAGGCCCGCCTGTTCGAGCAAGGCTGGACGGCACCGGTCCTGTGGTGGCAGCGCATCGTGGCGACGTCGAAGGCCTTGAAGGGTTGGAAAATCCTCCCCAGCCATTACATCAACCAGGATCTCACCGATGTATGGCTGGCGCAGAACTGACGCGCGGGTACATGAGGGAGTAGTCATGAACCGACGGTTGTTTCTGCTGGGCGCCTCGGCGGTGACCGTGCTGCCGGCGGCCGGCCGCGCCGCCGATCCGAAGCGGATCGAGCCGGTCCTTCTCGACGACGGCCGATACGCTCAGTCGTGGTTCCTGACCAGCTTCCTGGTTCTAAAGGACGACCTTGCGGAGTCGACCGCACAGGGCAAACGGCTGGCCCTTCTCTGGGATCAGCGCGGCTGTCCGTATTGCAAGGAGATGCATCGGGTCAATTTCACCGACCCGGCGGTCAACGCGTATATCCGCGAGCGGTTCAACATTCTCCAGCTCGATCTGAACGGCGCCCGCGAGGTTACCGATTTCGACGGCCAGGTGCTGTCGGAGAAGGAGCTCGCGAAAAAGAACGGCGTGATCGGGACGCCGACGATCCAATTCCTTCCCGCCTCGGCCGACGCGGTCGAAGGGAAGAGCGGCCCCGCGGTCGAGGTCGCGCGCATGCCGGGCTACTTCCAGCCGGGCCTGTTCGAAGGCATGTTCGCATTCGTCTACGACCGCGGCTACGAGACCGCCACGTTCCGCCAATACATGCAGCGGCGGGCGGGCCGGCCGGACGGCTCGGACAAAGCCGGCGGCTAACGACTTCAGGCCGTCTGATCGACGCGCGTCGGCGACACCGCGGGCGCCGTGTCGCTCTTTATATCTGTCTTCGGCGTCGCAGCCGCGGGGGCGGGCGTCGCCCCGGCGTCAGCCTGTTCGCGCTGCCGGCGCTCGCGCTCCTGGCGCACCTGTTCCAGCGTTCGCAACGGTTGCTGGAGATAGGGACTGACGTTGGGCTCGATCGGCTTCACGGTTGGCCTCGCGGCGCCCCCCGGCCGCCTGTGGATATAAGCGCGGATATATCTGTGGGTAAAACCGGGAGATCCGATGGAAAACCCGCGCAATCGTCAAATAGTAGATGAGTTTTTAGGCGGGTCAACCATATCTATAAAAACATGGTTAATAACAGCTATTTAGTAAAATTGTCTGCAACCGGCAGTCGTTCTCGGGGCCGATCAGGAATTGACGACTTTGATCGCGCGGCTCGGCGCGAGCCGGACGGTTTTCCGGGCGGCGATGTGGCGGGATAGCACGTCCCAGACCGGCGGCCCTTCGACGCCTTCATTGACCGAGGCCCAGCCGGCGACGACGTAAGGCTTGGCGGCATCGATCGGCTCGCCGTCGCGCGCCCGCCGCAAATCCACAATTCGCCGCCCGATCTTCGCCCGCACGTCCATGGTGTAGGTCAGGCCGCCGACCCGAACCATGTCACCGCCCTGCTGATAATAGGGATCGGCATTGAACAGGTTGTCGGCGACATCCTCCAGAATCTGCTTCAGGAAGGCGCCGGTCATCTCGGAGCGATAGGCGTTCGGGTAGGTGATCGCGGTCTGGTTGTAGATGTCTTCGACGGTGATGTCGGAGCGCGGCAGGAGCGAGGTGCCCCAACGGAACCCCGGCGACAGCGCGATCTCCGCATCGCGCTCGGCGAGCAGGGCCTGGCAGATCAGGTCGTCGAACGTGCCGGCGAAGTTCCCGCGGCGATAGAGGAGGCTGTCGGTCCGCCCCACCACGCGACCGAGCTCCTGCGCATAGGGTGCGCGCACCTCGCGCACCAACGCCGCCATCTCGGCATCGGGGGATATGACATCGGCGAAGACCGGCAGCAGACGGTAGCGCCAAGCGGCCACCCGCTTGTTCTTCACTTCGACGTCGAGGCGCGAGAGGAATTTACCGTGGCTGCCCGACGCGACCAGCAGCGTGTCCTTGATCCGCACCGGCTCCGGCAGCGCATCGTGCGTGTGGCCGGAGAGGATGACGTCGATGCCGCTGACCCGGCCGGCGAGCTTGTGGTCGACATCAAATCCGTTATGCGACAGCAGGACGACCAGCTCGGCGCCGTCGGCGCGAACCTTATCGACGCGCTGCCGCACCCGGTCCTCGGCGATGCCGAACGACCAGTCGGGAATCATCCAGCGCGGATTGGCGATCGGCGTGTAGGGAAACGCCTGGCCGATCACCGCCACCTTGACCCCACCGCGCTCGAACATCGCATCGCCGGGAAACACCTCCTCTTCCCAGGTCGTGTCGCGGATATTTCCGGCGAGAAACGGGAACTTGAGCTTCCGGATCAGCTCCGTCACCCGTGCCTGTCCATGGGTGAACTCCCAATGGCCGGTCATCGCCTCGACACCGAGGCCGTTCATGACCCGCACCATGTCCTCGCCGCGTGTGGCCAGCGCCGTATAGGAGCCCTGCCAGCTGTCGCCGCCGTCGAGCATCAGCGTCCGGCCGGGCCGCTCGGCGCGGATGGCCTTGACCAGCGTGGCGATCCGGTCGATGCCGCCGAGCCGGCCGTAGCTGCGCGCCAGAGCCACGAAATCATCCGACGTCAGGGCGTAGGCGTCGCGCGTGTCGGTGCGCAGTCCGTAATGCCGGAGGAAGGCCTGACCGGTGAGATGCGGAACCTGACCGCGCGCCGTGCCGACGCCGAGGTTCCAACTCGGCTCGCGGAAATAGACCGGCAGGAGCTGTGCGTGGATATCTGTGAAGTGGAGGAGAGTGACCTGCCCGGTCGCTGGAAACCGCAGCAGCTCGTCTTGAGTCAGGTCCTGGCGGGTCGCAGCCCGCGCCGCGCGGGCCGGCCCGAGCAGGGCCGCCGCGGCCATCGACGCGCGCAGGACATGGCGCCGGGTCAGCATCGACGATCCGCCTTCGGGTATCGGCGCGCGGCGCTCTTTATCGGCGCACCGCGGGTGTTTCCACCGGCAAGCCGTTCGAGCGCCACGCGACGTAGAGCTGAAGCTTCTTCAGCTCCTCCGAGCCGTAAGGCTCCGGCTGGGCGCGGACTCGGCCGTAGCACTCCTCCATCCGGTAATCGAACGAGCCCGCCCGTTGCCAAGCCAAGCGATAGAGAGGAAAGCCGTTGCTGTAGCCCTCCGACAGGAGATCGGCGCGGATATAGTTGCCGGCGTTGTTTTCGTGGCATTGCGTGCAGGCGACGTTCATCTGCCCACGCCGGGTGTGATAGAGCCGATCACCTTCCTCGAAATAGGGCTTCGCCGGGCCGTCGACGGAGACGTTCATGGGCAAACCGCGCGACTGGTACATCACGAAGATCGCCATGCCGAGCATGTCCTGGGTTTCCAGTTTGAACGGCGGCGCCTTCATATACTCGGTGCGACAGTAATTGATCTGGTCCTCGATGGTGAACAGCTTGCCGGTGACCTTGCTGACCTTGGGATACGTCGTGCCGACGCCGCGCAGGTTGGCCGCCGCTCCGTGGCAGGAGCCGCAGGACTTTCCGGCCTCGCCGTCTTTCTTCGTCCATAGCGCCTCGCCCTGCTCGAGCCACAGCGAGGCGGGGTTCTCGCCGTCGTCGTTCTCCATCGCCTGGGTCTCGGGCGTGGCGTAGAGATAGCCGGATTTCTTGCCCTGGACCTCGAAGGCGCTGACCGGCTCGCTCTTGTGGCCGCCGGCCGTGCCGTCGGCGGGCAGCGGGATCTTCGCCGGCGGGCCGTCGGCGGCACAAGCCGCGACAATCACCGCCACCGCGGCCGCCGCCGCCGCGGCGCCTGCCCAGAGACGCTTCGTCATCGCTCCTCCCGGTGTGCGCCGCACTCTCAGGTGACCTCGATCTTGGCGCTTTCCTTGATCACCGAGCCGTCGTCGTCGGTCCAGGCGAAATCCAGCGTCCCGGAGTCGGCTGCCTTGATGAAAAAAGCGATATAGGGATTGGCGGAAATCGCCGGCCACAGATCGGCGCGGAAGATCTCCTTGCCGTTATAGGTGCAGACGAACTTATTGAGGATCTTGCGCGGGATGACCTGGCCGTTGGCGTCCTTGCGCTGACCGGACTCCATCGCATGGGTGACCAGGGTCTTCACTTCGATGACCTCGCCTTTCTTGATGCCGGCGGGAAGGCGGATGCGGGCGGTGGGCATGACGGTTCTCCTGAAAGGCCTCGGCGGGGTCAGCCGCCGCAGCCACCGATCGTGACCTTGGCTTCGGCCTGGTCGGACCAGACGGAGCCGTCGCTGAGCTCGGCATAGGCGATGACGTGCATGGTCTCCGCGAGCCTGATGCGCGTCGACACTTCGGCCTTGCCATTCGCCGGCGTGAAATAGAACGACGACACCTCGGGCCGGGGGTTGTTGTCGGTCACGATATGAACCGCCTTGACGTAATTGTCCGGGGTCATCGGGCTGTCGACGCTCACGGTCATCGGCACCGTGTTGCCGTTCTCGGCGATCTCGGGAATGCGCAGCTTGATCCTGCCGGGCGTCGCCTTCTTGCCGCCGACCAGCTTGTTCAGCACCTGGACATGCGCGCCGGGCTGCAGTGCCTGGGCCGTGGCGTCGCGTCCGGCGATCAATCCGCTCGCCAGGCCGGCGGCGCCGATCAGCACGATGCGGCGGCTGAGCGCCGGGGGAAGATCCATGCCTAACTCCTTCGCGGTCATCTGGCCCGCCTACCTGAGCGTCTTGAGAAATGCCACCACATCCTCGACCTGCTCGGCGGTGAGGATGGACTTGCCCTGAAACGGCGTCATCACCTTGTTGAGGCCGTCGACGCGGTAGAACGGGGGCATCATCGTATCGGGGTTGAGCTTCGTCGGGTCGACGACGCGCAGCCGCATCTCGCCTTCGGTGAGCCGGCCCGCCACGCCGTCGAGGCTTGGGCCGACATTGCCGTGATACGGCTCCTCCTTCAAAGCGCTGATCACATGGCAGGCCAGGCAGTTGCCGAGCTGCCGGTTGACCGCCACCTCGCGCCCCTTGCGCGCATCGCCCGCCCGGCCGGTCAGCGAGGCGGCGATGGCGCCGTCCTTGATCTGAAACCTGGCCAGAGGCTGGGTCGACGCCTGCGCGAAGGCGAGCCCGACGGCACCGGCAGCGATCAAGGTTCCCAGCAAGGCTGCGGCAGCGGGTCGGTTCATGATCGGAACACCTCGACGGTCAGCGCTAGCGCCTTCGCGCTGCTTTGTCTGCTCATTTTTAGGCGAGGGCGGCGACCTTATCAAAGCTATCGCAGGGCCGCAATAATTATGGGTAAAATCAGGCGCCTAAGCAGCGCAGACCGGAGAACCCCCATGCATCTGCTGAGCCCCGATGAGCTCGCCAAGCTGAGGCCGGCCGAAGTCGACTCCTATCCGTCGCCGATCCCGACGCAGATCGTCGCCAGCGAAGAATTCATGCCGGTGCCGCAGACGGAGCGCCAGAAGAAGGTTGAGGCGCGGCTCAACGATCTGGCCGACCAGTACGGACGCAAGAACGGGCTCAACCGGCGGCGGTTCTTCAAGACGGCGGCCGGCATGGCGACGGCGTTCGTTGCGATGAACGACATCTACGGGCCGCTATTCGGGATCAACCGGGCGGTGGCCGCCAGCGTCGAACTCGCCGCCGAGCGGGCGAGCGACCTCTCATCTCAGTTCATCTTCGACGGCCACACCCATTTCCTGCGCGATGACACCCGCATCAAGGGCTTCGTCGAGATGCGCAGGGCGGTGGGCAAGGCGGGGTGGAATCCGAAGCTCGTCGGTAAGCCGCAGACCATCGAGGACTTGAAGTACGAGAACTGGCGCAAGGAGATCTTCCTCGACAGCGACACCAAGGTGGCGATCATCAGCAGCGCGCCGTCCGATATCCCGCAGGACTGGTTCCTCACCAACGAGATGACGGTCGCGGCGCGCGAAAAGGTGAACCGGGAGGCCGGCTCACAACGGCTGCTGGCGCACGCGGTCTTTACCCCCGACCAGCCCGGGTGGCTCGAGCGCGTGGATCGCGACATCGAGGTTAACAAGCCGGACTCATTCAAGGGCTATACGATCGGCGACAACACGCACAAAGACATCAGCAAACACCCGTGGAAGCTGAGCGATGAGAAACTAGTCTATCCGTTCTATGAGAAGATCCTCAAGGCCGACCACAACATCGTCTGCATCCACAAGGGATTGTTCCCGCCGTCGCTGGCCCGCGAATTCCCGCGCCTGCTGCCGTATACGAACGTGTCCGACGTCGGCAAGGCCGCCAAGGACTGGCCGCAGATCAATTTCGTCATCTATCACGCGGGCTACCGCTGGGCCGGCGCCCCGGTCGCGGACGCGTGGAAGCAGTTCCAGCAGACCGGCCGCGTCGAATGGGTGACCGACCTCGCCGAGATCCCGCAGAAGTTCGGGGTCACCAACGTCTATGCCGACCTCGGCCAGATCTTCGCGCTGACCACGGTCTCCGAGCCGAATATCGCCGCGGCGATGATGGGTCAGCTGGTCAAAGGGCTCGGCGCCGATCACGTCGTGTGGGGAACCGACGCCGTGTGGACGGGAGCGCCGCAATGGCAGATCGAGGCGCTGCGCCTGCTCGAGATTCCGGAGGCCATGCAGAAGAAGTACGGCTTCCAGCCGCTCGGACGGGCGGATGGCCCGGTCAAGACGGCGATCTTTGGCGGGAACTCCGCGCGGCTCTACAACTACAAGATCAAGAAAGCCGGGCTCGAGACCGACCGCTTCGCGGCACTCAAGGCCGAGTACGAGCGGGGCGGCCGCGATCCCAGCAACCTGCGCTACGGCTACGTCCTAAAGGGGTGAGACGAGCGGTCTCACGGGTGCTGTCATGACCGATCGTCCACCATCTCCGGCCGCGGGACGGCAAATCGTGCGCCAGGCCGAGCGGCTGGAGCCGCGCCCGGGCGAGGGTGCCGCCGCCGGGCGCCATGCCGAGGACCTGTTCTACCGCCTGGTCGCTTATATCCGTGAGTTCGAGGCCAATCTCGATCATGATCACGAGCTCGGCGCGCGCATGGTCTCGTTCGGCGCCGCCGTCCAGTTCCACATCATCGACATGGGCTACTGGAACCCGGATATCGTCACCTTCGACGGCCTCGACGAGGCCGGACACCGCATGAAGCTCATTCAGAACATCTCGCAGCTCAATGTCCTGCTCATCGCCATGCCCAAGCGCGAGGAGAACAGCGAGCCGCGGCGCATCGGGTTCGTGCTCGAAGCGCGCGACAAGGCCGCTGCCGCCGCTCCGCCCGCGGGCGCGCCATGACAGCGGCTGGACAACCACAAGCTCTGCCGGAGATCGCGGAGCGGATCGAGCTGCTCAAGACAACTCTCGGCCTCTTTGCTCCGGGCGAGCCGGTCCCGATCGCCGCCGAGCTGCGCCAGCTCGCTCAGGACGTGCTGCGGCACTGGGCCCACGGGCGCGGCGTTCCAGCACCGGCGGAAGAGTCTCTCGCCGGACTTGTCCAGCAGGCGGTGCAGTGCCAGCCGTCGCTGGCCGCGGGTATGGAGATCTGTCGCGAGATCGTCCGGCTCGAGGGCGTGATTGCGGCGAGCCCGAACGACGCCGGGACCCAGGCACGGCTGGTGGCGCTCGCCGACGCCGCGGGTGAGCTCTATGCGCTGGTCGTTCCCAGAATCGCCACCGGCGAGGCTTCAGCGTTCAAACGCCTTGGCGCCGTGCTGGCGCTATTGGGAGCGCTCTGGCTCGCAGCCCCGGCCCACGCGGAAGAGGTGAGCACGCGGTATCACGGCCTGATGCTGCTGGGGAATCTCGAACTCGCCGACGGCAAAGGCCCGGAGGACGGGATTGCCCTCATCGTCCATGGAATGCTGGCGCATAGCGGCATGGAGACAATCGCCATCCTGCAAAAAAACCTCGCCGCGCACGCCGTCTCCAGCCTCGCCATTACCTTGAGCCTCGGGCAGGACCGGCGGACGGGCTTTTTCGACTGCGGCAAGCTGCAGACGCACCGCCCTTATGATGCCTTGGACGAGATCGATGCCTGGATCGGTTGGCTCAAGAACAACGGGGCCACGGACATCGCGCTGATCGGTCACAGTCAGGGCGGGAACCAGGTGGCGGTGTTCGGCGTCGAGCGCCGCGACCCGTCGGTGAGCGGACTGATCCTGCTGGCGCCGGCGACGTTCGAGTTCGGCCGCGTCGCCGAAGCTTACAGGGCGCGGTACGACGCGGACCTGCCGCCGATCCTGGATAAGGCGCGGGCGCTGGTTCAGGCCGGGCAGGGCGTCGAGAAGATCGATGGCATCGGCTTCCTCTCCTGTCCGAACGCCACCGCGACTGCCGAGAGCGTCGTCGGCTGGTATACGCCCTCGCCGCTCCGCAACACGCCATCGGTCCTTCCCCGGGTGGCGGTGCGCACGCTCGTCATCGTCGCCGGCGCCGATGAGGTGGTGCCCGATCTCGGCCCGGCCGTCATACCGCTGGCCAGACCGGCGGCGAAAGGTCGCGGCGAAATCAAGGTCCGCACGATCGAAGGGGCCGATCACTTCTTCCGCGACATTTACAACGAAGATGCCGCCGCGCTGATCGCGGAGTGGCTGAAGGGCTAGCTTTTCGCCAGCATCGCGCGCAAGGCGCCGCCGAGCGTTCCCTCCTCGAGGTATTTCAGCCCGTAGACACCGCCGCCGAGGATCGACAGGAAGGCCAGCACCGAGTTCGCCGCCAGCGTCGAGAGGCCGGTCACGCCCTGGCCGATGGTGCAGCCGAGCGCCAGGACGCCGCCGGTCCCCATCAAGGCGCCGCCGCCCAGATGGCGCAGCAGATCGTTGGTGTGGGTGAACCCTTCGAAGCGGAAGGAATTGGTCGCGGTCGCGGCAATGAAGGAGCCGCCGACCACGCCGGCCAAGGACGCGATGCCAAAATTGATCGTCGCCCCGGTGAACGCCATCACGTACATCAGGCTGTCGCCGAAGGGCGCCACGAACGTGAACGAGGCCAGCGGTGTCGGCGAGAAGGGATCGTCGCCGATCACGCCGGTGATCACCCAGGCGACCGGTATCAGCAGCCCGATGATCAGGCCGCCGGCAAGATCGGCTGGACTGCGCCGGAACGATCGGTCCTTGAAGCAATAGACGAGGAGACCCAGGACCACGACCGCCGCCAGCCCGAGGCGCAACCCGCTCGCGGGGAGGCCGGTCACCGCCGACAGCATGTCAGGAAGACCCTGGCTGCGCAGGCCGGCGCGCGTCAGGTCCAGATTGGTCGCCTCGATCACCGCCGTCCGCGCCACGGCGATCAGGCCGCGCAGGGTCATATACGCGAACACGCCCAGCACCAGCGCCACGACCAGCGATTTCAGATTGCCGCTGCCCAGCCGCACCAATGTCTTGCTGCCGCAGCCCCCGGCGAGAGTCATGCCGAAGCCGAACAGCGCGCCGCCGAGCACGGCGCCCAACCAGCCCAAGCTTGGCGTGAGGTAGATGGAGCGTTGGAGATCGATGACGCCGCCGATGTGGAGGGCTTGGCTACCCGCGATGGCCACGGCGATCGCCAGCAGCCAGGCGCGGAACCGACGGTAGTCCTGCAGGTTGACCATGTCGGAGATGGCACCCATCGCACAAAAATTCGTGCGCTGGGCGGTGACGCCGAATGCCACCCCGGCGAACAAGCCCAGGGTGCCGATCAACGTATTGACGGGAAAGTCGAACATGCGACCGCAGTGTTATATCTTGACTCTCTAATATATGGCTTGCCGCCCGCGACTCACAAGCGTTAAGGTCGCGCCGTCAACCACCCGTCCCCAGATTCATGGTCGCCGCGATGAGCACAACAGTCCTTGATACCAAGGGTCTGAACTGTCCGCTGCCGGTGCTGCGCGCGAAAAAAGCCATCAAGGACGTGCCGCCCGACGGGATCCTGCAGATCCTCGCCACCGATCCCGGAACGCCAAAGGATTTCGAGGCGTTTTGCCGGGCCACCGGACATCAGCTGATCGAGTGGAAAGAGGACGGCGGGGTTTTTACCTTCAATATTCGGAAGGTCGGCTAACCGCCGGAACGCGTCCGGAGTGCCGGCGCGCTATTCGGTCGTCGTCGGGGCCGGGGCCGGGGTCGGCGGTACGGCGGTGCGCATAGGCGAGCGCCGACGATGGCGCCGGCTCAGGATGCCAGCGACGGTGAAGCCGGCGATGAACACGCCCAGCATCACAAAACTGAAGATCTGGGCGACATCGCCCAGCATGTGCTTGAACACGTGGCCGAACAGGAAACCGAAGCCGGTGAACGAGGCCGCCCACACGAACGCCGCCGCCAGATTCAAGGACGCGAAGCGCGCCGGCGCCAAGCCGCTCATCCCCATCGCGAACGAAGCGAAGTTCCGGATGCCGTAAACGAAGCGGAAGCTGAGGATGAAGCCAGTGTCGTAGCGGCGCAGCCAGTCGAGCGCCCGCTCGACACTCGGCCGCCAGCGCGGGACGCGGAGGAGAAGCGCGGTACCCCAGCGGCGGCCAATCCAGAAATAGAGCTGATCCCCGGCAAAGCTGCCGAGCCACGCGGCAAAGAAAACGCCGCCGAGATCGAGATAACCCTTGCTGGCGGCGAGACCGGCAAACAGGACGAAAGTTTCACCCTCGAAGAAAGTCCATAAGAAGATGAGCGCGTAGATCCACGCTCCATAATCGTTAACGAGTTGATGTATATGCTGCACCGATGGACCGTTAGGTGAAAGCGCTTGACCCGATTATGCGACGTGCGGACACTAACACGGACCGCGTCGCGTTCAACAGATTCACGACAAATTCACGCTATCGTGCTGATTATCTAGCCTGCCAAAGCGGCGTTACGAACAGCTTAATGTGGATTTAATCGGGAGCGGCACGTCATGACCAATTGGTCAGTCCTTCGCAGTTGCGGAATGATCGTCGCCACGGCGTTGGTGGCGACGCTGCCCGCCGGCGCCTGGGCCCAGGAGCACGGCAACAGCGCGCCGCCGCCCGTCGACACGCAGACCAATCCCGACGCGGTGCTGTTGAACGCAAGGAACCCCCTTGCCGTGCACGCCGGTCCGGGCAAGCCGAATGTCGGCTCGATCTACATGCCGCCCACCCTGTCCGGGAAGGACAAAGGCAAGAATGCCAAAGCGGGCCAGACCGAATCGAAGGTCATGGGGGCGGAGCCCACACACTAAAGTCGGGGCCGGATCCCACGCCTCCGGCTTGGCGCGATTTGCTAAAATTGTAGGGAAAGCGTTCCGCGGCATTTTGCACTACGCGCGCTCTGTGCTATGATCAATGCGGTTTGAAGGCTTCCACAGAATTTTGGGAGCTGGCGGCGAATGCCGCGTGTGAGGGCCAGAATGGTCAACATTGGCACATTCAACAGCTCGCTCAACAGCAGCCTGCTGTCTTTGTTCGGGACGAGTCTGCCCTCGTCGTCGCCGAGCATCTCGGCGCTTGCCGGCTATCAGCCCTTCCTCGCCAACGAAAACTCGCACATCGCGCAGTACGCGACGCAGACGCAGGTCTCGCAGGCGGTGAGCTATTTCCAGTCGCATATCGGGCAGATTAAAAGCGTCGACCAGCTGGTTCACGATCCGAAGCTCCTGAAGTTCCTCACGATGGCGTTCGGGCTCGACGCCGACGCGCAGTTTCCGGCGAAGGTCGCCGCCGTCCTCAACAGCAACCTCTCGGATCGCACCTCGTTCGCCAACAACCTCATAGATCCGCGCTATCAGCAGCTGGCGCAGGAGTTCAACGTCCACGCCAACGGCCTCGTGCAGTTCTCGAACAGCTCGGTGATCTCCGATGTCGTGAGCCGGTTCTTGACCAACAGCTACGAGCAGAACATCGCCTCCACCGACAATCCGGCGCTGCGCGACGCAGCCTACTTCCTGCGCAACATCGGCGGCGTGACCAACGCTTACCAAATCCTCGCGGACCCGGTGCTGCGCTCGGTCGTCGAGACGGTCACCGGTCTGCCGGCCAATATTGCGGTGCAGCCCATCCAGGACCAGGCGCGGCTGATCAACTCGAATGTCAACCTCGCGTCGTTCAAGTCCTCGTCGTCGTCCAGCTCGTCGTCGGCGACCAATCCGCTGTCGTCGGCGCAGACGGACCTGAAGAACCTGAGCAACGCCACCGCCATCGTGACCGCGGCGCAGACATCCGCGCAGAGCGTCGTCGACCAGATCACCGCGATCCAGAACGCGCAGACGAGCCTGGCGACTATCCAGAATCCGTCGGGCCCGTTCGCGTCCGAAATCCCCATCCAGCAGGCGGCGGCGCCGATCCTGATCGAGCAGCAGGGCCTGCTGGCGGCTGGGCAGAAGGCGCTGGGCACGGTGACCGGCGACATCGCCCAGCTGCAGAGCCTGGTCACGCAGGCCGGCGACCCCAACAACACCACGCCGATCAGCACGCTTCAGGCCGAATTCACCACGCTCGCGAACCAGATCACCAGCACCATCTCGGGTGCCACCTATCAGTTCGACAACAACACCGGCGGCGTTACCTATACGTCCAAGAACCTCATCAACGGTTCACTCGCCTCCGCGATCACGACGCAATACGATTCGGCCGGGCACACGGCCACCGTGAACCCGCAAAACCTCGGCGGGTCCTCGACTTTCCAGTCGCAGCTGACGGCGGCGCTGAACGCGTTCACGCAGGCGACGCCGAACCTCGCGACGGCGGCGTCGAATCTGAGCAGCGCCTCGACCGCGGCGAATACGGCCAGCACGTCGGTGAACACCGACGCCTCCAACCTCGCCAGCGCGCTGTCGTCGGTGTCGTCGCCGTTCAGCAAATGGGCGGGGACCTACAACACGCAGCAGATCTATCTCGGCTCCCAGTCGCTGTCCGACGCCGGCTCGCGGTTGACCAAGATCAATCAGCTGATCGGCGCCATCCAGGCGACCGCCCAGCTGGTGGCCCAGCAGGGCCCGAGTGCGGCGCTGTCCCAGCAATATAGCGACTACATCAGTCAGCTCGGCGGCTACATCAACACGACCGGACAGACCGGGCTCGACAATCTCCTGAGCAGTGCCGCGACCCATTCGTACACGGTGATCGGCGGCTATACGATCCAGAGCCAGGGAACCGATCTCGTCACCAACGTGCTCAATCAGCTGAATACGCTGGATGTGTCGTCGGTCGCCAACGCGAACAACGTCGTCACCGTCATCAACGGCACGACCGTGCAGAATGCGCTCAAGAGTGCCAGCTCGACGATCGGCACCGACAGCCAGTATTTCGCGACGGCGTCCACGATCGACCCCGCCTCGTCCGTCTACGGCCAATATGCGGCGCTCGCGCTACAAGTGCCGAGCCTCGTCACGGGCGCCGCGTCGAACGGCACCAATCTCCTCGACGTCAATCAGGCTCTGCCGATCACGGTCGTCGCCGGCGCCGCCCGGCAGGTCATCAACATCACGCCGGAATCGACCTTCAACTCCGGCGTCACGCAGACCCTCTCGACCGGCAGCCAGCAGCTGTTGACCAGTTCGACGAATGCGTTCGCGTCGCTCAACACCGCCGCGTTCAACGCCAACCAGATCCTGAGCCACCTCAGCGGCGAGCTGAACCAGCTGCAGAACGCGACTGGCCTAACCAAAGCGGCGATCTCCAATCTGCAGAAGCAGCAGGCGAAGGCCGCGGTGGGCACCGCGGGGCTGCCGGTGCACGCCAACGACTTTGCCGTCCAATTCGTGAAGAAGTTTCTGGCTCTGGTCGATGCCCAGGCGGCCGCGGCGGGCACCAGCCCGACCGGCAATGCGCTGCTGATCCCCCTGTTTCAGCCGATCCAGACCGGCAATTCCGGCCCTAGCCTAAATCTCATAGCGTAAGCAGCAACTTAGGTTCGACGGCGGCAGCGACGCCATAGGCAAACTTTAATAAATTATTTAAAATTTTACGCGTATCTTAGAGAGGGCAATAGCTGTCGGGGGCTTCCGTCCGGAGGCCGCAGTCTCGCCGGCGTCAGGAGGCCCTCGTGGTCGAGATCGGCGCCTTTGGTTCCAGTTTAGCTTCGGTCGCCCTGTCGATGCTTGGCGGCAGCGTCAGCAGCAGCGCGCCGACGACGGGGGCACTCGCCGGCTTCCAGCCCTATGTTCAGAACGAGCCGCAGAAGATCGCCGACTACACCAAGACGTCGGCCTACCAGCGCGACCTCACCTATTTCAAGGCGAATATCGGCAAGGTGAAGAGTGTCGACCAGCTGGTCCACGATCCGACCCTGCTCAAATTCATCCTCACCGCCTTTAACCTGCAGGCGGACGCGCAATACCCGGGCAAGGTCGCGGCGATCCTGAACAGCAATCTCAGCGATCAGAACTCGTATGCCAACCGCCTGATCGATCCGCGCTATCAGCTCTTCGCCAAGGAGTTCAACCCCCAGAAGAACGGGATGAGCAGCTTCTCCGATCCCACGGTCATCAACGACGTCATCACCAAATATACGACCAACAGCTACGAGCAGAACCTGAGCAATGTGAACCCGGCCCTCCGCTCGGCCGCCTACTTCCTGCGCAACATCGGCAACATCAAGGACGCCTACAACATCCTCGGCGATTCGGTGTTCCGCAATGTCGTGATCACCGCGCTGAATCTGCCGCCGACGATCGCGAACCTGCCGGTCGAGGATCAGCGCAAGCTGATCATGGCGAAGCTCGACATCACCAAGCTCGAGACCTCGGGCGCGGCCGGTGCGTCGGGGACGGGGTCGAGCACGTCCGCGGCGCTCACCATCGCCAATGCCGACGCAGCCACGATCCTGAACGACCGCAACGTCCTCGGCTCGGCTCAGACCTCGGTACAGACGATCGACGAGCGCATCGTCGCCATGCAGCAGAGCTACACGAACCTCGCCGGCATCCAGGATCCGGCGGGGCAGTACGCGGCCGAAATTCCGGTGCAGCAGGCCGCCGCACCGGGCCTGGTCCAACAGCAAGGTCTCCTCAACGCGGCGCAGGACGCGACCGCCACGATCACCGCCGACATGACGCAGCTGCAGAAGCTGATCCAGCAGGTGGGTAACCCGAACAACACGACGTCGATCGCCGATCTCAAGACGCAGTTCCAGACCCTGCACGACAAGATCGGAGCGGCGATCGCGGGGGCCACGTATCAGTTCGACAACGGCACCCGCGGTACCACGTACACGACCCAGAACCTGCTGGATGGCTCGCTCGGCGCTCCGCTTACGGTGCAATACAATTCGAAGGGCGATACGGTCACCGTCAACCCGCAAAATCTCGGAGCGTCGTCGTCCTTCCAGGCGCAGCTCGATGCCGCCAACAACGCCTTCCAGGCCATCAACGGCTCCTTCGACGGCACCAACATCCAGTCCGCGTCCTCCTCGCTGAGCGGCGCTCAGTCGGCCGGCAACTATGTCATCCAGTCCGTCGGCAACGATGCGAACAACTTCTCGAAGGCGATCGCGTCCGTGCCGCAATGGGCCGGAACCTACAACACGGCGCAGCTCTACCGCGGCTCGCAGTCGCTGTCGGACGCCGGCTCGCGCGTCACACAGATCAACCAGGTGCTGACGCAGATCCAGCAGGTGGCGACGCAGTCGGCGCAGCTCGACCCCACCGCCGACCGCACGTCGCTGCAGAACCAGTACAACACCCTGATCACCCAGCTCGGCGGCCTGATCAACACGGCGGGCCAGCCGGGGCTGGACAACCTGCTGGCCGCCAACCCCAACGCCGCGACGCCAGGTTATTACAGCTACAGCGTCGACCAAGCCGGCACGAACGACATGCAGGCCCGGACCCACGACCTCGCCGGCAGCGTGCTGACCCCGCTCACCGGGGGCGATGTCTCGTCGTTGACCTCGGCGAATGCGGTGCTCGCCATGATCACCGGGAGCGTCAGCACCGCGATGGCCGGCACCAGCCAGCAGCTCGGCATCGACAGCAAGACCTTCTCGCTTCCGGCGCACACGATCGACCCGCGCTCCGCGGTCGACAGCCAGTATCGCCAGCTCGTCGCCGACATGCCCAAGCTGGTGAAGGACGCCGGCTGGATCAAGGACAATCTTCTCGATCCGAACCAGTCGCCGGTCATTCTCAACGCGACGACCGCCGGCATGTCGATCACGATCACGCCGGTGACCACGTACAACACCGACGTGACGCAGGTCCTGAAGGCCGGCGCCCAGGCGCTGCCCAGCGATCCGAACGACACCTCCGGCGCTCTGGCCCAGCTCGCGACGGCGCGGTTCAACAATGCCCGGGCGCTGAGCTCAATCCGCCAGCAGATCGTCCAGGTCGAGCTCGCCAAGACCGTCACCCAGACGCATATCACGGTGCTTCAGAAGCAGCAGCAGGTGGCGAACGGGAGCGGCTTCACGCCGCTGAATGCGACGCCCTATGCCACCCAGCTGGTTCGGAAATATCTGTCCGCGGTCGATGCGCAGGCGAGCGCATCCAGCGGCGCCGGCGCCGGCAACTCGTATATCCTGCAGCTTCTGCAAGGCGCCTGACGTAATCCGGCCGCCACGGCTGGACGTTCCCCGGCCGCCGCCCTAAAAACGTCCTTCCGTGTCCGGGGATCGTTTATGGGGGCGGCTGCCGCAATCTTCGACGTTGCGTTCCACACGACCATGCGAGCCGCCGACCGGCTGGTGGACGCGGCGTATGGGGTGCGCACGGCGATCGAGCGCCAATACGACGCGGAGGCGGCGGAGCGGACGCGCCACCGCGACCCCGAGACCAACATGCCGTCCTACTATCTGCGTCTTCTGGCGCTGCGGCGGACGCTGCCTCTATCGGCCGACGACGTGCTGGTCGACCTCGGCTGCGGGGCTGGGCGCGCCCTGTTCGTGTTCGCGCGGGCCGGCTTGCGCGTCGTGCGCGGCCTCGAGTTTCACGGGGAGACCTGCCGGCTCGCCGCCGAGAACGTGCGGCGGTTCGATCCGCGGGGCGTGCAGATTGAAATCCTTCATGTCGACGCCGCGGCCTATCCGTTTTCGGACGAGACGATCGTGTATCTGTTCAACCCGTTCGGCCGGGCCACTCTGCGGGCGGTGCTCGACAATCTGCGCGCCAACCTCGCCCTGCATCCGCGGCGCGTTCGAATCTGTTACTATCATCCGCTGCACGCCGACCTGTTCGACGCGATGCCGTGGCTGCGACGCGGCAAGACCGTCCCCGGCTTCAAGACCGACATCGCGATTTACGATACCCGGGCACTCAGCCCCAGCAATCTGGCGCCGCTCAAAAAATCTCTTCGATGAATTCGAACAGCTCGAGCAGGCTTTCGCTGGGCAGCATGCGCGCGTGGAAGTTCTGCGTGCCGCGGTCCCACAACACGATCGAATGGCTGAGCTTCGAAAGGCTCTCGCCCAGCGAGTAGAAGTTCCGCGGCGCCGACTGCAGAAAGGCGACGAAGTCACTCGCCGTCTTGCGCTCGCGGAAAAACAAGTCGAAGCACCGGTGATAGGCGGCGAGGTGTTTCTCGGTGTCCGCGATCGCACCCTTGATCAAGTTCTTGATCGCGGTCCGCCGGCGCCCGAGCTCCTTCTCGACGTCCGCCTTGCAGAAGTCCTTGGGCGTCGAGCCCTGGTCGAACCAGGTGAAGAGGGCGGAGACGCGCGGCCGCAGGCGGTCGTATTCGTAGTCGTAGTAGATCACGCCCTTCCACGAATAGAAGATCTCCTCCGTCCGCTTGGGGTCGAGGCCGAAGACCTTGGTCAAGGCGGAGAGATGCTCGAGATCGCGCAAGTCCCAGAGCTGCTGGGTAAGCTGGTTGGCCTTTTCGTCCATCTGCTGGGATTCGGACGGAAAGATCACGTGCGCCACAATGAGGAACTGGTCGTGGACGAAGCCGCGGATGGCCTCCCATTCCCGCGGTTGGATGTGGAGATAGGCTTCGGCCACCTCCACGTTCGCCTGGCGGAAGCGGTCCTTCAGCAGGAACGGATCCAGCGACGGCAGCTCGTCGAGGATGCGCAGCACCTTCTTGTCATGCTCGTAGGCCTCGGGGCGCGCGTTCTTGTCGAGGCCTGCGACATTGAGGAGCGCCTCGTCCAGCCGCGGGTCGCGGGAATCGATCGACACGCCGCCTTCGGTCGGCCGCTCGCGGTTGTACGGGAAATAGATGCGCGTGCGCAGCGTCTTGCCAGGACCGGGGGCGAACATGCCGGGCTTGGTCTTGGCCGGCTCCTTGATGAAGATCGCAAAGTTCATCGACCGGCTGTCGAAGAGCAGCTTCGGGGCGGGCGGCTTTTCGGCCTTGGGGTCGGCTTTGGCGCCGGGCTTGCCATCGGGCCCTGGAGTCCGGGCGACAAGGCCGTTCGAGATCGCGCAGCAATTGAAGGTGCGCGACGAGCCGGCGGACAGGATGAACTTGAGGTGATGGTCCATGACGGTGGTTTATGAGCCGGCCGGCGGCCAGGATCCGGCGGGAGTGTGTCCAGGATAGGGGCGGAGCCGTTAGGGAATCCTTAGCCGGTTTCGGACGACCCGGCCACTGCCACTGCCCGTCGGCCGAGCCGACTCCGGCGCTGGTGCCGGGTGAGGGGATTGAACCCCCGACCTTCGGTTTACAAAACCGCTGCTCTACCGCTGAGCTAACCCGGCATTAATCGATAAATCAATAGGTTCGTAGTTTTCACCTTTTTATTAGGCTCGCTATAGGCTCGCCCCGGCGAGGCCATACTAACTCCGGACGCACCGAGAAGAGTAGACAGATTTAGCAGCGCCTGCACGGATGGCTACGTGGGATTTACAGCGACCACCGCGGCAGCTCGAACTGGTCGTACATAGGTCCCGTTTTTATCGGAGAGTGACTTCCAAAACACATCAAGTCGTCTTTCGAACTCGACGGTTAGTGCTGAAGGAATTTGACCGGCGATGCTTGTGGACAAAAAGAAGTGCTTTGCGCCGATCTCATCGAACTTCTCGACATAGGAAATCGAATACGCTGTTGCGGTTCGGAATCCGCTCTCGCGGAGAAGTGTGAGCGGGTCGTATTTCGCTTTGGGGTTCGGAATCGTGCGGCCAGTTATGTCCTCTACCAGGGATCTAAACCGCTCCTTCGCGTCGTCTTCATCAAATTTGTTAACGATTAAAACTGCACCGCCCGGCTTAAGGACGCGTCGCAATTCAGAGATCGCGCTGCTATTGGCAAACCAATGAAAAGCACTGAATGCTGTGGCGCCATCAAAGGAAGCAGTCGCAAAGGGCAATCGCTCTGCAGCAGCACGCACAAACGCGGCGCCGGGCCATCCTTGTTCTATAGCTTCAGCGACCATTCGACGATCGACGTCGCACCCGATGACAATGGCGCCCTCTCCCGCGACGGTTGCAGTGGAAATCCCCGTCCCGCAGCCAATGTCTAGAACAAGCGATCGGGGCGGCAGAAGCGAGCGAAAGTGCTTACAAATCTCCGGCGGGACTCCTTGGCGCCCTCGGACATAAGCGTGAACGCGCTTTCCGAATGACTTAGCTCTCCGTGAAAGCGCAGGCATAGTTTAATATTATCACGGGCGACAATGGAGGCTCGGGTGGCAAACGAAGAACTAGAGGAATGGCACAGCAGCATTACAAACGTTGAGAGAAACAAACTTTCAACCTACGGTTTTCCGCAAGAATCCATCATAAGAGAGTTCTCATACGAGGAGATGGTCTTCCTTCTCCTGAAGGGATGCCGCCCGAGTACTATCGAGCGCACACTATTGCGATCCGTTATTGTCTCCCACGTGAGCCACGGCATTACCGGTCAAAGTACACTCGCAGTTCGGATGGCCGCGGATACGCGGGCCAGTTTCCTCCACGCGTTAATCGCGGGATTTTCAACTGGAGCCGGGGCCTACCATCAAGGCGGCCTCGAAGCGACCATGCGCGAGCTAATCGAGCTGCATGGCGTGCCGGAAGGGTCATTGGAGGCCACTATCCTCGATCGGTTGAGCAGGGGGCACCACTTCATGGGCTTCGGGCACCGCTTTCACAAAGAGCACGACCCGAGGGCTGATACGCTCATCGAGATTGCAGACGAAATAGGTCATACTGGTTCGTACTTCACCCTAGTCAAAAAAGTAGCGGCCATTATTCGCCGGGAGAAGAGCGTGCCGATGAACATCGAGGCCGCTGGCGGTGCTCTCCTTCTCGACATCGGAATCGAACCAGAAATCGCTCACATAATCATAATCATAGGCCGCGCCCCGATGTTTGCTGCTGCTTACGCGGAACGTTTGCGTGAGAACAAAGCGCCCTTTCAGCGCATAAAGGTTTTTGACAACGTGGGACCACAGGAATGAACGTTGGAATCATCCCTGCGCGAGGCGCTTCGGAAGGTCTCCCGGGCAAGAACACGAGGCTCATGCTGGGGCGGCCGCTTATTGCTTATGTGATTGAAGCGGCATTACGGTCGCGTCGACTAGCCGGCGTTTACGTCTCTACAGAGGATGCCGAAATCGACGAGATCGCACGGCGTGAAGGCGCTCAGGTTATCAGGCATCCGGCGCATTTATCAGGGCCTACCAGTCCAACTGCACCTGTAATCGCCTGGGATGTCGATAATCTAGAGAGCGCAGGCCCAAAAATTGCCGTCGTAGTGACATTGCGTGCGACAACGCCATTGTGCACTACCGCCGATATAGATGCTGCTCTCGACTTGCTAGCCTCCGTGCCCGCAGCTGATTCAGTCGTAAGCGTCACGCCGTCATCGGTACATCCTATGCGCTTGAAACGCGTTCTTCCCGATGGACGCCTCCAAGATGCGTTTGAACCGGAAGGGCGAAGGCCACGCAGGAGGCAGGAATTAGAGCGCCTTTATATTCGGAACGGCGGAATATACGCGGCGAAGCGCAACGTGATTTCGCCAGACTCACTTTGGGGCGACTATTGCTTAGCCTACGTTATGCCCGAGGAGAGATCGATCAACATCAACACCGAAATTGATTTCGCCGTTGCAGAGTTACTGCTTAGCCGAAGGACTTCAAGCGGTCATTTTTGATATTCTATCTATAGTTGCAAATCCGAACAGGGCCGTGTAGCGTGTTTAAGGGTCTCTGTTCTTCGTGGTCCCATAATCATCGCCTTGCCGCCTTGAGTCGCGACCAGACCCGTCGGGTCGCGACTGAGGTGACAAGGAGATATGAAATGGGTAATGAAAGGACAGGGAACGCTGGTCGGTCACGGCTATGCTGGAGACCGAAATGGGCGCGGAACCACGCCATCTTGATGCGGCTGGCATGCCCTTCTCTTAAGACTATCTTCGAAGCGTCCGCCGGCCTCTTGACCACACTCGAGAGCGTAGACGAAGCGTTGGAGGCAATACGGACCGAACTCGAAAACACCGCGCACCAACGGCGAGAAGCAAGCCAACTGAAATTGCTTCGCGAGGCCGTTGCCTGGCAAGGCTACGCGCTTACAGACAAACAAGTCGATCGATTGAGAGACGACATGGCGCTTGGAAGGCGCTCATACACAATCGAAGAACTGAGAAGCCATCCCTCATATCGGCGGGCAATGCACTATCTCTCGATGACTTCAATGGAGCACCCCGCCAGGGACGACCGAGCTCAGCCTACGCGAACATGAAATGCTGCCCCCTCTCAAGGCGAGGGGGCAGTTTCTAAATACGCGTTCATGGATTTGATGAACCTAACCGTTGCGAACAGGGCCTGTATCGTCATAGCGAGCTCTACATGATATCGGAAAAACCGCTCTGATCGTTCGCGTTCTTTGAAGGCGCGATGCTTGAAAGCGTTGACGCACCCTTGAATTACAGCGAGGCATCGCGCATCCGAGAGGGACTTGTCGTCTTTGTGCCTATCCTCCCAAAGATCCGATACCAGTCCCGCGACCGAGACTGGCGTTTCCTTGTCTTCGATGCGTTCATAACAATCACCTTCGGCCTTGGCTATGAGCTCACTTGCCGTATCGGTCATGGAATACTTGTTCATCTCGTCCATCAATTCCCCGATATACGGAATGGCAAGATCAGCTTCCCTCTGGAACTTCACCAATTTCGGACTTTTCTTTCCCAACGCCACCTGCCGCGCACGTACGTCGTACGACAGCAATAATTTGAGCATCATAAGCCGCGAACCAATCCAAGGATGGAACCCATCCTGTCCTTTTAGACGCTCACGCTCTAGCCTATTCTTAAGTTCAATTTTTTCGTCCTCGAATCCCACCATGAGCATCCAATAGCTGATAGTCCGATCGAATGTCGCGGCGATGCGGAATTGGGCGTCATGCCTGTGACAGCTAACCAGCCACGACTTCCACTCCGTATCGTCATCCGATGGATTGAACTGGCCATTCGCGTATGCTCTGACCTTATTGAACATCTCTTCATGCTGCCGAGGTCTAATTTTGGATGGGTGAATCGTTTGGAGCGTTTTATCAGCTTCGAATATCGCGTAAATCGCTCGAGTCAGAAGCGGCGGGCAACGTCGGTGCTTGTTCCAATCAAAGGGATGCCCTTCATCCAATCGTTTGAAAATCAGGGTGCTCAACTCATCGGCTATGTGCCTTTCCATCAGAATGCCTCCCCTAGGTTCTTACATTGTACAATTAAAAAATGTCATCTCTACCACACGTTGTACATCTGAACCGCCGCCAATCGTTCGTCAGAGCACCTGGAGATCTTAGCCCTCAAAAAAAGAAACCCCGCCAAGCGGGGTAGTTAAGTTCAATATTCATGACTTAGCATAACAGTCATGATCCGGACGGTCAGAGAAGGATCAGCCGGGTCAGCCGAGCGATACGTGAGGGTCCGGTCGAAGTAGTCGATCTTGAATGCGATCGATAGCCCATTCACTGAAAGCACCCCGCAATCGTGCTCGCCGTGCGGATCATTATCGCCGTTGAAGTCTGTGAAAGCGGCAACCTCCAGAAGGATCCGAATCACCGTAGCGGTGCCAAGCGCATCGAGGCCTGCGGTGACCATCACTTCACCCCCGACGCCCCGGCAGCGGAGGAGATCATTTAGATGACGTATCCGGCCGATCTGAGCGTCGGTGATTTCCATCTCACACCTCTCCTGCGGGCTGTTTCGCCCTGCTCGCGAGTTGTGCGAGATAGTCCACCGCTGCACTGGCCTTACTCGCGGCAGTGAAGATCGCCCGCTGGTCCCGATCTAAGACCGTAAGCCAGTCGGCGACGTAGGCTGCGTGATCAGGTCGAGGCTCGTTGCTGATGCCAAGATCGGCGCAGAGGAACGCCGCACCGAGCTCCGCGATCAGTTCCTCCATGGCATAAGACTCGGTGCCGTACCGGTTCCGGATGTCCCGATTGAGACGATCCGGATCGGCAGTCCAATGTGTCATCTCGTGGAGGAGGACCGAGTAGTAGCTTTCGGTTGCTGAGCTCGTCTCGCTTCCGACAAACCACTGCTTGTCGGGGATCTCAATGAAATCCCCAGCCCAGTTGTAGCAGGCCTGGCTTCTCCCATGCCTGATGTCGGCCTTGGTCGCTGATACGAACGCCTCGACGTCATCCAACACTTCGACTTCGTTGCGCCGTGCCGGCTGTATCGGTTCCCAGCCGTCCACCTGCCCCGCATTGAACACCCATGACGCTCGAGCCATAAGTCGCGGCCGAGTGTTCTCCTGGTCGCCCTCTTGCTGCTCGGGATCGAGTTCTTTGTAGAAGACAATGAGGGAGCCGCGCTCCCCTTTGCGGACCTGGGCGCCGAGCTTCAGCCACTGCCGATAGGTCGCCCATTGGCCGCAGCCAAAGCTCGATCGCAGGGTCTCGACCCACAGAGCCAGGACGTTGACGCCGCGATACGGTTGGCCGGTATACGCGTTGAGTGGCCGTGTGATCGAGGCATCGCTGCGATGCCAGGGCATCCGGTATTCGCCGGCGCAGTCTTCGATCGACTTGACGATCTTCTGCGTGATGGACCGATGAACGTCGAGTTGCGGTCCTGAAAGAACATCCATGTTTGTCTCCTGTGCACAGGGAGCGTCGGCCAATTCCGACGCTCCCGAATGCACGGGAGGGCAGCCTTTCGGGCTGCACTACACCGTGTTCGGATCGAATGATCAAAGAACCTAGGACCTACCGGTCGACCGCCTCGTCGATCCGCTCCGCCAGAGGCTCCATTCGCGAATAGAACGTCATGATGAACGAGACGGCGTCGAAGAGGCCCATGCGCACGTCTTCGGACATCCAGAGCTTCCGTAGCGGCGGGAGCCGATGGCCGAACGCCGTGATCTGTGAAGCAATGGCTTGCGCGATCTCATACCGGGTCGCGGCGCCCACCGCCTTGAAGCACTCGCGGATGTTCGACCGGGTATAGCTGTGCACCTCAGTGGCTTGACCGGTCGCATAATTGGCTATCAGTAGCTGAAGCCGATGGATGCGACGGGCGCGCCGGTTATACGGGCTCGCACAGTCCTCAAGCACGAGAACATCCGGCTGATGCTGCTCGATGAGCTGCTTTGCCACCTCGAGCGACCGTGCATTCTTCTCCTTGCCCCGAATGTCCTTCACGCCCCAGTCGATCGGCGAAAGCGGTGCTTCGAAGAGCGCGAATGCCAAGCCACGGCTAAACGGATGGATCGCAAGTACGTGGACTTTCCGATCAGTCCGGCTCATAGGGCCGTGAGGCTGTTCTTCCCTGTCGCCCGCGCGCCGATGAGGTCAAGAAGCTCCCGCTTGAGGTCGGCCTATGGGCCGTTCTGCTTCCTAAGCTTCTTGTCGAGCTGTACGGCGCCGGTCATAACAGCGTCTTCCACGTCTTCGCAGAACTGCGGGAAGATTTTGGCCGGTCGCGCGCCAAAAATGAGGCTGTATGCTAGGGTTTCCCGGCCGTTGGGCTGTGCTTTGCCCAGCTCAACGCGCGAGACCCGGTTGCGCCCGCCTCCTCCAACGAGGCAAGCCAATTCGTCCTGCGTCAAACCCCACGTGCGCCGTTGGGTGCGCAGATAGCACTGAACGTTTTTCTTCGTCATAGACTGAAAGAGCTACCGATGGCGGCTAATCGTGCACCATCGGTCCTCCCTATGATGAGGGATGCGGTCGTGTCGTCGTAGTGGGGGAAATGCACAGCGACAGGTGCATTTCAGGGAGATAGGGACGTAGGGAGATCATCTGGAGGGTGTCGCACCAGGGTGGCTAAGTATTCTCTAGGGTCGAAAACACAAAGGGCATTCCTTGCGGGATGCCCTTTGTGTTGCTCCCTATCTCCCTACGTCCCTAGGATGCACTCGATTCGGTGCTTTTCCCCACCGTATCCCCAACTCCATATCGCTCGACCAGTTTCGCGATACGCTCCCCCTGTCCGGGCACGAGCACCACGACGCCGTTGCTCTTGTACAAGCCGACGCCAAGCCGGCGCAGGATAGCGCCAATCCAGCGGTTCGTGATCGGCCGCTCATAGTCGCGACCGAACGCCTCAACGAATGCGGCTGCGATATCTGAGAGCGCGATATCGGGCTGAGGTCCGAGCTTCCCGAGCACAGAGACGACCTGGCCCTCCGTGCTAGATCCGCGCTCAGACAGTATGCCAGCATGGAGCGCCCGGGCCATGTCTCTGATGCTCGCGCGTATCTCGTCGTCCGGAGCAACGGACAGGAGCGGCAAAAGGATCTGGTTCATCCGCGGCTCGAGGCGCGGATCGGCAAGCGAAGGGTCAAGTCGCACTGAGAGACGGTTGCGCAGCCGGTACATGAGGAGCTTGTTACGCAGCGCAAGCGCTTCCTCCTTTTGCTCGTCCGGCAGGTTGATCGGCACGCCGTCGGCGTGGCCGGGCTCCATTTCGATGGTGAGGAAACGGCTTTCAAGCGCGCGATCATCATAAGAGCGCCGCATGCCGACGATTTTCGGGCCAAAGATAGCGAAGGCTCGCGGGTTAAATTCTTTCTGCGGTGTCACCTGCGTGCGCAGCACAGGAAACCCTTTAACGTTCCCGTTATTGAGGATTTTAACCAGCTCGGCCTTCTCGTCCGAGAAGCGGAAGTCCGCCTCATCGAAGATGAGGGTGCCCTTGAAAGTGTCGAGGGTGTGGAAGATCGGCGAGACGGTCGAGGCGCCGCTCGCGAAGAAGGCCTTGTAGCAAAGAGACCCAATGACCATGAGGGCACGGGTCTTGCCGGTGCCGTAATCGCCGCGGAAACGTAGGTACGGCACCTCGTTGAAGGCGTCGTATACCCAGGACAGAAGGACATATACAGCGGCAAGTCCTATTGCCTGGTTCGAGAGGGAGACATACCGGCGAATATAGGCTTCGATTTCAGCTGCTAACCCCTCTGTGTTGCCGTAGCTAGCAACATCGGAGGGCAACAACAGCGCGCCATGCTTGAGAAGGTTATTAATCGCGCGAATGGGCACATACTCTGTACCTCGCACATCCCAAGCCGGCTTAATCTCTACGTTATCGCTGCGAGCTATGACGAAAGCCGTATCGTTCTTCTGTGGCCGAAGTATCGTTTCTACGATGGTTCCATTTTCCTCGATTTCTGAAATGATCACCGATTTATGTCGGTGCGATGTTTGCTTGTCCGTCATTCGCGCATCGTAGAGTTACTCCCGCTCCAGATCATGAGGTGGAAACGCACTGCTTCATGACATGCAGCTGCGCTAAGCGTCTTCGCTACTAGAACGACGCCGGAGCTGGTCCTACGATTCGGCGATGAAGCGGAAGCAGCCGGAATCCCAACTCGTGCGCCTTCTGATGCCTGTGGCGACGCAGGCTGAAATTGCCGATGCGACAGATCGCTGGTTCGGTCTGATTGAGATTCTCGACCGGATGGTTGCCCGCCTCGAACAGGAGGCACCTGATTCGCTGCCGGTGCAAAGCCCTGATAGCATCAACAATATAACAACCACAACATGAAGCGATATTTTGCCTACATCCGTGTTTCGACCGTTCGACAAGGTGAGAGGGGTTCGAGTCTTCAGGAGCAAAAGAGTGCGATTGAAGCGTATGCACGCCGCTTAAATCTCTCGATTGCTGAGTGGTTCGAAGAGATGGAAACCGCAGCGAAGCAAGGGCGTCCGGTTTTCACCAAGATGCTCGCAGCGCTCGAAAGGGGTGTTGCGAGCGGCGTCGTCACACACAAAATCGACAGAAGCGCCCGCAACCTTCGAGATTGGGCGAAGCTCGGTGAACTTGTCGACCGAGGCATCGAGCTCCACTTCGCTCACGAAAGCCTTGACCTCACCTCACGCGGAGGCAGACTCGCGGCCGATATCCAAGCCGTAGTAGCGGCCGACTACGTACGCAATTTGCGTGATGAGCTGCGCAAAGGCTTCTATGGGCGCCTAAAGCAGGGGCTGTATCCCCTACGCGCACCCATCGGCTATCTCGACCAAGGACGAGCGAAGCCAAAGACAATAGACCCGGTCCGCGGCCCCATTATCGCGAAAGCATTTGAACTGTATGGCTCGGGGCAGTGGTCTTTCGATCGCCTGGGCGAGGAGCTATTCAATATGGGCCTACGCAGAAGAGTTGGCGGCAGGGTCACCCGCAACGGGCTGTCGACAATCTTCAATAACCCCTTCTACATGGGCCTGATTCGGATCGAAAAAACTGGAGAGCTCTTCGAGGGCATACATTCGCCGCTCATCGACAAGCGGTTATTCGATCGTGTCCAAGGGGTCCTACGAGGACGCTTGACGCATAAGGCGAACACCCATCGCTTTCGATATCAGCGCATGCTCCACTGCGGATCATGCGGCTACGCTCTAACTGCCGAGCGTCAGAAAGGGCATGTTTACTACCGGTGCCACAAGAACTGCTTCCCCATAACTTGTTTAAGAGAGGAGACTATTGATGCGGGGCTGAGAGAGCTCGCGCTGCGGTTCCGCTTAAGCGATACCGAAAGTGCGGCAATTCGGGCGGACATAGAGATGGGCCTTGCCCATCGTAAAGAGACGGCAACGAAAGAACTACAAGCGCTTACTCTCGCGGCAACCGCAATCGACGATCGCTTGGCACGACTCACTGATGCCTATGTTGAGCACCTGGTTGATCGCTCCGTATACGTTTCTCGCAGGGAGCAGCTTCTCCAGGAGCGCATGATGATCACGTCAAAACAAGCGGACCTGCAAGCCGGTGATGGTGCTGCTCAGCGCCGCGTTGAAAATATCTTCGAACTCTTAAAAACGTTGGGAAATCTTCCCGATCTGCCAAACGACGACGAAATACGAGCTGTACTAAAAAAAACGACTTCGAACTCCAAAGGCTACCAAAAAAGCTTCGTAATTGACTGGGCAAATCCGTTTCGTCAGCTCGCCAGGTGCGACTCTGTCACCTCATGTGGACCATACCGGACTAAACTTCGAACTCGTGCGCAGTCGTTAAAAAATTTCGTGAAGTATTTTTCATCTCAGGAATTTCTAACAAGCGCGGAGTTGGTTCCCGCAGATTCCGCGACCAGTGTTCCAGCGAAGAAGGAGAATGCCGGTCAGGAGAACATCGTGGAGTTTAATCGGCGACGTACGCGTGTCCAAGACGGTGGAATGCACGGAGGTGGAACAACTCTTCCCTAAACACTGAGCCCCCATCGCAGTAGCGATGGGGGCTCACGGCCCGTCCGGAAGATTTCCATTCCGAGGGCATACTCACGACAAGTAAAGTACCTGAGACAACACTCGGCCGTTGGCAGACTGACTTTTTCACAGCAGCGCGAGCGTAATTGAAGAATAGCAAACAGATCCGCAGCAACAAGGAAAGGATGTGCACACGTCCTTATCCTGGTCAGAAGAACGCACCAGATAAAAGAGGCCCGCGCGGCCGGTAAGGCACGCGCGGGAGTGAGGATCAGGAGGTCGTTCGTTCGCCACGGCATCCAGGATGTCCAAGGATAAAACCTTGATACGGCGGTCCAGGAATATGCGGGAGAGACCATTCAATGTAGTCCATTTTTCCGATGGCTTCGTGAAGCTTTGAACGTTCTGGAGGCTGAACCCAGGCCACAATGACTTTCACCTCGTCGTTTGTTCGTGGATCGTGGCCATAGATTTGAAATTTTGCATTCCCTTCTCTACCCACAGCCTTACGAATCGAAGTGACGAATTTGATGAGATCTGCCGCCTTGATCTCACAGATCACCGAAGCATGGCCAATGTAGATCTCTGGCTCATACAAGACGGTGATCCCGAAAAAATTTCTCCTTACGGGTCTTACCATTTGAGGACTCCTAAGTGGCAACGCCAAAGACGACCCAATGTCGCCATAGCCAAGGGATTCCCAACGAATGAGAAGCTCTGGGCTACGGCGAAATCACGGAAATTTTGTGGAAGGAGCTGCGCAGACACTACCATTAAATTTCTATCTGTCGAGACGACCTTACTTCTCCCAGTTTCTGGCGTCCATTCACACGCTGGAAGTTCGTGTCTCCTACGGTCTCAGCATTTTTGGGCGATTCCGGTGCATTCTCCCGTCGTCAGAGAAAATTCAAAAGGCGGCTCCGTTGGCCGCCTTTTGAAATCACTCGCATTACACCACATTTTATTTTTGTCTAGACACGACGGTGGACCATACCGGACTAAACTTCGAACTCGTGCGCAGTTGCTGAAAAATTTTGCGAAATATTTTTCATCTCGGGAATTTCTAACAAGCGAGGAGATGGCTCCCGCAGATTCCGCGACCAGTGTTCCGGCGAAGAAGCCGAATGCAGGTCAGCAGAACATCGTGGAGTTTAATCGGCAGCGCAGGCGTGCCAAAGACGGTGGAATGCACGAAGGTGGAGCACGAGCGACCTAAAATCAGAAACACCGCCCGGAGGCGGTGGCTCTGATGTGCTTGCCTTCGGCTAATTTATTGCCGAATAGAGCTGACGCCCCACAAACACACCGTAACTATAGCATTTACCGTATGTATAAACCCGCGCTGCCTAAAGGAGCGGAATGGTAGAGGACGGATCACTATGGTGATCCGTCCCGCTTCTGAACCGGCAGGAGATGCGGCGCTTCCTTCTCGAGGCGCTCTACCATGCGATCCAATATCTCTATGAACCCAAACCAGCGATCGGTGGCGTCCTCTATCTCTGCTGGTGAGGCGTTGGGCATTAGCTGTTTGACGAATGCGGATACGGGTTTGGATGGTGGCATGCTGAAACCTAAGCACGCCCTAGCCCTAATTAAGCGCAAATGCGTTCAAGTCTGTCGTAGTGGTCTCGATCAAGCGTCTTCATGGTTTCGACGAGCGCATTTGCAGCGTCTCGGGTTTCTTCGATCGTCATGGAAGAGAAGCTCACTAGATCATCTAAATTGTCGGAGTGCGATTCAAGTTGAACTAGGCGATCCAACGCCCGTATTCGAGCCGGGTCGATTGCGTGACCGGCCTGCGCAATATTTTCGACCTTGTTGGTGAGCCCCTCAGACCCAGGTAACTTGAATGCTAAAAATATTTCGAGCACTTTCCTCAGTGCGTTTGGCATCACATAAAAGTAGCCCGTTTGTCCGTCTGGGGATCGCACGAACTCCAAAACCAAGTGAACTAGATATTGGTATTCAGATTCATATTCGCGTATTAGGGCGGGCATCGTTTTTATGGTGCACTGCCGCGTAGTCGTTCCGGGAAGCTGCACACAGTCAAGAAAAAGCAGCGTCGCTAAGGGCGTTGCAGCCTTGGTCTTCGGTTTTAACCACTTCTTTACCTCATTCATAAAGTGGAGATTATGGGTCAGCACTAGCAGCTGACCCGCGCCGTCCAACGCACCTTTGATAAGGCTGAACGCATAGTGCAGCGCCCTCGTATCCAGGCTGGAAATAGGATCGTCGATGAGGTGACCCGGCTTTTCCGGACAGTTCTGAACGGGGTTATTATCCGTGAGGGGGTGTCCGATGGGGAAGCGGCAACGGTTCAGCAAGGAGTTCAAGC
>WNFI01079448.1_pt1 | contig 61122 bp, 57 predicted proteins | sample 5400471 | NCBI WGS metagenome assembly WNFI01 (sample SAMN13153348, study PRJNA577476) | soil metagenome | isolation source: 100 cm saprolite on Douglas fir-dominated hillslope | place: USA:California | collected 2013-09-17 | reverse complement strand
TCCATCCCGTGGCTGGCGCGGGCCATCGGCCCAGGGCCCCGGGTGAAAGACCCGGTCTCGGCCAGCCAGGCCGCGATGAGCGCCGGGATGGCAGCGATGCTGTTCGCGACGCTGTGACCACCCAGAGCAGGCCGGCCTGGTGGAGGAGGGTGATCGGCAGATACCGGTTCCGGGATCTCCTCGCTCGGGCTCACGCGCCCCGAGGGTCCTACCCTCCGTCTGTGTCTGCGATTAGCTGACTTTTAAACGCCCCCGCCGACCAGCATCAATAACGAGATCCAGCTCGAGCCGGCGAATGCACCTGAACTTGCCGGAAGACCGGCGCCTCCCGTACCCGCACCGGCTGGGTCGAGCGTCGGGGCAGCCATGCAGTCGGGCCCTTTGTTCTGCGCGCCCGGCAGACTAGCCACCGGCCCGGCAACCAGATTCACGGCCGGGGCGGCCACACCGGCCCCCACGGCAGATCACGCCGTCCGCACTCCACGCAACCTGGCAATCGCGGAACCTCAAACCCTGTGCCCAAAGCCTGTGATGTCCTCCCCCACCCCCAGATCGGGCTCACGGTAAAGCTGGCCGCCAGTGTGGTCACCGGATGCACTAGCGAAAAAACCTCCATGACCTGCGAGCCCCCTTACGGAATCGAACCGTAGACCTTCTCCTTACCATGGCTAACCAGCCGATTCCGGTAATGGCCGCATACGGCCTCAGCAGGCTAAACACTGGCTCACGCCAGCGCAGGCTGGCGCAAACCAGCCCTGCCTGGCTGCATTCTGCCCCCCGGATTGCCCCCCGAGATGATCTCCTGATGACGAGACGTATCTTCGAGATTCCGTGGATCAAACACGCGTTCGATAATCGGGGCCGCCCAGGCCCCAGCCGAGGAACGCTCCACCGAGTTGCAGGACGGACGGATACACCGCTGACGCGCCTGACCGCTGTCCGATCGATCCGCGGCGTACCGGCCGTACCGCCAAGCGCTAAGCATCGTCGACCACGGAGAGCGACGTGGAAGTCGGAAGACTCCTAGCGGCTCCCGGCGCCGAACCTGCCGGATACGAGCGGCTCGGTTGACGACCTGCGACACCGACCCTCAGGCGCAGAACATCCATTCTGGATTGGCCTGCCGCGCCGGGCAGCTCACCACAGGCGTCGCGCTCGGTGGCTGTTGTCGCCGCCAGTTGACGAGCCGTATTCGCCGTTCGTTCGGTGCGGCTGCCTCCAGGCCGCCGGTTAGTGGCGGCGCCCGAGAAGAATCATTTGTTCCCCTCAGCGGGCTGTTCGGGAATCCTGGTTCGCGTGCGGTTGCGGGGGCTTGCGCTGTTGCCCGCGGCTGGAGTGCAGGCCTGAGGCCTGCCCGTCGTGCCGGGCCGGGCCCGGGTGGTCAGGCGGGGGCGGCCGGGGCGGTGGGCGGGTAGGCGGCCCGGTGGTTCAGGCGGTTGAGGGCTTCGGTGGTGAGGTGGCCGCCGGTGATGGCTTTGAACAGGTTCTGGACGGCGGCGGCGAATGTCCATTCGGCGGCGGCTTTGGGGGTTGCCGCGGACCGACAGCTGGCGGAAGCGCATGTTGTGCTTGATGTTGCCGTGCGGGGTCTCGGCGATGTGGCCGCGCTGGCGGTAGGCGGCGATGCCGTCTGGCGTTTGCAGCAGGGCGGCCATGGCCGCCAGGACAGGGCTGGCCCAGGGCAGGTCACCGTCGCCGTTGCGGGCTGCTTTTTCGAGGTCGCGGAGCTTGCCGGTGGCGATCAGCCGGGGCGGGCCGGGCGCGTTGATATTTGCTTCGGAGCAGTACCCGGCGTCGGCCAGGAACAGCCCGATCGGCCCGGCGGGCGGCCCGGTGTCCGGGCCGCCAGGGGGCGGGGGACGGTAGCCGGGCGCTGGCGCGTCGTCGCTGCCCGGGCTGGCGGGGGTGCCGCCGCTGGTGTCGTGCCCGGCGGCGGCGCGGTGGGCGGTGATCAGCGCGGCGGCGTCCTCGGCCTGGCGCATCATCGGCTCGAGCCATTCAGCGTCGGTGGTGTCATCGGTCAGCTCGGTGGCGATGATCAGCCCGTCTTCGCTATCGACGTTCTGGGTGTTGTAGCCCGGGATGAACCCGCCGCCGCGCACCGGCATCAGCCGCGAGTGCGGGTCGGTGACGTTGCGCACCGGCTCCTTGCGGTCCTTGTCCTGCGCGGCGGCCTTGCGCTCAGCCTCGGCGGCCCTGGCCTGGGCCTGTTCCAGGGCGGCGCGGGCCTTCTGGACCTTGAAGCGGGCCTCGGGCGGCAGCGGCGGCTTGCCGCCGGGCCCGGGCTTGATCCCGGCCTCGTCCTCCGCCGCCCGCCTGCCCTGCCAGGCGGCGACCTTGGCCCGCTGCGCGGTCTCGGCCCGCTCCAGCCGCAGCTGCGCGGCCTGGACTCGCGCGGCCGCCGGGACCGCACCCCGTGGCGCCGGCCCGGCGGCCGCGGCCTGCAGGTAAGCCTGCGCGTCAGCGTCGCGCCGGGCCTGCGCGGCCTCGCGCTCGGCCCGCAAGCCTGCCAGCGCCGCGGCGATCCGCTGGTCACGCCGCCGCGGCGACCAGGCATCCTCGGGCACCTCATCCCCGGACTTCCCCGCCCCGAACAGGTCATCCTCGGCGGCGTCGGTCTCGCCATGCCGGGCCACGGTCTCGGCCGCCAGCTTCGCCAGGCGCTCCTCGGTCCGGTTCGCCGACTTCGACGCGCTCGCAGCGATCTTCATCCCGTCCAGCGCCACCACGCCCAGCTTCCCCATCCCCAGCCGCGCGCACAACGCCAGCACCTCGGCGAAAAACCGCCCGACCGCACCCGGGAACGCCTTGCGGAACTCCGCGATGGTCACATGGTCCGGGGTGTTCCCGCCGCAGATCACCCGGAACGCCACGTCGGTATGGCACAGCTGCTCGATCCGCCGCGACGAGGCGACCTGCTACGCCTGCACCAGCACCGTCACCAGCATGTCCGGGTCATACCCGGCCGTGCCCGGCCCGCCCGTCTTGCGCCCGGCATGGAACGCGCTGGTGTCCATATGCTCTTCCACCGCGGTGATCACCAGCCAGACCGGGTGCCCGGGCGGCAGCCACTCCCGCATGTCCAAGAACGGCTGGTCCCGGCGCACCGGCCGGTAGCGCTTTGCCAGGCACCAATCATCCCAGACGATGCCCAACCAGGAGGAAAGGCGCGCCAGACAGGTGATCACAGCCAATTCTCGAACAGCCCGAAGAGGGGTCCGTGGATAGCGGGTGGTGCACTGAAGGTGGTTTGCCGTGCCTGAGCCTGGCGTTATCGGAGTCAAGGACCCGTTAGCGGCCGCCTGTCAGCTGGCCAGGTCGCCTACCAGTTCGGTGGCGTGGTCGATTTCGTCTTCGGTGTTGTAGTAGTGCGGGGAGAACCGGATGAGCGGGTGGATGCCCCGGTCTTCGGTGTCGAGCGGATTGTGCTCCGGCACGGTGGTAGAGACGTTGACTCCGGCACGGCCCAGTTCCCTGGCTGCCTGCTCAGCTGGCAGGCCGCCGATCTTGGCGGTGACGATGGCGCAGCGGGTCTGGCCGAGGTCGTGGGTTGTCACGCCCGGCAGTTCACCGAGTTGGTCACGGAGCCGGGCACCCAGCGCGGCGGCGCACTGGCCGATCGCCTCCAGGCCCAGGCCGAGGGCCTGCCGGACGGCCGCGCCTAGACCCAGCACGTTGGGTCGCCGAGCCGATCTCGGCGACGAACGGGTCGAGCCTGTCCAGCGCGGCGGTGCGCACCCACAAGAACCCGGTCCCCCGCGGACCGCGCAGGAACTTGCGGCCGGTGCCGGTCAGCAGGTCGCAGCCAATCTCCTCCACGTTCACCGGGAACTGACCGGCCGACTGGGTGGCATCCAGCAAAAACAGCGCGCCGCACGCGCGGGCGATCCGCCCGATGCCGGCCGCGGGCTGGACCAGGCCGCCGCTCGTTGGCACGTGACTGACCCCGATCAGCCTGGTGCGGTCGCTGGCCATCCTGGCGAGGGCGGCCACGTCCAGCTGGCCATGCTCGTCGTCGGGCACCACGGCGACCTCGGCGCCGGTGCGGCTGGCGACCTGCCAGTAGGCCAGCACATTGCTGCCGTACTCGGCGCGGCCGGTCAGGATCTGGTCGCCGGGGCGAAGGGGCACCGAGTAGAACGCCGCGTTCCAGGCGTGGGTGGCGTTGCCGAACAGGGCCACCTCCTCGCTTTGGCCCCCGATCAGCCGGGCGATCGCGTCATAGGTGGCCGTGATCGCGTCCCGCCCCTCAGCCGCGGCCTCATACCCGCCGATCTCGGCCTCCCGGCGCAACTGGGCGGTCATCGCGTCCAGCGTCGGCTGCGCCAGCAGCGCCGCGCCGGCGTTGTTCAAGTGGACGCGCCCGGCGCATCCGGGTGTCTGCGCCCGGAGGGCATCGATGTCCATCCTCGCGCGTGCTCCAATCTCAGCGATGGCAGCGTGCACGCCCGGCCGCTGGGCGTGTTGCCACCGCGAGGAACCGGCAGACGGGGTCGCGGGACGGCAACGGCTGCCGCGCCGGTCATGCTGGCGAACGCGAACACAGAATACGGGTCATAGCCGCCGCACAGCAGCCGGGTGATCACGACCGCCATGGCCGCCAGGTGACAGGCCTGGCACAGGTCGCCGACGGTGCGCCGCTCCAGCATCCGCTTGCCACCAGCCCGTCGTACTCCCGCGTGCGCAGCGTCTGAGTCAGCATTTTCACATCGACCGAGCAGCCGTATCCATCGGCACGCAGATCACTCATATCTGCACCCATCGGTCGGCGGGGATGCGCGCGCCCCCCAACCAGCCCTCCGACCACGCTCGGTAACGGATTTGCCCCCGCGGGCCAACTACCGTGGTGGGAGACATCAGCGATCTGGATGGGCTCCCCGCCGAGGCTCAGGCGCTCGCGCACGGACACGACCAAATTCCGGTGGATCGCGCTGTCGGCGGCATAGTAAGTGGTTTTGCGTGTCGGTCTGAGACGTGAAGACGTCCTCCTGATGCGCTGTTCGGGTTCGGATCCCACGTGCAGGAGGAGGACGTCCGTGTCTGACCGTAGTGGTGTTTCCCGGGGTGATCGCAACCGCAACGCTCGGCTGGCCCGGCTGCGGGAGGCGGTGCCGCTGAGCAACGCGATCGCAGGCATCGATCTGGCTGACAGCAAGCAGATGGTGGTGGTCACTGATCACGAGTCGCGGGTGCTGGCGCGGCGGACGTTCCGGAGGCGCGCCTGGGAGCTGGGAGCTGCGCTGGACTGGGCTGCCGCCCGTGGCGCAGCGGCTGGGTTCGGCGGGGTGACTGTCGCGGTCGAGCCGACGGGGCATCGCTGGCGGGTAGTCGGCCAGCTGGCCGCCGAGCGCGGCATGCCGTTTGTCTGCGTGCAGCCGCTGATGAGCTCGTGGGCCCGGCGGGCCGAGGACCTGACCTTCGACAAGACCGACGACAAGGACGCGGTGCTGATCACCCGCCTCACGGCGCAGCTGCGCTGCTACCTGCCCGAGCCGGCCGACGCGACCTGGGCGCGGCTGCGCCAGCTGGGCATTCGCCGGGCCCGGCTGGTCGCCGAGTCCGTCAGCGAGGTGCAGCAGATGCGGGACCTGCTCGAATGCGCCTGGCCCGCGGTGCTGGACGCCGCCCGGCAGCCGTTCAAGTCCACCACCTGGCACGCCGCGCTGACCATTGCGCTGACCCGCGGCGACGGCGACCTGGCCCGGGTGACCCGCCTGGGCCGGCGGCGTTTCGACGCGGCGGTCCGCCGCCAGCTCGCCCGCTGGGACGCCGTCCATCCGTGGCGGAAGATCATCGACGCCGTGTTCGCCGCCTGCGCCGACCCCGCCGGGGTGACCGAGCTGCGCCACGGCGCGCTGGAACGCGTCGCACTGCTGCTGGCCGACTGGCGCGACACCCAGGCCCGCCTCGCCGACACCGAGCAGCGGATGGTCACCGTCCTCGGCGAGCTCGGCCTGACCGAGCTGGTCACCTCCATCACCGGCCTGTCCGCGGTCGGCGCTGCCAGCATCCTGGCCGAGACCGGCGACCCCGCCCGGTTCACCACCGGCCGGGCGCTGGTCAAGCACGCCGGCCTGGCGCCGCGGCAGAAGAGTTCCGGCAGCTACACCGGCCGCAGCCGCATGACCGGGCAGGGCAGGCCCGCGCTGCGCCTGGCGGCGTGGCGAGCGGTCTGGGGCGCGCTGAAATCCAACCCCGTCTACGCCGCCCGGCTCGCGCACCTGACCGGCCGCGAGCACAACAAGCTCTCCACCGGGCAGGCACACGCCGCGCTGGCCGCCGCGCTGCTGCGCCACCTGCATGCCGTCATCACCACCGGCCAGCGATGGGACCCGGCCATCGCCACCGGCGGTAGACCCAGCCAGACCCTGATCGCCGCCTGACACCCCCCGGGCACATGCGGCCCCGCAAGCTGACGGCCGGGGCGAGCCCCACGCGGCATCGAGACGCGCCCACCGCGATCTCGCCGGTCATCCTGGGCAGCCCCGCCCGTCGTCGAACCAACCCGATTAAGCGCTGCCGGGCACCATCCCCATGACAGCTATGCAGGGACCGACGACGAGCAGGGCACCGGCCAGATACTTGACAAAAACGCCTTACGTTGATGACCGGATGTCTGTCGGCCGCATCTCGTCGGAGTTTCTGCCCTACAGAGCGATGAACCCCGCGTCTGTTGGCCGGAATCCGCAACTGCCGAAATAGAACGGGCGCAAATGGTCCTCGAAGTCGACGTGCAGCCACTGGCAGCCGACCGCGCGGGCCGGCCGGCGACTACGGCTACCAGGCTGGTTCCCATCCCCTGCCGCTGCATGCGCCTGGCCATGAGGGTGTCGAGCATGAACGCGTGGCAGGCGCCGTCCCATGCGATATTGACGAACCCCGCGAGCGCTGCGCCGGTCCGGGCGCATACCCAGCCCAGGCTGTGCCGTTCGAGCTGCGCGCGCCAGTCACCATCACGACACTGATGGCCGAAGGCTTCCGCGTACAAGGCGCTGACCTCGGCATTGGTGAAGGCACCGCGCCACTCGTAGGTGATCACCGGACCACCGTAATGGGCGGCCCTGTTGCAAGCGCACCTCATTTCGGGGTCAGCCCTGCATGCCGTCGCGACAGCCGATGCTGCCATAGTCCACCGACTGGCCGCCGTCACGGCCGCCGACCGCGCCTGCGGGGGAATGGCCATCCTCCCGGCGTCCCAGTCTTGAACCGACGAGGATCACCGACAGGATCTTCAGGCCACAGGCGTCCGAGTACGCGGAACCGGACAACAGCTGCGCCCGGTAACTGAGGTAGGCGGGCGAAGAACTACCGCTCATGCCTGATGAGCGTGCGCTCTAAACGCGCTCGCGGTTGAGATCAGGCTGCAACCTAGCAAGACCCAGACTCTGCGGCCGCTGGCTGAGCGCTTCCGTCTCGGCTGGTATTGGCGCCTGAACGGGCACCGGGCCCTTCGGGCATTCTGTGCGTTACCGACTGGCCAGTCGGCTAGCTCAGCCTCTATCGAGACAGCGCTACTGTCGGCCATCTCCACCTTTCCTCCCGCCTGGCCTGGCATCGTTGCGCTTGGCTGAGATGACGGTTGACCTGCTGAACGCCACCGAGTTAGGTTTCAGCCGACTGGCCGGACGGGTTGTGAAGCCGATCTGACACGCCAGGGCAGGAGGCACCCATGATCACAAGGGCCAATCACGTCCCGCTGTCCCCGCTCAGCTTCCTAGCCCGGGCACGCCGCGCCTTCGCCGACAAAGTCGCGGTCGTGGACGCAGATGGCACCGAGGTCAGCTACGCCCAGCTGGGCCAGGACTGTGACGCCATGGCGGGCGCCCTGCGGGCCAGTGGCATCGGCCCGGGTGACCGGGTGGCGGTACTGGATCTCAACACCCGCTGGCTGCTGGCCGCCCATTTCGGCGTGCCGGGCTCGCGGGCCGCGATCGTGGCGCTGAACACGCGGCTGTCGCCGGCGGAGTACCTCGATGTCCTGGCGCACTCCCGGTCACGCGTGCTGCTGCTTCCCCCCGGCCTGGCGCCCGCGCTGGGCGTGACCGCCGCCGGCCAGCTGCCGGTCGAGCAGGTGGTCATGCTTCCCGGGCCCGCCGGCACCGCGCTGCCAGGTTCGGAGTCGTACGAGGCATGGCTGGCTCGCGGTGACCGCCGCGGTATCGAGCCGCCCGCCGACGAGAATGCCATGATCGCGGTCAACTACACCAGCGGGACGACCGGCCGGCCCAAGGGCGTGGTCTACACCCATCGCGGCGCCTACCTCAATGCCGTCAGCGTTGCGCTGGAGTTCGAGCTGTCCTCGTCCAGCTGGTACCTGTGGACGCTGCCCATGTTCCATTGCAATGGCTGGTCACTGACCTGGGGCGCCACCGCGGTCGGCGCCACCCACGTGTGCCTGCCGTCGTTCGACGCGCAGCGGGCGCTGGAACTGGCCGGCCGTTATCCGGTCACCCACCTGTGCGGCGCCCCGGTGGTGCTCAGTGAGCTGGCCCGGGCCGGCGCGCAGCAGGGCTTCGCGGCCAGCCGGCCCGTGCGGGCCGCGGTCGGCGGCGCCCCGCCGACCCGGGAGACGATCGCCGCGGTGCAGCAGATGGGCATCCGCGTCACCCACCTGTACGGCCTGACCGAGACCTACGGACCGTCGCTGGTCTGCGAGTACCAGGAGGGCTGGTCCGGCCTGCCCGCGGCCGGCCTGGCCGAGCGCCTCAGCCGGCAGGGCGTGCCGGCGGTCTCGGTCGCCGACGTGCAGGTCGCCGACGACCAGCTGCAGCCGGTGCCGCCGGACGGCAAGACATCCGGGGAGATCCTGGTCCGGTCCAACACCGTGACCGCCGGCTATCTCGACGATGACCTGGCATCACAGGAGGCGTTCCGGGGCGGCTGGTTCCACACCGGCGACCTCGGGGTGATGCATCCCGACGGGTACATCGAGCTGACCGACCGGAGCAAGGACGTGATCATCAGCGGCGGGGAGAACATCACCTCGGTCGAGGTGGAGAAGGTCCTCGCGGCCCACCCAGATGTCATCGAGGCGGCCGTGGTGGCGGTACCCCACGAACGGTGGGGCGAGCGGCCGGTCGCGTTCGTGACCGCCGGGCGCGCCGACGTCACCGAGCGGGAGCTGACCGAGTTCGTCCGCGGCCGGCTCGCTCACTTCAAGGCCCCGGACCGGGTGTACTTCGAGCCCTTGCCCAAGACCTCGACCGGGAAGATCCAAAAGCACGTGCTGCGCGCGCTGGCCCGCGAGCGCGATCAGGCCACGGCTGCCGATGCTGCCGCCACGCCGCGCCCCCGGGAGTGAGCAGACAGTGCGAACCCTGGAAGACCCGGTAGATGGCGCCGCTTCGCCGACGGCCGCGGACAAGCGCCGCGCCGAGGTCATCGCTCTGGCCGCCCGGCTCTTCGACCAGCACGGCTACGCCAGCGTCTCGATGGAGCAGATCGCCATCGCTGCTGGCATCGCCAAGCCGACGCTGTACCACTACTTCCGCGGCAAGGACGAGATCCTGCGCGGCATCCACGAGACCTTCATCGACGTCCTGCTAGAACGACAGAACGAGCGGCAGCGGCTCGGCCTGTCCCCCGCCGACCTGCTGCTCGGCGCCATGACCGACATCTACGGGCTGATGGAGACCCACCGCGGCCACGTCCGGGTGTTCTTCGAGCATCACCGGGAACTGCCAGACGACGTGCGCGAGCAGATCCGCGTCAAGCGCGACCGCTACGAGCGGCAGATCCGTGACGCCATCGCCGAAGGCATCACGGCCGGGGTGTTCCGGCCCGTCGACCCGGATGCCGCGACGCTGGCTGTCTTCGGCATCTGCAACTGGGCCTACCAGTGGTGGCGGCCCGGCAGCGGCGCGGACCCGGCGCTGACCTCCCAGAAGATGTGGGACCTGGTCATACGCGGCCTAGCCGTCACCGGACACGTCCGGCCCTGAGCAGGTAACAGATGCGCTAGGCGCGCCGGCTCCGCCGGGCACCCGGAACCCCTCCGGACCGCCCGCAGGACACCGTCCCGTCCAGTGTCGAAATGGGACAACTGGCTGAAGCGCGCCCAGCTGACGATGGTCGGTGTACGGACCAATCCGCTCGGTGGAGCAATGCACGCCGCGTCGCTGATCCCGCAGCCAGGCGTCACCTTTGCAGGTCAGCTGCCGGTGTCTGATGGAGAGGACGAACGGAGCGATGAACGAAGTGGCGGCACGTCACGGTACGGCCAATGCCCGGGACGTGGATGCTGTCGTGATCGGCGCCGGCTTCGCCGGGCTGTACGCGCTGCACAAGGTGCGTAACGACCTGGGCCTGGACGTGCAGGCCTTCGAGCAAGGCTCAGACGTCGGCGGCACCTGGTACTGGAACCGGTACCCGGGCGCGCGCTCGGACACCGAGGTGACAGCGTACTGCTATTCCTTCGACCGCGACCTGTTCGATCAGTGGCAGTGGTCGCAGCGCTACCCCCGCCAGCCCGAGATCCTCTCCTACCTGGACATGTTCGCCGACCGTTACGACCTGCGGCGCAGCATCGCCTTCGACACCACCGTTGAGAGCGCGACCTTCAACGAGCAGACCAGCCGCTGGGAACTCAGGACCGATAAGGGCGAACGCTGGACCGCCCAGTTCCTGATTGAGGGTGTCGGGCTGCTGTCGTCCGTCAACCTGCCCAGGTTCCCCGGCCAGGACGAGTTCGCCGGCCAGATGTACCACACCTCGCGCTGGCCGCACCATCCCGTCGACTTCCGGGGCAAGCGGGTCGGCGTGATCGGAACGGGCTCCAGCGGAGTGCAGGTCATCACCGAGATCGCCCCAGCCGCGGGCCACCTCACCGTGTTCCAGCGCACGCCCCAGTACATCGTGCCCGCCCGGCACGGGCCGCTCGATCCCGAGCTGCTGGCAAAGATCGACGCCAACTACGGCGAATACTGGCGCAGCGTGCTGACCTCCATCACTGCCTTCGGCTTCGATGAGAGCGCCGTCCCGGCAGCGACCGCGTCTGAGGAGGAGCGCGAGGCCGTTTTCGAGCGGCAGTGGAACAGCGGCGGCGGCTTCCAGTTCATGTTCGCTACCTTTAGCGACATCGGCACCAGCCGGGAGGCGAACAACGCCGCGACGGCGTTCATCCGCAAGAAGATCAGCCAGATCGTGACCGACCCGGAGACCGCCGCCAAGCTGACCCCCCATGACCTGTATGCCAAGCGGCCGATCTGCTGCGACGACTACTACGAGACCTTCAACCGCGACAACGTCTCGCTGGTCGACGTTAAGGCCAGCCCCATCATCGAGATCACCGCACGCGGCATCCGGACCGAGGACGCCGACTACGAGCAGGACGCGATCATCTTCGCGACCGGGTTCGATGCCGTTACGGGCAACTACCTCAAGATCGACCACCGCGGCCGCAGTGGCCTGAGCCTGCGGGACAAGTGGGCGCAGCGCCCGCGCACCCACCTCGGCCTGATGACCGCCGGGTTCCCGAATATGTTCATGATCTTCGGCCCGATGGGCCCGTTCACCAACCAGCCCCCGGCGCACGAGGCGCAGGTCAACTGGATCGCCGATGCCATCCGCGCCGTCAGCGAGCGGGGGCTGCACGTTATCGAGCCAGGCCAGGACGCCGAGGACAAGTGGATCGTGACCTGCGACGAGATCGCCTACGGCACGCTCTTCCCGGAGACGAACTCCTGGATCAACGGCGCCAACATCCCCGGCAAGCCGATCACCGTCATGTTCTACATGGCGGGCATGGGCGCCTACATGGGTCAGATCCAGGAGGCCGCCGACGGCGACTACGAGGACTTCCTGTTCGACAAGCAGCCGGTCGGCGCCTGAGGCGACCGGAGAGCCTCATGACGACGGGAATCGTGGCCGCGATGTGCGGGCCGGAAGACCTCCGGCTCAAGGAGTTCGAGGTCCCCGAGCCGGGGCCAGGGTCGGTGCTGCTGAAGATCAGGCGTGCAAATGTGTGCGGCTCTGATCTGCACATCTTCCATTACGAGAGCCCGGCGCTGCGCCGGGCGGTGCTCGGCCACGAGTTCGTCGCCGAGGTGCTCGCCCTGGGCGAGGGCGTCGAGACCGACTTCGCCGGGCAGCCCGTGAGCGTCGGGGACCGGGTCGTGCCCGTCTACTACCTGACGTGCCGGCGCTGCCCGTCATGCCTGCGCGGCGAGTTCAGCCTGTGCCAGAACGGGCTGCGCGAGTGGGCAGCGCCGCCCGAGATCGCGCCGCACTTCCGTGGCGGGTTTGCCACGCACTACGTGATCCATCCAGACCAGCACTTCTACTACGTACCAGAGTCGCTGCCCGACAGCCTGGTGGCGGGCGCCAACTGCGGTCTCGCGCAAGTGCTGTTCGCGCTGGACCGGATCGGGCTGCGGGCCGGCGAGACGGTCGTAGTCCAGGGCGCGGGCGGCCTCGGCCTGTACGCCACGGCCGTGGGCCGCGAGCTCGGCGCGCGTGTGGTCGTAGTCGAGCGCGAGCCGAGCCGGCTGCGGCTGGCGACCCGGTTCGGCGCGCACGACCTGATCGACATGGCGGCCCTGCCCACTCCCGATGCGCGGATCGCACAGGTGCAGAAGCTGACCGAGGGCCAGGGGGCCGATGTCGTGCTCGAGGTCACCGGGGTAGCGGCCGCCTTCCCTGAGGCGCTCGGCCTGGTCCGAACCGGCGGCCGGGTGGTGTCGATGGGCAACATTAATGTCGGTGCCGGCCACGAGGTGTCGCTCGCGCCGGGGCAGCTGACCCGCAAGAACGCCCGCGTTCAGGGATACCTGCGTTACGACCCCTGGTACCTGCACCGGGCCGTTCAGTTCCTGATGGCCGTCAGGGATCGCTACCCGTTCGGCGAGCTGAGCGATCGCGATTTCAGCCTCCACCAGATCCTGGACGCGCTTCGCAGCGGTGAGCGGCGCCATGTCGCGCGCGCCGCGGTCATCATGCCCTGACCTGCGCCCGCCAGACTTCAGCAGGGACCAGCCGGTGCCGACAGCCATCACACGACAGCAGATCGTAAGGAGTCTTCCGGTGACCGAATTCCTGACCCAGCTCTTCGTCGCCGGCCAGTGGCGCGACGCCGCCGATGGCGGCACCTTCGACGTCGCGAACCCGGCGACTGGGGAGGTTCTCGCCAAGGTCGCCGACGGCGGCTACGCCGACATGTCCCGCGCCATCGACGGCGCTGCCGCGGTGCAGCCCGCCTGGGCGACCATGCCCGCGCTGCAGCGCGGCGAGATCATCCGGGCCGCCGCCCGGGTCATGGCCGAGCAGATCGAGCACCTGGCCACCGTCATGACGATGGAGCAGGGCAAGCCGCTGGAGCAGTCCCGCGGCGAGATCGAGTACGGCATCGGTTTCCTCGACTGGTTCGCCGAGGAAGGCCGCCGCGCCTACGGGATGACAATCCCGGCCACCGTGCCAGCCAAGCGGATCACGGTGCTCAAGCAGCCGGCCGGCGTCACCGCCGCGATCACCCCGTGGAACTTCCCCTCGCTGCAGATCTTGCGCAAGCTCGGCGCCGCGCTGGCCGCCGGCTGCACCATGGTGGTCAAGCCGGCCGAGCTGACGCCGCTGTCCGCCCTGGAGGTCGGCCGGTGCTTCGCCGAAGCCGGGCTGCCCGCCGGAGTGCTGTCGGTAGTACCCGGCCTGGATCCCGCGCCGCTCGGGCAGGCGATCATGGATGACCCGCGCGTGCGTGTGGTCTCCTTCACCGGCTCGACCGACATCGGCAGGCTGCTCATGCAGCAGGCCGCCCGGACGATGAAGCGGGTCTCCCTCGAGATGGGCGGGCAGGCGCCGCTGATCGTGTTCGACGATGCCGACCTGGACCTGGCCGTGGCGCAGACGATCGCGTCGAAGATGCGAAACATGGGGCAGACCTGCGTTTCCGCCAACCGGATCTACGTCCAGCGGCCGATCGCAGAGGAGTTCACCGGGAGGCTGGTGGGCCAGCTCGCCGCGATGCAGGTTGGTAACGGGCTGGACCCGGCCACCGCCATCGGCCCGCTAGTTGAGCAGGCTGCCGTTGACAAGGTCGTCCGCCACGTGCGCGATGCCCTCCAGCAGGGCGCGACCGCCGTGCTCGGTGGGTCTTCGGACGAGTCAGCCGGTTCCGAGGAAGGCTTTTTCTATCCGGCGACAGTCCTTGTCGGCGCCCAGGAATCGATGCTGGTCGCTCAGGAGGAGACCTTCGGCCCGGTCGCCCCGGCGTTCCTGTTCGACACCGAGGAGGAAGTGGTCGGGCGCGCGAACAAGACCGACTACGGCCTGGCCGCCTACTTCTTTACCCGCGACATCAATCGCATCGTCCGGGTCACCGAGGCGCTGGAATTCGGCACCGTCGGCGTGAACGACGCGGCGATCTCCGCGGTGCAAGCACCGTTCGGAGGGATGAAATCCAGCGGCATCGGCCGCGAGGGAGGGCCGCTCGGCATGGAGGAGTTCCTTGAGATCAAGTACGTCTCCCTCGGCGGCCTGGCCTGACCTGCCTGGGCGACTTAGTGGGTGGGGCAGGAGGAATTCGCTCGTCACCATTGAGCCGGGTGACCCGCGGTCACCCGGCTCAATCCTCTGGGTACGCCGTCGACCTCGTCTACGACTGATTCCTAGTCCGCCAGGCGCGGCTGTAGACCGCGAGGCCGATGAGGGTCAGTCCGCCGGTGAACAGGTAGCTGGTCGCGTCGCTGACACCGAGCGCCGGCACCAGCGACTCCGCCAGCGCCAGTAGCAGCGCGCCGAGCCCGGCGCCGATGACCATCCCGCGGCCGCCGAGCAGGCTTGCCCCGCCGAGCACCGGCGCGGCGATGGCCAGCAGCGTGTAGCCCGAGCCGGTGCTGGCGTCGCCGACGCCCACCTGGGCGGCCAGCAGCACGCCCGCCACGGCGGCGAGCAAACCGCACAGCAGATAGGCGGCCGACCGGACCGCGACGGTGTTGGTGCCGAGCCGGTGGGCGAATGTGCCGTTCAGCCCGACCGCCCTGATCCGCAGGCCAAGGCCGCTGCGCCGTAGCGCCACATCGCCGGCGATGATGATCACCACGATGACCAGCAGCGGGGCCGGGAACACGCCGATCCGCTTGGTGAGGCCGTCGGACAGGGTCATGCTGACCGAGCCGGCCGCCGTGGGCCGCAGCACGAGCGCCACTCCGCCTGCGAGGCTCAGCGTGGCGATGGTGGCGATGACTGGAGATAGCCCGCGCCGCTCGATCAGCCAGGCATTGACGAGCCCCACGGCCAGGCCGCAGACCAGGGCGCTCAGTATCGCCCCGCCGGTGGCGTTGCCGACGCCGGAGTTCTTCGCCAAGAACGAGATCGTGACGACCGTGAGGCTCATGACCGAGCCGATGGACACATCGATCCCGCCCACCAGCAGCACGCAGAACTCAGCCACGGCCACCATCACCAGCGGCAGGGCGAGCAGCAGCACGTTGTAGATGCTGGACCCGGTCAGGAACGTGGAGTTCTTGCTGTTGGCCAGGACACTGAGCACCACGATGATGGCAGCCAGGCCGAGCAGCCGGGTGGCATTCGAGCCGATGCGCAGCCGCGCAGCGAGAGACCGGGCAGCCGACTTGCCCCGTGGCGAGGGCAGCGCGGCGGACGGCGTGTACGAGCCGTGGCTTGCGCCGGCAGGATCACCGGCCACAACTTGCTCCGCAGCGCCCGATTCGCCGACAACAGCTCGGCCGGGTGCTGGCTCGCCGACCATAGGTTCACCCGCCCCACGTCCGCCCGCCCCATGTCCGCCCGGCGCAGTCGCACCGGCTACGGAATCGGAGCTGACCGGCTCAACGGCGAACGCGTGGACGATCTTCTCCTCAGTGGCATCGAGACCGGCAAGCTCGGCTGTCACCCGACCGCGGGATAGCACCACGATGCGATCGCAGAAGCCGGCCAGCTCGGACGCATCGGAGCTGACTACGACGATGCAGCTGCCCGCATCGGCGATGCCGCGCAGCAGCCGGTAGATGTCCAGCCGGGACCGGACGTCAACGCCCTGAGTCGGCTCGTCAACCAGAACGACCCGGGGTTCGATGGCCAGCACCCGGCTCAGCGCTACCTTCTGCTGATTCCCGCCGGAGAGCTCCGCGGGCAGCTGCGCGGGGCTGGCCAGCCGGACGCCGAAACTGGTGATCCGCTCGGCTACGAAGCGCCGCTCGCGTACTGGCGGCACGATGCCAAGCGTGGCCAGCCGCGGCAGCGCGGAGGCGACGATGTTCTCCCGCACCGACAGCGCCTGGAACAAGGACTCTGTGCGCCGATCGCTGCTCAGGACGATCGCGCCGCGGGAGACGGCGCCGCGGTAGCCGCGCAGCTGCGCGTCGTTCAGCATCACGACTCCGGCCGGGCTGTCGATCTTGGCCAGGGCGCGCAGCAGCTCGTGCTGCCCGTTACCGTCTGCGCCGGCCAAGCCTACGATCTGACCGGCCCGCAGCTCCAGGTCGACGGGACCGAACGTCGGCCCGGTGAGCCGGTCGGCCGTGAGCACCACGGCCGCATCCGGGTCAAGCGGGTGGCGCTCGGGGAACTCCAGATCCACCCGGGTGCCCGCCATCAGCCCGACCAGGGCGGCGGCATCGACGTCGCGGGTGGCCATCGTGGCCTGCAGCACTCCGTCGCGCAGCACGCTCACTCGATCAGCCACCCGGAAGACCTCCGACAGCCGGTGGGTGACGAACAGCACCGCGGTGCCGCGGCGGGCCACATCGCCGACAAGATGGACCACCCGGTCCACCCCGGCGCTGTCCAGTGCCGAGGTGGCCTCATCGAGCAGCAGCAGGTCGGGCGACGCGGCGACGGCCCGCAGGATCTCCAGGAGCTGTCGGTCACCGGCGGCCAGCTCAGAGACCGGCGTCCCCGGCCTGAGAGCCATGTGATTGTCGGCCAGCAGCCGGGTGGCCCAGGAATCGATCGCGGAGTACTTCGGCCGCAGCGCGCGCGGCGTGCCCGCGTAGAGGTTCTGCGCCACCGTCAGCCCCGGGATCAACGAGCCGTCCTGGAAGACAGTGAGCACACCAGCTGCCAGCGACGCTGCCGGGCTGTGCTTGCGCAGCCGCTGCCCGGCCACGCCGACCGTGCCGGTGTCCGGCGCGACCACGCCGCTAACGATCGACACGAACGTGGACTTGCCCGAGCCGTTCTCGCCGACCAGCGCGTGCACCTCGCCGCGCAGCACGCTCAGATCGGTCGTGCTGAGCGCTTGGACCGGGCCGTACCGCTTGCTGATGCCGCTGGCCTGCAGGACCTGCTCGGGAGCTCCGGCGGCATCGCCGCCGCCGGAGCCCTCCCCGCGGACCGAGGCATTACCGAGTACTGTCATGACCTTCCTAGCTGCCCAGCATCTTGCTGACCAGGGCGGCCGGCACCAGGACGCTCGGGCCCGGATAGGTACCCGGCAGCGAGGCCGCATAGATGCCCTTGACCGCTTTGACGAACGGCATCGGCACGGTGAGCTGCGCGGGCACCGACTGCCCGGCCAGCAGGTTGAGCACCGCCGTCACCGACACCCGGCTCTCCCAGTTCAGGCCGTTGGTGTAATAGAGGTCGAAGGCTTTGGATGTGCCCTGGTCCTGCTGCCACATCCCGAACAGGGCGTTGTTGGATGTCCAGGTCACCAGCGCCGGGGTCACTCGGCCGGCCTGCTGGAACGCCTTGACGACCTGGGTCAGCGGGTCGGCGTAGTCGTACAAGATCGCCTTGACCGGCTTCCCGGTGGAAACCAGGCCCGCTGCAGCCTGCTGCGCCCCAGCCGGCGTCCAGTTCGTGTTGGCCTCGTAGGCGACCGTGATGCCGCCGCCCTTGGCCTTGAACTCCTGCGATGCGCACGTGTTCCACGCCGCGCCCTGCGGGTTGCCGGGAGTCCCGTTGAAGAAGGCGACCTCCCCCTTCCCGCCCAGCAGGGTGCTTGTGCTGTCCGCCATCGAGGTGCCCGCCGCGCAGATGTTCGCGCTCACCTGGTTCGCTACGGCAATGGTCGGCGCGTTGGGGATGCCGCCGACGTAGGACGAGACCTTCGCGCCCGCCCGCTGCGCCGCCGCGAACGCCGGGACCGCTGCGGTGCCGAAGTCGTCGTAGGTGACGATCGCCTTGACGCCCTGCGCCGCGAGGCTGCGGATGTTGGCCTGGAACTGCGACAAGACACCGTGCGCATTAGTGTAGATGATCTTGCCAACCTGCTTGTAGTGCAAAGCCTGCAGGATGATCTCCATCTTGGTGAACTGGCGCCAGGTGTTGTCGCCGAAGCCATCGGCGATGCCGAGGGTGGTGGAACCCCCGGTGCCGGTCGAGCAGGTCGAGTTCTGCCAGCACGAATAGGCCGAAGTGAGCTGCGCCTGCATGAGCGGCTCCGCGGCGGCCTGGAACGCCTGCTGTACCGTCGTTGGCAGCGAGGACAGCGAGATTCCGGCCTGGAACGCCTGGTTCACCAGCCTCTGCACGCTGGCGTCGCTGACCGTTGAGCTGGCCGGGGACGAAGCGGCAGCGGAACTGCCCGTGCCGCCCGTCGACGCCGTCGATGAGGTGCTGCTCGACGACGAGCACGCGCCAGCGGCGAGGGCGATCAGGACAGCGCCGACGACGGCAGTGAGCGGCCGCCAGGCCGCGGTGAGGTGCGAGAGCGGACGGCCCGGCGTCATGCCGCGTGCGTCCCGCCTCATCTCGCCATTCGCTTTCATTGCCCAGTCCTCTCTTAATGCGTGCTGACCACGGATGCGGTGGGTGTGGTGATGGACGAACGCGGGTGAGCTAGCTTCTGCGCAGCCGCGGCCGGCTGAGCCGCCAGCCGCGCGCGTAGCCGAGTGCCGCCAGGCCAAGTGCCAGCACGATGCCCTGGGCAATCTGGCTGACGGCGGTGGAGTAATCGCGTACTCGCAGGTCCTGATCGAGCACCGTAAGGAACACGGCGCCTGCGACGATGCCGGCCGCGCTCACCCGGCCGCCGGTGAGCACGGCCCCGCCGAGCACCACGACCACGACCGTCGAGAGCAGATAGGGACTGCCGAGGGTCAGATCCGGGGTGACGATCTCGCCGGCCAGCAGGAGGGCGCCAAGACCGCAGACCAGGGTGGCGACCACCCAGGCGGCGATCCGGAGCCGGCCCGCGGCCAGACCGGCCAGGGTCGCGGCGCGCCCGGAGGCGCTGGCGGCGACGAGCTTGCGGCCGGGCACCGTGAGGTTGAGCCCGAGCGCGAGCAGGATGGCGCACGCCGCGCCGATGAACAGGATGATGCTGACGCTGCCGAGGCTCATCGCCGCCATGCTCGCCAGCGCCGGCGGCACATTGGAGGTCGCCAGGACCGGGCCCTGGTAGAGCTCGGTGATCCCGGTGATCAGCTGCCCGGTGGCCAGCGTCACCACCAGCGCGTTGAGCCGGAACACCTCGACCAGGGTTCCGTTCACCAACCCGATGACCACGCAGGCCAGAACGACGACTACGATTGCCCGGCCAAGCCGGCCATCGGTTCCGCCCGAGGCCTTCAGGACGATCGAGCCGGTCAGCGTGATCGTCGCGGGGATGCTGAGATCAATTCCGCCGGTCCCGATCACCACGCCCTGCGCCAGCGACACCAGGATCAGAACGCCGAGCAGCGGCGTCAGCGTCGACAGCGAGCCGCGCCCGAGCAGGTTGGTGCCGAGGCCGAACTGCGACAGCAGAATGAGCACGACATCGGCGGCCAGGATGATGCCGAGCATGTTCGAGCCCGTAATCCGCGCGCGCAGCCCGCGCGCCTCCGGCCGCTGGGGCGGGGCAGCATCCGCGCCAGGGCCGGCAGGCGCGGCGCCGGCCGGAAGAGCGCCTTCCGAGACGTTCACCAGCTCAGCCCCTTCACGTTCGGGCGCGTGACCTAGATCACTGCGGCGAGTGGTGACGCAATGGTAGGTACGGCGCGTCCGCCACACTCCGTCCCAATCTGGAACAGGCGGAAGGGGCCAAGGACGTGCCGAAATGACACAGTGCAACCGGGCGCAGCGCCCGTATCGTGAGGCGGTCAGCAAGGGGGAAGTGCCATGCGAATCGGCGTCTACACGTTCTCCACCGACCGTGACATGCCGCCCGGCCGGCTCGCTGCCGAGGTCGAGGCGCGCGGCTTTACCGAGCTGATGTTCACCGAGCACTCGCATATCCCGGTGGCGCGCGATACCCCGTATCCCGAGGTCTACGGCGGCGGCGTGCTGCCCGACTTCTACCAGCGCACCTATGACCCGTTCGTAGCGTGCTCCTTCGCTGCGGCCGCCACCTCGACCCTGCAGGTCGGCACCGGCATCTGCCTGGTCGCGCTGCGCGACGCGATCCACACGGCCAAGGACGTCGCGTCCGTGGACCGGCTTTCCGGCGGCCGGTTCGTGTTCGGCGTCGGCGTCGGCTGGAACGCTGACGAGTTCGCCGCGCACCGGGCGGAGTTCAGCCAGCGACACGCGATCGTGGCGGAGAAAGTGCAGCTGATGCGGGCACTCTGGCAGGACGAGGTCGCCGAGTTTCAGGGCGAGCACGTGCAGCTGCCACCCAGCTGGGCCTGGCCCAAGCCCGTCCAGCAGCCGCATCCGCCCGTCTACCTCGGCGGCAACGGCCCGCGCAGCATGCAGCATGCGGCCCGCTGGGCCGACGCCTGGTATCCGACCTCGCTGGCCGGGCACGCCTCACCCGAGGCCGCCGTCGCGGCGTTCCGGGAGCTGGTCGAGAAGGCCGGGCGCGATCCGGCGAGCGTCCCGGTTGGCCTGGCGCCAGGCGCTGCGACCGAGGCCGAGCTAGCGTCCTACCGGGACGCCGGCCTGGAGCGCGTCGATGTCGCCGTCGTCGCCGGCAGCGAGGATGACCTGCTGCGCAGCCTGGACAATCTCGCCAAGCTGCGCGACGCGGTGATCTGACCAGGCCGGGCCCGCCCGCGCCGCCCGCCGGATCCGACACCCCTGCCGCACCGGCGGCCCGCCGTCGCAACGGCAGCAGATCCTCACTCGCTCACCACAACCACGGCGTCTACGGCGATGGCGCCAGTACCGGCGCCCGGCTCAGCACGCTCTCCCAGCATCAGCGGGTTGATGTCCACGCTAATGATCCGGTCATTGGCCAGCATCAGCTGGCCGAGCCGGGCCGCGGCCGCGGCCCAGGCGTCCACGTCGACCGGCAGCTCGCCGCGCACCCCGGCCAGCAGCGGCGCAATGCCCAGCCTGTCGATCGCCTGCAGCGCGTGCTCGGCATCAAACGGCGGCAGCAGCACCTGTACATCGTCGGTCACCTCGACGTACCTGCCGCCCGCGCCGATCAGGACGACCGGCCCGAACACAGCGTCAACGTGCGCGCCGACCAGGGCCTCGATCCGGGATCTGACCATCGGCGCGACGAGCACGCCGTCAGCGGTCAGCTGAAGATCGGCCATCACCGCCAGCAGTTCCCGGGCGGCGGTGGCCGCACAGGCCGCCGTGCTGACGTTCAGCCGTACCAGGCCGAGCTCGCTCTTGTGGGTGGCCTCGGCCGGGCAGCCCTTGATCGCTACCGGTCCGCCGCCGAGGCGGGCAAATGCGTCGGCCGCCTCGTCCGCGGTCGTGCACAATATGGCATCGACCGTCGCGATACCGGCGCCGCGCAGCAATTGCAGGGCTCGCCACTCGCTGAGCGGCCGGCCGACTGCCGGCGTCGGCGCGGAGCCGCGAGCCGGGCGCGGCTGATACGACCGTGCCCGTGCCATCTGCTCGTGGTGACTGAGCAGCTGAGCCAGCGCGGCCAGCGCCGAGGCCTCCTCGTCGAACACGACCAGGCCAGAGCGGCGGAACTCGGCCGCGACGTCCGGCTGCGGGGTCGACACCACCACGGGCTTGTCGTCCGCGAACGCGAAAGCGGCGGCATCGGCGGCGATCCGCTCCACGTCGTAGCCGCGGCCGGACACCGGGATGCCGATCAGGCAGGCGTCCACGCCCTCATCGGCCCCGAGCACCGGCAGCACCTTGCCGAACAGGCTGCTGTCGGTGAGCAGCGCGGCGGTGACGTCAACCGGATTGGCCTTGGTCGCGAAGGCCGGCAGCGCCTGAGTCAGCGCCTGGGTGGTGACGTCAGTGAACCGCGCGAGCTCGAGCCCGTTGTCAGTTGCCGCGTCGGCGCCGAGCACGCAGACCGCACCGGAGTTACTGACCACGGCAAGCCGACGGCCGTGCGACTGCCAGTTCTGCAGGTAGAGCTCGGCCGCCGCCACGAGATCGGGTGTGTAACGGGCCTGCCGGATGCCGCAGCGCTCGAGGAAGGCATCGACGACACGCCGCTCGCTGGCCAGCGCGCCGGTATGTGACAGGGCGGCGCGCCTGCCCTCGGCACTGCGGCCGCCGACCAGCGCGACGATCGGCACCTGCCGCTCCAGCGCCAGCTGACCGGCCCGCTCCAGCGGGCCGGGGTCGCGGATGTCCTCCAGGTAGAGCAGCACCAGCCGGATGTCGCCGTCCTCTAGCACGGCCTCGGTGAGCTCGCCGACGCCAAGGTCGGCATCGTTGCCGGTGGCATGGACGTACCGCACGCCGAGGCCCCGGCGGCGCAGCAGGCCGTAGGGCACCGAGGACATGGCACCGCTCTGGCTGATGACGGCGATGGGACCGTCCTGCGGTGGCTGCTCGATGAACATGGTCGAGAAGCCGAGCACCGCGCCGGTGGCGAAGTTAGCCAGCCCCTGCGAATTCGGCCCGACCAGGCGCATGTCCGCCGCGCGGGCGTTCGCGAGCATCTCGCGCTGCCGCCGCTGGCCCTCCGGGTCAGGTGTCTCGCCGAATCCGGACGCCATGATCACGCACCCCTTGACGCCCATGCTGGCGCAGGCGGCCACCGCATCGACGGCCGCCTGGCCGGGCACGGCGATCACGGCGACGTCCGGAACGCCGGGCAGCTCGGCGAGGTCGCGGTAGGCCGGCAGGCCCTGGATCTCACGCCGCGCCGGGTTGACGGGCAGCACCGTCCCGGTGAACCCGAAGTCCCGCATGTACCGGATCGGCCGTCCGCCGATCTTGTCAGGGTTGTCAGAGGCGCCGACGATGGCGACCAACCGCGGGGCGTGCAGAAACTCCAGGGCTGCGCCGTTCATTGCTCGACCGCCTTGACGTGCGGCACTGGCTGCTGGCCAGCGGCCTGGTCAGAGCCCGGGAAGAACGACTGCACGCGTGCCCCGACCGCGAGTTCCGGCGTGCAGCGGGCCATGATGCGGATGCCATCGTCGAGATCGACCAGTGCGATGCTCACGCCCGCGCCGTCCTGGCTCAGCTGCGGCGAGATGGAGGTCACCGCGGCCACCGTGCCGGAGCTGGCGGCGAGATGGCGCTGGACGTCAGGGCTGGCGCAGCGCGGACAGCGCGGCCGCGCGATGTACCAGTGGTGCCCGCAGTCCGGGCAGGCGGAGACGAGCACCACGGGCGTGCCGCGGGTCCAGTCGGCCTGGCCGGTCATCGCGGATCCGCCGTGAGCACGGCACTGACATGGGCGGACAGCACTCCGCCGTCGGCGTGCACCAGGCCCGAGGTACCAGGCGCCGACTGGCGCAGCATGCCGACGACCTCGGCCACGTGTGCCATGCCGCCGGCCACTCCGCAGTGCCCGTAGGACAGCAGGCCTCCGTGGGTGTTGAGCGGCAGGCGACCCGTGCGGCTGAACTCGCCTGCCGCCGCCAGTGCCCCGGCACCGCCCGGCGGGGCGAAGCCGATCTCCTCTAGCAGCATCGCCAGCGTGATCGTGAAGCTGTCGTAGATGCCGGCCACGCTGATGTCGGCGATGGTCAGGCCGGCCTGCACCAGTGCGTCCGCAGCGGATCGCCGACCGCCGGTGTCGCTGAGGTCCGCCTCGATCAGGTGCTGGTGCCGGTTCGCCTGGCCGAGCCCGGCGATCCGCACCGCGGCCGCCGGACCCGCAGGCTCGGCGGAGACTACGACAGCGACCCCGCCGTCAGACACCGGGCAGCAATCCAGCAGCGTGAGCGGCGCTGCGATGACCCGCGCGACCCGCACGTCGTCCCGCGTGATCGGTTCGCGCAGGTGTGCACCCTCGGTGCCCGCCGCGTGCGCGCGCATCAGCACGGCCAACGGCGCCAGCGCGCGGCCGTCCAGGCCATACCGGGCCAGGTATGCCGAGGCCAGCAGTGCATAGTAGGCCGGCACGTTGCCCCCGAGCGCGACCTCATAGTCGGGGTGTCCCACCTGCGCCAGCGTGGCGGTGGAGGTAGCGCGCGACTCGCCGCTGGCCCGGTCCTCGCCGGCCACGGCCAGCACCGTGCGTGCCGCGCCGACATCGACCAGGCGCGCCGCCTGCGCGATCATGGCCAGGCCAGTTGCGCCGCCGACGCTGGCCCCGAGCGCAATCCGCGGCTGGGCACCGAGATACTCGGCCAGTAGATTGGCCGGCATCAGGTGGTTTCGCGTGGTGGCATATCCCACCAGCATCGCGTCTACATCGGCGGGCAGCATGCCTGCATCGGCCAGCGCCGCATAGGCGGCAACCGCCTGCCAGCCCAGGGCGTCGCAGCCTGGCTGCCTGCCGAATGGCGTCCGGGCGACGCCGGTTATCCAGGCCATCTAGCTGTCCGGCTCCTTGTTACCGGGCAGCTGCGCCGATGGCTGGATCACATGCGTCCGGACGGCGTCCGCCGACTCGACATACAGGCGCTCGCTCGCCGCAGCGGCGAGGAACTCGGCGAACTGCGCTTCCCACGCGGCCAGGTCCTCGACCTCGGCCATGGCCTGGCGGCGCAGCCAGTCCGTAGAGATCAGGTAGTCGGCGCCGACCTGTTGCACCGCAGCCCCCGACTCGAACAAGGCGCGGGTGCCCTCGCCGGCGGAGACGTCATCAGCGACGCGGATGTACAGGCGGCCGGTGTCGGCAGGAGCACCGAACCGGACGTGCAGTGACTGGTCCTGCGCCCGGTCAACCGAAATGAGCACCGCGCCCTCCGGATTCCGACGACGAGCATCCGTACGGAGATTCTTGGTCCGGGCCGGGCGGCTTGCCTGTCCCATTCCGGCACGGGACGCGAATCCCATAACGGATCCGGCCGCGGCAAGCAGAACACGGCGGCCACCGCTGGGGCGATCGTACCGGCGCCGTCAGAGGAAGCTGCGCTCGGGATCGAGGTGGTAGTGACGCATCTTGCGGTAGAGCGTGGAGCGGGAGATGCCGAGCAGCCGGGCTGTCTCGACCTTGTTGCCCTGGGCCCGGCTGATCATCTGCAGGATGGCGTCCAGTTCGAGCTGCTCCATCCTGGTCAACCTCCGGCCCGTCGAATACGCGCCAAGCCCGCCGGGCAGCTGGTCCGCGGTGACCTCGGCGACGCGGCCGGTGGCGGCCAGCCCGCGGACCAGGTTCTCCAGCTGGCGCACGTTGCCGGGCCAGGGCGCGCGGGACAGCGCCTGAATGGCGCCCTGGCTGAAGCGCAGCGGGGCCAGCCCGCCATACCGCTTGTTGAAGTACCGGACCAGCAGCGGGATGTCCTCCCGCCTGTCCCGCAGCGAGGGCAGCTCGATAGTCACCACGCCGAGCTGGTCCTGGAGGCGCTGCCGACTGTCCTCGGCTACCGAATGCGCCGCGGGCAGTGCGGTGCCGCAGATCCGGACTGACGGGTGCCGCACCGTGATGTCGTTCAGGCACGCCGACAGCGCGCGTGCCACGGTCGGGGACAGCGCATCGATGTGGCGCAGGATCAGCACGCCGCCCGGCCGCAGGCTGCCGGTGATCCGCAGCGGCCAGCTCGGGTCGTCCGCGGGCGCGGTGAAGCAGTCGAAGATAACGGCTGGACTGTCGGCGAACATGGTCCTGGCCAGCTCGAGCTTTCCGGTGCCCGTCTCGCCGATCAGCAGCAGCGGGACGTCTCCCACGCGCAGCTCGGCGGCCTGCCGGATCACGGCCTGCCAGGCCGGACTGCCGCCGGGCAGCCGATCCTCGGCCGCCTGCCAGCTCTTCGGCCGGCCGTGGCCGGGGCTGACCCGGACGGCGGGCAGCTCCGCGTCCGGCATGATCACCTCGACCAGGGCGCCGATCAGCTTGCCGTCCAGCCGGACCGGCGTGCAGGCGAGCGATGCCCGGTCGTCCTGAGACGGCACGACGATGATGTGCTCGCCGTGCTGCCCATCGCTGACCTCCTCCCGGATACGGTGCCAGATCGTGGCCTGGTCAAAGGAGCGCAGCATCCGGTTGACCCGCGGACCGGCCAGCAGCACCTCATGCCCGACCACCGCGATCGCACGGCCGGACCGGTTGGCGATCAGGAATGCGTCCAGCAGCGCGCGCTCGCGCCGCGAGGACAGCTCAAGCAGGCGGCTTTCGATCTGCTGCGCGGTGCTGGCGATCAGGGAGGTCAGCAGCGGGCTCGCCTCGTTGGCGTCGGTGTTCAGGGTGACGACCCCTTCGAACCGGCGGCTGAGCGGATTGAAGATGGGGGCGCCGACGCAGGTGAAAGTGACGAGCACCTCGGCGAAGTGCTCGGCGCCGACCACGATGTGCGGCTTGCGGTCTTCGACGATCGTGCCGATGCCGTTGGTGCCGACCAGTTCCTCTGATCCCGAGGATCCCGAGTCCGACTGGATCCGGTCCATCTTCGGCAGGATGCTCGTCTCGGGCGCCCAGCGGCGCAGGATCCGGGCGTCCCGGTCGGACAGCAGGACGCCCGCCGCCAGCCCGCACAGCTGCTGGGCCAGCCGGGACAGGACGGGCTCGGCGGCCTGGCACAACGCGTTGTCGCCATGTACCTCGGCCTTGAACGGCAGGACGTCGACTCCCATGGACGCTCCGCTCAGCCGGGAGCGGCGCCACGACTGGAGGATGTCGGGCCGGACGAACCTGGCCAGGTCGGGCCCGATTTCTCCGTCGCTGAGAAACTGCTCTCGCGCTCGACGAATCTGGCGCGTCGACTGGTCATCCATCACCGCTCCCCAAGGCCGTTGCGGCAGGTGTGAACCTGTCAGCTGACTGTGAGCGAAATCTCTCCGAAATTTGAAGGAAATAAGTGTGTCATTCTGCTACACCCTGCCGCAATAGCGTGCTGATGCCCGGAAGGCGCACGCTGCCAGCCGCGCACCGGCTAAGACTCCTGGACCTCTAGCGGGCCGGGTGTGTCAGATCGGAGCACATCGCGACCCGGCTCTCGTGGTGCCATGTTCTCACGCGGCGCGGAAGCCGCCTCACGCGCAGACGAGAAAATGGATCGGCGATGATGCAATTCGGTACCTGCAAGCGGCTGTGGGCGCTGGACTCGCCAACGTTCACCGTCCAGGCCCACACGCTCCTGTACGGGCTCGAGGGCCAGCTGACGATTCCGATGCCCGCCTACCTGATAGAGCATCCCAAGGGCCTGGTGCTGTTCGATACCGGCCTGGTGCCCGCCGCGATGGATGACCCGTTCGCCGTCTACGGCGAACTGGCCAGCCTCACCGGCATCCAGGCCAGCCCGGAGTTGCGCCTCGACCGGCAGATCGAGGCTCTCGGCTACCGCACCTCCGACGTCACGCACGTGATCGCCTCGCATCTGCACTTCGATCATGCGGGCGGCCTCTACCTCTTCCCGCAAGCGAAGTTCTACGCCGGGCAGGGCGAGATGCGCTTTGCTTACTGGCCCGAGTACATCGGAGCCGGCTTCTTCCGCCGCGCGGACTTGGATGCGGTCCGCAGCTTCAACTGGCATGAGGTGCCGGGCATCGATGTCGACCTGTTCGGCGACGGCAGCATCGTCATCCTGTTCACTCCCGGCCACACACCAGGGGAACTCAGCCTCCTGGTCCGGTTGCCGTCCCGCAATTTTGTTCTGACCGGCGACACCGTGCACCTGCGCGCCGCGCTTGAGCATGAAATCCACTTCCCGGTCGATGCTGACACCGCCGCGGCCGTCCGCAGCCTGCGGCGGCTCAAGCTGCTGCGCGACACTTCCGACGCCATCGTCTGGATCACCCACGATCCCGAAGACTGGGCTGAACTGCAGCACGCACCGCACTCCTACGAGTAGCCGCAGCCGTGGCGATCCTCGTCGATTACGCCTGTGCGGCGTGCCGTGGCCGGAGCGAGCTATGGACAGACAACCCCGTTCCGTCCCATGCCATCTGTCCCGCCTGCGGTGCGCAGGCGCGGCGTGCGTGGTCGCCGGTGGGCCTGGCCAGCGGCTCGGAGACCGGCAAGAGCGGCCCGGAACCAGTGACTGGCACCTCCGGCATCGACCCGTACGAGAGTGCGCGGCCGCTGTGCGCGCGCAACCCCGATGTCCCTGGTCTCTGTCACCTGTCACCGGCTGCCGCCCGGACCTGGGTCGCGCGAGCCCGAAGGGACAACCGGGCGCTCGAGCGCGAGATCGCCCGGCAGGAGGCTGCCGCCGCCGTCCGCCCGCCGACACTCGATGACGTCGTCAGCCACACGCACGGATCCTCATCCGCGCCTACCGACTCAAATACCGCGACCTCGGCCGCATGCCAGCAAAGGGCTGTCAGCGAAGACTGAAGATTAACCGACATGCAGGGGGTCAGTTTTCAGATGCCGCCCTCGGCGTAGTGTGCTTCTTCATGCGGCTCCGAGCCCGGCTCAGAGTCGTGTCATGGCCGAATGTGCGCAGGCACCCTCCCTGCCCAGCCGTTCCGGAGCTTACCTCCGGGGCCACCGAGGTCACTGGCAAGGGTCATGCATTCCGGGCACACTGGCTTTTGGCGCGGATTCGGACCGGGTACCCATTCCGCTCCCAGGCCGCGGCACGGCGTTCCTGACGCGCCAGGCGCCTGTGCTCCGTACAGGACCTGCAGCGGGACGATCGCGGCGGCCGGGATTCCGCCCTTACTGACGACCGTAACCTGACCCGCCTGTGCTGCGGCGGTCACGAGGTCGCCAAGCTTACGGCGGGCTTCTTCCACGGCTAGTTGCAGTTGATTCAAAGGCCAACTCCTATAGATTGCCTTCAGGCCACCTGCAGACTAGCAATAGGTGTTGACAAGCTGGCGGCGCCGCGCCGGTGCCTTCTTGGGCACGACAGAAGGTTCGTTCTGCGTACTACAGCCGTAGATCGTGATGTTCACGATTCCTGGAGCGATTGTTGCTAGTAGTGCGCTTGCTGTGCTTGGTATTGGTGTTGCCTGCGCCGCTGCGGCGGCAGTACTGGCCGACCTGTCGGTTCGCGAGGTGTGCGCCGTGCTAGCCGGGCTGGCCCGGGCGCACCCGGCCGAGACGGCTCCCGGCACCGGGCCGGTGGCGATACACGACCTGCTGCGCCTATACGCCCGACGACTCTCCGACGCCGACGACCGGGAGCAGGCCCGAGACCGGCTGCTCGGCTACTACCTGACCACGGCGGACGCTGCCGACGATCATCTGCGAGCGCTGCCGGGCACGGCGGTGCCGGAGCAGTTCACCGGCCGGGACAATGCCCTGGACTGGCTGGATGCCGAACGGGCCAGCCTGGTGGCCGCGGTCAGCATGGCCGCCGGCACCGGCCAAGACCAGGCTGCCGTACGTCTGCCCGTGGCGCTGGCCGAGTACTTTGACTGGCAACGGCGGTTCGATGACTGGCTGGCCACCATGGCTGCCGATCCCTTCGGAGCCCAGGCAATTTCGTCAGGTCTGCCGCCGTGCGGCCAGGCGCCGGTAGTCATCTTCGATGACGGCGGCAGTGTCCCTCCCGCCGGTCGTTCCGCGGAGGAGAGCCTGAGCGTGCAGCAAGGCCCACAGCCGAAGGGCCGCCCGGCGGCTCCGGCCAGGCCGTCGGCCCGCCCCGGATGCCCGGTCTTCGGCCGCAGGAGCCCGGGACGTTAGCCAGATGCGGGTTACGGCCATCGTGCAGCGTTTCCTTGTGTCGTGTGACTGGCTCGGCTGTGGCCCGAAGACATCGTGATCACCGCGCCCGCCGGCTCGCTGGAGTGCTCACCGGCATCCTCCGGGCTGGGCCAAAGGCGTGACCTGCGCCGGGACCAGCAGATCCCGGCCACGCTGGGCACGCTGGCCACGGGGCAGCTGGCCGGGACAACCTGCACGCCGCCATCCGGCTCACATCCGAGATCGCGACCACGACGGCGACCTGCACCGGCACATTCGGGCCGGCCGATCCACCGCGGCCGGCATACGCGCATCACCACAAGGGCCAACGGACGCGACGAACCGCCCCAGAAGGCTAAGCAGCCACCAGCCCAGACGGCTGCGCTGCGGCCCAAGGGGACTCGCGGCAGACTGGCCACGGCCCGGCAGCCGGCTTCACGGCCGCGGTGACCACAGCCGACCCCGCGGCAGATCATGCCGTCCGCGGTCTGCGAAGCCCGGCGATCGCGGAACCTCAAGCCCTGGGCTCAGAAGCCTGTGATGCCCTCCCCACCCCAAGATCGGGCTCGCGGTAAAACCGGCCACCAGCGAATCCGGGAAGGAAACGCTCACCAGTTACGCCGCGGGGGCATTTTGGGGGGCAGATCCGCCGATGTGGTCACCGGATACACTGGCGAAAAAACCTCCATAACCTGCGAGCCCCCTTACGGAATCGAACCGTAGACCTTCTCCTTACCATGGCTAACCAGCCGGTTCCTGTAATGGCCGTATACGGCCCCAGCAGGCTGAACACTGGCTCACGCCAGCGCAGGCTGGCGCAAACCAGCCCTGCCTGGCTGCATTCTGCCCCCCAGATTGCCCCCCGAGATGATCTTCTGATGACGAGACGCATCCCCGAGATTCCCTGGATCAAACACACGTTCGATAATCGGGACCGCCCAGGCCCCAGCCGAGGAACGTTCCACCGAGTTGCAGGACGGACGGATACACCGCTGACGCGCCTGACCGCTGTCCGATCGATCCGCGGCGTAGCGGCCGACCGTACCGACAAGCGCTAACCATCGTCGACCACGGAGAGCGACGTGGAAGTCGGAAGACTCCTAGCGTCTCCCGGCGCCGATCGCCGATTATTCGCTCCCAGCTGCCGATGCTCACCCCCGTGTGGAGGCGCGCAGATTATCTATTCGGCGGCGGGCGGACTTCGGTCGATGCCGCACGCCGGTGCGGTCTGCCCGCGCTATGTGATGCCTATGGGTTATGAATACTACGACGCACGTGTCCGGTGTCTCGCGCAGTCTCCCATTCTACGTTGGCCAGGCCAGATTTCCGGCCAGGAGTCCTGGCCGACCCTCGGTGTCTGGCATCACGCGATCAGGTGAGTACTCGTGAGACGTCCAGGCACGACCAGCTACAGGGGCCGGCCTTCCGTTTGCGCTCCGCCCGGACCCACCCGGGCTCTTCGGTCACGGGGTCGAGTGCGTGCGTGAGTTCGCGGAGCAGGGTGCGGAGTTGTAATGCAAGCGGGTAGGACTGGACGACGCTGATCGTGTTCGACGTCAGGCCAGGCCCGCCGTGTCAGGCGGTTTGCGCGATCACAAGTTCGCCGCCCGTGGTCCGGTGCCGGAAGAGGGTTCGGTATTCCTGAGGCGAGGTGCCGAGATGCCGGTGGAAGGCGGCTCGGACTCCGGCGGGGGCGCCGAGCCCGGTGAAGCGGCCGATGTGTTCTACGGGTTGGTCGGTCGTTTCCAGCAGTTCACGGGCGCGGTCGAGGCGCGCGCCGGTGAGCCAGGCCATCGGCGAGGTTCCGGTCTCCTCACGGAACCGGCGGACGAGGGTCCGGCGGGACAGGTGGGCGCGGTCGGCGAGCGCGTCGATGCTGAGCGGCTGGGCGAGGTTGTCGAGCATCCAGTCCCGTAGCGGGGCGAGTTCGCCGCCGCTGGATTTCGGGACGAGCCTTTCGATGTATTGCGCCTGGCCGCCGGCTCGCTGCGGCGGGGCGACGAGGGCTCGGGCGCAGGCGTTGGCGGCGGCGGCACCGTGGTCGGTTCGGATCAGGTGGAGGCATACGTCGACTCCGGCGGTCACGCCGGCCGAGGTGAGGATATCGCCGTCGTCGACGTAGAGCTGGTTGGGCCGCATGTCGATCTGCGGGTATCGGCGCTGCAGCTGGCCGGTCAGTTGCCAGTGGGTGGTCGCCCGGCGCCCGTCGAGCAAGCCGGCTGCGGCGAGGGCGAACGCTCCTGAACAGATGGAGACGAGCCGGGCACCGCGGCTGTGAGCCGCCTGGAGCGCGGTCACCGCCCCCGCCGGCACGGGGGCGTCGACGTCCTGGTAGCCCGGCACGACCACGGTATCGGCATGGCTCAGCGCGTCGAGCCCGGCCGTGGCGGTGATGGTGAAGCCGGAGGTCCGCACCGATCTCGTTGACACCGGCGTGCAGACGGTCAGCTGGTATTGGGGTTCGGAGCTGAAGATCTGCGTCGCAATACCGAGTTCGAGCGGGAACACGCCGGGCAGGACGAGAACCGCGACGTGATGCGCCGGTACCGTCATGGCCCGATTGTAGCGGTCAATGGCCCTCGGGCCACTGTTGGGGGATCGGCCGGATTCGTACGGTCAACGTGTGAGCGACGTACCCGCCCTGCCTTCGGAGCCGCTGCCGGCCGCGAGCCTGTCCATCGTGCAGACGACGGCGAGCGCGCCGATCGCCGACCACAGCATCCGCACCTTCCTTTACGCCCGGCTGCTCGCCAGGCGCGAGGGCAGCCTGAGCGATGCCGCCTACGACGAGGACCTACTGTTCGCCGCCTGCGTCATGCACGACCTCGGGCTGGGCAGTCTGGCCACGGGCCAGGCTCGGTTCGAGGTCGAGGGCGCCGACCTGGCGGCCGCACTGCTGACCGGGCACGGTGTCGCCGCACCCGAGGTTGACCGTGTCTGGGAGGCCATCGCGCTGCACTCCTCGTCCGGCATCGCCCACCGGCGAGGACTGCTCACCTACCTGACCCACCGCGGCGTCTTCATCGACATCGGCCGCGACACCACCGGCATCCCCGCCGGCCTTATCCAGCGGGTCCGCACCGCCTACCCCCCTCGAGCGGGCGAGCGCTATCTGGCGGACGCGATCGCTGACCATGCCGCGCGCTCCGAGGCGGCGGCACCGCCGGGCTCGCTCGGATTCGAGCTGCTGCGCCAGCGACGAGCCGAAGCAGCGCTCGAGCGCGCCCGGCACCCCGCACCTGTCCATGATCCACGACCCAGGCCTGGTAACCAGGGTCATCCTCAAGGCGGTGCGCGCCACCACCTGAACGAAAGAGCCTCAGCAGAAGCTCTCCCGCTGAAGCCGACGGCGCCTGGATCGGGCTCCGCCAACCCGGCGCCCTCGACGGAATCCCGGCACTTGCCTGTTACGGCGACTGCAAGGACGGCCAGACATCCCAGAGGAGCACACTCATGAAGACCACCCAAGTCACGCCGTACTCCGCACTACCGAATAGCACTGTCCAGGCGGCGAACGGCATCAACTACGCGTACCGGGACACCGGCGGCCGCGAAGAAACCGTCCCGCTCGTCCTGCTCCAGCACTTCCGCGGCAACCTGGACTACTGGGATCCCGCGCTGGTCGACGCGCTCGCCCAGTCCCACCAGGTCATCACCTTCGACAACGCTGGCACACGGCATCGAGATCGTCGACCTCGAAAGCGGCGTGTCCTGCGGGGAAGCATCGCTGTGTGCGGCCAAGGGCCTGTTTCCCGGCCTGCTGGCTGGCTGCGGACGGGGCGAAGAGGTCACTCAGAAGTCACGTGGCGGCCGCGGTAGGGAAGGAGGCCTCAGTGATGGCAGATGACGAGGTAACCCGCAACCTCAAGGGCATGGATAAGCTCGACTTCGTGGGATGGAACAGCGCCGACTGGCACGGCGTGTTCGCCCGCTACCATACCGGCGACGTTCTTGTAGATGTCCACGGGCAGGCCCAAACCCATGGGATCCAGGAGCATATCGATGCCATGCGGGCGTTCGTCGAGACCACGGGTGGCACGCCCATCCAGATCACGTCCCACCCGATCAGATTCGGATCCGGAGAGTGGACGTGCGTGGTCGGAGAGGTCGAAGGTGGTGGCCGGATGGTGACCGTCGCAAAATGGCGCGACGGCGCAATCGCCGAGGAATACATCTGGATGTAGCGTCTGCCGCAACCTTGCGGCCCGGGTGGTTATCTTTCGACGAGCTGGGGGAGGCACATTCGAGGGAACTAGTCGCAGCAATCGCATGAGAGCCAGGGATGACGGGGTCGAAGTACACCACCTGACGAGACGCGACCGAGGCCAGTCGTCCTCAGCGAGCCCGAGCGTGCCATCGAGGCTCTTATGGAACTGCTTCTCCTGTATTCGTGTCCGGGCCTGAGCAGGAGGAGATAGATTCCCGGCACCTGCATGATCATGTCCCGTGTCCGGTTAAGTAGATAACTGCGGCGGGCCGAGGGCCGCAGCGACTGCCTCCCCACGCGTGCTCATCACTCGCACGGAAGCAGCTCTCCGAGTTAGAGCGCGCCGCACGGTCGTGATTATTGGTGTCGTCGCGGCGTGGCGCGTTCCCACCAGTCGATGGTTTCTGCGTCGGCGGTCATGCGGTCGAGGATGCCGGCGATGAACTCGGCGTGGGTGCCTCCGCCACGGGCGAAACAGAACTTCCAGAGTTGCGTGGCGGCGAGGTGGTAGTGGTGGATCGTCTCATCCACGGTGCAGGCGTTGATCTCGCCGTCCCGGTAGCGGTCGATCGCCGCGGCGACGTGGCTGAGCAGCTCGGCCAGCTGCGCTTGGTGGTAGGCGCTCACCCGTTCGCGGGCGGCGCGCCGTTCGGCCTTGGTGCCTATAACCGGGTACGGTACCACTGTTCCGCCCGGGTCCGGCGCGGGTGGCCGCTGACCGGGGCACCGAGCGGTCGCCATCTGCGCGCCCGGCTTGCTGGCCGGTGCTGACCGGCCGCCCATAGATCCAGCCGTTCGGCACTGGCTTCGATGGCGCCAGCCACAGGTCGCACCCTGCGAGCAAGCAGGCATGCCGCTCTCGTCCGGCGTGATCGGCGCCAGGATCGCGCTTGCGGCCACAGGGAAAGCACCGTCGCCCGTCAAAGAGGGCGACCGTTTCTTGGAACCTCATGAGACCCCTATCCCTATGTCTGAAGGCTCTGACCAGTCAGTCAGCTGTTGTGCTCTGCCCCATTGCCCGCAGACGCGAATGCGACGCCGAGGTACTTGCGTACGACCGTGTCTTCGTCGAGCTCCGACGCAGGACCCTGAAACGCCACTGCACCCTTGGCTAGTAGGACGAGAGAGTCGGCCATGTCCAACGCACGCGAGACGTATTGCTCGACGATGACCATGGACGTCCCCGACGTCGCCAGCTCCCGCAACGCTACGAATATCTCGTCGACCACGATGGGAGCGAGGCCCATCGATACTTCGTCCAGTAGCACGAGGCTCGGGCTGGTTATGTACGCCCGGGCCAACGCCAGCATCTGCTGTTGTCCACCGGAGAGCTGTCCTGCGAGAGACCGCAGGCGCGTTTGAAGCGCTGGAAACGTGACGAGGACTCGCTCGAACAGTTCCGTGCTGGCAGTCGTACGCCCGAGGTAAAGTCGAAGGTTCTCTTGAACCGTCAGGCTTCGGAATATTCCTCGCCCTTCGGGTATCAGGCACAAGCCGCTGTGGACCCTGCGATAGGGAGGCAGCGATGTCACATCCACGTCGTCAAGAATGACGGAGCCGCGACTGGGTCGGACGATTCCAGCGATGGTGCGCAAGGTCGTGGTCTTGCCTGCCCCATTCGCGCCGAGAAGCGCGACGATGCTGCCTTTCGGCACCTGCATGCTGATGTCCCGCAGAACAGTTGAGCCAGCGTAGCCGGCGGTGATGTTCCGCAACTCAAGTTGCCATCCGGGCCGAGATCCGGTGGCTTCAGCATGTCCTCGCGCGCGACCGTCCATTGGCGTCTACCGTTCTGGTGCGTCCACGGTTGAGGCAGCGCCCACGTCTTCGCCGAGATAGGCCCGCCGCACCTCGTTCGAGGTTGCCAGTTCGGATACGGAACCTTCGAAGATCTTGTGGCCGAAGTCGACGACGTGGACGAAGTCGCACAACTCGTTGATGAGGGACATGTCGTGTTCGATCAGCAGGAGCCCGACGCCCCGAACGGTCACCAGATCGCGAAGTATCGAGCCGAACTGCGTCGTCTCTACGTGGTTCAGGCCTGCTGACGGCTCGTCCAGCAGCAGGACGTCGTAGTTTCCGGCCGCGCATCGTGCGAGTTCCACCAGTCGGCGATGCCCGGTGGAGAGCACGCCGACGGTCGTATCTGCCAGGTCCGTGAGACCACACAGCGCCAGCGCCTCGTCCCTGCGCTGCGTGATCGAGCGTTGCTGGCTCCGGGTTGCGAAGATATGTTCGAACGGATTCCATCCGGCGTAGGCAGCCTCGGCGCCCAACGCGACATTCTCGCGCACCGTGAGTGAGTCGAAGAGTTCCATTTGCTGGAAGGTGCGTCCGAGGCCCAGCCGCGCCCGGGCCGGTGGCCCGAGGTGCCGCAACTCGCGACCGCCCAGGTACACTGCGCCTGACGCGGGTTGTACTGCACCGGCGCACGCATTGAAGATGGTCGACTTGCCCGCGCCGTTGGGTCCGATGAGCCCGGTGATCCGGCCGACCGGCGCACTGACGTCAACGTGATCAGCGGCGACTAGTCCTCCGAACCGAACCGTGATTCCCTCAATCGAAAGCGACTTGCGCGCAAGCCCGTCGGGGCGGCCGGAAATCTGACCGACCACTTCACCGGCAGCGGAACGCCGTGGTCGCCGCTGCAGACTCGATATCCAGCTTGGCCGCCATGTCGGCAGCCCTCGTTCGGACTCGTGCGCCATCGCCAAGAAGAGTGCAGACAAGCCGAAGATCAGCGTGAATACATATTGGACAGTTGCGCTCGTCGAAATGTATGAGGGAACGATGATCTGGCTTGCTGCTGCGATCAGGGCATACCACGGGGTTGGGCCGAGCACGATCAGGACGACAGCGAACAGCTGTATCGACGTCAACGGCTGATATTGGTAGGCGCCGACGATCCCCACTGCACCGGCGTCCAGGACCCCGCCGACGGCCGCCAAGGCAGCGGACAACAAGAACACCAGAACGCGGCTGATGTTGATCGACGCGCCGCACGCGGCGAGGCCAGCTGAGCTGTCGGACATTGCAGCCAACAACCTGCCAAGTCGACCGTGCTCCGCCGCGATAACCACGAGGGCGACGAGACACGCGATGGCCAGCGTCAGGTAGTAGTAGCCCGTGTCCGTATCAATCGTCAGCCAGCTGAGGTGCGGGCGCGGGACGGACAGTCCAAGAGTCACCGAGCCGAACATGTAGCTCTGCGAATAGAACATCTGTTGCAACAAGATCCCGAATCCCAGTGACGCTAGCGCCAGGTAGACCCCCGGGAACCGAATCGCTGGGATCGCGAGCACGGCACCTATCGGTGCTGTAGCAAGCGCGGCGATGGCGAGCGCCAGGGCCCATGGCCAGTGATGCATCACTGTGAGTTGTGAAAATACGGCCACGCCGATCGCCATGAAACTCACGTGCGCCAGCGAAACTTGGCCGGATAGACGGACAAGCAATCCGAGCGAAAGGAAGACAACGACGAACGCGACTGTCTGAGTCCAGTCGAGGAGATGAATTCCCGCAAATGTAGGCACGATGGCTAGCAGGCCGGCAAGAATCACCAGCTCGGCGAGCTGGACTCCCAGACGCCCAGACGCCGGCCCGATCCGGCTCGGACGGCCGAGCACCGGCGCGCCGGGGTGCTTCAGGCGAGGCGCCGCTACCAGCAGCGCGAAGAGAATGAGGAACGGAAGGCTGCTCGCCAGCCCTCCGGTGAGCCCGGTCGACGATACGAAGTACTTCTGGAGTATTGCTTGGCCCACGCCGATACCTAGGCCACCGACGTAAGTAAGCGGAAGGTTCGTGAACGCTCCAACCGCGGCTGCGCCGAACGCCGTGACGACGAGAAAAGTTATGGTCGTTGAGTCGAGCGGCAACAATGGTGCGAGGAGAACGCCCGAGGCCGTCGCCATGGATGTACCAACCATCCATGCCAATCGACGAACCATCTGCGGGGATGTACCGGCAAGCCCAACTAGGTCGGCGTTTTCCACGACCGCTCGCATTGCGACACCGTGGAGAGAGGAGCGCAGATAGATAGTCAGGATGCCGACCGCCACGGCGCCGACTCCAAAGATGATCAGCTGGTAGGCGGCTAGTGTGGCGCCGCCCACGCTGAAGCTCGTCGTCGGCAGGAACTGTTGCACCTGGCTTTCCTGGCCTGGTGCGTACAGAAGATTCAGGACGGCCTGGATGGCAAGGAGTATTCCGACAGTCCCCAGGACACTGATCGTCGCTCGGGCGGCGGCGAGCCCGCGTGTTACTCGCTCAAGGAGCAGGCCCAGCAGGGGACCGAACGCGAAGATGCACAGGCCGGCGGCCAGCGGCCATGCCACGTGATGCTGCGTGTGGAGGAAATAGAACAGGAACGCGGAAGCGCTGGCTAGGGCACCGTGCCCGAAGTTGAGTACTCCGGATGTCTTGTAGCTCAGTACCAGGCCGACAGCTGCGAGCCCGAAAACGGAGCCGGTCGTCAAGCCGGCGAAGATGAACGGCAACATCTCATTCCTCGCTCAGGACGACCGACCGACGGCTCGTGCCGTCTTCGGGCTCGCTGGCTACCACCATCACGCCGGACCGACAGTGAACGGAAGGGCTGCGGACTGACCCGTCTGCGATCACTTCCCCAACTGCTTGAGGACTGCCTGCTCAATCACCGCCAGGGTCGCCGCCGGAGCGCAACTCGGCTTGGTCCCAGAGGGCCCTGTCTCAAGTGCCCCGCTGCCCATCTGCCACGTGAACCAGCAATCCACGGTCGTGGTCTTCCCGGACGTATAGCTGACCGGAGCGATGAGGCCGCCCAATGTTCCGTTCTTGACGGTGAAGAGACCACGCTGAATGTCGCTGGGTGCCGTTCCTGTTGCGGCCTTCGCGCCCGCTGTGAACATCTGGGCTGCCGCCCAAGCGAAGGCGCCTCCCGAAGTGTCGAAGGAAGAATGCGTGATGGACGGCTCGTACTGCTGAAGCGCGGAGCGGTACTGCGCGACGCCTGCGACGGAGGTGTCAAAGAACGGAGCAACGCCGTCGACTGCTATGTCACCCTTGAAGGCCGGATCTGAAATCCACGATGGCGGCACGGCGGGACCGATGAGAACCTGGGGAATCCGAACCCCTTGCTGGTAGCACTGGTCCGTGATCTTCTTCGCCGTCGCGGCCGCGAAGGCCAGCGTGTACGACGTCGCACCCGACTGTTTCACCTGCTGACAGAATGCTGTGTAGTCCGGCGCAGACGATGGCAGCTTGGAAGCGACCACAACATTGACGCCAAGACCGGCGCCGAATGTCTTTGACAGCGTCACTTCCTCCTCTCCGCCAGCGATTTCAGCGGCGTACCCGATGGCGACCTTGGTGCCGTAGGTCTTCGCCTCCGCAACCAATGCGTAAGACAAGGCCAGCGGGGAGGTGAGCACCGGGAACACGTCGTCTGAGAGAAGGCTGCCGAGGCCGGCTGAACCTGGGATGACGGGCACCGATTGCTGGGCGGCGTACGGAATCCACGTCGCGTCGTTCGTGTCGAAGTCGACGATGGCCGCAACGTGGTCCTGGGTGATGGCGCTCTTCACGGCGGTTAGTCCACCGTCAGTCGCGGAGCCGATGTCCATCACGACCGTCTGGACGTTGTGTCCGTTGATGCCTCCGGCCTTGTTCGTTGCCTGGGCCCAGGCATCGAGGATCTTCGGAAGGCCACCTTCACTGCTCGCGGTGGCAGACCCGGAGAACGGCCCGATCAACGCCAGCTTCAGGGGAGGGCTGGAGCTGTTACTTCCCGGCGCTGAGCTATGGCTGCCGGCGCCAGAGCTGGAGCAGGCCGCGAGCGTGAGGGCCACGAGCGCAGTGGCCGCGACTAGTGACCTACGAGCTACGTTCATGGTCGACTCCATAGTCTTCCGACATGTTCTACAAATCTTGTGCCATCCGTCACATGTATGTAACACTCGGATTGTGACACAAAATCTGCGGGAAGGGAAGGGCGCGCTGCGGCTGGCTGACCGGCTGACGGCGGACTCCGGGCGGCACTTCCTGCCCGGCCTCCAGGCGCTGGTGCGGTTCCCGCTGGAACAGGCACGGCTGGATCGCGCTGCCGGACTCCGGATCGCCACCTTCATCAGCGGCTACCCCGGATCGCCGCTGGCCGGCTACGACCTCGCCCTGTCGCGTATCCCGGACGTGCTAGCAGACCACGACGTGACCTTGGTGCCAGCCGGTAACGAGGAACTGGCGGCGACCGCGCACATGGGCACCCAGATGCTGGACGAGCATCCGCACGCCAGCTGGGACGGCGTAACCGCTATCTGGTACGGCAAGGGACCGGGCATCGACCGAAGTGGCGACGCTCTCAAGCACGGCAACTTCGCCGGCACGTCTGCTCATGGCGCCGTGGTGATCCTGTCCGGCGAGGACCATGAGGCCAAGTCCTCCACCATGCCGTTCCAGCAGGAATACGCGTTTACGTCCGCAGGCATCCCGGTCCTGTATCCAGCGTCGGTCGCCGAGTTCCGCAGCTACGGCCTGCACGCGATCCGCTGCTCGCGCTACAGCGGCTGCTGGATCGCCCTGAAACTGGTCAGCGCCCTGTGTGACGGCGGTGAGTCGCTGGACATCACGCCGCAGGACGTGCCAGGCCGCCTGCCAGACCTGGAACTGAACGGCGTCCCGTTCGCCAAGCGGACCGACTTCACCTTCTTCCCCGGCCGCAACATCGAGATGGAGCGCCATCTCTATGCAGAACGGCACCGGGCGGTGCTGGCCTACGCCAGCATCAACGAGATCAACCAGGTCTTGCACCAGGGACCGGGCGACACGGTCGGCATCGTGACCGCCGGCAAGTCCTTCGCTGACGTCGAGCAGGCCCTCTCCGACCTGGGCCTGCAGGCCTCCGCCCTCGACCGGTCGGGCATCCGGATCCTCAAGCTCGGCCTTATCTATCCGCTGGATGAAGAGCTCGTCCGGTCCTTCGCGAGCGGCCTGGGCCGGATCATCGTGGTCGAGGAAAAACGTGACTTCTTGGAGCAGCAAGTCAAGGCCGCGCTGCAGGGCACGGGCCGGCCGATCGATGTGATCGGCAAGCTGGATAGCCATGGCAATCCGGTATTCCCGGTGGCCGGCGGCATGGACGCCGACCTGATCGCGCTCCGGCTGAAGGACCTGCTCGCCGCCGAGCTGGCAAGGGCGGGAGTTCCCGACCGGGCCAGCCTCCGCGCGAGGGAGCTGGCGTCGATTCACGCCCGCGGCTACGCCGTCCTGCCCGCCAGGACCCCCAACTTCTGCTCCGGCTGCCCGCACAGCGCGTCCACTGTGCTGGCGCCCGGTCAGATCGCGTGGGGGTCGCCGGGCTGCAACTGCTTCAACTCAGTGATCGAACAACCCAAACGGCACATCGACACCATGACGCAATACGGCGGTGAGGGACTGCCGTGGATCGGGCTGTCCCGCTATACCGAACGCGACCACATCGTGCAGCACATCGGGGACGGCTCCATCTACCACTCCAGTTACCTCAACATCCGCTGGGCGGTCGCCGCGGGCGTCAACATCACCTGCAAGCTCCTGTACAACGGCGTCGTCGCCAACACCGGCGCCCAGGACTCACCCGGTGCTCGGGGCATCGCGGCACTGACCCGTGGCCTGGAGTCCGAAGGCGTCGCCAAGATCGTCATCGCCACGAAGGAGCCCTGCCGCTACCGGCACGCGGGGCTCGCCCCAGGTGTAGAAGTCCGGCGCGCAGACCAGCTCGTCTACGAGTCAGAGCGCCTGTCCCGCCTTCCCGGCACCACGGTGCTGATTTACGACGAGTCGTGCGCCAATGAGCGGCGCCGCCTCCAGCGGCGCGGCAAGCTCGCCGTGCCCGGCAAGCACGTGTTCATCAACACCGACGTGTGCGAAAACTGCGGCGACTGCGGCGCGCGAAGCAACTGCATGTCGTTGCAGAAAACGCCGACCGAATTCGGCCCCAAGACCAAGGTGCACGCCTCGTCCTGCAACGACGACTACTCATGCCTGCACGGGGACTGCCCGGCATTCGTCACCGTGCACACCGCTCCCGGCACCGGGTACCGGAAACCCGAGCCGACCCCAATCCAGGCCACCGAGCTACCCGAGCCCAGCGTGGCTGAGCCCACGGCACCATTCCACGTACACATGCCTGGCGTCGGCGGCACCGGCGTGCTGACCGTCAACGGGGTGCTCTCGGTGGCCGCGACACTCGACGGCTACCAGGTGCTGTCCTACGACCAGACCGGCGCAGCGCAGAAGTGGGGCCCCGTGCTCTCCAGCCTGGTGCTCGCGCCGGGGCATGTGCCCGTGCACAGCAACAAGGTCGGCATGGGCCGCGCGGATGTCTACCTCGCGCTGGACATCGTGGGCGCGTCAGCGCCCCTGAATCTCGACCGCTGCTCGCCAGACCGGACAACCGCCGTGCTGAACACCGACCTGTTCCCGACCGGCGAGCAGATACGCGATGTCTACACGCAGATCGACGAGGCCGGCATGCTCGAGGCGATCACGGCGCAGTGCCGGCCGGGCGTCATGGTGCCGGCCGGGACCATCGCCGAGACCTTCTTCGGCGACTACATGCTCACCAACGTGGTCGCTGTGGGCGCCGCCTACCAGGCTGGCCTGCTGCCTCTGTCCGCCGGTTCGATTGAGCGGGCGATCGAGCTGAATGGGGTCGCGGTCACCGCGAACATCCAGGCGTTCCGCTACGGCAGGCTGTGGGTGCACGACCGGTCGAAGATCGACGCCGTGCTCACACCGGCGCCGCTGCCCGGCGAGGACGAGTACGCCCGTCGCCGTAACCAGCTAGGCCGACGGCGGCAGATGGCCTATGACCGGCTCTGGCGGCAGACCGGCGGCCTGAATGAGCCGACCCGGCAGCTGCTCGCAGTCCGGCTCGCCGAACTGGTGGACTACCAGGACGAGCGATACGCGGCGCGCTACCTCGACCAGGTACTCGCCGTCGCACGCCGCGAGCGCGACGTCATGGTCAGCCAGCACGAACTCACCGACGCCGTCGTCCGGAACCTGTACAAGCTGATGGCATACAAGGACGAGTATGAGGTCGCCCGGCTGTTCCTCAAACACCGCTTCACCGACGAGATCGCCGCGACGTTCGTTAAACCCGTGCGCGTCGTGAACCACCTGCAGCCACCGATCGCCAGGCGATTCGGCCGGGACCGGAAGATCACGGTCGGGCCGTGGTTCCGGCCCGCGTTCCAGGTGCTGCGGATGGCTCACCGACTGCGAGCCACGCGGCTGGACCCGTTCGCCCGCCAGGTATCGCGGGTCGAGGAGCGTGCCCTCGTCGCGTGGTACCTGAACCTGGTAGCCGACGTGCTGACCGAGTTGCGCCCGGCCAACCACGCGATCGCCGTGGAACTAGCCAGCCTGCCGGACCGCATCCGCGGTTATGAGCAGGTCAAACACGAGGGAGCGCGGATCGCGAAGGCCGCGGCCGCGGAGCTCGCCGAGCAGCTGCGCAGGCCGAGGCTGCCGCTTCTGACGAGCTGAGCACGACCAGGCAGTGCCATCGCCAGCGAGCCAGGGCGACCTGCGAGAACACTCTGGTCGCAGCGGGCCTGCTGGAACATGAGGTCAACCGGGGGGCGCGGGTGCCGGTCCTGCTGCCGGCCAGGGTGGACGAACTGTACGAGTATCGAACGGTCCTCGAGGTTGGCAGCCTCCGCGTCGGCCTAGCGCGCCGCCAGCCTCTCACCGACATCGAAGAGGCGACCGCGGCCATGGCCGGCCTGCCGCCGGACACCCCGTGGCCCGAGGTTATCTGGACTCATCAAGAGATTCACCGGGCGATTGTCAGGTGGAGCGGCAACACGCGGCTGCTGGAGGCGTATGACCTTTGCGAGCAGGAAATTCAGTTCGTGGTCGCATCCACCCGTCCCGACTACACCGCGCAACGGCTGGCCGCACTGCACACCGGCCTGCTCACCCGGTTGCGGCTGGGCGGTACACGCGCCGCGACGGCCCTCGCCAGAGATATCGAGACCGGACGCAAAGCCGTGCACGACGCGCTGCGCGCACGGCAAGATCGCGTCAGCTGACCAGCTCGCGCACCGAAGAACCCGGGGCCAGCGGAGTCGCAGGCCCCGGCGGTTCATCCACCCCGTTGTTGCCTGCTGGGCGTTCTGGATCTAGAACGCTCGACCGGGGTTAAGCAGCCCTTCAGGATCGAGCGCTGCCTTGACGGCCTGGTGAACAGCGATGGCAGCTGCGGTGACTTGCCCGTGGAGCCACTCGCGCTTGAGGACACCGATGCCGTGCTCGCCAGTCACCGTACCATTCAGTGCCAGCGCCCGGTCGCAAAGCTCCTGGCCCGCGGCGAGCGCCTGGTCGATGGTGCCCTGCTCCAGATCGGGCAACAGGAAGACCGGATGCAGATTGCCGTCACCGGCGTGAGCCGTCGTCGCGATCGGGATTCCCCACCGTCCGCTCAGCTCCTCGACGGCCTCCAGCATCGACCGCAGCTGTCCAGGTGGCACACCGACATCCTCGATGACTGTCGGTCCTTTCGCCATGACGGCCGTCCCCGCGAGCCGGCGCGCCTCAAGAAGCAGATCAGCTTCAGTTCGGTCTGCTGTGTCGATGACAAAGGTCGCGTTGGCCGCTTCACATGCGGCCACCATCAGCCTGACATCGTCTGTGGCTCCAGCGGTGTCGGCCTGACCAATGAGCAGTCCAGCGGCTGATCTATCCAAGTCCAGCCGCCTGAAATCCTCGATGGCGTTGATCGTCCGGTTGTCGATGAACTCCAGCAGGCTCGGCATAACCCCGGATGCCTGGATAGCGGCTACGGCGTCACCGACGGCACCGAGGGAGTCGAAAACGGCCGCGAAAGTCGCGGGCGGAGTCCTGGGTAGTGGACGCAGGCGCAGGGTAGCCGCCGTTATGACGCCAAGAGTGCCTTCAGAACCAACGAAGAGCGACGTGAGGTCGTAGCCGGCTACATTCTTGCGCGTGCGGCTGCCTGTATTGAGCAAGGTCCCGTCGGCCAGCACGACCTCCAGCTCGAGGGTCGAATCGCGCGTGACGCCGTACTTGACGCAACGCATCCCACCCGCGTTGGTTGCGAGATTGCCGCCAATAGTGCAGATCTCGAAACTGCCTGGATCGGGCGGATAAAACAGGCCGGACTGCGCTGCGGCACGGCCGACGTCAGCAGTGATGGTGCCAGCTTCGGCCACCAGGTACTGTTGCTCGGCATTCACCTCCCGGATTCTCGTCATCCGCTCGAGACTCAGAACGATGCACCCGTCGATGGCGTTGGCGCCGCCGGACAGGCCGGAGCCGGCGCCGCGGGGCACGACTGGCACCCGGTGCGCGTGTGCCCAGCGCAAAGTGGCAGTGACGTCGTCCAGGTTGCCCGCGCGCACAACTGTGAGCGGAACGCCGGCGGACAGGATGTCAGCGCGGTCCCGCCGGTATCGCTCGGTTGATTCCGGCGACGTCAGGAGGGCGCCGTCAGTGAGGCTGACGCACAAGCCTTGCAAGTCACTGGTCACGCTCATCCTCATCCGTCCCGTGGCGCCGCCGGGTGAGCTGACCCCTCGCGTCGCAACACGACACATTGTCGATCCCGCGCGGCATCTGCGTCGACGGCCGGCAGGCCATGACGTGTGTCGTTCGCCGGTTGGACTTGCACCGGGACTGGCGCATCGCGAGAGCTGCAGCGCGGCTCGAGATGGCCGTCGGCTAGTTGTGGGTCGCCAGAAGGATGATCTGCACGACCATCGTGGCGGCCATCACGATTGGATTGACGATGCGGTTGAACGGGTCACGTACGAGGATGTGAGCGCGCAGCGCTCCGGCCATCAGCGCGATGAAGCACACCGCCGAGAGGATGCCCAGCGGCCTCCACCAGATGCCGGCGATGAGCCCGAGCCCACCCGCCGTCTCGCAAACGCCGACGAACCGCATCGTGCGAATGCTGACATTGATCGAGGGCGCGGCTGCGATGGCAGGTCCGCGGTTCGCAACCTTCAGCAACCCGGCGCCGATGAAGATCGCAGCGATCACTGCGCCAAACCAGGCACTTATCGGCACATCTGCTCCTTCCTGCCTCGCCGGGACGCGGCCGGTCACTGATGGTGAGTCGCGTCACTCCGCGCTGAGCTTGTCGTCCCGAGCAATCATTCGGGCTGCGGACACAAGCTGACCGCATGCTTCAGGAGAGGCGGCCTGATTACTGACGTCACGGCGCTGCGGAGGCTGTCCGGTGGGTCAGGCGGTGCGTTCACCGAACGCCACGCCACGTGACCATCGGGGCGTACGAGGACGGCACCGGATGGCTCGATCTCGTACAGCTTGCTGAAGTCGCGTTCCGGTACGAGACGGCCAGTGTCGTGAACGTCGTAGGCCTGTACCCTGACTGGGACTTTCGGATCGCGGGCAGCTGCTAGCCAGGCCGATCCTTCGGCACCTGTCAGAAGGACGAATTCAGTCTCGAACAGGTCAATTGACGAGAGGCGCGCCGCGCCGCTGTGAAGCCATAGATGAGGTGCTCGGTACCCAGGCTTGGCCGAAGGTAGATAATCCACTACGGGGTGGCCCGGCTCGGGTTGGGGTGAGTTGTCTGGCACGTAGGCCCCGGGCCCCTCGTAGTGGACTCCGAGATCGAGCCCGGCCCAGTTGCCGAACTGCCTCGACGCGGCTATCGCGCATACTTGCTCCTCTCGTGTTTGAGCCATGCCAATCGCCCGCACATAGCCGAGGTTGGTCATGCCGTAGGCACACGCGCGCTGAGCCGCCTCGCGCCGTTCGGTGTCGAACGTATCGAGCAGGCCGTCGGTAGCAGCGCCGACTAGGACAAGAGCGAGCTTCCAGGCAAGGTTGTGAGCAGTCTGAATACCAGTGTTCATGCCGAAACCCCCGGCCGGGGGTATGCGGTGGGCCGCATCGCCGACGAGGAAGACCCGCCCGTCGCGCAACCGATCCGCAACGGTCGCCCCGACCACGTATGTGTAGGACGAGTGCAGATCGAAGTCGACTTCTTCAGCGGCCTCGTCGCCGATCATGTCGCGAAGGCGACGGAGGACCTTCTCGTCGGTCCAGCTTTCCGGCGGGTCGACCGTCGGGTCGAACATTATCTGGGTCATCCAGCGCTTCTTGCCATCCAAGGGCTGGAACACGCCCACCTTTCCCTGACCGAACGTCCAGATAAGTGTGGCCTGGCGATCGGCGGTCCATCGGCTCAGGTCAGCGGTGAAGTGGTTGTTGACGAAACAGCCCAGCGAGGTTGGCCCCGTTGATCCCACGCCGAGTGCTTCCCGGATCGGGCTGTGTCCGCCGTCCGCTGCTATGAGGTACTGGGCGCGAACCTCTTCGGTCGATCCGTCCGAGAGGCGCAGACTGACGGTTACCCCTTCTTCGTCTTGCGAGTGCGAGACCAGTTCGGTCGAGAAATGGATCTCGCCACTGCTATAGCTCTGGGCGCAGCGAAGCAACATCGCATCTATCTGATCCTGTGCCGCGCAGCGGAAGTCGTACGCAGTATTCTCGGCCTGCGCGCCAGGTGCCATGCAATTGCTCGGCATCGTTCCGATGATGTCGCCTGCGAGCGCGTAGGTGTATGTGAACTCTTGGCACCAATCGGCCGGGAGAGAGAAGTCGGTCATCTCCTGGTACAAGCCGTAATGACTCCAGATCTCGACTGTCCGCGACATGATGCCGCGCGCCCGAGGGAGGGTACTAACGCTGTCCCGTCGCTCGACGAGCAGGGTCTCCACTCCGAGCCTGGAAAGCTGGATCGAGGTTGTGAGCCCCACCGGACCCGCCCCGCAGATGATCACTGGCACCTCGCGCAACTCTCTCTCCCTTCGTGATGAGTGCTGCATCTCGCGTGGATCCGGCTCAGCTGGCGCCGAGCACCGGGTAAGCGGTGGCGTACTCCATCTCCAGCACCTGGACCCCCGGCGCGGCGGTGCCGAGATGCATGACGACCTTCTCGACGTCAACGGACCCGGAGAAGCCGGGCAGGAAGTCATCGTGGTGGCAGAGCGCGACCAGATCGGGCCGGATCAGCCCGGCCTCTCTCGCCAGGAAGTCCAACATTGTGCCTTGCCAGGGTTCGCCGTCACAGTTCGGACGCCCGCCGGCGGCGAGGATAGCCAGTTCGGGCCGACGTTCCAGGCTCGCGAACAATCCGGTCCAGCAGCCAGCGCTGTCCTGGAACAGAATCGACCCGTCGTCGTGCTCGATGAGATATGACAGTGTCCCGCCGTCGCCGTCGCCGTTGGCGCTGGACGCAGTCTGCGTCAGATGGGCGAGCACCTCTGGTCCCAGGCTGCCCACCCAAGCGATCAGGTCACTGACCGCTGCGACCTGATCCTGGTAAGCGACTCGCAAGTGACCCACGCAATTCTGATCAGCTCCAGGAGCCTCGCGGTGCGTCCATACCGCTGAATGCAGGGAGGGCAGCACTCGCACAGAGACGGCCGGGCTGAGCCGGACGAGTTCACCGCCGGCGACCCGCAATAGCTGACTCTCGGGAATACCGCACTCGGCCATGACCCGCACCGTCTCATACGAGCCGACGATCGTGGCGCCAGTGCTGCGGGCGATGGTTTCCGCACCGTAGATGTGATCGAAGTGCGAGTGGCCGACGAGAATCCAGTCGGCCTCGGTCACCGCCGCTGATGTCAGCCCGGTGGGCTCGGCGGTCGGCGCTCGGTCGAGGTATGCGTCGAGGAAGATCACGGTACCATCGAGAGTCAGCCGGAACGTCGAGCAGCCGAACCATTCCAGTTGCCGCGCGTAGCTCATTGCGGGCTCGCAGGCAGCGGCCCGCCCCGAAGCGCGAGCGCGTTGACCGTGGCCCGTTTCTCCGCCAGGACGTGCTGGAGGTTCTGCCGCAACAGCAGCAAGGACGCCGTCAGCCCAGCCGGTCCTCCACCGACGATGACGACCGGCACTTTACGCATTGGTCCTCCACAGGGCCCAGGGTCGCGCAGCGCGTCTGGTGGTGACTGGCACGAGGTGGTCGCCGAGGACGAACAGGCCGGAAGCGGCGTCATCGGCGATGGTGTCGACGATGCTGATGTCCCACCCGGAAGCCCGGCTGTCGACGATCTCCAGGGCGGCCGTGACGTAGGCGGTGGCGGCCTCCACGTTTGTGTCACAATCTGAGTGTTACATACATGTGACGGATGACACAAGATTTGTAGAACATATCGGTTTCGCTGACCGAGGCCTGATCGAGGTCCCGGTTCAGCACGAACGCCAGCTCGGCCTCAATCCTGGGCTGCAGGAGCCGGGTGATGTCGACGGGCTCATCCGGGACGCAGCGCATGTCGTCTAGCAGGACACCGAAGTCCGGCTGGTCGACGCCGAGCTGAGCCTGGACCTTCGGGTTGGTCAGGCCGATCTTGCGCCCGACGATCCGGGCGCCGGATGCGAGCCGGTTAGCGGTGATGCGGCTCTGCACGGCGTAGGCAGTGGCCAGGTCCCCTGCCAGGAGGATGTCCCGCACCGGCGGGGCAGGGGGTCCGCTGCTGCTGAGCATTGTCGAGCCGCCAGGCGGCTTTGATGACGGCGGTGTCGTGGTCGGCCGACGTGGTCACGGCGCCTCCTCCCCGAGGAAACCCAGGGCCAGTGCGTTGAAGACGTCCCGCTGCTCCCACTGCGGCCAGTGCCCGGCCCCGGTGATGTGCTCAAACCGGCCGCCGCGGATTTTCTCCGCCATCTCCATCCCGGCCGCGGCCGGCCCCGAGGGGTCGTTGGAGGTCCACACGACCAGCGCGCCGTTCGGGACCGCGGCCAGTTCCTCGTCGGTGATGAGGTTCCGCCGGCGGATCTCCGGGTCCTGCAGGCACAAGATGTGCCGCATCGACTCGGCGAACCCTGGCTGGGCGTAGATGGTGCGCCGGATCGCCACGAGCTCGTCAGTCACGGTGGCGGGGTCGGCCATCAGCCACTCCAGCCGGGCCCGGATCCGCTCGTCGGTCGGTTCGTCGGCTGCGGCCTGTGACAGGGACCGGATCCGCTCCGGGGCCGGGCGGGCAATTCCCCCGGGATAGTGAAGCCGCGCAGGCCCTGGCGGGGACCTGCGCGCCCTCGTCGACGAGCACCGTGCCCGCGGCCGCGACGCCACCACCCTGTCAGCCCTGACCGTGCAGATCGACCAGCTGCGCCGCAGCCTCGAAGCCGTCGCCGCCCGCGTCCGCCGCCACGAAGAACAGCTCCGCCGCCTCGAACGCGCACACCGCGAAGACACCAGATAACACACGATCCTGCATCCCCGGTTATCCACAAGATGATCTTCGATTGGCCGGTTAACCCCAGACCAACGGCGTCATCGAACGCTTCTTCGGCACCCTCAAATACGAGCACCTCTACGGTGCCCCGATCGACGACGGCGGCGCCCTCGCGATGGAGACCGCCCGCTTCCGCGACATCTACAACGCGATCCGCATCAGTCGCTTGGTGATCGGACACCCCGCCAGCGCTATCTCGGCTCCTGACGTGCGTTCCGCTTAGCGTCCGATCACCGGGACACCCCACCGGGCGGGTCAGACGGGAGGCGCCACCCCCGCGCGACTGGTTGCATCCGACTCGCCTGGTACGCGCCCGGGCGGCGGTGGTCCGCCTGGCCTGCGGTGCTCTACGCAGATCACGTAAGCACTGGGACGATCAAGTTTAGATCAATGGTTGATATATTCGCGACGTGCAGACGGTTTCGCCTATGGAGCGGCTGGCCCGATCCATCGAAGACTTCAATGCGGTGTTCATCCGGATCCCGGTCGTGGACCGATTGAGCTTCTCCTCGCTGTCGGTGCTGCACACCTTGTCGCGGGCGGGGGCGTGTCGGCTCAGTGATTTGGTTCGGACGGAGCAGATCAAACAGCCGGCGCTCACGGCGGCGGTAGCGAAGCTGGAACGTGACGGGCTCGTCCAACGTAGCCCGGACCCGAGTGATGGACGTGCCTCGATGCTGTCTCTTACCGCAGCTGGACAGTCGATCGTGTCCCGACGTCACGCCGACCGTGTGGAGGGGCTGCGCCGTCTGGTCGACCGACTCCCGCCGGCTGATCGCGAGCGCCTGCTGGGCATCGCGGATGTCTTCGACCAAATCATTGAACTGGCGGGCGAGCCCGACCACAACTCTGAGGATGGGAGCGCGACATGAGTAAAGGCCTGGACGCGTTGTCGCCGACGCCGATCAATATCAAGGGCGAGGTGCTGGACGACCTGCGGTCGCGGCTGCGGGCGACCATCTGGCCAGAGGACGAGGGAAACGAGGACGGCCGCTACGGCGTCCCCCGAGCCCTGCTTCAAGAGCTGACGCAGTACTGGGCCGAGGATTACGACTGGCGAGCCGCCGAGCGGACGATGAACGCCTACGAACACTACCTGGTCGACGTGTCCGGCACGCCCGTTCACTTCATGCACAAGCCCGGCGTCGGACCGAACCCCAGACCTTTGATCCTCAGCCACGGATGGCCCTGGACCTTCTGGCACTGGTCGAAAGTCATCGACCGGCTCGCCGACCCGGCCAAGTTCGGAGGTGACCCAACGGACGCATTCGAGGTGATCGTCCCGTCCCTACCGGGCTTCGGATACTCGACACCCACCCGTCCGGACATGAACTTCTGGAAGATCGCCGACCTCTGGCAGGAGCTGATGACCCAGACACTGGGCCATGCTCGGTATGCCGCCGCCGGTTGCGACGTCGGCGCCCTCGTCACCGGACAGCTTGGCCACAAGTACGCCGAGGAGCTGTACGGCATCCACATCGGCTCAGCCCTCAAACTTGACCTGTTCACCGGCGACCGCGCCTGGGACTTCTCCGGCGGCAAGCCCATCCCACCAGAGCTGCCCGACAAGCAACGGAAACGTTTGATTGAGATCGAGCGAAGATTCGCGGTGCACCTCGCCGCACACATGCTCGCACCAAGCACACTGGGATACGGGCTGGCCGACTCCCCAGTCGGCATGCTGGCCTGGCTGCTCGAACGATGGATGAAGTGGTCCGACAACGGCGGAGACATCTACACCGTCTTCACCCGCGACGACCTTCTCACCCACGCAACGATCTACTGGACCGGCAACGCCATCGCCAGCTCGATCCGCACCTACGCCAACAACAATCGCTATCCCTGGACCCCGTCCCACGACCGGACACCAGTCATCGAGGCGCCGACCGGGATCACATTCGTCGACTACGAGAACCCACCGGGAGTCAACAGCTCCAACGAGCGCATCAAATCGTTCCTAGCCAGCGACCGCGCTCCTTGGTACAACCACACCAACATCACCGCCCACCCCCACGGCGGCCACTTCATCCCATGGGAAATCCCCGAACAATGGACCGCCGATCTAGTCCGCACCTTCACATCGCAGTCCAGCCCGCGGCCGGCGTGACGGGCAGGAACGCTACGCCACCCGCGCTGCCTCGCTGATCTATCTCGCGAACCAAACCGCAGACTTCGAGCGCGCCCATAGCCGGCAGGCGGATCCGCCTACTGCACAACTGTCCTGCCATTTTCTTGACTCAAGACACCCCTGAAGGCGAGCGCCGGTCCCGACCGGATGCAGATCGGCGGGACTGCGCGCACAGTCCCAGTCCAGGTCCTATCACTAAGCGTGAACAAGAGCGGCCCCCGCGCTGCTCCGGCAGATGCTCGCTCGTCAACTGCGCGATAGCTTCCCGGCCGGCCGGCCGATGTGGTTCTATCTCACCCGTCGGTTGCTGCACTGCCCGTCGCCGGGCACCGGCACATACTCGCGGATGACCAGGAACATCTGCCGGGCGCGGCGATGCGTGGCCGTGGCAGGCGGAGAGGTGCTGCTCCGCAGCGGCGACGAGCTCTACGCCGATGCAGCCATCGGCGCTGCCGTGCAGGTAGAGGGTGGGCTGCCCGGCGGGCAGCAGCGCAGCCCGGTCTTCGGCTGCGTACCGGCCGGCTCCGCCGGTCCCCGACGGGCCGGCTGGCGCGCGGTAGTAGCCGATGGCCGCGCTGAGGTTGGCGGGGTCGCGCAGGCAGTCCTTCACCTCCGCGAGATGCCCGGCCGCATCGTAGCCGGGTGACCAGTCCCGCCACAGATGGTCGACGAACGCCATCTCATCCGCAGCCACCACGGCCTCGGCCTGCGCGGCCGGATCGCGGAAGAAGAACAGGTAGAAGAACCGCCTGAGCTGCCGGTAATCGCGGAACAGCACGGAGTCCAGCGCGAACGGCGGCACCCCGAGCGCGACCAGCCGGCGCCAGCGGCCGGGAGCGAAGGCCGCGGCACCGTAGGCGGTTTCGGCCCCCCAGTCGCTGCCGATAAGCACCGCCTGCTCGTCGCCGCCCATGACCTCGTGCAACGCCACGGCATCGGCCACCAGCGCGCCGACACTGTAGTTGCCGTCGCGGGGCACGGCGGTCGGCGCGTAGCCGCGCATCACGGCATGATGTCCGGTCATAACGCTCCCTCTCTCATGCTCGCGTCGCCCTGGGCCAGGCTGCCGCTTTCCGTGCTCAGCGGCGGCACCTGCGCCAGCGAAGCGCGACCGACCGCGAGGCGGCCGGCGGACTCGGGATTTGCGTGGTTGTCACAGATCCTCGCTACTGTCCACGGCATGCGATGGCTGGGGGTTCGGCACCACTCGCTGACCAAGAAGGATGCGGATAAGGGCCATGGCTCTGCTCCCGGCCGCGTTCGCGGGCCTCGGACTGCCCACCGAGCACAGAATGCCCAGTTCGGAGCCCCTAGCACTGACACCCACCGAACGGGGACTGCCGAGCAGAACGGCGGCTCGGCGAGCGTTCTCCTGACCTTCCCCGTTACTCAGCGTGATGCCGTCGATCGCCGTACGCCAGGGGCCGACCTCGGGCCGGTCGAGTGTGAGCGATTTGCTGTAGGTCACAGCCGCTCGCTAGCCGGACGCTCGTCGGTCCGGCACCGGGGCCGCCTGGCGGCTGCACGGTGCCGGCCCAGTGCGTCACATGTGACTGCGGACATTGCGGGGCATGCTGACGCGGCCGTCCGGGACCCGGTAAATGAGTCCGTGGTTCCGGAATTGCCGCTGAGCTGGCGCATCCTGGTCATACTGTCTCATGGGCTCCTTACCGACCGACGACGCGGTCCGCGCCGCCGCCCGCCGCCTGCGCACGGGCCTGACCGCGGCTGGCCTCGACCGGGCCATCGCCGCGTATTTTTCTGAGCCGGGTTTCGCCGGGATGACCTTCAGCGATCTTGGCCGCAATCCGCCCGGTGAGATCGTCGCCGACGACCTGCTGGCCGTATCCCTGCTGGACATCACCTGGCGTCCCCAGGCCGTCCGCATCCTGCTGGGCAGCCACCGGCAGCAGCTGTCGCAGATGCTGGCGGCGATCCCGCAGGCCACTGACCTGTGGGACGCCGGCGACGACACCTTGCGGAATATCGATGTCCTGTGGGATGCCCTGACGGCGATCGATGGCATCGGCACGGCCAGCGCCACCAAGCTGCTAGCCCGCAAGCGCCCCCGGCTGTGCCCGATCAGCGACAGCGTGGTCATCAAGGCCGTTGATGTTCCCGGCCGGACCTGGGACGTCCTGCGCTGCCTGCTCCAGGATCCCGCAGCCCGGGCCGAGGTCGAAGCACTCCGCCCGGCCACCGCCGCCCAGGCCAGCCTGCTGCGCATCCTGGACGTGGCCCTGTGGGTGTCGCACAGCGAATCGGCCGCGGCGCGGTGGGTGCGGGAGAAAGCTGGGATGGCCACATCATGACCGCTCCTGCGGTCTTCTTCTTCCCGCCTGGATGCCACGCGCGAAGGCGCTGAGTCATCTGGCTGGCGTCCTCAGCCGACCATACGACCGGCGGCAGATGCGGATGGGAAGTCAGCCCTGCCCTGAACCGTCTTCTGGCTCAACTTCGACCACGCCGGCATCCGAAAGCGTGTATCGCTTGCCGCAAGCAGGGCACCTCATGATCAAGGGCCTCACGCCGACTCGCCAGCTGGGGTCAGCCTTCAAACGGTTGCCGTCATTCGGGCATACTGCGAAGTTCACGCACGCAGATTAACTCCGGAGCCGAGTATCGGCGAGGTCCCCCACGCGGCAGACGCGGACGTAGACCGAGGACGCAATGCTGGTCGCCTGGGGTGGCCGTGCGGCAGCAGTCCGAGACAAGCTTGACTTGTGGATGTCCGAGTGAAGACCTTCGTCCAGGAAGCAACGGCCCGGCTGGGGTTCCTGCGCACGGAGTTCGGGTTCACCGGTCCCGAAGTCGTGCAGGACGAGACAGGCGTCTACCCGCTCCTGCGCCGCATACGTTTCGACCGCGCTGATCTTGAAATCGAGGTCAGCCTGGTGCTGTCGTACATGGGCGAGGAGTACGTGGCCGTGCATCTTGTTGCTGTCGACGAATCCGGATCGAATCGCCGGGCTGAGATCGGACATCGCACGGCCCGCACTGGGTACCAGATGCGGCGCGCCCTGGATCTGCAGGCCGAGGGTGTTCGCAAGCTGATGAGCGCGGAAGCCTGACCAGCGTGGGCTGACTGCTGTAGGCGGCATAGCGCGCGTTCGCGCCCGGCCCCGACTATGAATTTACATGCGAGCTGCTTCGTCCTCCGCCACAACACACCTGGCGAGGGTCACCCTGGGAGTAGACCTAGGTCGCGCACGCAGAAACCGTGGTGCGCCCACTCCTCGTCCAGCACCACGTGGACGCACTCGAGCACCGACTTACCCCGGGCGTACGGTGGCCAGCCCTGGCCCGCCGGCACTGGTGCGGGCACCGACAGCTGATCGGCCGTCACGGTCGACAGCCAGCGCTCTAGCTCGGTGCCTTGCACGTCGCGCACGGCCAGCACCTCGTCGAGGCTGGGGGCCGCCGCTCGATCCAGGCCCTGCTCCTCCTGGTTCGGGACGTACTCGCCCCCCAAGCCCGATCGCGGTGAACGGTTCGGTCGCCCCCAGGCAGCAGCGCCGGAACCACGAGTCGTGGACGAACACCAGATGGCGCAGGGTCTCCACCGCCGACCACTCGCCGCCGACGCGCTGGTGCTCGCAACCCCCGGGCATCCCGCGGAGCCGCTCGACCGTCGCCGCCCAGCCGGTCCGCAGCTGCCGGAAAGCTTGCCGCAGGTCGGCCGGATCGGCTGAGCGGAACAGCAGCCGCACTGGATGCCGACGGTCAAGCTCGGCTTCGACGTACGACGTCACTTCGACTCCGTTGACCACCAGGTTGCTGACCAGCCCGTCGATGACGGCGTCCTGCATCACCACCCCGATCAGACGGGCGCGGGTCAAATCGCACTCGCGGAACTCGGCATCAGTCAGGTCTTGGTCCTTGAAGCTCGCCATGCCGGGCAGTATCCACCGACGTACCGACAGCAGCCTGCCTCGGATGCCCGGACGGCCTCCAGAAACTTCGGTTCAGACGAGCTGTCAAGGCGGACCGGGTCTCACCAAACGCGGCATGAGCGCGCGTGCTCAGGTGCTCGATTGGGGCTCTGCGGCACGATGTGGCCGTGGACGAGTACGAGCGTCGAGCAGCCCGAAATCTGGTCTGGCTCGTCATCGTGCTCGCGGTCCTGGGTCTGGGCATCGCGCTGTTCTTGTCCGCGGCCGAATCGTCTTACTAGCCATTCGCCACGAATGCCTGGGCACCCTTACATCGGCATGACAGATCACCGGACAGAGGCATGAGCGGGCGTAGAGGGTGTGAGTGGCCCGTCACCAGAGGGTGGGGCGGTGAACGAGCTTTGGGTATGGCCATCGGGCGTCCCCCGCCGTCCCGGGGCCAGAAGCCGAGGTCGTCGACGAGCGGAGACAAAAGTCATCGGCTATCGTGAACTAGCAGCTCTACGTCGTCGAGGTGCTTGCTCGGAGTAGCCGACCGTTGCCGGTGATGTCCCAACCCGTGCCCGTCGCCGCGAGGATCCCCCACAACAGTGCCTGGTTGGCCTCGAGGATGAGCCGACCCGTGCGCAGCTCCAGCTTCTCGACCGCTCCCGCGGCACGGAACCCGTTGCCGGCGAGGAAGACCGCCTCGGCCCGGTCGTCGACGTGGTGCTCGACCCAGTCGATGACGCGCTGAGGGTCGACGCGGGCCGGGTCTTGGGGGAGATCCACCGCCTTGGTCACCACGGCGTCGAACCCCTGGCTGCGGAAGTACGCCGCGCCGAGCTCGTCGAACTCGTCGTTGAACCAGGGCGGGTGCACCAGCTGAACCTTCCCGACCCCGTGCGTCCGCAGCGCCGCCGCGGCTGCCGCACAGCTGGCAATGGCAGGGACGTCCAAGCGCTGTGAGAGGCGTTCAACGAGGGCGGCCTCCTCGCGGTGGCCGATGACGTAGCCGGAAGTGGTCGACGCGTGGACGACCGCGGCGAGCGTCCTGCCCCTGAAGGTCACTGCGGCGCGGTCGAGCGCGGCGGGCTCGGTCGAGGCGCGCAGCTCGGCGTGAGCGGGTGGAGCCGTCCGCGACGGCGCCTGCGACGCCTCCGGTGGCGACCCTGTCCGGGCAACTACTATGGCGACGCGACCGCGCGTCATGGCGGGCAGCTCGACCTCGGGTCCTGCCGCCGTGTGCGGCGTCACGACGCCGACGGTGAGCCGGTCCCCGGTCACGACGGCCGGAGCTGCTCGAGCAGGCCCATGTCGTCGCGACAGGCGCAGTGCTCGACGAGCATCCCGTCGGCGACCCGCCAGATGTGGATGAACGTCCACGCTGCCGATCGACCGGTGACCGGCGCGTCGGCGAGCAGCGGCATCGTGGATGCCCGGTGGGTGCCGTGCAGCGTCCCGTGCTGGACGACGAGGTCTCCCTCACCGATGAGGTGGTGCTGTTCGAGCTCGGTCGGCCCGAGGTCGACCTCGATGGTGCGCAGGATCGTCTTTAGACCATCGCGGCCCTGGGGCCGGCGGCGTGGTTGACCATGTCGGTGGCCACGAGGTCGTCCAGGACCGTGTCGTCGGCCGCCCGTTGCCGTCGGAACAGCTCCTCGACCACGTCCCGTGCGCGGCGCGGGTGGGACCCGGTCATCGGCTGTGACCCGGATCCGCCAGGTCGGACCGTGTCATGCCGTCGGGATGCCCGTCGGGCCACTGGACGAGTTCGATGCGGTAGCCGTCCGGGTCGGTGACCCATGCCGTCCAGAAGTCTGCGGAGCCGTCGGGCGATCCGGGCTCTTCCGCCTGGATTCCTCGTGCAGCCAGGTGCGCCACCGTCGCGTGCACGTCTTCGACCTGAATCACGAAGTGGCTGAGGCCGCCGGGCTCGACCCCGCCGTGGGCGGGGTCGTGGACGAGCTCAAGGGCCACGAACTCGTCCCCAGGGAGCTTCAACATCGTCAAGGTGCCGAGATCGGTGGCAGGCACGTCGCCGAGCACCTCGTAGCCGATGGAGGTGTAGACCGCGATCGACCGCTCCAGATCGGCGACCCGCAGGCCGAGGTGCAGGGTTCTCATGACGTCTCAACTTCGACGAGCGCCTCGACGAGCGCGGCGTCGAGCGCGGGCCTCGCGGTAAAGCAGGTGGCAGTCATGCGTCCTCGCAGTCGGCTCGGCGAAACAGTACCCAGCCTGCACGGCGCGTCGGCCTCTGGTCGAGCTGCTCGCGATCGCCACGACGCAACTTCAGGCAGACCATCTCAGGAGTGCGCCACAGGGAACACCAGGTGGGTGACTTGCTTGCCCTGGATGCACACCGTCGGGTCGTTGAGCGGGACGTCCTCGAGGGAGAGCTCGCCGAAGAACGGACGGCCTTTGCCCATCACGACCGGGACGAGGTCGATCATCACCTCGTCGAGCAGGCCGAGTTCCAGGCACTGCCGGGCGATGGTGCCTGCGCTGACGAACACGGTTCGGTCCCCGGCTATTTGCTGTGCTCGAGACACCGCAGCCTCCACCCCATCGGTCACGAACGAGAACGGGGCGTCGGGATGTGACTCCACCCAGTTGGTGGGAATCTGGTGTGTCACGACCACCACTGGCACGTCCAGGGTGTGTCGTCCATTCCAGCCGTCGACCAAGTCAAACAGTGTTCTTCCGACCACCAGGGCGCCGAGTTGCGAGGTTCAGCGACGCCAGTGCTCGGCGGTCTGCGGCGTCAGGTGTACTGAGAAGTCCTTCGCCGGGGTCGGGATCTCGAGGTCACCGTTCTGGAGCCAGTCGAAGAGCCGGCCGATGGTGTTGTCCTGCTTGGCGATGAACCCGTCAAGCGACATCGACGCTTCGGTGATGACCTTGCCCACGGTCATCCGCCCCCTTCCCCTGCCGACGTCCGGTTCCGGCACTGGCAGATATCGGCAAGTTCACCGCAGTTCGCGGCAAGGCGCAAGCACCTCGCCGAACGGATCGAGGCAAGTGATCTCTGACCGCTCATCGGCATAACATGCATGAGCGGTAATGGTGGCCGGCCCGGGATCACGTGTTGAGCGGCCGGCGTCCCGGCAGATCGGCCGATCATGACGGTGCAGCGTGCGCGGCCGGGCAGGCGTGCTCCCTGTTACCGGCCGGACTTGGGCCGGCCGACCGGGGGAGCCCACGCACATGGTCAGGGCTGCCGTGCGGCCAGGCGCCGGTAGTCATCTTCGATGACGGCGACCTCGTCCCACCCGCCGGCCGTCCCACGCAGCAGAGCCTGAGCGTGCAGCAAGACCCAGAGCCGAAGCGCCGCCCGGCGGCTGCGGCCAGGCCTCCGGGCCGCGCCAGATATCCGGTCTTCGGCCGCAGCAGCCCGGGATGCTAGCCAGACCCTGGTCACGGCCACCGTTCAGCGTTCCCTTCTGTCCTCTGACGGGCTCCGCCGCGGCCCGAAGACACCGTGATCACCGCGCCCGCCCCAGTGCCCGCCAGCATCCACCGAGCTGGGCCCAAGGGCGTGATCCGCGCCGGGACCACCAGATCGGCGGCCGCGCCGGCCACGGGGCAGCCTGCCGGGACAACCCGCACGCCGCATGTCCGGCCGGCATCCACCAGCGCGACCTTGAGAGCGACCTGGACCAGCACATCCGGGCCGGCCGATCCACCGCGGCCGATATGCGCGGATCACATAAGTGCCAAAGGACGCGACTAACCGCACCCCCGAAGGCTAAGCAGCCACCAGCCCCAACGGCTGCACTCCCGCCCAAGGGGACTACCGGCAGACTAGCCACCGGCCTGGCACCCAGATTCACGGCCCGGGTGACCAGAGGGCCGGCCCCCCGCGGCAGATCACGCCGCCCGCACTCTACGCAGCCAGGCAATCGCGGAACCTCAAACCCTGGGCCCAAAGCCAGTCGTGCCCTCCCCCACCACCCTCCAAGATCGGGCTCGCGGTAAAGCTGGCTGCAGCGAATCCTGGAAGGAATCGCTCACGAGTTACACCGCGGGGGGCATTTTGGGGGGCAGATCCGCCGATGTGGTCACCGGATGCACTAGCGAAAAAGCCTCATGACCTGCGAGCCCCCTTACGGAATCGAACCGTAGACCTTCTCCTTACCATGCTATCTGAGCGTTCATTTCCATTTCTGGCGAGAGCTCCCTCTCGCATATAATCGCAGCTAGAGGCCATATGATCGGGATCAGCCAGTACCGTTCAATGCCGGCCGCTGACAATGGGTCCACGGTCAAATGACGGTCAGATGATCAAGGCGGTGGTGATGGGGTTCTCGCGTAAGCGGATCGGGCGGGACGGCAAGCCCCGCTACACGGCTTACTACCTGGATATCCGCGGGCAGGAGCGGTCGGCAGGCACCTTCTCCAATAAGAAGGACGCCAACGACGCATGGAAGAACGCCGATGCCGCCGTCAGCGCCGGCAAGCCGGGTGATCCCAGCCGTGGCAGGCAGACCTTCGAAGTCTACGTCCTGGACAAATGGCTGCCTCATCACCTGCTCGAACCCGGCGTCCGCTCAAACTACGCCTCGCATATCCGCAACCACCTGCTGCCGTTCTTCGGGCCGATGAAGATGCGTGACATCATGCCCGAGCACGTCCGCCAGTGGGTCACCGACATGAAGGACAAGGGCGCTTCTGCCCAGACCATCAAGTACTGCAAGGGCTCGGTTCTCAACGCGATCTTCACTACCGCTATGACTGACGGCGTGGTTACCATCCACCCTAGCCACGGGGTGAAGACCCCGCCAACCCCGGGCAAGCCGCGGCGCATCATCACGCCTGCCCAGTTCGATCGCCTTTACCAGGCACTGCCCGACGCTGATGCCAGGCTGCTCGTGGAAACCGCTATCGAAAGCGGCATGCGCTGGGGCGAGCTGACCGAGGTACGCGCC
>WNFI01070684.1_pt1 | contig 61340 bp, 58 predicted proteins | sample 5400471 | NCBI WGS metagenome assembly WNFI01 (sample SAMN13153348, study PRJNA577476) | soil metagenome | isolation source: 100 cm saprolite on Douglas fir-dominated hillslope | place: USA:California | collected 2013-09-17 | reverse complement strand
TGGCGGTGCCAACGAGATAATGAAGGAGATAGTGGGTCGCGCGTTGGGGCTGTAGGCCAATACCCTGGGGCGCATGCCCGGGCGCGCGATGACCTCCGCCGAGATCTCCCTGCCCGGGACCGCCGAGCCGGTCAAGGTGCGCGAGCGGATCGCCCTGCTCGCCGATACCGTCGACATCGTCGGGCTGACGGACAACCACGCAGGCCAGGCGCGGATGTCGCCGCTGGCCGCCGTCGCGCTCGCGCGGGAGCAGGGAGTGCGGACGATCGTCCACGTCTCCTGCCGTGATCGCAACCGCCTCGCGCTGCGCTCCCAGGTGATCGGCGCCGCCGCGCTCGGCTCCGAGGGCGTGCTCTGCGTCCAGGGCGACCCCGCCGGCGACGCGCCCCCTGTACGCGACGTCAAGGCGAGCGAGCTGATCGCACAGGTTCGCGAGTGGGCGGCGCCGCGCCCGCTCGAGCCCGGCGCCGTCGTCAACCCGTTCGCGCCCGACCTCGACCGCGAGCTGCGCCTCCTCGAGAAGAAGGTGGCCAACGGCGCGTCGTTCGTCCAGTCTCAGATGATCTTCGATCCCGACGCGCTCGCCCGCTTCCTCGACCGCGCCGCGAGCATGCTGGCAGGCGTCCGCTTCTACGCGAGCGTCGCGCTGCTTCGCAACCGCGCGATGCTCGACCGCGCCGAGCGCCTGCCCGGGGTGTCGATCCCGGAAGGAGCCGCGCGCGAGATCGCCGCCGGGCGCGGCGTGGCTCTCGCCGGCCGGCTGGCCGCCGAGCTGGCCTCGCTCGACGGCGTCGACGCGCTCCACGTCTTCCCGCTCGGAGCCGAGCGCGAGACGCCGGCGGTCGCGGGCGCGTTCCGGGCCGCCAAGGGCATGCCGGCGCAGCGCCGCTGAGTCGGGCTACTCGGCCACGCCGGACGGCTGCGCGAACGTCGAGGCCAGCTCCACGAAGTAATCGAGCGAGCGCGGGTTCGCCAGCGACTCGACGCTCGCGGCCTGCTCGACCGGCGTTCCCATCAGGATCCGCTTCACAGGCACCTCCAGCACCTTGCCGGACAGCGTCCGCGGCACCTCGGCGATGTGGCGGACCTCGTTGGGGACGTGGCGCGGGGAGCAGTCCTCGCGGATCGCCGTCTTGATCGCGCGTTCGAGGCCCTCGTCGAGCGTCGCGCCGTCGCGCAGAACGACGAACAGGATCATCCTCAGCTCGTCGCCAAGGTCGTTGCCGGGGATGTCCACGACAAGCGCATCGAGCACCTCGGGCACGCGCTCCGCGGCCCGGTAGATCTCGCTGGTCCCCATCCGCACGCCCTGGCGATTGATCGTCGAATCGGAGCGGCCGTAGATCACAGCGCCGCCCCGCGGGGTGATGCGGATCCAGTCGCCGTGGCGCCACACGCCGGGGTACATCGCGAAGTAGCTGTCGTGCAGCCGCTCGCCGGTCGGGTCGTTCCACAGGTAGAGCGGCATCGAGGGCATCGGCTCGGTGACGACGAGCTCTCCGACCTCATCGAGGAGCGAGTTGCCCTGCTCGTCCCAGGACTCCACGCGGCAGCCGAGCGCGCGGCACTGCAGTTCTCCCTCGTACACCGGCAGCGTCGGGCAGCCCGCCACGAACGCCGTGCAGACGTCCGTGCCGCCGCTGGTCGAGAACAGCCACATCTCGCGGTCGACGCGCTCGTAGACCCAGCGGAAGGACTCCGGCGAGAGCGGCGAGCCGGTCGAGCCGACGCCGCGCAGCGCGCTGAGGTCGTGTTCGCGGCCAGGCTCGATGCCGGCCTTCTCGCAGGAGGCGAGCAGCCCCGCACTGACGCCCATGCATGTCATCCTCGTCCGCTCGGCCAGCCGCCACAGCGCCGAGAGGTCCGGGTGGGCGGGGCTGCCGTCGTAGAGCACGATCGCCGCGTCGGAGAGCAGGCAGCCGACGAGGAAGTTCCACATCATCCAGCCGGTCGTGGTGAACCAGAACATGCGGTCGCCGGGACGCAGGTCGAGGTGCAGCCGCTTCTTCAGCTGCTCGAGCAGGATGCCTCCGTGGCCGTGGACGATCGCCTTCGGCAGGCCCGTCGTGCCTGAGGAATAGAGCACCCACAGGGGATGGTCGAAGGGCACCTGCTCGAAGCGCGGCGCCGCCGCACCCTGCGGGTCGAGCGCCAGGAGCTGCTCCCAGGAGCGCGCCTCGGGACCGAGCACAGCCGGATCGGCGTCCTCCCGCAGGTAGGGCAGCAGCACCGCCTGCTGCACGGTCGGGAGCTCGGCGAGGATCGCGGCGGCGACCCCGGAGCGGTCGAAGTCCTTGCCGCCATGGCGGTATCCGTCGACGGCGAGGAACACCTTCGGCTCGATCTGGGCGAAGCGATCGATCACGCTGCGGGCGCCGAACTCCGGGGCGGCGCTCGACCAGATCGCTCCGATCGAGGCGGTCGCCAGCAGCGCCACGAGCGTCTCCGGGATGTTCGGCATGTAGGCGACGACGCGGTCCCCCCGGCCTACGCCGAGCGCGCGCAGGCCGGCGGCTGCGGCGGCCACCTGCGAGGCCAGCTCGCCCCAGCTGATCTGATCGAGCTCCCGCAGCTCGGAGCAGTGCAGGACCGCGGTCTCGGAGGGGTCGTGGCCGGAGAGCAGGTTCTCGGCGTAGTTCAGCTCGGCGCCCTCGAACCAGCGCGCCCCCGGCATCTCCCGCGAGCCCAGCACCTTTTCGTAGGGCTTCGAGGCGATCACGCCCGTGAACTCCCAGATGTCGCCCCAGAAGCGCTCGAGCTCGTCGACCGACCATTGCCACAGTTCGCCGTAGCCGTCGAAGCTGCGGCCGTGCCGCTCGGCGGCCCAGGACCGAAAGCGTGCCATCTCCGTCGCAGCCGCCCCCGACGGTGAGGGTTTCCACATCGGCTGCTGCTCTGCGCCGCTGCTCATGGGGCTATTCTCGCCGATCGTGGAGCCATCCGAACTGCGCAGCGAGTTCCCCGTGCTGGAGCAGGTGGCCTACCTCAACGCGGGCACCGACGGGCCGCTGCCGTCGCGCGCGGTCGGCGCCGCGCGCTCAGAGCTCGAGCGCGAGCTTGCCGAGGGCCGCGCGATGGCCCACTTCGAACGCCGGGGCGAGCTCGCGAGCGCGCTGCGCGAGGCCTACGGGCGGGCGCTGCGCGCCGACCCGGCCGACGTCGCGCTGACGACCAGCACCACCGAAGGCATGGGCCAGGTCGTGATGGGTCTCGAACTGCGTCCTGGCGATGAGATCCTCACGAGCGACGAGGAGCATCCCGGCCTGCTGGGCGCGCTCGCCGCCGCCCGTGACATCTTGGGCGCCACGATCCGCGAGGTGCCCTTCGCCCGGGTCGCGGAGGAGGTCGGGCCGGCGACGCGCTTCGTCGCCTGCTCTCACGTCAGCTGGGCGACAGGCGCGCTGGCACCCGCGGAGCTGGCGGAGGTCGAGGTGCCGGTGCTGCTCGACGGCGCACAGGGCGTCGGCGCGATCGATGTCGACGTGACGGCGCTCGGCTGCGACGCCTATGCCGGCGCCGGCCAGAAGTGGTGCTGCGGGCCCGACGGATCCGGTTCGTTGTGGGTCGGCCCGGAGCTGAGGGAGCGGCTCGCCGTCTCCCGGCGCGGCTACGGCAACCTGCACGAAGCCAACGAGGGCCTCGACGCAGATCTGCACGCGGACGCGCGTCGCTTCGATGCGCCGTCGCTGAGCGCGGAGGCGCTTGCCTGCTCGCTCGCTGCCGCGGAGGTGCTCGAGGCCTTCGGTTGGGACGCCCTCTGGGAGCGGGCGCGGGCGCTCGCGCAGCGTCTCGCCGAGATGCTTGCCGAGCGCGGCCGCGTACCGGTGCCGCGCGGCCCCGGCACGCTCGTTTCGTTCCCCAGCCCCGACCCGGAGGCCGAGCGCGCCGAGCTCGCCGAACAGGGCGTGGTGGTCCGCAACCTCCCCGGACGCGGCTGGCTTCGCGCTTCGGTGGGGGCCTGGAACGACGAGAGCGACCTCGAGCGGCTGCTCGGGGCCCTGCGCTCGTGAGCAGAACGGCGTCGGAGACGCTGGCGTCCCCGACCCGGGCCGGCTCCGGCGGAGAGCGCACCCAGCGCCTGCGGCTGCGCCCGCTCGACCGCGACGCGGCTGTACGGCTCGGCGGACTGGCCGCGGTGATCGCCGCCGCCGCCGTGATGAACCTCGTGCGGCTCTCGCAGAACGGCTACGCCAACATCTTCTACTCGGCCGGCGTGCGATCGATGATGCGCTCCTGGCACAACTTCTTCTTCGTCTCCTCCGACCCTGCCGGCCTCGTCTCGATCGACAAGCCTCCGCTCGGGCTGTGGGTGCAGGCCGCCAGCGCCAAGATCTTCGGTTTCGCCCCGCTCAGCCTGCTGCTGCCGGAGGCGCTGATCGGCGTCGCGGTGGTCGCGGTGCTCTACGTGATCGTCGCGCGGCGCTTCGGCACCCTCGCCGCGCTGGCCGCCGGGCTCGGCTGCGCCTTGTTCCCGTCGTTCGTGGCAGTGTCGCGTTCCAACGGGGTCGACCCGCTGCTGATCCTGCTGATGCTGCTCGCCTGCGGCGCGGCGATGCGGGCCTGCCAGTCGGGGCGCTCCGCGACGCTGTTGCTCTGCGGCGCGCTGATCGGGCTGGCCTTCAACACGAAGACCCTCGCCGCCTACCTGGCCGTGCCGGGGATCGCGCTCGCGTACATGGTGTGCGCACCCGTGGCGGTGCGCCGGCGGATCGTGCAGCTGCTCGCCGCGGGTGCCCTGGCGGGCGTCCTCTCGTTCGCCTGGATCGCCGCCGTCGAAGCCACTCCGGCGTCGCAGCGACCCTACGTCGGCAGCTCGACGGACAACACAGAGCTCGGGCTCACCTTCAGCTACAACGGCTTTGGCCGCGTCGAAGGCCAGGCCGGCGGTCCTGGTGGCACCCACGGCAAGCCCGGCGCGCGGGTGCCGCTGTCAGTCTCGCGGCGGGTCAATAGCCAGCGTGCGCGCGAACACCCGCGTCAGCGGCTGGGGCCCGAGCCGCCGTCGGGAGCGTCGCCCAACGCGGGCCGCTATCCGAAACCGATCCCCTTCGGCGGGTCGCCGGGGCCGTTGCGGCTGCTCGGCGTCGGCCTCGGCGACCAGGCCGGCTGGCTGCTGCCGCTCGCGTTCTTCGGCCTGATCGCTTCCCTCGTGCTGCTCTGGCTGGAGCGGCGCGCGCCGGCGGGCGATCCCGGCGTGCAGGCGGCCGCGCCGTGGCGGCGAGATCCGCGACTCGCGGCGGTGATCGTGCTCGGCGGCTGGTTCGCGGTCGAGGGAATCGTGCTGAGCCTCTCGAAGGGCATCGTGCATCCCTACTACGTCTCGGCGCTCGCACCCGGCACCGGTGCGATGTGCGGCATCGGGCTCTACGCGCTGATCCGGCTCTGCCGCCGCAGCCCGCCCTATGCCGGACTGGCGCTGGCGGGGGCCGCCGTGCTCAGCACCGTCGCCACCGAGATCGTGTTGATGCACCGCTACGACTACCTGCGGTGGTTCGTTCCCGTGCTGGCCGTGGCAGCGGGACTCTGCCTGATCGCGATGCTCGCGGCGACGCTCCTCACGCGCCCGCGCGGCGCGGGGGTCGCGGTTGCTGCGGCGACCGCCCTGCTGCTGATCGTTCCCGCCGGCTACGCCTCCACGACGTGGCTGGCGCCGGTGCAGTCGACCTTCCCGGCGGCGGGCCCGAAACAGTACGCCGGCTGGGGCGGCGTCGGGCTGAACGCGCGAGGCGTGGCGATCGACCGCGCCCTGCTGCGCTACGTCGAAAGCCACGGCGCCACCCGGCGCTTCGCGCTGTTGACCGTCTCCGCGCCGACGGCGGCGCCGTTCGTGCTGCTCGGCGCGAACGTCTCGGGCCTGGCCGGCTACAGCGGCGTCGACCCGGTCCTCGACGGACCCGGCCTCGCGCGTCTGGTGCAGCGCCGCGAAGCGCGTTACGTGCTGCTCGGCGGGGAGTACTCCACGCGGGGCGGCAACAGGGCCACCCAGGCGGTGCTGCACACCTGCCGGGAGCTCGCGCCGTTCGAATGGCCCAGCCCGGTGCCCTACGCCTTCGGGCTGGTGCTGTTCGACTGCGCCGGGCGCGAAGCGGCGCTGCGGGCAGCCGCGGCCGGCGCGAAGCAGAGCTAGCCGAAAGCTAAGCCGCGACGGCCAGCTCGCGGTGGAAGGCGCGCGCGAACAGCTCGCCCTCGCGCCCCGCCGCCCAGCGCGGCACCGCGGGGTCCCCCTCGGCGATCAGTCGCAGCTGGACCTCGCCGTCGTGCAGGGCGATGTCGGTGCCGCGCACGAGCTGGTCGCGCGAGCGCTCGAGGTCCTCGGCGAGACGCAGCAGCGCCGCGCAGCGGTCGAGCCGCTCGACGTCGCCGTCGCCGAACAACGGTGCCATTGGCCCCGGAGAGGGCATGCCCTTGCGGTGATACCGCGCGGCCTGGGCGATGATCGCCGTCTCCACCGGTTCGAAGCCCGGCAGGCCGCCGTTGAGGATCAGATACCGCGAGTGCTTGTGGTGATCGTCGTAGTCGATCGACATGCCGATGTCGTGCAGCATGCACGCCGCCCACAACAGCTCGCGCTCGCGCGGATCGCCGTCGTGCAGGCCAAGCCGTGCCAGCTCGTCGAACATGCTCAGTGCGAGCGTCGCGACGTGCCGCGTGTGGGGGCCGTCGACGCGGTATTGCGCGGCCATGTTCAGGACGCTGGCCCGGCGCACGTCTGAAAACAGCGGGCCGCCAGGCTGGCTGCCGAGCAGGCGCTCGAAGAAGACGCCCTCCCGCAGCCCCGCCTCGGTCGTCTCGATCGCCTCGAAGCCGCCCGCCCGGAGCGCCTCGCGAACGGCAACCGCACCGGCCAGGATCAGGTCGGCGCGTGCGGGCTTGATGCCCGGCACGCTCGCACGCTCGGCGGCGGGTAGCGAGGCGAGTCGCTCGATCAGATCCTCGAGCGCCTCGACGCCGATCACCATCCCCTGCACGCCATTCGACGGCAGGGCTGCAGCCCGCTGCGCCGCCGCCGCCAGGTTACGGACCGTGCCGCCGATTCCGACCAGCCGGCCACCCCCCTGCGCGCGGAGGTCCGCGAGCCACGCGACCCCGGCGAGCTCGGCCGCGATGTACTCGCGCAGCTCTGCCAGCTGGCGGCGCTTGGCGGGCCCGTTCGGCGGCAGGAAGCGCTCGCTCATGCGTACCGTGCCGAGCCGCCAGGAACCGGACTCCTGCTCTGCTCGATCGAGCACACGCACGAGTTGCATCGAGCCGCCGCCGAGGTCGAGCACGCAACCCTCGGAGAGGGTCGTCGAGTTGACCGCCGCGAGATATCCGTGGTGGGCCTCCTCCTCGCGGCTCAGCACGCGGATCGGCAGCCCGAACCGCTCGCGTGCCCGCACCAGGAAGCCCTCCGCGTTCTCGGCGTCGCGGATCGCGCTCGTCGCCACGGCGTCGACCTGCTCGGCGCCGAGACCGCTTGCGCGGCAGAAGTGGGCGAACACGTCGAGCGTCGCCAGCGCCCGCTCCATCGGCTCCTCGCCGAGGCGCCCGGTGGCCATCAGCCCCTGCCCGATCCGCACGGGCTCGTAGATCTCGTCGGTCCGCCGCCACCAGCCGTCGCCGGCCTCGAAGACAACGAGCCGGAAGGAGTTCGACCCCAGGTCGATCACGGCGAGCCGGGTCCTCGACGGCATGATCTGAGCCTATTGACCGTTCCGGCGGGCCCCGGGGGCCTCTCGGCGACCGCTTGGCAGGCGCTCAGGCGGCGGCGCACTCGGCGGCGCGGGGGCGGCGACCCCCTCGCGCGGATTCAGGCTGCGGCGCGCTTGGCGGCGTTCAGCGAGCGCTCGGCCTCGACCAGCACCTCTTGAAGGTCCGCGCTGCGCTGGTGTACGAGCGTGATGCCACTCGTCGCCCCCGAGCCGGCCGATCAGGTCGGTTTCGCGCAAGCGCCGCGTCAACGTGCGGGCGACCGCCTTCAGGGTCTCGTCGCCGACGGAGGTGCCATGGAGGCCGTTGAGAGCCCGGAAGCCGTCGAGGTCGATCACCATCAGCCCCGCCGTCTCGCCGTAGCGGTGGCAGCGGCCGAGCTGCATGCGCAGGTCGTGTTCGAACAGGCGGCGGTTGCGCAGGCCCGTCAGCGGGTCGTGGTCGGCCAGGCTGAGGAGCTGCTCCTCCAGTTCCTTGCGCGCCGAGATGTCCTGTAGCTGCGCGATGTAATGCAGCGGCTGCCCCATGCGATCGCGCACCAGCGACATCGAGAGGATCGCCGAGACGACCTCCCCGGCGGCGTCGAAGTAGCGCTTCTCGACCTGGAAGGCAGGGATCTCGCCGGCGGCGAGGCGACGGCGCTCGGCGGCGTCGTTGCCGGCGTCCTCCGGATGCATGATGCCGTCGTAGCGCTTGCCCACGAGCTCATCGGAGGTGTAGCCCGTGATGTCGCAGAGGGCGCGGTTGACGAGCAGCCAGCGGCCGTCCGCGTCGATCAGGCCGGTGCCGATCGGGGCGTGCTCGAAGACCTCCTCGAAGCCCTCCATGCGGGGCGAGGAGAACAGGTCGGCGTGCCTGCGGGCGGTGATGTCGAGCACCACCGCGATGCCCCCGTCGACGTTCGAGAGGTCCTCGGCCGGCGGGCCGCCACCGCTGCACAGCGGGCCGGCGTCGACCATCAGGCAATGGCGTTCGCCGGCCGTCCAGATCTCGCGCGTCCGCGTCTCGCCTTCGAGCGCCGAGCTGAACAGCGGCTCGAAGCGCTCCCAGAACTCCGCCGGGAAGGCGTCCGCGACGTAGTTGCCCTCAGCGCAGATCTCGGGGTCGCCCATCCGCTCGATCGCCTGGCCGGCCGTCAGCACGAACCGCAACTGGCAGTCGAAGACGATCACGAGCGCCTCGGGCAGCTCGCGCAGGGCCGCGCTGGCGGCATGATCGGCGCTGGCCAGCAGCTGCTCAGGTCCCATCGCAGGGTTCACATGGCAAGCATCGGCCGATGCGGCGCGATCCTTGACAGTCTCCCGCGCGTGCCCGCTCCCGGGCAGATCTCATGGACGGATGAACGTCTCCGGGATCACGACGTTGCCGAGCTGGAGGTGCCAGCGGATCACGACCTGGGCCGGCGTGCGCCCGTGATGCTCGGCGATCTCGACGATCGCAGGCTCGCGCAGCACAGAACCTTGGGCGAGCGGGCTCCAGGCCTCGGTCACGATCCCCAGCTCGTCGTGTTCCCGTCGCAGCCCGACCTGCTGGAAATGAGGGTGGAGCTCGACCTGGTTGATCGCGGGGGTCTCCCCCGTCTCCTCGACGAGCCGCCGCAGATGAGACGACGGGAAGTTCGAGACGCCGATCGCGCGAACCAGGTCTTCGTCGCGCAGCTCGATGAACGTCTCCCAGGTCTCGACGTAGCGGTCATGAGCGGGCACGGGCCAGTGGATCAGATACAGGTCGACGTAGTCGACCTCGAGCCTGGTGAGGCTCCTGTCGAACGCCCGCCGCGACTCCTCCCGACCCTGCTCGTCGTTCCAGCACTTGGTCGTTATGAACACCTGTCCGCGGTCGAGGCCGCTGGCGCGAACCGCGAGCCCGACCTCGGCCTCGTTTCGGTAGGCGGCGGCCGTGTCGATGTGGCGGTAGCCGGCTTCAAGCGCCATCGCGACTGCCTCCTCAGTCACCTCCGGCGGCATCTGGAACACGCCGAAGCCGAGCTGCGGGATCGTCTCGCCGCCGCGCAGCGGCCGCCTCGGCACGTTATCTGTCGGCGAGCTCATCTCGATTCGTCTGTCCTACGCCGTTTCAGCCTAAACCGATCGCTGCCGCCGGGCGCTTGCGGGGTTTGACTGCAGCCCGCCGATCCCCTACCTTGAAGTTGCGGTTCGAGGGAGCCGCACGGTCCAAGGAGGGACGGAGATGGGGGAATCGAGGGGCAAGGGACGCCTGCTGCAGCACGTGATCGCCGCCCTGGCGGTCGGCGACTTGGCATACAGGCTGCTCGCTCGCGAGCCGCTGCGCCGCGCGCTGGGGATCGAGACGAGCCGGGCGTGAGAGCCGGCGTCAGCCGGGCGGCGTGAGGAAGTAAACGCGCTGCCCGGCAGTCGGCTGCCAGGAGTAAACCGGCCAGCGCCGCCCGCCGTAGCGCACGGTTCCAGACGACGGCAGCCGCGCGGGGCCGCCGCCGACCAACCGCCTGCGCCCGGCGCGAACGAAGACGCGGCCGTCGGTGACCGTGCGCAGCACATCCGCGAGGTCCTGATAGTGGGCTCCGAGCGGATGGAAGCGGGCGGCGACGTGGCGGGCAACGCTACCCCAGGCGGCGAGGCGCAGAGCGGCGCAGCTCGCCGCCGAGGGCGCCGCGGAAGTGAAAAGGCTCGCCTGAAGGGCGCCGGCCGGGAACGCCTGGATCGGAACGTTCGAGACGAGATAACGATGTCCCGCGATTTCCACATGGGCGCCGTCGGCCGGCGCCGCGGGAGCAGCGCGCAGCGTGCCCATCACAGGCGCTCCGCGCTGGTAGATCTCGATCGGCAAGCCGATGAAGTGGGTCACGAGCTTCACGTAGCCGAGGTCGTCCTGCACCGAGATCACGTAGCGCCCCAGGGTGCGGCCGTGGGCGCGAATGGACCCCGTGACGGGGGCGGTGACGTGAGGGCCGCCGACATCGGCGAGCACGCGAGTGCCGCGCAGCACGCGCAGGCGCACGATGTGCCAGCGGGGTTTGTAGACGAGCGCATGGACCGCGGCGGCGACTGCTGCCGTTTCGCCGCGTTCGAGCGCCGTGAGCAGTGGCCCGTAGCTGCGCGCCCGAGCCGCGTCGAGTCTCGTCTCTTCCCCGCGCAGCTCCTCGACGTAGATACGCTCGGCGACGACTGTCTGGACCGCGGAGACCGTGGCTGCGGAGGCGCTCCCGCAGCCGCGCGCCGGCAGCGAGGCGGCGTCGCCGTCCCGGCCGCCCCCGGCTGCAAATGCGATCGCGCCCGCCGCGAGCGCGGCCAGCACGGCGGTGGAGGCGAGCAGCGTCCGTCCCCGCAATTTGCGGAACATGCCGTGAGCTTCCCGCCCGCAGCTAAGTGCACGGTCACGGCTCTGTGAGACGCGTCCCATGATCGCGATCTGCCCTGCAGGGCGCGGCCGAAACGCCGTTGCGGGTGTCCAGCCGCAGCCCCGGAGGGCTTAGGAGAACTGCCGAAGCGCCGATACGACGGTGTGCGGGTCAGAGACGAATCAGACGCACTGGACGTCGCCGCTCTCCGCATCCGCGAAGCGACGATCGCGGTAGCCGTGCCGATGACGTTCGGCGTCAGCGTCCTCGGGGCGCTCTACGTGGCGCTGACCTGGGACAGGCCGCACCGATTCGAGCTGGCGCTGCTGTTCCTGGTCTCGGCGATATCGGTGATCGGCGTGTACAAAATGCGCCAGTCGATCGTGCGCAGCCGCTGGCGCGAGACCCTCTTCCTGAGCTGGACGCTGAGCGACTTCGCGATGTTGATCTTGGGCACGCTCGCCGACGGCGGCACCCGCAGTCCGCTGGTGCTCGTGTTCTTCATGCCGGTCGTGTTCTCGGCGACGTCCTATCCGCTCGCCTCGGTGGTTGCGGTCGGCGTCGTCAGCATCCTCAGCTTCCTGAGCGTTGCCCTGATCGCGGGCGGTGCAAGCGCTGCCTACCAGGTGTCGTTCACCTTCGCGCTGCTCTGCACCGGTGCGGTGAGCGCCTGGCAGGCCCAGAACCACAAGCGCCAGAACCGCGCCCTCGCGACCGCTTCGCGCACGGACCCGCTGACGAGCTGCCTGAACCGGCGAGGCTTCCAGGAGCGCGCGATCGCCGAGATCGCCGCCCTGACCCGCAACGGTCTCGGCGGCGCGATCGTGGTGCTCGACATCGACAAGTTCAAGCCGATCAACGACGCCTTCGGCCACGCCGCCGGGGACGAGCTGCTGTGCTGGGTGGCGGCGACCCTTCAGCACGAGGTCCGGCCGGGCGACGCGATCGGCCGGCTCGGCGGCGACGAGTTCGCCGTGCTGCTCGCCGAGATCGCCCCCGACGACGCCCGGTCGCGCGCAACGGCGATCAGCGAGGCGCTCGCCAAGCGCGCGCCATGCTCCCTGGGCGTCGCCCTGTACCCGGAGGACGGCACCCACCTCGAGACCTTGATCCGGCGCGCCGACACGCGCCTTTATGGCACCCGCCGGACCCGCTATGGGCGCGAACGGGACGCGACCGGCGCGGCGGCGATCTACGACCCAGGCGCGGCGGCGCAGGCGGCCTCCAGCTTCGGCCCGATCGACGTGTGGCGCGCGGCTCGCGAGGCGATGCCGAGCCGTGGCCGCAGCGAGCAGCAGGGCGACGAGGCGGTGACGTCGGCGCTGCTCGACGAGATCGACGCCTCGGTGATAGCGACGGACATGTCCGGTGACGTGATCAGCTGGAACTCGGGCGCCGAACGGCTGTTCGGCTGGACCCGCGAGGAGAGCGTCGGGCGCAGCACTCGTGAGTTGGTCGTGCCCGCAGACACGGCTGCGGCCGAGCGGCTGCTGATGGAGCTGAGCCGCGACGGCCGCTGGGACGGGGAGCTGGACCTGCGGCGCAAGGACGGCACGCCGTTGGCGGTGTACGTGCGCAATCGGCTGCTGCTCGATGCCGACGGCTTGCCGTCGGCGGTGGTGGGCGTAGCGGTCGATATCTCCGTTCGGGTCGCAGCCGAGACGGAGCTGCTGCAGTCGCGCAACTACGCGCAGGCTGTCACGGAGTGCATGGGCGAGGGCCTCTTCACGCTCGACGTCGAGGGTGCGATCGCCTACATCAACCGGGCGGCAGAGGGAATGCTCGGCGCGCGCGAGGGCGAATTGCGGGGACGCGACGCCGGCGCCGCCGTGCTCGCTCCGCATCCCGACGGCACGCCGCGGGGCTTCGCCGAGAGCCCGATCGCGCGAGCCCTCAGCCGCGGCGTGACGGTGCGCGTGGACGACGAGCGCTTCCGGTGCGCCGGTGGCGCCGGTGAGCTGCCCGTCGCCTACACGGCGACGCCCTTCGACACCGACGAGGGCATCCAGGGCTGTGTCGTGATCTTCCAGGACATCTCCGAGCGCAAGCTCCGCGAAGAGGAGGGCCGGCGAAGCGCCGAGACGCTCGCGGTCATGCGCCGAGTCGAGGAGGCGCTCGCGAACGATCGCTTCGTGCTTTACGCGCAGCCGATCGTCGATCTTCGCAACGGGCGCACGGTTCGCCACGAGTTGCTGCTGCGGATGATCGAAACGGACGGAACCGTCGTGGCGCCGGGCGACTTCCTGCCGGTTTGCGAGCAGGGCGCCCTGATCGGCGACATCGACCGGTGGGTGATCCGCCAAGCGGCGCGTCTGGCCGGCACCGGCAGTCCGGTGCAGGCCAACCTCTCGGCTCGTTCGGTCGGCGATCCCGACGTGCTGGAACACATCGAGCGATGCGTCGAGCAGTACGCCGTGCCGCGCGGCTCGCTGGTCTTCGAGATCACCGAGACCGCAGTCGTCGAGGACGAGCAGGCGGCCCGTACGTTCGTCGAACGTCTGCACGCCCTGGGCTGCGCTGTGGCGCTCGACGACTTCGGCACGGGCTACGGGACCCTCACCTATCTCAAGCAGATGCCCGTCGACCACCTGAAGCTCGACATCGAGTTCGTGCGCGACGTCGTCGAGAGCAACGCGAGCCGCCACGTCATCCAAGCGGTCATCGCTCTGGCCCGCGACTTCAACCTCGAGACCGTGGGCGAGGGGGTCGAGGACGCCGAGACGCTGAGCCTGCTGCGTGAGATGGGAGTCGACTTCGCGCAGGGCTTTCACCTCGCGCGGCCCGAGCCGTTTCTCGAGCGACCCGGCGACCTGAGCGAGTCGACCGCGACCGGTATCGGCGGGCAGCTCATCACGGCGCGGCCAGGCGACCCGCAACCCGTCGAGCGCTCGCACGCCTCGACGCGAGCCGTGGCCGGCCAGCTGTGAGCCGATCTCGCGCCGGCTCCGCCCGCTAGGAGGAGACCTCGCCCATCATCCGCATCGCCGTCCCGGCGTTGGCCGGGTAGAAGGCCTCGACGGACAGCTCGGCGAGCGTGATGTCGATGGCTGTTCCGAAGGTCGCGATCGTCGAGATGAAGGACAGCTCCTGCTCGCCGTCACGGATCCGCAGGGGCGCCGCCAGATCGCCGGCGGGAGAGGAGTCGGCGGCCGCGGTCGCGACCACCCCGGGGTAGGCCGCGACCTCCTCGTAAAGCGCCTCGAGCTCCCGGTCGCCGGTGATCGCCGCCTCCCGGCGCAGCCGGGTCAGCAGATGGGAGCTCCACTCGGCGAGGTTCACGGTGCGGGGCGCCATGCCCTCGGGATGCAGAGCGATGCGGATCGCGTTGGCGGGCTGCTCGAGCAACTGCGGCGCGCAGTCCTCGGTCAGCGTCGACAGCGCGTCGTTGGCCGCCAGCAGGTTGTGGCGGCGGTCGACGACGAGCGCCGGATACGGCTCGTGTGCACGCAGAAAGCGGTCCAGGGCTGCGTGGATCGTGGCCATCTCCTCTGATCCGAACGCCCGCTCGGGGTAGACCGGCGCGTAGCCCGCCGCGAGCAACAGGGCGTTGCGCTCCCGGAGTGGGACCTGCAGCGTCTCTGCCAGGCGGATGACCGTCTCCCGGCTCGGCTTCGAACGACCGGTCTCGACGAAGCTCAGGTGCCGGGCCGAGATCCGCGACTCCAGCGACAGCTCCAGCTGGCTCAGCGAGCGGCGTCCTCGCCAGGCCCGCAGCAGCGTCCCGACCCGGGGTTCGAGCGTCGCGGCCTCCATCGGGCCAATCTACCCCGGCGACGGCGCGGCGGCGATTACCCGCGGGGTAAGGGCGGCACTCCCGGCTCACGGCGTGCAGCGTGCGGGGATCGGCGCGTCAGCGGTCGGCGCTGACGGCGAACCAGTCGAGCTTCAAGGCCGGTGGTCGGTCGCAGACCTCGCCGAGCGCCGCAAGCACCGCCTTGCGGCCGATCGCCAGGCGCTCGTCCTGGGTCTCCCAGACGGCCTCGTCGCGGTCGAGCCTGCCGCGGATCTCGCTGCCGATGATCTCGAAGATGACTTCCCCCTGCCGCGTCGGGAGGCGCCCGATGAGCAGATCCAGAACATCATCCGGGGGCTTGACGGCGGTGTGCCTCGTGACTCTGAATCTCATGCTCCGAGCCTAGCGCGCCGCGCGGCCCCGTTTCACAGCTGCGAATGTGCCGCGTTGCAGCCGTTTTTTGGGCGTGGGGCGTGCCCGCGACTAGAGGCGCGGCGGGCCCTGGAAGGGCAGTTTCCTGCGGCAGGTGCGATACGTGCGGGTGCCGGCAATGATCGTGCCGGTGGTCGTGATCACGGTGATCTTCACCGGGAAGGTCCCCGCCGGAAGGCCCCGCAGGTCGATCGGGGCGGAGAACCGTCCACCGCGGCTTTTGACGACGCCGACCTGCTTTTTGTTGAGGAAGACGATCGCCTCGATGTATTCGAGTCCCTTGCGCCGCACGATGTGGATCACGAAATGCCGTTTGGACAGGCACTTGTGCGCCGACGGAAGCCCCTGGATCACGCCTTTGGCTCCGAAGGCTGGAGGCGGTTTTCCGCTCGGCGCAGTGGTCGTCGGCGTGCCGACTTTGATCGCGGCGGCGTTCGGCGGCGCCTCCAACGAGAAGTACGCCGAGCCGCCCGGAGCTATCGCCGGCGAGAAGTCCACCGTGCCACCGCTGGTATCGGCCGAGATCGCCGAGAACCAGGAGGTGGGTCCCTCGTAGCCGTTCTGCCGATCACCGTTCGGCCACGCCACCGCGCCCGTGGAGCCGGCCTCTTGCAAGTTGGCCGGCTCTCCGGGAGGCGGCGGGAACGAGCACTGCACGCCTTGCACCGCGCAAGTGGTGCCCGCCGGAGAGCCGGGCGGCGGAGCGCAGCCGGCGGGCACCGGAAGTTGACCGGGGTCGCAGAGGCCGTCGGCCTCGAAGCCGAACAACGAGGTGCCCGGGGAGGACAGCGGCAGCGCCGAGATACCCTTCGAAGAGGAGTTCTGGACGCCGATCAGAGAGTCGTCTGAAGCCTCGTAGGGTCCCTGCGAGACGTCCTGGGCGACCGACGGACCGGCGTCGGTGACCGTGATCAGGTATTGGCAGCCCGCGTCGGCGCCGACCGGTGGGCACTGCGTGAAGACCGCCCGCGCCTGCGGAGCGGCGATAACCAAAAGCGTGCCCGCCAAAAGCCCCCCGACCAAGAACGCACGCATGCGCGTCACTTCCCCCACATGGGGGATGGTAACGGAATCCGTCCCATTACATGGCGGCGGGCTTGCCGGCCGGGCTGCTCGCGAACGCGTTGCGCGTGAGCGAGGCACGTGAGCGCGGCGCTGCTTCGCCTGAGGAGCTCATCGAAGGCAATGCGGGGTGACTGGGACGGCCTGTGGTGCGTTGCTTGCGGGCGCCGGATCGCGCTTGCACCACGTCAACTCTCTCGCGTGTTCGTCGGCCACGCCGAGGAACGGGTAGGCGATGTTCGCGACTCTGGCCGTGCAGCGGTACGCTCGCCGACCGGCGAGGGTTGAGCGCGCCCGCTCGCAGCGCACGCTCTGGAGGTTTCCTGCCAATTGGCCATTGCGGATCCGGTCGCGCACGTCGGCCGTGATCGCAAGTTCGAGGGCGATTCGTGCGGGTATTCCCGACCGCAGCGCGGCGCTGTGTGCGGCTTGGTCTTGGGCGATGACAATTTGACCCTCGCGATCGGCTTCGACTTCCGCTGAGCGGTCTGGTTGGGATGAGCCGCCTTGGCCGCGGACTGCGACCGAGATGACCGCGATCAGTGCGGCGAAACCGAGCAGCGAGAGCAGCCAGCGCGCCCATAGCGGCGGATGACGCGCGCCCATCATCAGACGACTGCCCGCCTATGGCGCAGGGTTCGCAGGGCTCCTCGCCGAGCTCGCAGACAAGCCGTGAGTGGGGTCGGCGGCTGCACGCGAGGCGTGTCCGCAGCCGGTCAGCGCGATCAGCCCGCCGGCCGCGAGTAGTGCGGAGCCGCGGCGCACCGTGACTGTCGCGCCGGGCGTTGCGCCGCGTTGGATGCGGATGAACCAGGCGATCCCGGCCACGCAGAGGATGCTTGCGACGTACAGGTTCAGCCGCAGGCCAAGGATGTGGTGTGCGGGATCGACGCGCAGCAGCTCCTCCCCGATCCGCGCGAACGAGTACCCGGCGACGTACAGAGCGAACAGACCGGGGGCGCGTATCTTGCGGTGCCGTCCGAGCCACACCAGGATCCCCGCGAGCAGCAGGTTCCAGATCAGCTCGTAGAGGAAGGTCGGGTGAAACGTGGCGTAGTGCAGGTAGCCGGCGGGGCGATGTTCCGGGGCGATCTCCAGTCCCCACGGGAGCGTCGTGGGTCCGCCGAACAGCTCCTGGTTGAAGTAGTTGCCGATCCGGCCGATCGCCTGCGCCACGAGCAGAGCCGGTGCCGCCGCGTCCAGGAAGGCGGGGATGTCGGCACCGCGGCGGCGCAGTCGCCACAGTCCCACCAGGGTGCCGCCGGCGATTCCGCCCCAGATCCCGAGGCCGCCCTTCCAGATCGCGAGCGGTCCCCACCAGTGCGGGGGAACTTCGCTCCAGCTGGTCGCGATGAAATAGAGGCGCCCGCCGATGATCCCGGCCGGGACGCCCCACAGCGCGATCTCATAGACGAGATCGGGGTTGCCGCCGCGCGCCCCCCAGCGGCGCCGCGTGATGGCGATCGCGGCGGCGATCGCCACGGCGTAGGCCACCCCGTAGGCGTGGAGGAAGAACGGCCCGAGCCGCAGGCCGTTGGAGGACGGGCTGGGAAGGTAGGCGAGCCTGGCGCTGCTCATGTCGCGGTGCGAGCTCGGGTCGGCGGCTGGCCTTTGCCGCCGCAGCCCTCGACATCGTCGATCAGCAGCGCTAGCCGTGACGCGTTCCAGTTCGCACGGGTGATGAGGTACTTGCTCATGCCCCTGAAGGCGCTCCAGCGCCAACAGCGGCAGCAGCACGGGCCCTTCTCGCTGCTCATGCTCATCGCGTGGTCGTAGGTCGCTCGCTGGGTCGCGGACAGGCCGATCGATTTGTCGTAGCGCAGGAGCCGCTGTGCGAGGGCGACCGGCACGTCGTAGGGGTCGGTCGGGACCTGCCGGATCGCGGCGGACGGGTGCAGCGCCTTGATCTGCCATTCGTAGGTGCTGATGTCCATCGGGAAGCAGCATGAGCCCTGAAGGCGCCCGGCCGCCGAGGAGTGTTCGAGTTCCGCCGGCGTGAGGCCGCAGCGGTTGGTTCGCTGCCCTGCGAGGTAGCGAAACGCGGCAGGGGTGCCCGCGGAGCGAGCGGCTGGCTGTCGGGCGGCCTCGTTACGCGGCTTATCTCCCCGGCCACTGACCAAGGCGATCGTCAGGGCGAGCCCGGCCACCATCACCGTGGCGAGCAGCATCAGAATGAGGCAGCGGCCGTCTCTGCGGTGCTCGAGCACACCGCGATAGTACTATGTCGCCTAGTAGTAACGTGGGTCCTGCTCGTGGTGGCGTAGCATTGTGCGGGTGAGCGGCTCGCATGTACTGGTGTCCTTCGACGGTTCCGCGCGGGCCCGTCGGGCGCTCGCCGACGGCGCCGCTTCGACGCGGGCATCCGGGGGGCGTCTGACCGTGCTGGCTCTCTCGGCGGTCGAGGACCCCTCGCGCTGCTGCAACATGCAGACAACGATGTGGAACCGGGAGATGCGCCGCGTCGCTGACGAGTCGATCCGCCAAGCCCGGGCGCTGGTCGATCGCGACCTCGACGCGGAGTTCGTGATCCGCGACGGGTCGACACGTCGAGACGTCGCGACAGCAGCCCGGGAGCTCGGCTGCGACGTGATCATCGAGCCTCGCCGCCGCGGTACGCGTCACCGGCAGCTCCCGGCCTGACCCGCGCCAGCCGTCCCCCCTCCCTGATGTGCTGGCGGCCGGGCGGCCTGGGGCTGCCGAAGACGACAGGCCACTACTATCTGTCCTAGTAGTGTTTCTGCGGCTTTGATGATCGCCGGTCGCGCTTTCCTGGCTCGCTGTGTCGTGGGTGCTGTGCTCGCGGGTGTGTCGCTGCTCGCGCTGAGCGCTTCGTCTGCGCTGGCTCACGCGTACTTCGAGGGCTCTACACCGGCGCCGGGGGCGCGGACCGGCAGCTCGCCACGCGAATTGGTGCTGCGTTTCGACGAGTCGTTGAACCGGCGGCTGAGCACGGCGGCGGTCTATGAGGCCCCGAGCGGACGGCGGATCGCGGTGAGCGTGAGCTTCCCGGCCGCGCTCGAGATGGCGCTCAGACCCTTGCAGCCGTTGCCACGCGGCTCCTACCGGGTGGAGTGGCACAGCGTCTCGACCGATGACGGCCATGAGCTCGAGGGATCGCTCTCGTTCGGCGTCCGGGCGCCGGCGCTCGGGGGCGCCACGACCACCGTCGCGGGTCCGCTGTCCGGGTTGGGATGGCTGCGGACGTTGCTGCGAGCCGCCTTCTACCCGGCACTGTTCTTGTTCGCTGGAGGACTGATGCTCCGCACGTTGATCGGCGGCCGCGAGCGCGACTCGTGGCTGCTGCCCGACGGGGTGCGTCGCGGGCTCGGCGATCCCGGTGCCGCGGCGGTTGTCCGTGGGGAGCGCTCGCTGGTGCTGGACGCCGGGCTGATCGCGACCGCGATGGCCGCCGGGATCGTGCTCGTGGAAACGCAGATCGCCGCGGGCAGCGTCTCCCCGGATGCGATCCATTCGTTCCTGCTGACCGACACGCCGGGCCTCGCGCGGGCGGGCCTGGTGGTGCTGTTGTCGTTGGCGGTCGCGGGCGCCGTGATGGCCCCCCGCTACGGCGGTGTGGTCGCTGCGCTCGCGCTCGGAGAGCTGGCGTTGTCCGGGCACGCGGACTCCGCCTCGCCACGGGCGCTGGCGGTCCTGGTCGACTGGGTTCACCTGCTCGCCGGGTCGCTGTGGCTGGGCGGTATCGCCGTGATCGCATTGATCTGGCTCAGACGCCTGCGCGGTGCGGGCCCGCAGTTGCGCCAGGCCGTCATTCGTGAGTTGCTCCCACGCTTCGGCCGGGTCGCGCTGCCCGCGTTCCTGGTCGTGGTGCTCACCGGGCTCCTGAACGCGTACATCCAGTTGCGCCACCCCGCGCTGCTTTGGGAAAGCTCCTACGGGCGCGCGCTGCTGGTCAAGGGCGCGCTCGTCGCGATCATCGCGTCCGTCAGCTACGCGCACGTGTTTCGCATCCGTCCCCGCCTGCTGGCCGCGAACCCGCATCCGGAGGCGGCGCTTGAGCGCCGACATTGGCGGCTGCTGCGCTCCGAGCCGCTGATCGGCATTGCGCTCGCGATCGCGGTGGCGGTACTGGTCGCGTTCCCGCTGCCGCGCGATGTCGCGGCCGCAAGCACAGCGGAGCAGCCGTTGGCAGCGTGTAACCCGTGCGTGCTGCCGCTCCCCGCCCCGGATCAGCTGGCGGTCGCTACGAACGCCGGGTCAGAGATCGTCGCGGGCTGGTTGCGCCGCCACGGCGAAGGACTCGAGGGCCAGGTACGGATCCTCGACATCGAAGGCCGGCCCGCCTCGACGCCGTTTGAGATCGAAGGCGCCACCTCCGTCGCGGTCTCCTGTGGGCCGGGCTGCCGGACGTTCACGGTGCACGGCAACCCGGCCTCCGTGAGCGTGGTCGTGAGCCCCGACCGCAACGCGCAGACCGCGACGCTGCCGGCGCACTGGCAGCCTGCAGGGAGCGCGACGGCCCGCCGGATCCTCGACCGCGCCCAGCGGGTGATGCGAGGGCTGCGCAGCGTCCGGCAGATCGAAGAGGTCAACAGCGTGCCCGGCATCTCTGCGGTCACCGACGGCCGAATGCAGGCACCGGACCGTTGGGCGAACACCACCTCGGTGGTACGTCCGCCGGCCGCGCCTCAGCTCGAGGATGAGATGGTCGAGATCGGAAGCAGCCAGTGGACACGGCAGCCCGGTGGCGACTGGCAGCTCCAGCCGCAGGGCGGCGCACTGCCGTTCAACTCCCGGACGCTGTTCACATGGTCGACCTACGCGGAGTCGGTGCGCCTGCTCGGGATCGATCGCAGCGGTCACCCGACGGCGACGATCGCGCTGATGGACCCCGGCACGCCGGCATGGTGGACGCTGCGCGTCGACCTGTCGAGCGGCCGCGTGCTTGAGGCGCGGCTGATCACCTCCGGGCATTTCATCAGCACCCGCTACAGCCAGTTCAACACCGCACGTCCGATCATCCCCCCTCCCCGGCCTCGGTCATGAGCGCCCCCGCTGCCAGCCCAGAGCCTTCACGGTCCGGTCCGGTCCGGTGGTTGCTGCGCGGGCTCGCCGCGGCCGTCGCTATCGCCCTGATCGCGCTGTTGGCCTACGGAGTGTCGGTGCAGAGCCCGAACGCGAGCATCGACGACGCACTCAGTCGCGGCCATACGACGCTGGCACCGCCGTTCCGGCTTGAGCGGCTGCAACGAGGGTCGCTGGGGACCCGGTTGGGAGCGAAGCTGACGCCGGTGTTCGACCAGTCCCCGGTTGGGCTCGGCGTGTTGCGAGGGACACCGCTGGTGCTGAACTTCTGGGCGTCGTGGTGTGTGCCGTGCCAGGAAGAGGCCTCGACGCTGCAGCGTGCCTGGCGCCTGCAGGCAAGGCCGCGCGGCGTGCTGTTCCTTGGCCTCGACATGCAGGACGTCACCGGTGACGCGCACACGTTCCTGGCGCACTACACGATCGACTACCCGAACGTCCGGGACCCCAGCAACGGCGTCGCCCGCAGCTACGGCGTGACAGGGGTGCCGGAGACGTTCTTCATCAGCGCCCGCGGGGAGATCGTCGGGCACATCATCGGTGCCAGCTCCACCGCGCAGTTGACGGCCGGGATCGACGCCGCCCGTGCCGGGCAGGTCGAGCAGGCGCGCCACGGCGGCGAACAGCGCCCCCTGCAGTAGCCGCGTTCGTGCGCTCGGTGTCACACATACCGGCGGCAGGTTACATGCCCGGCGACCACTGGTACTGGAAGCTCGTGGGGAACGATCCGGGGTTGCCGTAGCCGACGACGATGTCATCGTGCGGCTTCATCACATAACCGGCGGGGTTCGCGACGGGCGTGCCGTCGGCGTAGACGGTGAGCTGCTTGCCGGCGGCGGCCTGGTAGCCGCCGAGCTGGGTGCTCGTCAGCCGGACGCCCCAGATGGTGAAGAACTGGCCGAGCGTGAATGGGTACTGTTCGCTTGACTCGATGTGAACTACGCCGCTCGCGTCGTGTGTGTGCAACGGTGCGAGCGAGGTCGCTTCGGGTTCGATGCCGATGTCGGCGGGCACCGGCACCTGTTTCCCGTCGACGTAGACACGCAGCGCCGCGTGGATGTGGAAAGCGCCGTCCATCCCGGAGGGCAGCGTGAGCGCCGCCAGACGGGCTTGCAGGCCGGTGTACTCGGGCGTCCACGGCGCGGGGGTCGCTTGCAGCCCGCGGGTTGCGCCCGCGCCGGTCACGAGAACCGTTTTGCCGCCTCCGCCGCTGGTGGCGACCAGGACGATGACTGCGGCTGCCGCGAGCGCTCCGAGCACCCCGCCGATCACCGTCAGGCGTTTGCGGCGGGCGGCGCTCGTCTGCTCGGCGGCTTCGAGCGCCTTGCGCTCGCTGCGCGCCTGCTCGCGGCGCTGCTTGCGGGTGAGTTGCTCCTCGTCTGTGAGCTTGTTCATTGCCTGGTCTCCGGTGAATTTCGGTGGGGGCTGGTTCTCCTAAGGCTCCGGCGGCGATTACCGAGCCCCGGAAGAAGATGCTTGCTATGCACCCGGCGAGTGCTCCTTGAGAGGCGTGCGGGACGCAAGCTCGGTGACCGCGCGTTTGAGCTCTTCTTGGGCGGCGTGCACCCTGTCGGCGTCCGCGGCGTTCCGTGTCGGCAGACAGCTGGGTCGTCCGCGTCGGTGTGACCACCACATGTGAAGCGGGCAGGCGAGGGAAACGAGGCCGACGACGATCGGTAGGACCGTGCTCATCGTGCTGGACCGACCCGGGAGCTGCCGTCGAGGGGCGTGCCGCGTTGGGTGTCGGTGGACGCTCGGCGACGCGGGGCGTCCGCCCGGGTGCCCGCCCCAAGGCCGCGAGCGAGGAACCGTCCGAGCAAGAGGACGCCGACGAGCGCGCCTGCCGCGAGAGCCACGCCAAGGACGATCATCGCGGTCTTGACCCGCATCGACAGAACTCCACGACGCCCATAATACTAGAGTGCCTAGTAGATGATGGTGGGCCTTGCTCCCAACCGGTTCGGCGGCTGTCAGGCCGGTTAGGCGGCGCTGCGCGAGCGGTGCGTCACGAGCACAACGCTCGCGCCGAGCATCACGGGCACGACGACCATCGCGACCATGCAGGCCTGCGCACTGAGTACTGCGAGGCTCAGTGTCCCTGGGTTCGCGGCACGCGCGAGCGTGAGCGCACCTGCGAGGACGCCGGCGAGCGTGATCAACGCGCCGGTGAGCAGCGAGGCGGAGAGCTGCCAGCGTGGACTCTCGCCGAGCAGGTGGTCCACACTCTCTGGCGCGATGCCCATCACGCCGGGCTCCGGCGTCGAGGCGAAGGTCATCAGGGCGGCGGCCAATGCGCTGCGGTCGCCTGTCCTGGCTACCGCGGACTCGTCGGCGGCGAGCTCCGCCAGCGCGGAGTAGCGCTCCCGCAGACGGCTCATCAACGGCAGGAAGAACAGCGAGTCGCCGAGCACCTGCACGATCAGCACTCGCAGCGGGTCTCGGCGAGCGCAGTGGTGCGCCTCGTGCTCGAGCACCGCGTCGAGCTCGGTGGCGGGCACAGTTTCGATCGCTCCGCTTGAGAGATAGATGCGGGGGTGGAGCAGTCCTGCGCAGAACGCCTGAGGGCGCCGGTGGGCGAAGACCGTCACGGGGATGCCCCGGTGGTCGGTCTGTTCCTGCACGTTGAGGCCGGACAGTGCCAGCTGCTGCGCGCGGTAGTGCGCTCGCAGAGAGCGGACCGCCAGGCTCGCCACCGCCAACCCGACGCCGGTGAAGGCCAGCACCACGATCGAGGTGGTGGTCTCACTGGAGAGGACTACTTCTTGGCAGGCCCTGAGCAGCTGCCCGAGCGAGGGGGCCGCGAGGTTGATCGAGCGCAGCGCGACCGCCACGGACAGTGCGACCACGATCGCCCCCGCCGCGCCTAGTGCGAGGCTGAGGCGGTAGAAGCGCCGTGCGCTACGCACCTCGCGCCAAGCGGCGAAGCTTGCGCAGCCGCACCGGGTCGAGCTTGTCGAACTCCTTGGCGAAGTGCACCAGGGCCACCTCGCCGAACTCCTCGACGAGCGTGCTGACCTCCTCGCCGGCGCGAGCCCGCTGGTATTCCTCGCGGCTGAGCCGCGGCCAGTAGATGTCCGTGCGGCGCTCTCGCTCACGCTCGAGCAGCCCCTTGCGGTGCAAGCGGGCCATGATCGTCATGTAGGTCGTGTACGCCCGGTCCTTCTCGCGCTTGTCGTTGAGCGCCTCCATCACGGCGCGCACGTTGGTGCGCCCTTGATGCCAGACCTCCTGCATGACCTCGGTCTCGAGCTCGAAGAGGGCAGGCGGGACGGCGTGCGGACTCATGTGCGAAGGGTATCCCGAGAACCAGCGGTCTGTCCGAATGCGCTTCGCTCGGTGTCGGCCCCGGTCGCGGTGGCGTGGCCGCGGTCTCTGGGCCGATCGCCTTCGAGGTCGTCGATCTGGACGGCGAGCCGCTGCTGCTCGCGACGTAGATCCTCGAGCGTCGCGGGCTGCGAGTTGGGCGGCTTGGCCTTGGAACTCCCGCCGCGTCCCATGAACCACATCATTGCGCCCATGCCCAGCGGGCAGGCCAACGCCCCGAGGGCGAGAAACGGACTTGTTGCAAGGATCGCAGCGACCATGCCTATCTCCAATCTTGGTTACGATGCAGCATAGTACTAGGGCATAGTAGACGGCCGGCGGGAACGGAGCGGCTCAGGTTCGACCGCGTTCATTCCCTTTGGGTTACCGTGAAGGCGCAGCCACACTGCTCCGACGCCTTCGATCTCGGCGATCGTCGCGATATCTGCGATCTCGCCGTCCGTCGTGTGCTCCAGGCTCATCAGCCGGGGGTTTTGTGTGTAGGGGGTCCACCAGCCGAGGTAGCTCTTTGCCTCAAACGGCCGGGCACCTCCTCCGTAGGAGCTTTCCTGCCAGGTTCTCTGGCCACTGGAGCGTTGCCACTCCCTGTTGCTGATGATGATCGTGTCTCCTACCGGGTGGGGGCCGCGGCTGATGCGGAACGCGAACCGGTCGGGTGCGGCGAGCCGGTAGTCGGTCAGGTTCGGGGTTCCTGGCCCGCCCCGCAGAATCTCGTGGATCCGGACATCCCGCAGCTCCTGCTGGCCCACCTCGACTGTTTTGAGCAGACGCCGGGCGAGCGCATCGCCACTGGTCCGCCAGCGGATCGGCAGCCGTGCGGTGTAGCGCCCGGCCCGCACCGTCAGGACGTCCGGCGCGACTTGAAGCTGCGCCTCGCGGCAGCCCACCCCACAGCCGGTGGTGCTCACAGCTCCGAGGATGCTGGTGGTGATGTCGACGGGCTGCTCGCTGCTCGTGAGGGTACGTGTCTGCACCTTCACCCCTCTGCCGGTGTGCGTGACCCAGGCCGCGACGATGTAGTGGCCCGCCTGCTCGGCGACTGCGAGCTGGCCGTCGGCGATGTCCGCGCTCGGCAGGCGCGGGGTCGCCGGGCCCGCTGCTTGGACCGCGGCGGCCGCGGTGCCCGTGGGACGGTTGGGCGGTGCGAACGCCACGAGCACCGCCGCCGCGAGCACGACCCCGCCGGCGAGCAGCGGCTCGGCTGCGAGCAGCCGCCAGTGACGCCGATCCTCGACAGGGCCGTCAAGGCGTGACCGCAGCAGCCGGGGTCGAATCCGGATCGCATGCAGGTAGCTCGCGGCGAGGATCCCGGCAACCAGCAGGACCTTCACGATCAGCACTTGCCCGTAGCTCTGTTCCCAGAGCGCGGTGAGCGACCCAAGCTCGATGATCGCGTTGACGGCGCCGAAGGCGGCAAGCGCCAGGACCGCCGGCAGGGCTACCCGACCGAACCGGGGAAGCACGTCGCGCATCACGACGCGACGGGCGTCCGGGTCGAGATCGGCGATACGCGGCAGCCAGGCCAAGGCGATCAGTGTGATCCCGCCGAGCCAGACGGCGGCAGCGATCAGGTGCGTGAGATCGCTGACGAGCGCCGGCGCCCGGGGATGCGCGGAGTCGGCATGCCCTGAGAAGGCGAGTGCGGTGAGCGCCAGAACCGAGAGGCCAACCGAGACCTTGATCATGCCTCGTGCGGCGCATAGTACGGCGAGCGCGAGGGCGGCTACGACCGTGAGGCGGGCCTGCCCGGAGAGGTCCACGAGCAGGAACTCATGAAGCGCGGTACCGCTCAGGCCCTGTCCTGCGTTCGCCGCTTCGGCGAGTGTGCTTGCCACCGCGGCGAGGACGGCGACGCAGCCAACGAGCAGCGTTCGCGACCACAGCCGTTCGGCCCGCCCAGCTATAACACCAGCGATTGTCTCTGTCCCGGAGCTGTGGGCCGGTTCGGGGAGCAACCACGCGGCGGGCTTGCGCCCACGGGCGAGCAGCATGGCGTTGAACACGCCGCCGCAGAAGATGAGCAGCGCACCGTCGAACACTGCGCGCAGCAGCGCTCGCGGCCAGCCCGAGCCGGCGAGCGGGCTGCGCTGTGACTCGCGAGCACCCGCCGGAGCGGCGGACTGGACACCGAAGTAGTAGGAGCCGTCGAGGGCGTGACCGTCGTCTGCGGAGACGCTGTGCCAATGCACCTGGTAGGCGCCCTGGGCGAGCTTCGAGGCCGGGCGCAGCAGAAGCTCCTGCTTCCGCGTGCTGAGCTTTTGCGCACGGATGACTTTCCCTGCTGGGCCGGTCAGTGTGAGCCTGCTGAGCTTCGTGTTCAGCGGCTCGCTGAAGCTTGCCGTCAGCTGTGCCGGCGACGCGCTCAGGACGGCGCCGGCGCCGGGATCGGAGCGCACTAGGATCGCGTGCGCGGATGCTGTTGCCGGAGCAAGGAGGGCCAGTGCGCAGCAGGCGAGGGCTGCAAGGATCGTCCGGCACATGGACGTCCTGCGGGACCGGCTCCTACTCAAACGCTTTGGAAGAAGTTGAGGTGCAGTCCGCTGAGCAGGTGCTGCGCCTCGATGTTCAGGCGGAACAGCTCTCCGCTGATGACCAGCACCCCCATCCCGATCAGCACTGCGCCGGCGGTGAGCTGGATCGCGGCGTAGTGGCGCTTGAAGAACCCGAACACGCGGGTCGCCGTGTTGAAGGCCACCGCGGAGAACAGGAACGGCAGCGCCAGTCCCGCTGAGTAGACGGCGAGCAGGAGCGCTCCCTGTCCGGTGCCTTGTTGGGTGGAGGCGAGGCCGAGGATCGCGCCGAGAGTCGGCCCGACGCACGGCGTCCAGGCGATCGCGAACGCTGCGCCCGCGAGAATCGGCCCGCCGCTTCCGGCGCGCTCGATCAGCCCGCCCGGGCGCCAGTCCCGGTTCAGCCGCATGACGAACACCGACCCGGCGAACAGCAGCCCCATCGCGATGATCGTCGCGCCCGCGATCTTGCTCAGAAGCGGCTGGTTGTGAAACAGGAACGAGCCGATCGCCGTCGCGCCGAGACCGAGCAGGACGAAGATCAGCGAGAACGTGAGGACGAACAGGCCGCTGCGGGCGAGCACCTGCGGGTCAAGGCGCCGTGAGCTCTCCCCCGGCTTGGTGCCGGAGACGGTCGCGAGGTAGCCCGGGACGAGTGGTAGGCAGCAGGGCGAGACGAACGACACCAGGCCCGCCGCGAACGCGAGCACGATGCTGGGCGAGCTAACGCTGACCGTCGAGGCAACGAGCACTACGATGGAGCATCGTACTAGCGGTAACGTTCGCCGCATGCTGGACAGTCCGCCCCGATCCGTCACGCATCGCCGCGAGCGCCGCTCCTCTTACAGTCCGCGCATGCCTCGGCTGACAGCGGCAACGGCGGTCGCGCTGGTGGGCTTCGCGATCGTCGGCTGCGGCAACTCCAAGCCTCAGCCGAGCACCAGCGACCCGCTGGCAAAGCTCGACGTGAAGCTGCCGGCGCCGACGCAGCTCCGAGCGGCGACACCGCCGTTCGCGCTCAAAGACTCGCTTGGCCATCTCGTTCGTCTGTCGCAATTCCGAGGTAAGGCCGTGCTGCTGACGTTCATCTATGACCATTGCCCCGACACCTGCCCGCTGGTCGTCGCCAATATGCACACGGCGTTGCTGCGCCTTGGCGCGAACGCAACCAAGCTGCAGATCGTCGCCGTGTCGGTCGACCCGAAGGGCGACACGGCGGCGACCGTCAAGGCGTTCCTTGCGGCGCACGAGATGACGGGCCGCATGGAGTACCTGATCGGCACCTTCAAGGAACTCGCGCCGGTCTGGCGCGCCTACGGGGTTCAGGTGCAGGCCTCACCGGATAAGCGCGAGCAAACGGTCGGCCACTCCGCGTTCGTCTACGGGATCACCGGCCACGGGTCAGTGCTCGTGCTCTACCCGCCGACGTTCAACCCCTCGTGGGTCGCCCACGACGTACCGCTACTGGCGGTCGACTGATCGCGATGTGCGCAACGACGTACTGTTCCTGCGGCTAGTGCGACCAGGGCGAGTGGACGGAGGCGACGTATCGATGACCGTCCACGCGGGCCAGGAGTAGCTGCATTGATGACCGCGATCACTGCAGTCGAAGGCCCGACTCACTCGACGGTCGTTCTGCACGTTGGAAACCAGTATCGCGGTAGCGAGAAGCTCGTGGTGGAGAAGGCGCTGCGCTCGCAGCCGGGCGTGATCTTGGTGGAGGCAAACCCGGCAGCACAGACCGCGACTGTCACCTATGACCCTCGGCTCACGTCGGTCGGGGAGCTACGACATGTCGCCGCGGAGTGCGGCTTCGAGTGCGCCGGCTGCAACGTCCCGGGCTGCTGCTGCGATCCGCTTCAGGAGCCGGCGTCTCGGCAACCTCCGCTTGACCACGCCGCGACGTTGCGAGCGGATGATCCCGCTGGGCACGGGGACGGTGGCCACTCGGGTCATTCGATGGCCGGCATGGCCGTTCAGATGCGCAACCGCTTCTTCTTCTCGGCTCTTTTCACGCTGGCGATCCTCGTCTGGTCGGACGCCGGGAAGAGCGTGCTCGGGAGTTCTCTTGCAACGCCGTTTGGGCTCGACCGTAACGTCTGGCTCTTGCTGCTGAGCCTGCCGGTGCTGTGGGCGGCACGGATGTTCTTCACAGCCGCCGTCTCCGCACTTCGCCAGCCCACGCTCGACATGAACGTGCTGGTAGCGCTCGCCGTCGGAATCAGCTGGCTCTACAGCGTCGCCGTGACCTTGGGCCTGAAGGGCGAAGTGTTCTACGACGCCGGTGCGATGCTCGCAAGCTTCGTCCTGCTCGGGCACTGGTTTGAGATGCGCGCCCGTGGCGGCGCGTCGGACTCGATTCGAGCGCTGCTCGACCTCTCACCGCCGAAGGCCCTGCTCCTTCGCGAAGGCGACCCGGTCGAGGTCCCGACCGCCGAGGTCGAGGTCGGTGATCTGCTGCTTGTTCGCCCGGGCGCGAAGATCCCAGTCGATGCCGAGGTGCTGGAGGGCGACAGCGAGGTCGACGAGTCGACCGTGACCGGGGAGAGCCTGCCGGTGCACAAGGCCCCTGGCGACAAGCTTGTGGGCGCGACGATTAGCAAGAACGGCACCCTGCGTGCCCGCGCGAGCGCCGTCGGCTCAGACACCGCGCTCGCCCAGATCGTCAAGCTGGTGCAGGAAGCGCAGAACTCCAAGGCACCAGCGCAGCGCCTGGCTGACCGCGCCGCCTTTTGGCTGGTCCTCGTCGCGGTCGGGGCGGGCACGTTGACCTTCCTGATCTGGTCCGTGGTGATCGGCCGCGACGTAAAGGACTCGCTGCTGTTCGCGATCAGCGTCATCGTCATCACCTGCCCCGACGCGCTCGGCCTTGCCACTCCTACGGCGATCATGGTCGGCACAGGCCTGGGGGCCAAGCGCGGCATCCTGGTCAAGAACGCTGGCGCCCTCGAACGGGCGGCTGTCCTGGAGACAGTGGTGTTCGATAAGACGGGCACGCTCACCCGGGGCGAACCGGAGGTGGTCGAGATCGCCACCGCCGACGGCGTCAGCGAGCAGCAGCTGCTGCGCCTCGTCGCCGCCGCCGAGCGCGACAGCGAGCACCCGCTCGCCCAGGCGATCGTCAATGCGGCGCGCAAGCGCGGCCTGCAGGCGCCGCCGGTTGAGGATTTCCAGGCGGTGCCCGGCCACGGCGCCACGGCAACCGTCGAGGGACACCGGCTCGCCGTCGGCAACGGGGCGCTGCTCGAGCGCGAACACGTCAGCCTCGACGGGCTTGCCGAGCGCGCCGCCGAACTCGCCGGCCAGGGCCGCACCACCGTGGAGGTCGCGCTCGACGGAAAGGCGGCCGGGGTCATCGCCATCGCCGACTCGCCGCGCAACACGGCGAAAGAGGCAGTCGCCGCCCTGCGCGAGCTGGGAGTGCGCGCGGTGATGCTCACGGGCGACAGCAAGGCCACCGCAGAGAGGGTCGCCGCCGAGGTCGGAATCGATGAGGTCCTCGCCGAAGTCCTTCCGCAGGACAAGGCAGCCAGAGTGAAAGAACTGCAGGACCAGGGCCGCAGGGTCGCGATGGTCGGCGACGGTGTCAACGACGCGCCCGCGCTCGCTCAAGCCGATGTCGGCATCGCCATCGGCGCTGGCACCGACGTCGCGATCGAGACGGCAGACGTGGTGCTCATGCGGTCGGACCCGCTGGATGTCGCCACTGCCATCCAGATCGGTCGTGGGACCGTTCGCAAGATGCATGAGAACCTGGCGTGGGCGGTGGGTTACAACAGTGCGGCGATCCCGGTTGCCGCCGGCGTCCTCGAGCCGCAGGGATTTACGATAAGTCCGGCCGTCGCCGCCCTCAGCATGTCGGGCTCGAGCATCATCGTCGCGGTCAACGCGATCGCGCTGAAACGGTTGCGCTTGCCATAGGGCTGAGGCCGATGCTGCGTAGCTGCTGCGCTCCGGGCGAGTGCAGATCGCGGGGTCATCGCTCCAACTGCACGGCCGCGGGCGAGCGGGAGTGCTGCGAGCACTCCTAGTCGTCCCGTTGCCTCGGCGGGCAGCGCCGTTTCCGCTTACGGCGAGTGAGCATGGATGGCCTCCGCTTCGCTCGTGTGATCGTCGTGGCGGCTGTCGGGGTCGACCTCGAAGGCGTGGAGGCAGCGATCCGAGCAGAAGTAGAACGTCTCCTCGCCGAAGTCCATGCGGATCGCCTTGGCCTTATCGCCCTTCATGCCGCACACCGGGTCGGTCGCGCCCCGCCGCGCTGTGAGCGAGAAAAGGGCAATGAAGAGCGCGAGCCCAAAGACGTTGAGGACGAGCTTGTAGTCGAGTTGGATAGAGCCGAAGATGTCGCCGCGTGAGGGCCGCGGCCCGGTCGGGATCAGCCCGAGGCCGTTGAACAGCTGGTCGATGATCAGCGCGGCTATGACCATCGTCACGAACATCAAACCGACGATCCGGGCGGCGTATCGGGTGCCGTAGTACTTGCGGTAGATCGCGATGATCGGCAGCACGATCAGGTCGGCGAACAGGAACGCGAGCACACCGGCGAAGCTGATCCCGCCGGACCAGAGGACGGCGGCGAGCGGCACGTTCCCGACGGAGCAGACGAACGACAGGACGGCGATGATCGGCCCGACGATCACGTTCTCGACGGCTGCGAGGAACCCGCCGGTGTGTTTGAGGAACAGCCCGTTGAAGAACCCGCTGCCGAGCTGGGCGATGAACCCGGCGAGCAGGAAGCCGGTGGTGATCTCCTTCCACAGCATCTGCCAGTCCCCGCGGAAGTTGTGCGCGACATCAGACCAGGCCGACTCGGACCTCAACCGTTGCCGCCAGGTCAGCTGCTCGCCGGCCATGTGGTGCTGGTGACCGGTGTCGGCCTGCTGGGCGTGCTCGCGGGCCTGTGCCTCGAGGCGCGGTGAGACGAACACCCGCAGCAGGAGCGCCATCAGCACGATCATCACGAGCCCACCGAGATACTCGGCGAGCGTGAACTGCCAGCCGATCAGCACCCAAAGCACGAGGCCGAGCTCCCACACGAGGTTGGTGGAGGCGAATTGGAAGGCGAGCGCGGTGCTCGCCGAGGCGCCCTTCTGGAAGAGGCTCTTGGCGATCGCGATCGCCGCGTAGGAGCAGGAGCTCGATGCGGCGCCCAGCCCGGTCGCCAACGCGACCGGCTTGGGCCCTGATCCCGACAGCGCTTTCTCGATGCGCTCGCGCGGCACCCATGCCTGGACGATCCCGGAGATCGCGAAGCCGAACACAAGCGCCCACCAGACCTCCCAGGCCATCAGGAACGAGTCCCTCAGGCCATGCCAGATGACTTCGAGCACATCCATCAGAAGCCTTTCTTGACGGTCACAGCTCGAACCTACCATACCCCCGGGGGGTGTCCTGCTAGGGTGTGCGCATGGTGACACCGAAGACAACGCCACCGGTGCGTGGCTACACGGCGTCGAAGGATCAGCTGCAGACCCGTCTGAGGCGTATCGAGGGGCAGGTCCGCGGCGTCGAGGGGATGGTCGAGCAGGACCGTTACTGCATCGATGTGCTCACGCAGATCGCGGCTATCCAGGCTGCCCTGGACAAGGTTGCGCTGGGACTGCTGGACGGGCACGTCCGGACATGCGTGATCGGCGCGGAGCCCGCTGAGCGGGAGGCTCGCACTGCGGAGATGATGGCCGCCGTCGGGCGCGCGATGCGCCGCGGCTGACGGTTCAGGGACGGCGGGCGACCCCGAGGATGTGCGGGTCGGGCGGCAGGAACACGGCGGGGCTGAACGGGAACCGCTCACAGCTCTCGATGACGAACCCGGCCTGCTCGATCCCGCTCTTGGTGTCACGCGCCATATGGCAGCCCCCGGCGACGTGAGGCCAGAAGGTCGCGTCGGCGAACCGTTGGAAGCGTGCCTCCCACGGGTTGTGGCCGATGACGTGCTCGTAGAAGCGAAGCTCCCCGCCGGGGCGGATGACCCGGTACAGCTCCGCGAGTGCGCGCTGCTGGTCGGGGACGGTGCAGAGCACGAGCGCCGCGACACCCGCGTCGAAGGAGCCCGCCTCGCCGGGGAGGTGGTCGGCGTCGCCGTCACTGACGGTGACGCGCACCGGTGCTTTGGTGGCCTCGCGCTGTGCTCGTTCGCGCAGGTAGCGCTCGGGCTCGACGGCGATCACGTCACTGACGGTGGACGCGCTCATACACGCGGGCGAAGACCGGGTGCTTCACGGTCTGACCCGTGGCGTGTGGGGCCGTCTGCTCGGGCATGCGCAGCACCTTACTCTCGGGGTGCGCCGCCTGGCCCGCTGAGCACTGATGATCAAGAAGCCCGGGAGACCGGAGCCGCGACCCCGGCGCTAAGCGAGTTCGGTATCGAGTCTCGCGCCAGGTAGCCAGGTAGCCGACACGGTGTCACTGCCCTCGTTCTGCGCAGCTCGTGCCTCTGGTGCCGACGAGGTGCCCGGCCCGCTCTTGGTGACTACATTGGCGGGAGGGTCTTGCCAGGACGCTCGAGCGAAGGGTTTGGCGTAGATGCCGCTCGCGGTGAATCTCGCGAACGAACTGGGCGACGCGTTGTCGTTTGCGTTCGGCATGTTCTGGGAGATCCTTTGGGCGCTGATCCTCGGCTTCGCTCTGTCAGGCGTCGTCCAGGCGGTCGTGTCGAAGGAGGAGATGCAGCGGCTGCTCCCGGACGACTCGCCACGGACGATCCTCCGCGCGAGCGTGCTCGGTGCGGCGTCCTCTTCCTGCTCCTATGCGGCGGTCGCGCTCGCCCGTTCGCTGTTCCGCAAGGGCGCTAATTTCACCGCGGCGATGGCGTTCCAGTTCGCCTCGACGAACCTCGTCGTCGAGCTCGGGGTGATCATGGCGCTGATCCTCGGCTGGCAGTTCACGCTGGGCGAGTTCGTCGGCGGCCCTTTGATGATCGTTCTGCTGGCAGTCCTGTTCCGGCTGTTCCTGAGCCAACGCCTCGTCGAGGAGGCGCGCGAGCAGGCCAACCGGGGCGCCCGGGGGCGGATGGAGGGCCACGCCGAAATGGACATGTCCGTCGAACAGGAGGGGCCGCTGTGGCGACGATTGCGGTCCCCCCAGGGCTTCACGGCGACAGCGACCTATTTCGTCATGGACTGGGCGTCGGTGTGGATGGACATCACTGGTGGCCTGCTGATCGCCGGGGCTCTGACCGCCTGGGTGCCCGACTCGTTCTGGCGCTCGCTTTTCTTCTCAAGCCACCACACGATCGCGAAGCTGTGGGGGCCGTTGATAGGGCCGCTGATCGCGATCCTCAGCTTCGTCTGCTCGATCGGCAACGTCCCGCTCGCAGCAGTCCTCTGGAACGGCGGCATCAGCTTCGGCGGGGTGCTCGCGTTCATCTTCGCCGATCTGATCATCCTGCCGATCCTCGATATCTACCGTAAGTACTACGGCTGGCGGATGGCCGGGTTCCTGCTCGCCACCTTCTACGCGACGATGGCCGCTGCCGGCCTGATCGTCGAGTTCCTCTTCCAAGGCCTCGGGCTAACGCGCACGCAGCGCGACGCGACGATCGAAATGGCGAACGTCCAGTGGGACTACACGACCGTCCTGAACATCATCTTCCTCGCCCTTGCCGCTGTCCTGGTCTGGCGCTTCGTCCGTACCGGCGGGCTGCCGATGCTCCGGGTGATGAACAAGCCGCTCAATCACGAGGGCCCGATGCGGATGGCACCTCAGACCGAGTAGCGCCGCGGCGCGGCCCTCTGGGGAAATCGCTGGGGAAATCAGCCTTGTGTCCGCAGACGCTGCTACCTTGCGGTTCCGTTGGATTTGCAGGGCGTTTGCTGATGGGCCCGCCTGGACTCGAACCAGGGACCTACCGATTATGAGTCGGCCGGAATGGCTCGGCCATCTCCGGCTGTTGCCGGTTTCGGGCTCTACAGAGCCGATCCAGCCTCCGAGTCAGCGGCACCGTTTGCGGCTGTCTCCGGACGTCGTGTGGCCCCGAGCGTGGCCCCGAGAGGCAGCACTGAATCCATGACCTCGGTGCTCCCGCCCGGCCGTCCGAGCTGCCGCACATAGGTTTCCCGTTTCAAGTTCAAGTACGAAGGCGCGACGGTCGCGACGTATTTCGACGTATCTCCGGGCAGCTTGATAATGAGTACGACTACCGCCTGGCGCTGCGAACTGGCTGCCTTGCCGGCTGCGCATCTTCTGCCAGCTGATCCAGCACTACCGCAACGCGGTACTGGCGCGGGCGCCACCCGCTACAACTACAACGCCTACTGGGCAAACGTCGCGGTCTTCGGTAACCACGGCCTGCCGATCGTGGAAACCTTCGTTCCACGGAGCCTACGCCCAAGCGACCTCGCTAACCACGGCCCAAGCGGGCGTCAGGTCTCGAAGAAGGCACCATCGAAGCAACCGAATACGCGGCCCGTCACGTCGTCTACTACAGCCCGGTCGAAGCGGCGCAGATCGTGGGAGACATGGCGAAGCTCGTCGGGTTCCACTGGGTAGCTGGGCCCCTCGCTGGCCGCTCGCCGACCAGTCCAAACTACGGGTGGATTTCCGCGCCTACCTGACCACCCAACCGCATGGTGCTGCCGCGCCGCGTGCGAAGACCTCGACATCCGCCAAGACCTCAGCCCAGTACAACGCAGCCGTCGTCTCCTACACCGAAGCGTCCGGTGTGCCACGCAACGTGACCGTCCGCCTCCCCAACCCGACCCTCGAAGCGGCCGGGATCACCGAACGCACCGTACAGCTCACCCTCGGCGCATCAACCAAATCTGGCGGCCCGCGAATTCGGGACAACGACCCTCGAACTGATGCAGACCCAAGGCAAGGCTGTTGGTTCGCTCGCGATCCGCGAGCCCGTCGCTTCGATCGTCACAGGCGACTCCCGGCTCATGCCAGCGTGGATGCTCCGGTCCGGGATCGACCGGGTCCGCGTCCCCGACCTCGCGTCCCCCGATCTCCCGGGCCGGAACAACTCGCTGAACCTCGAATTCGGCCTCACGGCCAACCTCACCGAAGTCCTCCTGGCGCAGCTTCAGCAGGCCGTAGCGTTCACTAGCAGCTAAGCGCGGCCTCCGGCTACGCAGGAGCGGCGAATTGGAGCCGCAGTTGACCAGGAGCGCCCCGATCACGGGATCGACAACACCGTATCGAGGCGAACTGTGTGCCGGGCGGGAATCGTGACCGTTACGAGTCGGGAGACCGGGTGTTCGCCATTCTGGATCGCATCGCCGAAGGTCCCCTGCACGGTGTAGGTGCCGGGCGGGAGGGGGATCCGCGCCAGTTGCCCCCCGGGAACGATCTGTGTGGCAACGAGAGCCCCGGCGCCGTTCGTCGGCGCGGATAGCTTGTGCGGGTCCCGCACTGTGATGGTCCCGGCTCCCGGTGTGCCCGCGATCTTCGAGCAGTCGCGCACTGAGACAAACCGATGCGGGCCTCCCACCAGGTAAAGGCCGCTGACCAGCTCGGTGGGCCCCACGGTGACTTTCGGCTCACCGGAGGGCGGTCCAGGCGCGCCCATCGTGGAGCACAACGGGTTCAGCCACGCCGTGACAACGCTTCCGTTGCTTTGGGTGCGGGCGACCGTTTGAATGATGGGGCGTGTCAGCCTCGCGCCGCGGAGACGCAGGGAGCACCCAGCCCGCGCCGAACGCTGTTTCGCCTTTTCGACGGTTAGCCCGGTCAGACGCAGCGAGCACTTAGTGCCGTGACCGGCGCTCGCGGGCACGAACACGGCCACGCTCGCGACGACGCCTACTGCAATCGCGCGCACTCGAATTCTCCTGATGCAACGCATACGGTGAATCTACCACTATTCCAGTGGTTGGACTACACCTACGGACGAGAGATCTGGGGGGCTGTCGCCGAGCACGCGGCCCTCCAGCCCACCGGTATGAGCGTCGAAGACGAGCGACAGGACGGTGCCGGTCGGCGCTGAACGCCCGCGAGGCACTGGCGCGTCCGTGAGCGCGAACTGACCATGTAGATCTACGACGTAGACGGTGCTCGCGAGCCACCGTCCCTCGCCGCCAGTCGGAGCGCTGGGACCGCTCGCATTCGGACCGTCCAAGGCTTCCATTGCGCTGCTTAGGCTGCCGCTCGCAACCACCATGTTGGACGGTGTCTGCTCGCCCGCGTCGCCAGCAATCGCGATGACCTCGGCTCGTACCTGTGACAGCGCGAGCTTCGGTCCCGTGGGCGCAACATACCCTTCGAGAGGTTCCGCGGACGCTGTCTGCGGTTTGGGCAGATGGGCGACCTCCGCGGAGGCAAGCACGGCGTAAGTCGCCCCAGCGGAGAACGCTGCGCCGACAGCAGCTAGCCCGAGACGTTTCCGCGACAGTCTCAGCAGACCCATCCGACACCATTCCCCGCGTAAGGACTTCCCCAGTTAGTTGTCACACACATTTCCGACCCTGTTGTTTCGAAGTGAGATGCGGTTTTAGCGCCTTTCCACGCGTGCCAGGTACCGTCATGGAAGACCCCCGCGACTTCCCAGGACGCTTCGTTGACCGGCTTGGTATTCCCAGCCGCCTCAACCCCCGCTTGTAGTTCTGCCGAATACGCGTGATACCCGCTCACGCATTTCTGGACGACGTAGCTGCCCCAATAGATGCACCAGGTTCCGTTAGCGCTGGGATCTTCGATCTCGGACTCGTTCGTGGCCGTTGGGTTGCAGCACGGCGCGAGATATTCGTGGTATTTCGTATCGACCCACGCGTAAAAGGCGTGTTGCCCGCAGCAGTCGTAGTAGTTGCCGTAAGTCTGGCCACTCTCTAGCCAGCCGCTTGTGGCTTCTGGCGTAACCCATAGCTCATCATTGAGGCGTCCAGCATTGGCCCATTCCGGCTCACTCGCAGACTCCGTCGTCATGTTTGATACGGCGCCTCGTACGCTTTCTGAGCCACCGGTCATTTCCCAGGTGGCCAGCGCGTAGCAGTGGTCGATGTTGCGCCCAAGTTCTTTGAGCACGAGACAGCCCGACCCCCAGGCTGAGGCCGTCTCAGCTTGCGTGCCCGCCAGCAAGAGCAACATCCCGACGATGAGCGCGGCCGAGAGTACCCACGGCGTACGACGCTAAGCAACACCCACGCGAGCCCCCAAGTTCGATAGCCAGAATCTGACAGGGCGGACTCTATCCCAGCCGATCACAGCATGTCAAGTTGCCGGAAGAAGTCCACGTTGTTGTATTCAGGCAAGCCGACAGGCAGCGTGCTGGAGCAGATGAGGGCTCACATCGAGAGCATGCTCTTGCCTGGTGAAAGACGCGAGGCGCGCTCCGTGCTATGGACCGACCTAGGCGACAGCGGCGTGCCTCACATGATCGAAGTCGGCGTCGAATACGGCGCGGACTGGGCGGCGGGGCCTCGACTTCCGCAAGGCCAGGGGCAGCGGGCGCCGCTTAGCCGTAGACCTACCCTGGGCTTCGCGCAGGAACGACAACGGGGCGCGCAATGGTGCGACGGCGATCACCGCTGCTGCCGTTTCGATAGCGCGTTGAGTCGTGGGCTCGTCTAAGGCGTGCCCGGCGTGGACAGCATCGTTGCGGGGTCTGGCGATCTGATCCGAAGCTCGCTCGAATGAGACGCCTAAGCCGCCACGGCGTGTTTCTGCGATCCGGTACAGCTCCATGACGCCCGAGGTCCGGCGCATGATTGCGTCCCGGTCTGCATCCGAGTGGCCAGCGCGGTCAAGAAGCCGCCGCGCCTCCCGATCGAGAGTAACCTCGACTGCTGAGCACGCGCTGATGATCGCTTGACGCCACCTGGCGGCTTCGCCGTACGCGAGCGCCTCCGCGAACAGTTGGCGGTCCAGCGGCAACTCCACGCCTTCGGACGCGGCGACAAAAGCCGCGTGCAGCTCAAGCTGCTTATTTCTTGGTCGGCGCGGGAGGTAGATACCGAACGTCGGGCTCTCGCCGCCGCCGATCGCACCGTCGTAACCCTCCGTCGCCATCCGCATCTGCGGTGTCCGCTCAGAAGGGACCGAGCGTTGAGTTGTGTCTCGCCATGCAGCTAGCCGGTCGAGCGCTATCGACAGCCAAGGGCCTAGCTCGATGGTGTCCGTGTCTTTGAAGGGCACATCAAGGGTCATCGCCCGACCGTTGATCGCTACGTCATAGCTCCTGCCCGCCGCCGAGGACCCGACCTCTAGGGGCGGGTCGATCCACACGATGACCTCGAAGCCGATGCGGGGCAGCGGAACGGTGGCGCGAATTGGACCGGGCGGGTCGTGTATGTCGCTGACGCCGATGAGCGCACCGCCGATCGCCGGGTCCGCGCCTAGTCGCCTCCTCGGAGGATGCCCACGAGAACACGGGCCGAAGGGTAGGACGGCACCCGGGCGGAAGGCTCCCGATTGACGCCGTGTGGCCCCAGGGTGGCCCCGAGAGCGATTCCCGGCGCCAAACCGACCGATCGGAACGCGAAAACCCCCGCCGTAGCGGGGCCTTCAACATGGGCCCGCCTGGACTCGAACCAGGGACCTACCGATTATGAGTCGGCAGCTCTAACCAACTGAGCTACGGGCCCGTCGCCGGCCTGGCTCCGACCGGCGAGGAGACGCTACCAGCGGACGGACGTGGCTCAGGGGTAGGTGACGATCAGCTTCGCGGGCCCGACCAAGGTCCCCGTGTCTTCACCGGTGACGAGCTCGCCGACGTAGCAGACCCGCTGGGTCGGCTTCTTCGTTGCTTCCCCTTCCGGGCACAGGCCGACTGGGAAGCCGGTCTGGAACTTGCCCTTGGCGTCGGTCGTCACCGTCTTGGCGCCTTCGTCCAGGCATGGGTCTTCGGGGGCGAGCCAGAACGTGCGACCACACTCCTCGAGCGTGATCGTCGTGTTCGCCGGGAACCCCTTGCCTTTCAGAGTCGTTTCGGTGTTGACCATCACCGAGTGGGGCTTGGCCCTGATCTTCGAGCTGGACGTGCCCGCCTGTGCCGTCGCGATCGGCGCCAGCGTCGCAGCGAACGCCAGCAGCGCGCACGATCTGACCCTCGTCGAGTTGATCATTTCGCTTCCCCTCAGGTGGACGACGAGCGAGTTTCGAGTCTACTCCCGGTCCCTCCCGAGCCGCAAGCGAGGCAGACCTCTCGCGGCCCAGATGTGGGATGCTGCCGCCGCCGTCCGCCGGGCGGCCTTGGAGCCGGGCAGAGGAGGAAGGGCAGATGGCGGCAGACCGGGCAGCGATCGTCACGGGAGCATCGAGCGGCATCGGGCTGGCGATCGCCAAGGTGCTCGGCGAGGAGGGCTTCGCGATGACCGTCGCCTCGCGCCGTCCCGAGAAGCTCGAGGGAGCCGTCCAGGAACTCCGGGACCTCGGCCACGACGTCGAGTCGCTGGCCGTCAACGTCGCGGACGAGGGCGAGATCAAGAAGGTCGTCGACGCCCACCGCGAGCGCTACGGCAGGCTCGACGTGCTCGTCAACAACGCCGGCGTCGGCATCGGCGGGACGGTCGCGGAGATTCAGACCAAGCACATCGACATGCAGCTCGCGATCAACCTCCGCTCGATCTTCCTCTTCTACCGCGAATGCACGCCAATGCTGCGGGAGGCCGCCGCCGAGCACAAAAACGCGATCGTCGTCAACACCTCCTCGATCTCGGGAAAGCACGGCGAGGCTTGGCTGTCGGTCTACTCTGCCACCAAGCACGGCGTTGTCGGCTGGACCGAAGCGATGAACAAGGAACTCAGCGCCGACGGCATCAAGTCGACCGCCCTGTGCCCCGCGTTCGTTGATACGCCGATGACCGACTTCGTCAAGGAGCACGTCCCGCCAGCGGAGATGATCCGCCCCGAGGACATCGCCGAGTCGGTCCGTTTTCTGCTGCGGCTCTCGCCGGCCTGCGTGGTGCCGGAGATCATGTTCATCCGGCCCGGCGAGTCGCTCTAGGCCAGCACCTTCAAGCGAGCTGCAATGCCCGCCTGATCCGCCCCGCCCGCTCGCGAGGGCTGCCGCCGCTGTCGTCATCGGCGCGACGGGCCCCGGCAGCGCGACGCAGGCGCCGCGCTCGGATTTCGCCCGCGGGATCGTGCTCGTCCTGGGGACGAGCGCGACCGCTGCGGATTCGCTCGGCGATCAATCTGCGGTGCTCGGCGATCGCCGCGCCCAGTTCGAGCCCGTCGGTCTCGAGCAGGCTCGCCTCGAGCTGGGTGATGAGGATGCGCCGCTCACGCTCCGTCGCCGGGCGACTTCCGCCTCGCGACCGTGCGAAGCGGTCCCAGGACTTGGCGAACGAGATGAAGTCGGTGCGCCCGCCGCGGCGGTGTGCGCAGAGCATCGGACAGACGCCGCCGGCGCCGTCGGTGTAGGCGCCCACGATGATGCGTTCCTGCGCCTGTACACCCTCGAGCATCGCCCTGCGGGTGGCGAGCGGCAGGCAGTCGATGGCCAGTCGGAGGCGCTCGATCGGGCTGCTGCGTTGGCGGCGGTTTCCCTCACCTCCGAGGACCAGCTGCAGATCGTCCAGGAGGCAGAGCGGCTCGGCTACGACTCGGTCTGGGCTGCCGAGGCCTACGGCTCGGACACGGCCACAGTGCTCGGCTGGCTGGCCGGGCAGACGAGCAAGATCAAGCTCGGCTCCGGAATCTTCCAGATGCCCGGACGATCCGCCGCGATGACCGCAATGACCGCGGCCACGATCGACCAGCTCTCCGGCGGTCGCATGATCCTTGGCATCGGCTCCTCCGGACCGCAGGTCGCCGAGGGGTGGCACGGGCAGCGCTTCGCCAAACAGCTGCAGCGCACCCGCGAGTACGTCGCGGTCGTGCGCATGGCGCTCGCGCGCGAACGCGTCGAATTCCACGGCGAGACGCTCGACCTGCCGCTCCCCGACGGGCCCGGCAAGGCGTTGAAGCTGACGATCTCGCCGGTGCAGGAGCGGATCCCGATCTACCTGGCTGCGATCGGCCCGAAGAACACGGCGCTTGCAGGTGAGATCGCCGACGGATGGATCCCGACCCTGTTCTCCCCCGAGCACGTCTCCGACCTGCGCAAGCTGTTGCAGGAAGGCGCCGACACGAGCGGCAAAAGCCTCGACGGCTTCGACATCGCCCCGACCGTCAGCCTGTGCATCTCCGATGACCTCGAGGAGGCCCGCAACACGATGCGAGCGTTCATCGCGCTCTACGTCGGCGGGATGGGCTCGCGCGAGCAGAACTTCTACAACCAGCTCGTCAGCCGCTACGGCTACGAGGCCGAGGCGAAAACGATCCAGGACCTTTATCTCGACGGCAAGCGCGAGGAGGCGATGGCGGCGGTCCCCGAGAAGCTGATCGACACGGTCTCCCTCTGTGGGCCCAAGGACCTCGTGCGCGACCGCCTCGCCGCCTACCGCGACGCGGGCGTCGGCACGCTCGGTGTGACGCCGACGGCGTTCGCCCGCGAGGAGCGCCTCGAGCAGATGCGCATGCTCGCCGAGCTCGCCGCCTGACCCGAGCCGCCGCGATCCTGAGCATCCCCCCTCCCACGCCCCGCCGGATCCTGCTGGGTGCCTTCGGCGACCCCGGTCACGCGTTCCCGATGATCGCCCTCGGCCGAGCGCTCGTCGCGCGTGGGCATGAGGTGACGCTCCAGACCTGGCGGCGGTGGGAGCGTCACGTCCTGGCCGAGGGCATGGCGTTCGCCGCGGCGCCCGAGTACCAGGTGTTCCCGCAGGGACCAGAGCCACTCGACTTTTACGAGGCGGTCGTCCACGCCGCGCGCGACACCGAGCCGCTCGTCCGCGAGGTGGGGCCGGACGTCGTGGTCGCGGACATCCTCACGCTCGCCCCCGCGCTGGCGGCGGAGATCGAGGGCCGTCCGGTCGCGACCTTGATCCCCCACGTTTACCCGCACGGCCGCCCGGAGCATCCGATCTACTCACTCGGGGCACGAATGCCACGCACGGCGGCCGGCAGCCGGCTCTGGCGCCGCGCCCAGCCGATCGTGCAGAAGGGCCTCGAGCGGGGCCGGCGCGAGCTCAACGAAACCCGCGCTCGCCTGGGACTGCCCGCTCTCGAGCGGGTCCACGGCGGCATCAGCCAAGACCTCGCGATCGTCGCCACCTTCCCCCAGCTCGAGTACCCCAGAACCTGGCCGCCGGGTGTGCACGTCGTCGGGCCGCTGATGTGGGAGCCTCCCGAAGGGCTCGAGCAGACCGGCGTCGACGTGCTCGCGGGAGCATTCCCCGGGCGGGACGAGCGGCCGCTCGTGGTGATCGCGCCGTCGACCGCACAGGATGCCGAGCACCGGATGCTCCGCGCCGCACTGCTCGGCCTGGCCGATCTCCCCGTTCGGGTCCTGGGCACCTACAACCGACGGCTGCCGAGGCGGCCGCTGCCGGTCCCGGACAACGCTCGCGTACTCGACTGGCTCGTCTACTCGCGCGAGATGCCCCGCTGCGATGTGGTCGTGTGCCACGCCGGCCACGGCACGCTCGCCCGCGCGCTGTCCTACGGCTGCGCGGTGGTGGCCTGCCCGGCCGTCGGTGACATGAACGAGAACGCCGCGCGACTGGACTGGGCGGGCGCAGGCGTCAGGGTGCCGCGGCGTTTCGTCGGGCCGCGCACCTTGCGCCTCGCCGTCGAGCGCGTCCTCGGGGACGTTCGGATTCGGGAGCGGGCGGGGGAGTTCGCTGCCTGGTCGACGACGCACGACCCGGGCGCCCGGGCGTCTGAGCTGATCGAGGAGCTGGCGGCGCGCACGGCTCCCGTCCCGCGCTGACCGGCTGGGACGTGCCTGCGCCCGATACGACCTAGAATCGCTCGCGTGGATGACGCCGTCGCGCGCTTCCTGGCTGCGACCGAGGCCAACGACATGGCCGGCCTCTCCGCGACGCTGGCCGCCGATGTCACGCTGCCCTCGCCGCTGATCGGCCGGGCGGTGTTCAAGGGCCGCGACGACGTTGTGGGCGTGCTCTCGGCGGTTTACTCGCTCCTGCGCGGGGTGCGCTGGGAGCCTCCGCTCACCGACGGATCACGGACGCTCGCCTACGCCGAGGCACGGATCGGTGGACTCAGGATCTTCGACGCGATGGGCTTCGAGGTTGGTCCGGACGGGCTGATCACCCGCGTTCGGCCTCATCTCCGCCCGCTGCTCGCGACGATCGTCTTCTTCCTGATGATGGTGCCGCGGGTCGCCTCACGCCCGGGATTGCTGCTGAGAGCGGCGCGCCGCTGACGGGGCGGCCGAGGCGCTTGAACCGAGACGCCGTTGGGGGTAATGTCGGGGACGTCGCGAGCCTCGTCGCCGAGGTTTGTGACCGGGGAGAGTGGCGACATCGCTGGTGCCACGGGCGTCAGCGCTGACCGCGCTGGAGGGAGCGAGCTGAGGTGAGGCACGAAATGTCCGGACCCGCCGTAAAACGCGTAAGCGACCCGGGCTACTTCGAGGTCAAAGACGCCGTCTGCGGCAACGAGCACCGGCTCTTCCTGTCGGGCGAGCTCGACCTGTTGACGGGTCCGGTCCTCGAAGACATGGTCGGCCGCGTCTGCGCGACCGCCGCAACGAGCACCATCACCCTCGATCTCAGCGAGATCACCTTCATGGATTCGACAGGACTCTGCGCCGTACTTCACGCGCAAGAGCTCTGCCGGGAAGGCCGATATGAGTTCAGGCTGATGTCCCCCCAACGACAGGTCCAGCGCCTGTTCGAGGTCGCGGGCGTCCTCGATCACCTGTCCGTCGAGCAGCCACCAGGGCCAGCCGGCTGACGGGTCGGCACGACGAAGCTCCGCGGGTGGGGCTCGAACCCACAACCTCTCGATTAACAGTCGAGCGCTCGGCCAGTCGAGCTGCCGCGGACCGCGCCCGGCATTTTAGGGCATGCGTGGTCGGGCTATTTGCCCGAGGAGACCACGCTGAGGCCCTGCTCAACCTCGGCGTGGCAGTTGGCACAAAGGAGTACGCACTTTGCAGCCTCCTCCCGCGCCCTCGCGATCGACCTCGACACGCCGTGCATGCTGAGGTGGAAGCGCTTGTTCACAGGATCGACGTGATGAAACTGCAATGCGGCAAGGCATCGCGAGTATCCACATAGGACGCATTCGCCCCCCGCCTCGGCGACCAGCGTCTCCTTGATCCTGCGGCGCCTTCGCTCACGCGCTGCGCACGGCAACGCACACAGCGGTGGTAGCCACGTCCCTCGAGGACGAACTCGGTCAACCCGTGCGTGGCGCACGTCATCTCCACCCTGGGCAAGCCAGCTAAGCGAGCCTCCCTCGCCACTCCTCCCCGGCCGCGTTGGGGCTGGGTCTTGAGTTCGTATGTCCGCAGCCAGTGTCTTACGGTCGGCTTGCTCCGATCGACTCTCCCGGCGATCTGCGCGATCGAGAGCCCTTCGGCGACCAACGCTTCCAACGCCTTCCGCTCCAGGCGTCCCCGCGGCGCGTGCCGCTCCGCGTTCACCGCGCGAAGCCCGTGGAGCTCCACCCAGTACGCCACCGTCGATTCGTGGCGTCCCAGTAGACGCCCGATCGCGGCGAGCGACATCCCCTCTCCCAGCATCCGCGCGAGTTGCCCCCGATCCATGCACCTGATCGTGACCGGAAAGATGTGTCACGTGGGTCTCAAATGTGGCATCCCAGTGCCAAATTCGTGCCCCAGGGTGATGGTCTGTCGCGACCCTCCGAAAGCCAGCTGCGGGACCAGAGGCGTGACGGCCACCGCGACCGTCGCGCCTACGCCCCCCGCTCCCCCGTCTCCTCGAGCACCCGCGCGTAGGCCCGGTCGAACTCCACCTTCAGCGCGGCCTTCTCGCGGGCGAGGCCCATCATGTCTGTCCCCTCCTGTCCCCGGGCTCGCTGAATCCCCCGCTCCAGCCGCGCGAGCTCGAGCTGCAGGCGCTGCACTTCCAACATGCCCGGGTTGGGCGCTTCACCTCCAGCCTGCACGATCAGCTCCGCGAGCAGCCCCCGGAGCTGCTCATCGCCCTCCGGACCGCTCCCCGCCTCGGCGCTCTCCCCGGGAGCCTGGGTCATCGGCGAGGCGAGCTCGCCCTCGCGCAGGTGCAGCGCCGCCCGCCGCAGCAGCTCGCTCGAGAAATCCTGCTCGATGTCGAGCGGCCTCAGCGCGGCGGCGCCCTCCTCGGGCGCCGCGATGCAGAGCGCGAGGAAGGCCCGCTCGGTGTCCTCCCGCCGGGAGACGCTGCCCTCCCGTCCCATGCCTCGCGATGCGCCCCCCCGCCCCATGCCATCTCCGCCGGCTCCACGACCCTTCGGGACCGTCCTGCCGCCCCCGTTCGCGGAACGCTCGCCGCCGCCGGCCAGCAGCTGCTCCGCGAGGCTCTCGGGCAACGCCAGCCGGCCCGAGACGAGCCGCATCAGCTCCATCCGCATCGCGCTCGGCGGCAGCGTGGCGAAGACCGGCCGCAGCTCCTCGACGATCCTGTCGCGCCCCTCGGGACTCCCGGTCTCCCCCGCCGCCAGCGCCCGCTCGACCCGGAACCGCACGAACGGAACCGAGCGCTCCACCGACGTAGCGATCGCCTCGGGGCCGTCGCGCTGGATCACCTCGGCCGGGTCCGCGCCCTCGGGCAGCGCGACCACGCGCAGCTCGAGCTTGCGCTTCGCCGCGAGCGTCGAGGCGCGCAGCATCGCCTCCTGACCGGCGGTGTCCGCATCGAGCGCCAGCAGCACCGTCTGGGCCATCCGCGCGAGCTCCCCGACCTGCTCGGAGGTGAGCGCCGTGCCCATCAGGCCGACCGCGTTGCGCATCCCAGCCTGGTGCAGCGCGATCACGTCGGTGTAGCCCTCGGAGAGGATCACCTGCCCCGCCCGCGCGGCGTGGGCGCGCGCCAGGTCCGCGCCGTAGAGGTGCATGCCCTTGTGGTAGACGTCGTTGTCGGAGGTGTTCAGGGTAGAGCATCCCGTTCTGGGAACGCTGCACGAGACCCGCGTCGTAGATCTCACGGTTTGTGTAGCCGCCGCGCCGGGAGGCGACCATCACTTTGTCCCAGGCGCTGGGCGCATAGCCGACACGGAACTCGCGCAACATCTCCTCGCCCAGGCCCCGCCCGAGCAGGTACTCCCGCGCCTTCTCGGCCTCCGAGGACTCCCACAGGTAGCGCTCGTAGTAGCCGGCCGTCCGCGACAGCAACTCGAGCAGCCGCTCGCGCTTCTTGCGGCGCTCCGCCTCCTGCGGATCCTCCTCCTCACGTTCGAGCTCGATCCCGTAGCGCTCCCCCAGCAGCTCGAGCGCGCCACGGAAGTCGACCCCCTCGGTCTCCTGCACGAACGTGAACAGGTCGCCCGAGGCCTGGCAGCCGAAGCAGTAGTAGACCTTCTGCGTCGGATCTATGCCGAACGACGGCGTCCGCTCGTCGTGGAACGGACACAGCCCCTCGTAGCGTGCAGGCCCCGCGCGGCGCAGCTCGGTGCGGGCCGAGACGAGCTCCACGAAGTCGACCGCATCGCGGACCTTGTCCTTGGACTCCTTCTTGTAGAGCGCCACGGCGGCAACGCTAGCGGGCGAACGCCCGCGGCACCTGGAGCTCGGTGTACTCCCGGATGCAGTAGCGGTCGGTCATCCCCGCCAGGTAGTCGGTCACCCGCTGGGCGAGCTCCTCCTCGCCCTCGCCGGCCCCCGACGCGGCCGATGCTCCCGTTCCGGCCTCGCCGCCGGGCAGCAACTCGGGATGCTCGACGTAGTGCTCGAACAGCCTGCGCAGCACGGCGGCGATCTTCTCCCGCTCCGCGCGTACAGGCGGCCCCAGGTAGATCCGCTCGAACATGAAATCCCGCAGCGCAGCCATCGCCGGGCCTGCCTCGGCGCCCTGAACGATCCGACCGGCGCGCTCGGAATGCTCGACCATGTCGCGCACCAGCGCGTCGATCCGCGCCGAGCCGCTGCGGCCGAGCACCTCGATCGGCTCCGCCGGCAGCTCGCCCTCGCTCAGCAGCCCCGCCCGGACCGCGTCGTCGATGTCGTGGTTGATGTAGGCCACGCGGTCGATCACTCTCACGATCTGCCCCTCGAGCGTCGCCGGCGGCTCAGCCCTGCTCGAGTGCCGCACGATCCCTTCGCGCACCTCCTCTGTCAGGTTCAGCCCTCCCGCGATCTGATCGCGCAGCGAGCTCGGCGGCGCTTCCAGGCGCTCGACGACGCGAAGCGAGTGCTCGTAGTGACGGAACGACAGGCCGAAGCGCTCCTGCAGGCACTGGTCGAGCACCTCCTCGCCGAGATGTCCGAAGGGCGGGTGGCCGAGGTCGTGGCCGAGCCCGATCGCCTCGACAAGGTCCTCGTTCAGCCGCAGCGCCCGGGCGACCGTCCGCGAGATCGTCGTCACCTCCAGCGTGTGTGTGAGCCGCGTCCGGTAGTGGTCACCGCGCGGCGAGACGAACACCTGCGTCTTGTGTGTCAGCCGCCGGAACGCCTTGCTGTGGACGATCCGGTCGCGGTCGCGCTGGAAGGGCGTCCGCAGCCGCGAATCTTTCTCGGGATGGGCCCGCCGCGCCGGGTAGGAGCGCGCGGCGAGCGGCATGAGCAGACGCTCCTCCTGCTCGCGGACTCGCTCCGCGAACTCATCTGCGACGGTCTGGGCTCCTGCCGGGCTCACAGCCCGATTCTCGCACCGGCCGCGGCCGGCGCCCGGGCTAGCCCCCCTGTTTTTTCCAGTCTTTGCGCAGCGTCAGCCGGCGCGTCCAGTGCTCCCATTTGGACTCGGCCGGATCCTCGCGGTATTCGGGCGCGGCCCCGCCCGGCACCGGCAGCTCCGCGACGGCCGACGCCGGGATCCGCAGGTCCACGCCGCGCTCGTGCAGCGAGGCCACGTCCTCGGCCGGCACGAAGCGCCTGCCCAGGCGCGGCGAGGCGATCACCAGGCCATGAAAGATGTCCTGTTCTGTGGCCGCGATGACGTGATGGACCTTGCCGACCTCCTCGCCGTCGCTGCTCACGACGGGCACGCCTTTCCCCAACACCGGATATGCGATCGGCTGGCCCTCGTCCATGGACGAACCTTATCCGCGCCGCGGTCACGCAGCGGCGAACGCCGGCATCAGCCGCAGGTGCGCGTGATGCTCGAGTGTCGTCGCCACGGCCCGTTCGACCTGCCCGAGCGCCTGCTCTCCCGCCTGCGGGGCCTCGTGAAGCGGCCTGCCGAGCGCCTCGGTCATGAAGTCGTAGGCCTCCGCGCCGAGCGGGAAGGACCCGGCCTCGCAGGCGGCGCACACGACCCCTCCGGCGGCGCCCGAGAAGCCGACGAGATGTTCCGGCTCCCCGCAGCTCGCGCACGCGCCGAGCTGTGGCGCGAGCCCGGCTGCCAGCAGCAGCTTCAGCCGGAAGCTCAGCGAGCCCGCCCGGCCGGCGGCGGCGCCCCCACCGCCCTCGGCCTGCACGTCGAGCAGCGCCAGCTGGCGGCACAGCAGGTTGAAGACCCCGGGGTGAGGCTCGTTCGTCTCGAACAGCCTGCCCACCGCATCGCAGGCCCGAGCGGCGGCATCGAGGGCGCGCGCGTCACCTCGCAGGCGCGGGTATGCGTCGACCGTCTGGGCTCCCGTCACCGTCAGCAGCTCTCCCCGCCCTTCGTGCAGCTCGGCATGGATGCGGAAGAACGGCTCCAGCCGCCCTCCGAAGCGGCTTCGCGCCCGTCGCACCCCCTTCGCGATCGCGCCGATCCGGCCTCGTGCAGGCGTGTACAGGTGCAGGATGCGGTCGGCCTCGCCGTAGCGCATAGAGCGCAGGACGACCGCTTCGGTCTTGACGGGCCCAGGCATCGCCTGCCTCAGTCTAGGAGCGCACCCGGACCATGGTCCTGAGCGCCCGAGCCCACCTATACTTTGTGAAGTAATGGAAAGCTCTACCGCAAGGGTCGTGGTTTACACGGCGGACCCGTGCTCCTTCTGCTCTCGGGCGAAGGGCATGCTGCAGGCGCGCGGCGTCGACTACGCCGAGGTCAACCTCTCGAAGGACCCCGACGGGCGGCTCGAGCTGGTCCAGAGGACGGGGATGATGAGCTTCCCGCAGATCGTCGTGGACGGGCGCCTCGTGGGGGGCTTCAAGGAGCTGCTCGAGGCCGAGCAGGACGGCCGCCTGGACGAGCTCCTGGACGCGGCCTGACCGCCCGCCGCCGCGGGCGCGGCTGGCAGTGCTCGCAGACGTAGGTTCCGCGCCCCGCGACGACGATCTTGCGGATCGGCGTGCCGCAGCGCACGCAGGGCTCGCCCTCGCGCAGGTGCACGAGGAAGCGGTCCTGGAACGAGCCTCGCACGCCGTCGATGTGCCGGAAGTCGTCGATGCTCGCCCCGCGCGCGTCGATGCCGGCCTGCAGCGCCGCGATCACGCCCTCGCGCAGCGCCTCGTACTGAACCGCTCGCAAGGACCCGGCCGCCCGCAACGGATGGATTTTCGCCATCCACAGCGCCTCGTCGGCATAGATGTTGCCGACGCCCGCGAGCCGGCGCTGGTCGAGCAGCATCGCCTTGATCGGCGCCGTCCGTCCCTTCATCACGCTCCGCAGGTACTCGGCGGTGAAGCCCTCGTCGAAAGGCTCGAGCCCGAGGCGCGCGTCGAGGAAGGCCGTCAGCGCATCCGAGCCGAGCAGCAGCTCGCCGGTGCCGAAGCGCCGCGGGTCGGTGATCGCGAGCCGCACCTCGCCCTCGCCGCTCCGGCGCCCGAGCAGCAGGCGAACACGCGTGTGCGGCGGATCGCCCTCGGGCTCGGCGAGCACCGAGCCGGTCATGCGCAGATGTTGGGCGAGATGCACATCGCCGCTCAGGTTCCACAGCAGGTACTTGCCGCGGCGCCCGAGCGACTCGACGCGGCGACCGCGCAGCGCGTCCTCGAGCTCCGCGGGGGCGAGCGGCCGCGACCAGCGCGGATCGAGCACCTCGACGCTCGCGATGCGCCGGCCCTCCACGAGCGGCGCGAGCTGGCGGCGGATCGTCTCGACCTCGGGTAGCTCGGGCATCGAATCAGCTTAGGAACGGCTCGCCGGGCAGCCGCTCCGCGGCCTCGCCGGTGAGCCACCGAAGCACCGTCGCGCCGACATCGGCCATCAGCCCATCGTGGCGCGAGCCGCCCTGGCGCCCACCGGCGGCGCGCTCGCGCGCCATCGCGCCCGTGATCGCGAGCAGAGGGGCGTACTCACGCGTGTGGTCGGTGCCCGGATGCATCGGGTCGACGCCGTGGTCGGCCGTCACGATCAGCAGGTCTCCCTCGCGCAGGCCGCCCGCCAGCGCGCAGAGCCGCGTATCGATCACGTTGAGCGCCCGTGCGAAGCCCGCGACGTCCTTGCGGTGCCCGTATACCTGGTCGGTCTCGATCAGGTTGGCGAACACGAGGGCGGGCGGGTCTCCATCGAGGTCTGCGGCGAGCATCGCCACGGCGTCGAGGGCCTGCTCGTTCGTGGACCCCGGCAGCGACGCCGTCAGGCCGCGCCCGGCGAACAGGTCGTCGATCTTGCCCACGCCGATCACGCTCGCGCCTGCCGCGCAGAGCTCCTTCAGGTAGCTCGGCCCCGGCGGCGCCAGCGCGAAGTCGCGGCGGCCGGGCGTGCGCGCGAAGCTGCCCGGCTTCCCCGCGAAGGGCCGCGCGATCACCCGTCCCACGGCATTGGGTCCCGCCATCACTTCCCGCGCTCGCCGGCATGCTTCATACAGCTCCACGGCTGTGAGTCGCTCGTCGTGAGCGGCGAGTTGGAGCACGGAGTCCTGGGAGGTGTAGAGGATCAGCCCGCCGCCCTCCAGGTGCTCGGCGCCGAACTCGTGGATCGCGCGCAGGCCGTCGTCGGCGCGGTTGCAGATCAGCGCGTGCCCGATCGCCGCTTCCAGGCGCGCGACGAGCTGGTCGGGGAACCCAAGCGGGTAGGCCGGCAGCGGCGAGGCCAACGTCACCCCCATCAGCTCCCAGTGGCCGGTGATCGAGTCCTTGCCGGGCCCGATCGGCGCGAGGCGTCCGTGGATCGCGGGGTCCGCAGCCGGGGCGACGCCGGCCACCGGCACGATCGAGCCGAGCCCGAGGCTCTCCATCAGCGGCAGCTCGAGACCGCCGTGAGCCTCGGCGAGATGGGTCAGCGTGCAGGTGCCCTCATCGCCGTAGGCGGCTGCGTCCGGCAGCGCTCCCGCGCCGCAGGCGTCGATCACGAGCACGAAGGCTCGCCTGGATCGGGCACTGCTCATGCCCCATGTCTAGCGTGAACCGAGCTCGTCCGCCGCTCCTGCCGCTGCGCCGTCCCGCGCAGCCCGGGGGTGCGCCCCGAAGTAGGCGTCCTTCAGGCGGTCGGCCGACAGGTGGGTGTAGACCTGCGTCGTTGCGAGGTCGGCGTGGCCGAGCATCTCCTGCAGCGAGCGCAGGTCGCAGCCGCCGGCCAGCAGGTGCGTGGCGAAGGTGTGGCGCAGCGTGTGGGGGCTCATCTTCTCCTGCAGTCCCGCGCGCCTGGCGTGGCCCTGGACGATCTTGTAGAGGCCCTGGCGGGTCAGCTCGCTGCCGCGGTGGTTGACGAGCAGCCGGGTCTGGACGCGGTTGGCCACGAGCTCCGGGCGCCCGCTGCGCAGATACACCGACAGCGCCGCGAGCGCCTGGCGCCCGACCGGCACGATCCGCTCCTTGGCGCCCTTGCCGCGGGCGCGAAGCAGACCCTCCTCGAGGTCCAGGTCGCCCAGCTCGAGGGCGACGGCCTCCGAGGCGCGCAGCCCGCACGCGTACATCACCTCGAGCAGCGCCCGGTCGCGAATCGCCAGCGGCGCCGAGCCGCGCGGCTGCTCGAGCAGCCGTCGGACCTCCTCGCGGGACAGGACCCGCGGCAGCCGCTGTGGCTTGCGCGGCCCGTGCAGGTCGGCGGTCGGGTCGTGGACGATCGTCTCCTCGAGGCGCAGGTGACGGTAGAAGGAGCGCAGGCAGGCGACCTTTCGCCCGAGCGTCGCAGGCGCGACCGGCGGGCGGCCGGCGTGGCCCTGGGCCAGCTCGTCGAGGAAGTCCGCCAGGTCGGCGTGGCGGGCGCCCTGCACGCTGAGGCCGTGACGGGCGAGGTAGGAGGAGTACTGCTGCAGGTCCGAGCGGTAGGCCTCGATCGTGTTGCGGGACAGCCCCCGCTCGAGATCGAGGTAGGCGAGGAAGTCGCCTATCAACCGCTCGACGTCCTCGCCGCCGGAGCCGACGCGGGAGCTGCCGCCGTCCTCGCGCCCCGGCCGCGGCGGCGCGGCGGCGGCGCTCCGGAACTGCGGAGCGACCGTATCGGGGTGGGCCATGCGGAGAGCTTCGCGGCATCGAGGCCCGCTCCTTGGCGGTGCAATCAGCCGTTCAGGCGACGGGCCAGCCAGAACAGGGCGATCAAGGTCTTCGCATCGCGGCATTCGCGCAGGGCCCCGTCGAGATCCGCGAGCGGCCAGCGGACGACCTCGATCCGCTCCTCCTCGCCGCTGTCGGCGCTCGCCTCGTGAAGTCCGGTGGCCGCGAACAGGTGGACCCGCTCGTCGGTGAAGCCGGCGCCCGTGTAGTAGGTCACGATCGGCTCCCACCGATCGGCGCCGCGGCCGATCTCCTCGGCGAGCTCGCGTTGGGCCGCCGCGAGCGGCTCCTCCCCCTGCTTGTCGAGGCGCCCGGCCGGGATCTCGAGCAGGTCCGGCTCACCGACCGCCTCGCGGGGCCGGCGCACGAGCCACACGACCTCCTCGTCGTAGGCCAGCATCCCCACGGCCCCCGCGTGGCGGACGATCTCGCGCGTGACGACTTCGCCGTCGGCGTGGCGGAAGCGCTCGATCCGCACGTCGACCAGCCGTCCCTCGTAGACCGTCTCCCCGCCCAGCTCCTCGAAGTCCCTGGGCGAACCGCCCCGCAGTCCCGGCGCGTCGCTCACGCCGCCTCGCTGCCGCCGTCCTCGGCGACGCTCGGCCGCTCTGCTCCGTTCCTGTGCGCCTCGCCGGCGCCGGGTGACGCTTTCTCGCCCCCGGCCGTCGCGACGTCCGCGAGCTCGCCGAGGGCGGTGCCGCCGGCCAGCGCGGCGCCGAAGAACACAGGGTCCTCGGTGAGGCCTCGGCCCATCGTCTCGCCGCACAACCCGCTGCCGGCGAAGGCCGGCAGGTCAACCTCCGCGCGACGCCAGTCGTGACGGGTGATCCGTGCCGGGCGGTCGGCCTCGAGCGGCAGCGCCGGACGGCTCGCGGCGGCCTCGCCGAAGACGGCGCCGAGACCGGCCCGCAGCTCCGAGCCGACCGGCGAGCGCATCCCCGCGGGCAGCGCGACGCTCACGGGCTCCAGCAGCAGGTCGAGCACGGTGATGGTGTGGTGAGAGATGCCGCGGTGGCGGGCCCGTCCGTCGCCGGAGGACATCCTGGCGACGAGCAGCGTCGGGCAGCCGAGCGCGAGCGCGACGTGGGCGCTGTCGAGGGCCACCATGCCGCCGTGGCCGAGGCGAGAGGCCGAGCCGACGATCCCCGGCCCAGGCCCGCACACTGCCGCGTCCCAGCCGAGCTCGGCGAAGCCGTGGTGCAGCGCGCCGGCAAGGGTCACCGCCTCCTGTTCCCCGCCGAAGGCAGCACCGGCGGTGACGTGCCCTGCCAGCAGGCCCCCCTCGCGCAGCGCCGCGACGGTCCGGGAGTGCCCGCCCGGGAGCGCCCCGCCCGCGGTCTGCACGTAGCCGAGCCGCCCGCCCGGGATGCGGCGCGCGAACGACCAGGCGACGGCGGCGAGCTGCCCGTGGAGCGCGAGGACGGCCACGGGGCGCCCGAGCGGCACGTGCAGCTCGCTGTCGCGCTCTACCTGCGAGACCGTGTGCTGGAGGCTCGTGTAGTTCAGCTTCATCACATCGCGGTCCTCCGCCCCGGGCGCCTGGAGGCCGCGGGTGAGGTTCACGTGGACGACGTCGAAGCCGCCCGAGCCGAGGCCGAGGTCCTGTGCCTCGACGTTCACGACGACCTCATCGCCGGCCCGGCAGGGGCCGACCAGCGACGTGTCGGCGATCGCCGCGCGCGGCGGCGCCGGCTCGCCGCCGTCCAGCGCGACGCTCAGCCGCTGCTCGCCGCCGGGGCCCTCGGCCGGCGGCGGATCGGCCTCGAGCACGGTTGCGCGGCGTAGCTTGAGCATCCCGGCTGGAAGCTACAGCGCGGCGTCGGGCGCGAGCGCTGCGACCTCGTCGAGCAGAGCCCGGGCGACCGCCAGCATCTCCTCGAGAGCCGCTGCCGCGACACGCTCGCCGGGCTCGTGGTTTCGCTCCGTGCCGTTGGCGAGATTGACCGTCTGGAAGCCTGCCGCGATCAGCGCGTTGGCGTCGGAGCCGCCGCCGCTCGAGATGCGCACCGGCTCGTACCCCCGGGAACGAAGCGCCGCCTCGGCGGCACGGACGGACGGCGCCGAGGGCGACAGGCGGTAACCGGAGAAGGTCCGGCGCACGGCCACGTCCACATCGCAGTCGCAGTCGGGACGGTTGGCGGCCTCGTGGATGCGGTCGACCAGCTCGGCGACGAGAGCCTCACCGCGGGGGTCGTCGAGGCCGCGCACCTCAGCCACCAACTCACAGCGTTCCGGCACGACGTTGGTCGCGGTGCCCCCCTCGATCATGCCGACGTTGACCGTGCCCTCACCCTCGATCAGGCCGTGGCGCAGCGAGGCGATCGCGCGGCTCGCCGCGAGGATCGCCGAGCGGCCGTCCTGCGGGCGGATGCCGGCGTGGGCCGCCGCCCCCCGGAAGCGTGCCTCGACGCGGAAGTGGCAGGGCGAGTCGATCACCACCTCGCCGATCGGCGAGGCGTGGTCGAAGACGTAGCCGTACTCGCTCTGAAGTGTCGAGGGATCGAACTGCGCGGCGCCGGCGAGCGAGATCTCCTCGCCGACCGTGAACAGCAGCTCGAGGTCGACGGGCGCGCCCTCGCGGTGGACCTCCCGGGCGAGCGCGAGCAGCACGGCGATCGCGGCCTTGTTGTCGGCGCCGAGGATGCCTTCGTTGGCGCTCTCCCAGTACCCCTCCTCGAGCACAGGCTCGATCGGCGCGACGGCCGGGACCGTGTCGAGGTGGGCGCAGAGCAGCACCGAGCGCCCGCTTGCCGTGCCGCCCGGCAGCCGCGCGAGGAGGTTGCCGCAGTTCGAGCCGATCGCCTCACCGGCGGCGTCCTCGGCGACCTCGAGGCCGAGCTTGCGGAGCTCCTCGATCACCCGCTCGCCGCAGGCGCGCTCGTGCAGCGAGGGGCTGTCGATCGCGCAGAGCTCGGCGAAGATCGACTGGAGGTAGCGCTGCTCCAGCGTGCCGCCGGAGAGGGCGCCCTCCGCGGCTGCGCTCACGGCCGGGCGGAGGGCTCGCCGGCGAGGCCGGCCGATGCGCGGGTGTCGGAGACCCGCACCTCCTCGCGCTCCGATGCCCGGGCGAGCGCCGCGGCGACGAACTCGCGGAACAACGGCGCCGGACGCTCGGGGCGCGACTTGAACTCCGGGTGGAACTGCGAGGCTACGTAGAAGGGATGGTCGGCGAGCTCCACGACCTCGACGAGGCGCTCGTCCGGCGAGGTCCCCGAGATCCCGAGGCCGGCTTTCTGGAGCTTCTTGCGCAGCAGGTTGTTGACCTCGTAGCGGTGGCGGTGACGCTCGTAGATCACGGCCTCGCCGTAGACCTCCCGCACGCGTGTGTCCTCGTGCAGCTTGATCGGGTCCGCGCCGAGGCGCATCGTGCCGCCGAGGTCGGCGACCTCCTTCTGCTCGGGCAGCAGGTCGATCACCGGATGGGGGGTCTCCGGGTCCATCTCCGTCGAGTTGGCGCCCTCCAGGCCGACCACGTTGCGGGCGAACTCGCTGACCGCGACGTGCATGCCGAGACAGATTCCCAGGTACGGGATGCTCTGTTCGCGCGCGACCTGCGCGGCGTGGATCTTGCCCTCCCAGCCCCGCCCGCCGAATCCGCCCGGGATCAGGATGCCGTCGAGCCCCTGCAGGCGCTCGGCCGCCTGCGCCGGGTCGAGCAGCTGCTCGGAGTCGATCCAATCGATCTCCACGCGGGAGTCCTGCAGCGAGGCGGCGTGGCGCAGCGCTTCGGAGACCGACAGGTAGGCGTCCTCGAGCTGCACGTACTTGCCGACGAGGCCGATCCTGACGGTGCTGGTGGCCTGCGCGGAGCGTTCGATCGGCTCCTTCCAGCGCTCGAGGTCGGCGTCGGGCGCGTCGATGCCGAAATGCTCGAGGATGAACTCGTCGACGCCCTGCTCCTGGAAGGTCAGCGGCACCTTGTAGATGTTGTCGACGTCGCAGGCCGAGACGATCGCCTCCGACCCGAGGCTCGCGAACAGCGCGATCTTGCGGCGGATCTCCATCGACAGCGGGCTCTCCGAGCGGCACATCAGCATGTCGGGGGCGATGCCGATGCGGCGCAGCTCGTTGACGGAGTGCTGGGTCGGCTTGGTCTTGAGCTCGCCGGCGTGGCCGATGTAGGGAACGAGGGTGAGGTGGATGAACAGGCAGCGCCGCCGTCCCACGTCGACGGGGAACTGGCGGATCGCCTCGAGGAAGGGAAGCGACTCGATGTCGCCGACCGTGCCGCCGATCTCGGTGATCACGAAGTCGACGTCGCTGGACTCCGCGATCAGCGAGATGCGCTGCTTGATCTCATCGGTGATGTGCGGCACCACCTGGACGGTGCCGCCGAGGTAGTCGCCGCGGCGCTCGCGCCTGATCACCGTGTTGTAGATGCCCCCGGCCGTGACGTTCGAGGCGCGGCTCGTGTTGGCGTCGGTGAAGCGCTCGTAGTGGCCGAGGTCGAGGTCCGTCTCGGCGCCGTCCTCCGTGACGAACACCTCGCCGTGCTGGTAGGGCGACATCGTGCCCGGGTCGATGTTGATGTAAGGGTCGAACTTCTGCAGCCCGACGGTCAGGCCGCGTGAGACCAGCAGCCGCCCGATCGAGGCGGCGGCGATGCCCTTGCCCAGCGAGGAGACGACGCCGCCGGTCACGAAGATGAACCGGGTGTTCGTTGGCGGCTGCGCGGGGCGGTCGAAATGCGAGGTCATGAGGGCCTGCCCCAAGAGTCTAGTTCGCGCAGCCCCGGAGTCCTTTCGATCAGCCCGGAGATCGATCGGAGCTCGCCGTAGACGGTGATCGCGGCCAGTAGGCCGAGGGCAATCAGCTGCCCGGTGCCGGACAGCGTCAGCACCAGCCACAGTCCCGCGAGGGCGCCGAGCAGGTTCGATCCCGTGTCGCCGAGCATCGCCCGCTCGCGCAGGTCGTAGGCTCCGGCCACGAGGGCCGGCGCCGCGAGCAGCCCGAGCGCCCAAAGCGGCCTCACGCCCGCGCCGATCGTGAGCGCGGCGCCGAGCAGCACGAAGGCCTTGGGGGACCGCCCCGGCCGCAGGTCGAGCAGGTTGAAGGCGTTGGTCGCCAGTACCAGCACCCCTGCCGCGAGCAGCCAGCGCCCGTCCGAGAGGCCGAGTTGGTCCATCGCGAGCAGCGCTAGACCGAGCGAACCGGCCGCCTTCAGCGCGCCGGTCGAGAACTCCCCCCTGACGATCGCGGAGCCGTGACCGCGCCAGCCGCGCGTGGCCGGCCGTCCCGGGACCGCGGGGACCGCGGGGCGCCGGCTGCCCTGATCGGCCCCCAGGGTGTCGTCGATCAGCCCGAGCAGCGCCACGCCGAGCGCATAGACCAAGATCGGGACGATCTCCGGGTGAAACAGCGCGGCCGGGGCGAGGCGCGCGATCAGCGTCAGGGGCACCAGCGCGAGCACGGCGGCGGCCGGGATCAGGACGCCGAGCGGGAAGGGAAGCGGCCGGCCCCGGTAGTTGGGTCGCGTGTGGCCCCCCTCGCGCAGGAGCCGGAGCAGCGGCGGGGCCAGCGCGGCGGCGGTCAGGAGGGCCAAGAGGGACGGGAGCGCGTGCACCGCCGGAACCTACCGCCGGGCACGGACGTGCGAGCGATCGCCCATCTAGGGCCCGGAGCCGCTCGCGGTGACGCTCGGCAGCAGTGAGTCGGCGGTGGACTTGACACCGAACGCGCCGGGGTTTCCGGCCAGCGCGTAGAGCAGTGCGGCCTGGCCGGCGGGTGCGTCGAGGTCGTCCACGGAGGAGATCTTGCGGCCCTTGAACCACGGCACCTGGGAGGGTTCGGTTGCGGTCAGCTCGACGCCCACGGCGGGCACGCCCACGGCCGTGGCCCCCGCGAGCAGGCCGTCTTCGAAGCGCGTGTCGGCTTCGGCCGTTTCGGCGCTCGCTTTGCCCGCGCCGGTGCGGGCGACGACGAGCCCTTCGAGGTGGGTGAGCTGGCCGTCGAAGGCGCTCAGCAGGCTGCCGCGGACGCGGCTGAGGAGCTCCTTGTCGACGAGCTGGCCGCCGCTCACGAGCTGGCGGCCGACGAGCCGGCCGAAGCTTTCGAGCAGCTGCGGCGAGCTCTGAAGCGCGCTGTAGTGGGTCCCCGCGGCCTCGCGGTCGATCGCCGGGAGGTTGAGCGGCAGGCGCACGGCGACGACCGTGGCGAGCGTGCCGTTGCCCTGCGTGACGGCGGCCCGCACCAGCGAGTTGACCTGGTCGGAGGGTTCGCCGAGGAACACGAGGCCGATCGAGCGGCCGTTGAGGAGTTCGTGGACGGCGAGCGGATAGAGGTTCTTGGCGAAGGCTTCCTCGTTGGTCAGCCGGTCCTGGAGGTGCTCGGCCTGGGTTCGCGCTTCGCTCACTTCGGAGTTGAGGTTGTGGACGATGCCGCTCTTGGCGGAGGACACGAGGTTCGTATCGCCGATTGCTACGCCGATCAGGACGCCGAGGGCGAGCGCGAAGAGGACGGCGGCGAGGGACAGCGCGTGGTAGCGGTAATCGAACATCTCTCAGCGGGCGCCGCGCACCGGTCAGCCGCTGGCGCCGAACAGGATCTGGATCTTGAGCCAGATCAGTTCGGCCACGTCGCGCAGCGCCGGCGTCGTCCAGATCACGGCGACCATCGCCAGAACTCCCGCGGCGATCACGACGAGCAGCGGGGTGAGGCCCGGGCGCGGCTGGTAGAGGCGGCTGACGCCCTTGGCGTCGACGAGGATCTCGCCGACGCGCAGGCGGGTGAGGAAGGTCGAGGACATGCCTTTGCGGTTCCGGTCGAGGAACTCGACGAGGTTGAACTGGGAGCCGACGGAGACGATCAGCCGAGCGCCCTTCTCGGCGGCGATCAGCATCCCCACGTCCTGGCTGGTGCCGGGAGCGGGGACGAGCTTGAAGGGGAGGCCGAGCTCCTCGAGTCGATGGCGGCCGGGGGCGCGGCCGTCGGGGTAGGAGTGCACGACGAGCTCCGCGCCACAGCGCAACGCCTGCTCGCCGGCGGAGTCCATGTCGCCGACGATCATGTCGGGCGTCAGGCCGGCCTCGAGGACGGCGTCGGCGCCGCCGTCGACGGCGACGATCAGCGGGCGCTTGTCGCGGATGAAGGGGCGCAGGGCCCGCAGGTCACGCTGGTGCTCGACGCCGCGCACGACGAGCAGCGTCGAGCGGTCGCGGAAGTCGGTCTGGAAGCGCGGCAGCTGGATGCGGCCGGTGAGGAGTTCGCGCTCCTCGCGCATGTGCTCGATCGTGTTGTGGGCGAAGCGCTCGAGCGCCTCCCCCACCTCGAGGCGGCGCGCCTCCGTCTCGGCCCGCACACGGCGCTCATCGAGGATCTCGCCGCCGGCGAGCAGGGCTCCGCGACGGAGCACCTCAGCGACGAGGCCACCGTCGGGCCGCTCGACGTGGCGCACGACCAGCGGGTCGCCGTCGGAGACGAGGCCAAAGAGGGCGTCGTTGGGCAGGTCCACCAGGGTGATGCCGGCTTCGACGAGCAGCAGCGGGCCGAGGTTCGGATAGGTGCCGCCCGATGAGGGCCGGCAGTTGAGCACCGCGACGACCTCGGCGGCGATCAGCTCCTCGGCGGACACCCTGTCGATGTCGAGGTGGTCGACGAGCGCGATGTCGCCGGGAACGAGATGCTTGACGAGCAGCTTCGTGCGCCGCCCGGGCCGCACCGGACCGGCCACGGCGAAAGCGATCGAGGGCTGCCCGTCCGCCACGACGGCGGCGGTCGCGTCACGGGGCCCCGGAGGGCTCGGTCTGGTCGCTGCCATCCCTGCCGAGGGTACTGCCCGCGGGGCCCGGGCGCACCCGCCGGGCCGGGCGAATCGCCCACTTGAAGCGTGCCTCAGCGGCCTTCCCTAGGCCGCCCGGCGAACCCTGCTGGGCACGAGCAGGTCGCGAGCGTGCCGGCGGGCGGCGCCGTCGTCTCCGTCGGCACCCAGCATCCGTACGAGCTCCGATACGACCTCGGCCTCGGCCAGCTGGACGACGGAGGCCCGCGTGGGGTCCGCGGCTGTGTCCTTCACGATCGAGAAGTGGCGCGAGCCCAGGGAGG